>Ga0207674_10003413_pt1 | contig 19457 bp, 18 predicted proteins | sample KBSCornC72_FD_184303 | JGI IMG/M metagenome (GOLD analysis project Ga0207674, IMG submission 184303) | Corn rhizosphere microbial communities from Kellogg Biological Station, Michigan, USA - KBS Corn C7-2 (SPAdes) (version 2) | ecosystem: Host-associated > Plants > Roots > Rhizosphere > Soil ... | reverse complement strand
CCCACACTGCCGTGATGTGGGATTCTCGGATTGTGGTTGGTGGACGTTTTGTAGGGAGGACTTGAACGATCCCCACACTGCCGTGATGTGGGATTCTCGATCTCGGGTCATTTTCTCAACGTTTAATTCTTTTAATGATCGGCGAGGTGCGTCAGTCAGCGGTTGCGAGTCGGGCTTGGTGTATTACTGAAATGAGAAATGAGAAATGACCAACGAGAAATGAGCTTTAGTCCCTGTTTGACGATCCCAAAACCCCGAATTTACTCCCTCCAAACGTGTCCCCGTCCACCAACCATCTTCCCACGAGACCTCACTCTATGGTATAGACGAATCAACCCCCGTATTTAATTTGCGTCGGTCCCAGATTTCATAGCCGATCATGGAGGAGGTTAATCCTCTTGCGGAATGCTATTTCCCGACGGATTGTATTCCTAAGTGCTATTTCGCTTTTGTTGTCGGCGCTGGCATTGAGTTGTTTACCAAAGCCGCCGTCAGAGACGGGTGATGTGTCGATCACTCTCTACGGCTTCTCGATTATGAAAGAATCGCTCGAAAAAGCGATCTTTCCAGGCTTTGCAGCTAAGTGGAAAAGGGAACATGGACAAGAAATAGGATTTACGTCTTCCTTTGCCGGCTCCGAAACGATCACGAATCAAATCCTTCGCGGCGCACCTGCAGATGTGGCGATTCTGTCGATTGAGCGCGATGCCCAGAGGTTGAAAGAAGGCGGATTTGTAACTACCGACTGGCACACTTTTCCAAACAAGGGAATTGTAAATAAAACACCTTTCGTTATCCTGGTTCGCACAGGAAACCCGAAAGGAATTAGTGACTTTTCAGACCTTGGAAAGCCCGGGGTACGGTTGATCCATCCAGATCCGATCAGCTCCGGCGGAGCGCAGTGGTCCATCCTCGCGCTCTATGGTTCGGAACTCATTAAGTCTGAAAAACAGTCGTCAGAACAAGACAAACTGCGAGCCCTGCATACACTGCAAGCTATTTGGAAGAATGTCATCTCAACTCCTGGCTCTGCCCGTGAAGCGCGAACCACGTTCGAACTGGGTAACGGCGATGCCCTGGTGACGTATGAGCTCGAAGCTTTGTTGATGAAGGAAGCAAAGGCCCCGATAGCTGTGGTAACTCCACAGGCAACAATCTTTAGTGAGCATCCGGTCGTCGTAATAGATAAAGCGGTTGCTGCAAGCAAAAGAGCCGTTGTCGATGCTTTTATTCAATATCTTTGGAGCGATGAAGCGCAACAAGCGTTCGTCAAATTCCATTTCTACTCAGTCACAAACAACGCGTTTAATGAAGCTAATAAAGAGTTTGGACATATTGAGATGCCCTTCACCATCGACTACTTCGGTGGTTGGGATCGAGCGTATCCGGAAATCATAGAGAAGGTATTTCGAGATCAAGTCCAGCGTGGTAAGTAGATGAGCACAGTCGCTTCGACAATGCGTCACGTACGAGGGTTCGATGTTGCGCGACCTCTCAGCATCGGCATGCTTGTGCTGATGATGTTGCCACTGGTTTTCCTACCATTACTCTCGATCTTCATATTTGGCACCAGCAATGGTCTCGACAAGTTTTTGTCCGCGCTTACCGCTCCTGAAGCAATCTTCGCTCTCAAGCTTTCCATAGCAACGAGTTTCTGGGCCACGGTCTTCAACGTCATATTTGGATTGTTCGCGGCATACGTTTTATCGCGCTACAACTTTTGGGGACGTAACGCCTTGATTGTTACGATTTCTCTACCGACTGCGATTCCAACAGCCGTAGCAGGATTTGCATTGCTATTGTTATGGGGTCCATACGGTACGCTCGGTCGCTTTCTCGCACCACAGGGTGTCCAGATCATGTTCACGGCCGGTGCAATAATTCTTGCAAATATCTTCGTGACTTTTCCGCTCGCGTTCGGCGTAATCAAACCGGTTTTCGACACGATGAGTCGCTCGCTGGAAGAAGCCTCGGCAACTATTGGTGCAACTCGCTGGCAGACTTTTTGGCATGTGACGCTACCGTCACTGCGAGGCGCGATCGTATCCGGCGCACTACTAACGTTCGCGAGGGCTGTAGGTGAGTTTGGTTCGACGATTCTTGTTTCGGGAAATCTTGCGGGCCGAACGCAAACCGCGCCACTTTACATTTTTGCGAAGTTCAACGAAGGACAGATCGAGGCAGCCAATGCCATTGCCATTGTTCTGGCACTATTTTCTTTTCTAATTTTCAGCGTGCTCTTTTTTGCGCGTGATTGGCTCGACGTAGACTGAGGTCAATCTTGAGAGCTAAGGAAAAGCTGATCGAAGACTTTGGAGTAAAACAACCGCGCGGAGGCGTGGTGCCAAGTGCTGCGAGCGTCGTGGGAGTCAGCAAGCGCTTTGGCAAGACCAGCATTCTCGAAAACATCAGTTTCGATGTTGCAGAGGGTGAAGCCCTGGTGTTGCTCGGAGCTTCAGGTAGCGGGAAGACCACGATTCTCCGAATCATTGCGGGTCTCGAGCAACCTTATACCGGAAAAGTGATTTTGCACGGGAAGGATGTAACTGAACTGCCGGCCAGGGAGCGCGGGGTTGGGGTCATCTTTCAGTCGTACGCCTTGTTTCCGAAGATGACAGTCGAAAAAAATATTGGCTATGGTTTGCGGATCAGAAAACGCAAGCGCAAAGAAATCAAGCAAACGGTCAACGAATTATTATCGCTGGTCCAGCTTGAGGAACATCGTAAGAAATATCCTTCACAGCTCTCCGGCGGGCAGCAGCAGCGGGTTGCAATAGCGCGCACACTTGCCTACAACCCCGAGGTACTGTTGTTTGATGAACCGTTCGGTGCGCTCGACACTCAAACGCGTACTCACCTTCGTCGTGAAATCCGAGCGTTGCTGAGAAAAGTAAATGTGCCCGCAATCTTCATCACGCACGACCAGGAAGAAGCACTTGAGTTAGGCGATCGTGTCGCCGTAATAAACAGGGGACACATCGAACAGATCGGAACGCCTTTTGAAATTTATAACCAACCGGCAACCGAATACGTGGCGACGTTCCTCGGAGCGGCTAACCTTCTCGATGGCACAGTCCGCAATGGTCTCATCGAGGTTGGTTCAGGAAAACTGCAGGCAAAGCTGGATCCGAATAGGTTTAAGGATGGCGATAGTGTCCGAGTTGTCTTTCGACCGGAGGATGTGACGCTCAGTAAGACCGACTTTGCCCGTCCCGGTCATGTCAAGATCGCGACCGCCCGCGTCGCTGAAATTACTTTTGTCGGTGCTTATGAAAGACTGCGTCTCCTTTTCGATCGACCAGAGGACTCAAGTAGCGAAGACGATGCTTATTACCTGACAACCGACGTTCCGGAACGAGCTAAAACGGCTTCGATCATTGCGACTCGACCAAAGCCGGAAGCGAGTGCTACGAAACTTCAAATCGGAGATCGTGTAGTTATTGGCCTGAACTCATTCACAGTCTTGCCGACCTCACAACAAAAGCAGGATGTAAAAGAGAAATAATCAAATTCATAAGATAGCCAGAGTAGTGACGTAATTTTCAAAGATGGACCTAATTAAAAGAACGTTTCACTACGCGGCTCTAACTGTAGCTACGGGTTTTTTACTCTCCGTCTCTGCAAAAGCGCAGCTGCCTTCACGCTCGGATACACAACAGTGGACTGATGTTCAATTTGCGGTGCCACTCTCAAAAGCGATTGATTTCAACTTCGGGGGAACGTTAAGGCTTGGTCGAAATTGGGAACGGCCGGTTGACGAACGAATAGGATTTGGCTGGACCTTCAGATTTGGAAATCATCTTTCAACCTCGCCAAACTACCAGTACATCGGAATGCAACCATTTCGCGGGCGGCGAGTGTGGGAGAACCGTCTATCCTTACCGATCAATGTACGTTTTGATCTCGGCAAGTTTCGCTTAACGGATAGAAACTTATTTGAGCGTCGCATTCGTCATCCCGGGATCAATTCGACAAGGTACCGAAATAGAATTCAAGTAGAGCATCCCATTGGGCCAGCTAAAATCAAGCTTTCGGTTTATGTGTCGGAGGAAGTTTTTTACGACTGGAGTTTCAACGCCTGGGTGCGCAACCGTGCTGCGGTTGGGGTAACGAAGGTTTTCAATAAGGCATGGACCCAGGATTTTTATTACCTGCGACAGAACGACTCACACAGTGTTCCCGGCGACCTTCACGTCATCGGTACTGCGATAAGATTCAAGCTTTGATCATCAACCGATCTCAACCAAAGGATCAAGTTGCGGGAGCGGTCAGTACCGTAGCGCGGTAGCGTCGGGTGAGCCTCGTGTTGTACCTACTTGATGATACGTCGAGGCTCACCCGACGCTACCGCGAATCGGTACTGACCGGGGTCTCACATCGCCCGATAGGGCCAAGTGCCTCGTTGTCTTAAATCTGTGGGATCGTCGCAGTCTGTGGATAGCTCTTATCTCAGAGCATGAGCCGCTAGACTGTGGAATTGACGTCGCACCGAGTTGATGTTTGCAAAGGGCAGGGGCCGATTGTGAGTTCGATTCGTAAACAGTAAATAGACACGTTCATTTTCCGCATCAATCCAGCAACTCGTTCCGGTGAAGCCATTGTGTCCGAAACTGTCCTGCGGGAGATCCATACCGGCCGTCGACTCATTTGTGGCTGCCAGTTGCCATCCAATGGTCCGTGCTTCTCCGAGCTCAGGCGTCATATTCGTGCGGAACAGTTCGCAAGTGCTTGGGCTGAGTAGTCGGCTCTCGGTGCCAATGAATTGCCCTGCCAAGACCAGAGTGTCAGCAACTGTCGAGAACAGGCCGGCATGCCCGGCCGCACCGCCAAGAAAATATGCATTGCCATCGTGAACTTCGCCCCAAATGACGCGCTTCCGAACATTCGCGTAAGTACCTGCTCCCATTTGTTCTGACATTCCTGCTTCGTATGCATTGCCAGTTTCACATGCGGCAATCCCGGTTTGCAGCGCTACATCGGGACGAAAGTATGTCTGTTGGAGTTTTAGCGGTTCAAAAATTTCCAGCTGGGCCAACTGGGCCAATTCGTGGCCCGTAAGTCTCTCGAGCAACATGCCCAACGTAATAAATCCCAGATCCGAATAGATGACCCGAGTTCCGGGTTTGTACTCCAGGTCGAGGCTTGCAATGGCTCCGGCCGTGCGATCAGGCTCGTCATCAGTCAGCAGGTAGAGTGGACGCCACGCTGGTAGGCCGGATGTGTGCGTCAGTAGCTCTCGAATAGTGATCGTATGTTTGTCGGCTCGATCGAATTCGGGCAGAAAGTGCGAGACGGAACTATCTAAAGTTAGTTCACCAGCTTCGATTCGACGCGAACATAGAAGACCGGTAACTAGCGGCTTGGTTAGAGACGCAAGGTCATAAACGGTGTCCAGGTTAGTTGCGACGCTATAGGGTTGGACCGCTGAATGGCCCAGCGCGTCGGAAAAAACGGGCTTGCCATGATCCGCTACGAGGTAGACGGCGGAAGGGAAGTCACCACTTTGAATGTGCTGCTGAAGTAACTCCGAAATCTGTTGCTGCGGGGCCGCCATTTCCTATTTAACTGTCGCTGTTAATCCGCTTACTCCCGGATGTTCGGCGTGTTCCCTGATTCTCTCAAGTGTGCGCAGTGCGAGTTGTAACGCATTGCGTCCATCGCTGCCAGAAACAGCCGGCGGTAATCCGCGACTTGCTGAATCGAGGAACGATACAATTTCCGCTCGCAACGGTTCGACATCTACTACATCGAGGTTCTTAACATGAACACCGGGCCAGGCGCCGCTGGCACTCGGAGGGGATAAGCTGCTAACTGAAGCCCTTTTGGTGGTGTAGTCGATTGCTATGTAGTCATGAGGCTGAAAGAAACGCATCTTACGGATTTTTTCGGTACCTACTCGAGATGCAGTAATGTTGGCAACGGCTCCCGTTGAAAACTCGAGACGAGCGTTTGCCGCATCAACCTTATCGGTGAGGATTGCAATACCGACGGCATGGATCTCCGTAACTTCCACGTCTTCGCCCACGAGCCACTGGACAATGTCTAAATCATGGATCATCAAATCGAGCACCACGTCAATATCCAACGAGCGTGCGGTGAATTCTCCTACGCGATGGATTTCGAAGTAAACAGGGTTTCGGACGTGCGGTCGGAGTGCGACCATCGCAGGATTGAATCGCTCGAGGTGTCCCACCTGGAGTAAAGCGTTTCCTCTCTTAGCAGCCGCGATCATCGTGTCTGCCTCATCCAGCGTGCGTGAAATTGGTTTTTCAACCAGGACATGGATGCCGGCTTCCAACAACCCACAGGCGATATCGCAATGAGCCTCAGTCGGAGCGGCGATGCTGACGGCGTCGACCTCTCCTATGAGTTGACGCCAGTCGGTGGTCCAGTGCGTGCTGCGATCAGCAGCAACTGCACGTGCCGTCTCCTGGTTCAGGTCACATACTTTGACGAAAGTAGAGAGTCCTTCCCCGGCGAGTGCGGCATGAACTCGAGCGTGTTGACGGCCGAGGCTACCGACGCCAATCACCGCGGTCCTCAATTTGTTAGGTTGAATTTCTTCAGAAGTTGTCTGCGGCATCCTTTTCGATGATACTCCCAAAGCCTGGAACGTTTGCGGATCGCATGGACTGAACCTCAGGCTTTAAATATTAAACTTTGTAGCATTAACCACTACTGCAAAATAAAAATCAGCCGTTTGGAGTTGACTATACTTGCAACCTTCAACCCTTGCCAAGCGAGTCTATCTTTTCCTGTTGCTCGCTATTTTAGCCTTCTACTTTTTTGGTCTCGGGGCTCTTCCGCTGGTTGGACCGGATGAGCCGCGGTACGCGCAAGTCGCGCGTGAGATGTTTCTCCGCAACGACTACGTGACGCCCACGCTCGGAGGTCACACATGGTTTGAAAAGCCGGCGTTGCTCTACTGGATGATGATGCTCGCTTTTCGCAGTTTTGGAGTCAGCGAGTGGTCAGCGCGGCTTGGTCCGGCCGTTTGTGGCGTCCTCACCGTTTTATCAGTCTGGTGGATGGCGCGTAGCCTGGAACACCAGCGCGACGTTGAACTGAGGTGGATGAGCTTGTGGGCCACAATTTCGACGGCCACCTGCATGGGCCTCATCGTTTTTTCCCGGGCTGCAAGTTTTGATGTGGTCATAACAATGACCGTTAGTTGGGCGCTGACGTTTTTCTTGCTTTACGAACTGTCAATGCCGGGTCATAAAAAGACGTTCTTACTGGCCGGGTTCTACGCTTTTGTCGGATTGTCATTGATTGCCAAAGGCCTGGTTGGAATTGTAGTGCCGGGTGGAGTTGTCTTTGTTTACTACATCCTTAGAAGGCGCTTTCCCGAACGCGGAATGTTAGTCAGCTTGTTCTGGGGTATTCCGATAGCGATCGCCGTGGCTTCGATATGGTACGGACCTGTCATTGCTAGACATGGCCGCACCTTCATCCAGGAGTTTTTTATCGAGCACCACTTCGCTCGCTACTTATCGAACAAGTATCATCACCCTCAACCCCTCTACTTTTATCCGGCAATTATCCTGCTGCTGACTCTGCCATGGACTCCGGTGTTGATAGAAGCATTGCTGAAGGTTCGTACGTGGAGCTGGCGAGAACACAGCTCCTTAACAACATTGCGAGTGTTCGCGTTGGCGTGGGTGCTTTTTCCGCTCGTCTTTTTCTCATTCTCCGGATCTAAACTTCCCGGCTACATTCTGCCGGTGTTACCAGCCGCCGGCCTGCTCATTGGCGAAAGGCTTTCGCGGGCAACTACCGATCTTCGTGCCCCTCGTTGGCCGCTGGTTGCGACTGGTATTTTTTGTTTATTGCTATCGCTGTCAGGTGTGGTCTATGCACTCAAGACGAAGCAGGTCTCCTGGCAGTGTGCAGTTTTGACGACTGTTCCTCTTCTGGTCGCCGGTCTTTACACTGTCGTATGGACCAAACGTCGCGATGTTGCTGTGGCTTCAGTTGCATTGGCCATCTGCTTGATGGCTGCGATGGCACTCAAGTGTGCTGCGCCTGTTTTTGGCAAACGTGAGTCAGTCAGAGATCTGTTGCGAGTAGCCGATGAACGGGGCTATGCAGGTGTGCCGGTGCTGGCCCAACGAGGCGACGATCGCTCAACTGAGTTTTACGCCAGTGGCAGGGTTATCTACCGGGCGGACGGCGAGGTCTTACCGATTGATGAGGTTTCCATCGACCAGGCAAGAAAAATAGGACGAATGTTGGTATTCGTCTCGACGGAACATCTTGATTACTTCCGGAAAGTCCCTGGAATAGAGTTGTTGGGTGACAATGGGCGGGTGGCTTTATTGGGTTGGACGCCCCGGTGAGACCTCGGTCAAGTGTCGATCAAAAAACTCAATCACGATTCGATCGTAAGCTTCTCCTTGTTCGCCAGTAGCCGAGGGAAGGTTGAGCCCGGTCAACGGTAAATCGGCCCTCATCTCAACGGTGGCGGAATTTTGGAAACAGCTCCGAAGGTCCATCGTTGTCTGTTTGAGGTTACCGGAGTCTGCTCCTGCCAGAACCAGGATTTGTTGGTCCCGCAACATCCGCACTAGATCACAGGTATTCGTGTTTTCATAAGCTCCGAGCAAGTAAAACTTAGTAGCAGCGCGACTAAGGGAGAGCAGAAAATTGCTATCGACTCCGATACAACTCGTGATCTTGCTATCGAGCAGTTGATCGGGCGAGCTCGGAATCGAGTCGACCACGAGTACCTTGATCTGGTTATCTATACCGGCGGCTTTGATAGCAGCATAGCCGCCCAATTCGGCTCCATAAACTCCAAACCGATCATTGACGAGCTTCGCCTGATTGTCAGCTTTCTGGTTTCTGAGAAAGTTCAACGCCGCTACTACGTCATCACCTTCGCGTGATCCCAGCGAGGTCCACTTAATAGGAGGATTCTCGCCATGTCCTCTGAGATCGAGCCAGAGAATCGTAAAGTTTGTTGTTTCGTAGATCTTAACCCCGAGATTAAATAGCCAGGAACGGTCCGCGCCATAGCTGTGCAATAGGACCACTGCCGGTGAACCCGGAGCACCTTTAAGTAGCCAACCACGCTGGCTCTTACCATCCAGGGTGGACCATGTTTCGTCAGTAACCTTCAGGACAGTTCCGCTTATGTTTGAGAACGACTGGGGTGTGACCAGGTAGTGTCGCCTGGGTGGGTGCGTAACGCAATACGCTGCGAAAGCGAGAAAGCCGAGTAGCGCGAGCACAATTACAAGCACTATCGGCGTGAAGGACCTGACAAATTTTCTGCCAATTCTTCGTCGGGGTGACATCAGTATATGTAAAGGTTCCGGCTGTGCATCTCTCAGACCCGACTCAGTTTAGGTTGTTGATGCGGAATGCTTCCGAGTCGCCTCATCATAGTCGTCCGGCGTATTGATGTTAACAAAAAATTCTGTGGCGTGGTTGAGTGGCTTCAATTCTGTGAAAGGAATCCACCGGGTTCTTACTCGGTCCAGGAGGTCCAGGGGCCGGCGCTTTCCTGCTTCAATCAACTCGGAAGCAACTCGGAGGCAAGGACTAATTTTATAAAGTGCGCATAAGGGCTGAGGTCGTCCATCCTGCTGAACCGGTACGACCGCCTCAAATTCAGCACGTGAGACAGCGAGTTTCTCAAAGAGTTCTTTGGTGACGAAAGGGAGATCACACGCGACCACCAGGGCCCACTCTGCTTTGCACGCGGCCAGGGCTCCATGTAGTCCTCCCAGCGCTCCAATTTGATTGTAAACATCCTTTGCCGACTTTAGGTTCTCTGGAATTTTGGAACCCCCGATCATGGTGACTGGACTGGTAAAACTCAATAGCTCTTCTGCGATTCGCTCAGAGAAGGTTTGCTCAGCAATCTGTAGCTGCGCTTTATCACGGCCCATCCTGCTTGAGGCGCCGCCCGCGAGGATGAAACCTTCAATTTGATTCATTGTACTTCGTCTCAGGTGACGGGCCTGCTCCAGAGCCGAGAGCGACGTTAACACGCGTTCTTGGCATGGATCAACGGATTAACAGTAATAACCAGTCATTAATGCTCTTCAGTGAAACTTAAGACTGCCGGGAACCCGCTGGCGGACCCTTGCCATGAGGTTCTCCTCCTAATTCTTAGGCGCCGGCCTCAGAGCGTCGAACCCTCTCGGGACTGAAAACCTTGACCGCATTCTTTTACGAAGTTTATAGTCGCTTAGAGTCGCGCGGTGCTTTTTTGGCATCTATATCACCAAGCTAAGCTTGCTAGCCCATCGGTTTGAAGGAATCCATCTAAGAGGCAGTTAATGAATAGATTTTTTGCAATTCTGACCACCACGTTCTTGATAGCCATACTGAGTAATTTGTCGTTTGCTCAAACATTGAGCCCTGCCGTACCAACTTCGAAGATTGCGCTATTCAATCTCGAAGATCTTCGACCTGGTATGAAGGGCACCGCCAGAACAGTTTTTAGTGGAACCGAGACTGAGGAGTTTGGAGTCGAAGTTTTGGGAGTCCTACCCGGATTTCCCGGCCCAAGACAGTCTGCAATCATTGCAAGGTTAACCGGGGCCAACGTAGAGAAGACAGGCGTTTTTGCGGGAATGTCAGGATCGCCGGTCTGGATAGACGGCAAGTTGGTGGGCGCGATTGCCTTCAGCTTTCCGTTCTCCAAAGAACCCATAGCTGGAATAACACCGATCAAGCAAATGATCGACCTCTTTGATAAAGGCTCTGAGAACAATACGAAGCCGAGGGAGCCTCGAGCGGTCTCATTTTCCCAGCTCGCCTCGACTGACTACAAAGTGAATTTGCCAAAACCGGAAGTTTCGTCAGTTTCGTTGATGGCGCCTGTTTCTGCCGGTTCACCACTAATTCCGTTACTTGGTCAGCAGATGACCCCAATCGCGACACCATTGGTTTTCTCTGGCATCAGCCAGGAGTCATTGTCGGCCTTTGCTCCGCAATTGATCGCCACTGGACTCTTGCCAGTCTCAGGTGCGGGCGGAGCAGCCCCAATCACGCCGCTTGGACCAGTGGACGATAAAACGTTTCCGCCGGGCAGTTCTATCAGTGTCCAATTGGTGCGCGGTGACTATTCGCTGGCCGCCTCAGGAACGGTCACGCTTCGCGATGGCGACAGAATTTACGCTTTTGGACATCCATTTCTCAGTCTTGGCTCTTCGGACATGCCGATGACTGAGACATCGATTGTAACTGTCATTCCGAATGTGAATAACTCGTTCAAGTTAGCTGTTCCGGGGAAGATGGTGGGTGCAATCTCTCAGGATCGTGCGTCGGGGATTTTCGGTTTACTCCGCCAGTCTCCACGAATGATTCCAGTGAAAGTGAACCTGCACACCAGCCGTGATCGAACCGAGACATACTCTTATGAGATTGCCAACGACACTTTTCTGACTCCGCTACTTCTGAACATCACACTCTTCAATACCATTACGTCGAGTGAGCGTGCGTTGGGTGATTCAACGATCAGTCTGAAAGGTCAGATTAAAGTCAAGGGTCAGGAAGCGATTGAGATTGATCGACGCTTTTCCGCCAACAACTCCGCGGTGCTTGCTGCGGGGTCGGTTGCCGCTCCCGTAAGCACATTGTTGACCAGCGGCTTTGACGACGTGCAACTCGATGGAATTACGCTCGATATCGCTTCGACCGATTCAAAGTACGCGGCAACGCTTGAAAGAATCGCGCTCGATCGAACTGAAGTTCGACGTGGAGAGAAGATTGAAGTGCAAGCGTACGTCAGAACAGAATCTGGAAAGCAGTTTGTTCAACGCATCCCCGTAAAGATTCCGGACGACGCCGCGGTGGGCCAATTGCTGGTTTTTGTAGGTGACGGCGGCGCGTTGCAGGAAGGGTCCCCAACTAAGGCTTTTGTCCCGCAGGACCTCAGCCAGCTGGTGCGAACAATCAATACTGTTAAGAAGAGTGATCGTTTATACGTTAAGCTCTTCCGCATCACTTCCGGCGCGGTGATTGGCACTAGTGAGCTGCCGAATCTTCCGCCCTCAGTCGTCGCCACGCTGAACAGTGAGCGCACTTCCGGAGGTTACACTCCGACTGTACTCTCGCCAGTTTCTGAAATGGAGTTGCCGCCGGCAGATTTCGTAATTTCCGGACAACAGTTGATCGCAATTGACGTGGTTCCGTAAGGTCCCGTTTTTTTAAAACCAAAAAAGCCCAACGCGACGATCAGCGTTGGGCTTTTTGCACTTTGTGAGCAGTTACTTGGTTATGTTCGAAAGTGTAGTGATTCTTTCTTTGAACGCCGCGGTCAGCGAGTCAACATTCTCAGGTGAGTAATTAGCGGCTCTGAATGCATCCTTGATCTGCTCATCTGTAAGTTGGCCCAACCAGTTACTCAACCAGCGCGCGTCCGTGACGGTGATGTTCTCGAACAACTTCTTGTTTTTCCCGCCGTAGTTGAAATCAATTGTGTCGCCCTTCACCTTCTCGATGAAGTCTGCTTTGACATAATCAGACGGTTTGTTTCGACTTCTGCTTATGACGCCTCCGGTCTTACCAAAAGTGCCCCCAAGATCACTGATGATGTACCGGAGTTGGCCTTCTCCGTCTGTCGATCCGCGCTCAGCGAGAATCTCATTATTATCATCCTTCATGTCCCAGTTGTTAATCATGACCATGAGAATCTTTAGGCCTTGAAACGCTGGAGTGCCCTTGAATGGATTGTCCTCCCATTTCCATTTTCCAATTCTTTTTACGTCGCTGGGCCGCGCTTCCAACCGGACGTTTTCAAAGTCGCCTTTACCTTCGATCGTTAGCTTTGGAACAAGGTAGGCAATCTCGGTTTCATAACCCAATGCCCATAACAGTCTATTTGCAGCCGTATCGGGTTGTGCCTCTTTTCCGATCTTCGCGATCCACTCGTTTCCGGCAGCATCTTTCACCCGGAATTTAGTGGAGTAGCCACCTTCCTTCTGCTCAATAAAGGTCACGCGGCTTAGGTCGGGTTTCATTTGATCGCCGCCCGCGCCAATCAATAAATTTCGCGAAGCAATATCCGTAGGCTCATGCCAGAATACTGGAGTTCCCGAATACTCTTTTTTCTTATCCTTGTCTTTGTCCTGGGCCAAGACTGGTATCAAAGATCCAATCAAGACCAGGACCACCCACAACGTCGCATATTGAGTTTTTCGTAAAAACATTCTGACCCCCAACCGTGTAAGCTTTTAGTACGAATCTGTGCCGTCGCGTTTCGCAAACGAGCACAAAACAGGCGAAATCTACGGCTGAGGCGATACAAAGCAATGGGAGTACCGATGAAGTGCCGGGAGCGGGAGCAAGGTAGTAAGAGTAGAAGTGGTCATTGATCATTGTCCATTTATCATTTTGCCATTTGAGTGGGTGAAGCAGATCTCAGTAATTGGATGGCGCAATAAATGAAAAATGATCAATGCTCGATGAGCACTGGGCAATGATTTGTTTACGGAGCGGTGGCGCCCTTCGGACAGATCCAGAGTTCCACACGCAGGCCGTCAGTAGCCGCACCTGTCTTTGAGACAATCCGGCTGGCATCCATTCCTCGTGTGTTTACTAGATAGTCTGTAATCCTGGAGTTGCGATTCTGGGCAGCGTTAGTTTTAGCAGCTCGATCGGGGTGAATGATGACGTAACCGACGTTTGTTGGATCGTTTTGTAGAGCAACTGCGAAATTGTCTAACCGAGCTTTCTCGTCATTTCGGGCAATGTCTGGGAACTCATCGAACTTGCGGCACACCTGGGGAGGTACAGGTATTTGGACCGAGCAGGTAGCCGGGCAATCAACTGGGTAGCCACCCATATTCAAACTCGCTTGAACTTGTTGGCCGGCGAGATTACTAGTATCCACACGAATGGTGTTGGTTCCTTGTCCTTCAATGATTGTTCCTGCTGATACGGTCCAATTGTAAATTGGTTTGATATTCGGAAAACCAGCGGTAACAATGCGTGACGTGAAGACCAGCGGTTGGCCTGGTATGACGTTCGTCGGACATGACACTTCGACTCTTGGGCAAGCCGCGACATTACATGGCTGGACGATTACGCTCGTTGATGAAAAGGCTGTGCAGCTACCATCACTACCTGAACTCAACGCTTCGACAGACGCTTTGTATTGGCCCGGAGCAACACCTGAGAGATCCCATGCGACGCTTGGACCTTCTCCAACAATTCGGCCAACCGGAGTCGTCCATCGGTATTGAATTGGATGGCTCTCCGGTGAGATGGCATCTGCTGTCAAATGAACTACCTGATTCACGCCAGCGCAGGTTGAGACATTCGGGATATCGGAAGCGAGCTTTAAGGTCAATTGCCCACCCTTGGTTTTTTCAGTTACTTTCTGAGCGAAAAGTTGGGTAGCAGAGGACAATATTACGGCGAGGACAATCAGCAGGCCTGCTCGAACGGGCGTGGCGTATCGCGACATCTTAAACTCCTGACAATTATTGAGTTGGCAACTGGAGCTCTCTACTAGCTAGTTGAGAGTGATAAAGGCTGAATCACGTTCTTTTTCCAAAGACTAGCCGGGCCAACAATATAGCCCATGCTACAGATTTCAGCTATATAAGTGAAAACTGCCATCTTGTTTGACTAGCTGGGCTGAATAACGTTAGATAGGCCATTCTGGTCCCCGGCCAATACGATTCTCTGCGATGAAACGCTTACTGACAATCTGCGTTCTAACCGTAGCGTTATGCTCAGCGGCTTGCAATCGAAATCGGTCGCAGGCGGTCAACAGCGCGTCGGAGCCACCAGCCAATGGTTCTGGATCCGGCGGCCATCAAGCTGAAGCTAAGGCCCTTTTGGACAAGGGAAAAAGTCTTTATCAGGATGATCAGGATAAGCAAGCACTAGAAGCCTTTCAGCAAGCTGTCCAGCTAGATCCAAACCTTCCTGAAGCTCATTTTCGGCTGGCTCTTGCATATGAAGCAGTTCAAAAGGATCAGGAAGCTGAGGCTGAGTACAAGAAGGCGGTGGAGAGTTATAAGAAGTATTTAGAGGAAAACCCAAAAGACGCCGAGGCCCGGTACGATTTGGGCCAAGTGTATGCTGGGCTGCACCAGTATTCGGACGCCGCCCGAGAATTGAGGCAGGCGACCAAGATTAAGTCGGATGATCCGGCCATCTATTACGATCTTGGCACCGCATTGATGAGATTGGCCCAGTACGACGAGGCCGCATCTGCGTTTTCCAAATCACTTGAAATCGATCCTGAGAATTATCGTGCGGAAGACGCCCTGGAAGAGGCTCGCGAAGGAGTAAAACGGGTGAGAGCCGGGCGAAAACACCAGGAAGACTTGTTGAAGAAGCAGAAAGATGAGGAATTGAAGAAGGCTGGAGAAGAGTTACCTTCCGGGAAACCTGCTCCGGCAAAGAGTCCCCAGGGATTTTAATTATGGCTACTTACACTCCACCGCCTTATTTTCCGCAGAGTTCGTTGGCACCTCCCGACCAGCGTCGCTATCGCAAGTTTAAATTGTTGATGTTCGCCCTTGCAGTGCTGGTTTTGCTGGTACTGGGCGCGATCGGCTACGGTGCCTGGATTCTGGTGAGTAAAATCCTCTGAATCACGCAGTATTTTTTGATTACACTCAACCTCTTCTGCCGGACCGCGCGCGTCCTCGCGGGCTAAGGTGGCTTGTGTTTAGAATTAGCCCGCAGGACGCGCGCGGTCCGGCAGAAGAGGTTGTGCAGTGTAGATGAGGAGTTCAAATAACTTTGTGGGGAGGACGATCGAAACAGGGGCTAACAGGCTGAGCGCTTGACAGTTGTGCGGCGCATCCGTATAGTCTCCCGTTTCGGACGGATGGTCTGAAGTAATAAAAGCAACGTCGTTATTGGTTCTGTTGGTGTGGAGGCGTTGCGCGACTGTGAATTTCAGTCGGTTGACACGTATTGTGGCGTAAATGGCCTGCGCCGTGGAAGATTTCTTCCGCTCCAGCGCACGCTCGCGTGAAGGGTAACTTCTCGCCATAAAAAGCGACGCCACAGAAAAGTTTCGGCTTAAGGGAAGCCACGATCCGCACCCCGCCCAGCGAGACCAGAACATCCCTAAACCAGTTTTGAACAGGGCAGCCGCCTGCGCTGACTGCCGGACTAGTTCCGGAAAGAGGCAGGCAAGCGCCCTTTTGCGCGTCAAAGATAGCCTGGCAAGTATCAGAAGAGGATAACAAGTGCCGACCATAAATCAGCTCGTTCGCAAGGGTCGCCAACAGGTCAAGTACAAGACGGCCAGTCCCGCATTACAGAGTTCACCTCAAAAAAGAGGTGTTTGCACGCGTGTTTACACGCAAACCCCTAAGAAACCCAATTCTGCATTGCGCAAAGTGGCTCGTGTTCGACTTACCAATGGTATTGAAGTGACCACCTACATCCCCGGCGTTGGTCATAATTTACAGGAACACTCGATCGTCCTTATTAGAGGTGGTCGCGTGAAAGACCTGCCCGGTGTTCGTTATCACGTGATTCGTGGAACGCTGGATTCCGTCGGTGTAGCCGACCGGAAGCAGGGTCGTTCCAAATATGGTGCCAAACGGCCCAAAGCCGGCGGTGGCAAGTAAAGAACTTAAAGAAGCTTTTGGCTCGAGGCCAGGGCTTTTTGTTGAATAGTATCTATTAGCTGGAACCTACGATATGCCTAGACGACGAGTAGCCGAGAGACGCGACGTACTTCCCGATCCTGTTTATAACAGTCCGTTGGTAACCAAGTTCATCTGCGGCGTTATGTGGCAGGGCAAGAAATCCCTGGCTGAGGGAATTTTCTACGACGCCATGAAGCAGGTTGGCGACAAGACCGGCGAGGAGCCGTTGAAGGTCTTCAAGCGCGCGATCGACAACGTAAAGCCGACCGTTGAAGTTAAGTCACGCAGGGTCGGGGGCTCGACATATCAGGTTCCGATTGAAGTACACCAGGAGCGGCGCGGTGCCCTGGCCATTCGTTGGATTGTCTCGTACGCACGCGGCCGAGGCGAAAAGACGATGACCGATCGATTGGCGGCTGAGATTCTCGACGCCGCCAATAATCGAGGTAATGCGGTCAAGAAGAAAGAGGACACGCACCGTATGGCCGACGCGAACAAAGCGTTCGCTCATTATAAATGGTAACAACTGGTCTTTGGTTTTAGGTCTTTGGCCTTGACCAAAGACCGAAGATCAAAGCTCAAAGACCAAATTAAGCAATGGCTAAGAACGATCTAAGCAAGTTTAGAAATATCGGCATCATGGCTCACATCGATGCCGGAAAGACCACCACGACCGAACGTGTCCTTTATTACACGGGCATAACCCACAAGATTGGGGAAGTCCACGAGGGTACGGCCACCATGGACTGGATGGAGCAGGAGCAGGAGCGCGGTATCACTATTACCAGCGCTGCGACAACCTGTTTCTGGGAGCGTAACGGGGTCGATCATCGAATCAATATTATTGACACTCCGGGCCATGTGGATTTCACGATGGAGGTCGAAAGATCCCTCCGGGTGCTCGACGGTGCAGTGGCAGTGTTTGACGGAGTCGCTGGGGTTGAACCTCAGTCTGAAACTGTTTGGCGCCAGGCTGATAAGTATGGCGTTCCAAGAATTTGTTTTATTAATAAACTCGATCGCGCTGGCGCCTCATTTGATCGTTCATTTGAGTCAATCATCACTCGCCTGGGCGCAAACCCCGTCGCGTTGCAGATTCCAATTGGTCTCGAGGATCAGCTGAAAGGGGTCGTTGACCTGATCGGCATGAAGGGCTTGATTTGGAACGACGAGAGCAAGGGTTCAGAGTACGAAACTGTCGAAATTCCAGAAGATTTGAAGCAGGCGGCGACCGAGGCCCGCGAGAAATTGATTGAAGCTGTCGCCAGTGTTGATGACGACTTAATGCACAAGTACATCGAGGGCGAAGAGATTTCTGAAAAGGAAATCCGTGCAGCGCTCCGCAAGGGCACAATCGATCTCAAGCTCGTGCCCGTTGTGACTGGTTCCGCTTTTAAGAATAAGGGTGTACAGACGTTGCTTGATGCGGTCGTGGATTATTTACCCTCACCGCTTGATGTTCCTCCAGTCGAGGGCATCAATCCGAAAACTGGCGATCTCGAATCCAGGCCAGCTGATGCAGCAGCGCCGTTTGCTGGATTGGTCTTCAAGATCATGGCCGACAAACATCTGGGCCAATTGTCGTTTGTGCGCATTTATAGTGGCACCATTAAAGCAGGCTCGTATGCCTACAATCCTGTGAAGGACACGCGTGAACGCGTGGGCCGCTTGATGCGAATGCATGCTAATAAGCGGGAAGATATTGAAACTGCCAGCGCGGGAGAGATCATCGCGATCGGCGGCATGAAGCAGGTTACCACCGGAGATACGGTTTGCGACGAAACCAAGCCAATTATCCTCGAGAAGATGGAATTCCCGGCTCCGGTTATTCGCGTCGCAGTTGAACCAAAGACGCGACAAGACCAGGACAAGCTCGGCGTCGCATTGAATCGCCTTGCTCAAGAAGATCCTTCGTTCAATGTCTCCACCGATCCGGAAACGGGGCAAACGATTATCGCGGGTATGGGTGAGCTTCACCTCGAGATTATTGTCGATCGAATGAAGCGCGAGTTTAGTGTTGAAGCGAATGTTGGCAAACCACAGGTCGCGTATCGAGAAACAATTACTCAGGCAGCACCAGGTAAAGAGATTTATAAGAAACAGACCGGCGGTCGTGGGCAGTTCGGACACGTTGAGATCGAGGTTGAGCCTGCTCCGGGAGAAGGTTTCGTATTTGAAAACAAGATCACCGGCGGCGCCATTCCTAAGGAGTACATCAAGCCAGTCGAGAGCGGAATTAGAGACGCTATGGAGCGTGGTTTTCTGGCTGGGTATGAGCTGGTAGATATCAGGGTCCGACTGGTGTTTGGTAACTACCACGAAGTGGATTCGGATGAGCGGTCATTCCATATCGCCGGTTCGCTCGCATTCCAGGACGCTGTCAGAAAAGCAAAGCCGGTGTTGCTCGAGCCGATCATGCGTATTGAGGTGGTGACTCCTGATGAATACATGGGTGCGGTCAATGGGGATCTGATGCGGCGCCGAGGTCAAATCGAGAAAACCGAGCCGCGTCCGGGTGGTGCACAGGTAATTACCGCGTTTGTGCCATTGTCGGAAATGTTTGGCTATACGACTGACCTGCGTTCATCAACACAGGGTCGCGCGACTTCAACGATGCACTTCGAGAGGTACGATCAGGCACCTAAGAACGTTGCCGACGAGGTCATTGCAAAAGTTCAGGGAGTAGCAAAATAGAAAGTGGGCGCAGGCTCTAGCCTGCGCCTAATTTTTTTGTTTAAACAAGTCGCAGCTGAAATTACTGCGCACACGGGGATAAATAGATGTCGAAGGAAAAATTTGATCGTTCAAAGCCGCACGTGAATATCGGAACGATAGGGCACGTGGATCATGGTAAGACAACGCTGACAGCCGCCATCA
>Ga0207674_10003411_pt1 | contig 19473 bp, 19 predicted proteins | sample KBSCornC72_FD_184303 | JGI IMG/M metagenome (GOLD analysis project Ga0207674, IMG submission 184303) | Corn rhizosphere microbial communities from Kellogg Biological Station, Michigan, USA - KBS Corn C7-2 (SPAdes) (version 2) | ecosystem: Host-associated > Plants > Roots > Rhizosphere > Soil ... | reverse complement strand
AGCAGGGCGCCTATCAGTCCCGCCACTAGACCCAGCGTCAGGAACTCAACTGAAAAAATACGCCCGGCGCTGCGCCGCGTGGCGCCCAGCGTTTTGAGGATCACGACTTCGCGCACCCGCCGGAAGCGCGTGCCCGCCACGCTCGCCGCCAGAATGATCGCCCCGGCCAGAATCGCGAACCCCGACAGGAACCGGATCACCAGCGCCACTTGGTCCACCACCTGCTGCACGATGGCCAACGCTTCCGCCACGTTGATCACGGTCACCGTAGGGAAGGCCTGGTAGGCCGCGCGCTCCAGCGCACCCACGTCGGCCGCCCGCATTCGCACGCCGCCGTAGAAGGTCGCCGGCAGGCCAGTCAGTGCCTGTGAGTTGAACACGAACTGGTTGGCCGAGCCCACGCTCATCTGCTCCACGCGATGCAGCGCTACGATCCGTGCCGCGAAGCTATGTCCCGCTCCCGACAGTTCGATGGTGTCGTCCAGCTTCGCCCCCAAGGTTCGGGCGGCTTCCTGCTCGATCGAAACCACCGGCTGGGTTTCGTCCGGCGTCCACCATCTGCCTAGCGTGACAGTCAATGAGTCCGGCTTCTCGTCAGCCCACATCACCGAACGGCTTCCGCGGAAGCGCCGCGCCAGTCCAGTCGCGCGCAGTTCCTCCAGCGGCGCGCCATTCACCTTCTCAATGCGCACCGCGACGCTGGGCATAAATTCCGGCTGCGCCACCACACCTTTTTGTTTCGAGATCAGCGTCTTCAGCGGACCCACCTGCTCCGGTGTAATGCCGATCAGAAACACGTTGGGCGCATCCGGCGGGGCGCTTTGTACGATCTCACCTACCAGCGAGTGTTGCACCAAATATACGGTGAGCGTGAACATAACGCCCAGTCCCAGCGCCACCAGAATGGCCTGCGCCTGATTGCCCTGCCGATAGAGGTTGGCGAACCCCTGCCGCGCGAGAGTGGGAATCCGCCACGGCGTCCGCCGCAGCACGACCCGGATCAGCCGCAGGAATACGCTGGCCACTGCCGCCAGAAGGATCAGCGCGACAGTCAAACCGCCGGCAAAGTATCCGCCGACACGCGGCGAATCCGCCAGCCAGGCCGCGATCCCGCCGATCCCCAGCAGAATCACGCCGCCGGCCGCGAGGCTTAATCGCGCGTCCGCAAGACGCTTGCGCCAAGTCATCTTCGCCTCCGGCATGTCGCGCCGCAGAATCAGCGCCGGCCGCACCTTGCGAATCGCCAGCAGCGGGGGCAATGTGAACAGCAGAGTGGTCAGCAGCCCCACGGCGATCCCCTGCGCCGAGGCCGCGAGGTTCCATCCCAGCTTGATGTCCATGTGGAAGAAACGCGCGATCAGCAGCGGGAGCGTGCGCTCCACGATGCGGCCCACTGCCACTCCGGCCAGGCCGCCCACCAGGCCCAGCAACAGGGTCTGGAGAACATAAATGCCGATAATGTCGCGGGAGGTCGCACCCAGCGATTTCATCACCGCGATGTTGTCCATCTTCTGCTGCAGGTGCGCGTGCATCGCCATCGCGACCCCCAGCGCGCCCACGATCATCGCGATTAAGCTCACCAGGCTCAGGAAAATTGTGGCGCGGTCCAGGCCGCGCGTGATAATCGGATTCGACTCACGGAAGTCCGCAATCAGAGCCTCGGGCAAAGCTTCGCGCAATGCGCCGCGCACTTCCGCCACCGGCGGCGACAGTGGACTCATCTTGAACAGATAGCGATATGCTCCACGGCTGCCGAATCCCATCAGGCCGGTACGCTCGAACGCGGCCCGCGACATCATCATGCGCAAGCCCACGCTCAGGGTGCCCGACATCCGGTCCGGTTCATTCAGTACTACAGCCGAGATACGGAAGGCTTCCGTTCCAATCCGCAGGCGGTCGCCTACCTTCACGTTCAGCCGCAGCAGGATATCCTGCGCCACGGCCACGCTATCCGGCTGGAGCGCATCTTGCAACGCCATAGGAGGGTCGAGTTTGACAGCACCGTAGTAAGGATACTTCGACGGGTCCACGGCTTTGATCGACACCAGCGCCGGCGTGGCGGCATCCGAATTGGGCGCGGCCTGCGCCGAGGACGCCATCGAAATGGTTTCGGTCATCAGTGTGTGCTCTACGCCGCGTTTGGCCAGTGTATTTAGTGCGGCGATTTCGTGGTCGTTAGCGGGCACAAACTGGCGCGCGGTCAAATCGGCCGCCATCACGGTGCGCGATTCGTCGAGCAGCGTCCCGCGAAAACTCGCGCTGAATCCCTGCACTCCGGCCAGGGCGCCCACCCCGGCCGCGACCGCCAGCACCACAAACAAGAACTTCGTCATCGAGGAGCGGGTTTCACGCCAGGCGATCCGTCCCGCTGTGCGGTAGGACAGCCTCATCCAATCCTCATCGGGGGAACAACGCCCACGGGCTGCATTTCGTCAGCCACCACCTGGCCGTCGCTCAATGTGACGATACGGTCGGCCCGCGACGCGAGCGTACGATCGTGCGTCACCAGCACCAAGGTTGTGCCCTCGCGCTGGTTGAGCGAGATCAGGAGATCCAGCACGTGGGCGCCATTGACGCTATCCAGATTCCCGGTGGGCTCATCGGCCATCAGGATGGGAGGCTTGCACATGAAGGCCCGGGCCAGCGCCACACGCTGCTGCTCGCCTCCGGAAAGCTGCACCGGATAGTGATCCATACGGTCTGCGAGGCCGACGTTTGTCAGCAATTCGCGCGCACGGGTCATTCCCGCCACGACGTCGCCGCCGGAGAGTTCATGCGGCAGAAGCACGTTCTCTTCCGCGGTCAAGGTAGGGATCAATTGATAGGACTGAAACACGAAGCCGATTTTTCGGCCGCGAACCAGCGCCAGCGCGTCTTCGTTCAGTCCCGTGATGTCGACACCATCGATAATCACCTTGCCGGCTGTGGGCGTATCCAGACCCGCCAGCAGACCGAGAAGAGTGCTCTTGCCGCTCCCCGATGCACCCATTATGGCGACGAATTGCCCGGCCGGCAGTTCCAGATCGACGCCGCGCAGAATCTCCACGCGATGCGTCCCGGTGTCGATGGTTTTGGTAATTCCGCTGGCCTCGAGGATCGGCATACTCAACTTCTATTATGATGGCAGCATATGCTGTATTCGATTTTTATTGCACTGTTCTTAAGCATCAACGCGTGGGCCGCGCCACCGGCTCAGGCCGCAGTTCAAACGCTCCCGAAAGAAGATACGAGGAAAGTACTGGTGGTGTTCGGAGATAGTTTGAGCGCCGGCTATGGCGTGCCGCGCGGCCAAAGTTATCCGGACGACCTGCAGCGCAAGCTGGACGCGCAGGGCTACGGGTGGCGCGTGGTGAATCTGGGGATCAGCGGCGACACCACTTCGGGCGGGCTCGCGCGCGTGAACACAGCTACGGCGCTGCGGCCCGCCATGGTGCTGCTGGAACTCGGCGGGAATGACGGTCTGCGTGGACTGCCTCTGACGATGACCCGCGAAAATCTGGATCGGATCATCACAGCGTTCGAGCGTGCAGGCGCGCGCGTGGTGCTGGCCGGAATGACGCTGCCTCCCAACTATGGCCCGGATTACATTCAAGGCTTCGAGGCAATCTATCGCGGTCTCGCCGCGAAATACAAACTTCCGCTGATTCCTTTCTTGCTGCGTGACATCGCCACCCAGGATATGCGCTACTTTCAGCGCGACGGCATCCACCCAACGGCCGAGGGAGCGCAGATCGTTTCCAACACGGTGTTCCGCGCCATCAAGCCGCTGTTGGGTACGGTGAAGAATTGAACGCTGCGGCAGGCTGGGAAAAAGCTTTGCTTCCCCTCATAAATCTCTTTTTTTAACTGTATAGGAGAAGTAGGCCGTCAATTCAAAAACGTCCGTCACCATATTTCCAGTCGCTCTGGCGGCCGTTTCCGAGTAATTCAGTACATAATAACCGCCCGGTGTCACTGACGCGCCTTATTCGCACATGACGCAGACGTCTTTGAGATTGCGATAGTCTTCAGCGTAGTCCAGTCCGTAGCCGACTACAAACTCATCCGGGATCGTGAACCCTACATAATTCGCCTTCACGGGGCTTTGGCGGCGCTCGGGCTTATCCAACAACGTCACGATCCGAAGCGACTTGGGCTTGCGCTGGGCCATTAGTGTCGTCAGGTAATTCAGCGTAATGCCGGTGTCGAGAATATCCTCGACAATAATCACGTGATGCCCTTCGATCGGCGCGTCCAGATCCTTGGTCAACTGTACTTGCCCGGAGCTGGTCTTGCCCTTGCCGTAACTGGAAATGCCGATGAACTCGATGCGCGCAGGGGTCTTCATGGCGCGCGCCAGGTCAGCCATGAAGATGAACGCGCCTTTCAGAACCGCAATCAGGTACACCGGCTCGCCGCCCGGATAGTCGCGGTCGATTTCAGCCCCCATCTCCGCGATACGCTTCTGAATCTGCTCGGCGGAAACCAACACTCTGAACGAGGGCATTAGCGAGATTGTACAATACCAGCAGGAGCACCCTTACACCTGGCACGGACCAAAAAGCTACTCAAGCACGCAGTACCGCAAGAACCCGACCCGCTCTGGCTCACTGCCGTCCATGCCGCCGAATCCAAACAAGCGCAGGATATTCGCGTGCTGGATTTGCGCGACCTGACTAGCTTCACCGATACGCTGATCATCTGCAGCGGCGCGAATTCCCGGCAGAACCAGGCGATATCCAATGAGATCGAGCAGCAACTGAAGAAGCACGGCGACATGCCGTCGAGCGTCGAAGGGTATACCAACGCCGAATGGATCCTGATGGACTACGGCGATTACGTGCTCAACATTTTTTCCGAAAAGGCGCGCGCCTACTACGATCTCGAACGGCTCTGGCGCGACGCCAAGCCGGTCAAGTATTGAGTAGGGCAGGCCCATGGCCTGTCGTGGCCTTTCTGAGACGGGCCATGGGCCTGTCCTACCTTGAGAATAATTTCGCGTGCCGGCAACTACCGTTTGTGCGCTCTTACCGCCGGCATTTGCCGCATTGGCATCCAGACGGAGTTGAGTTCTTTGTTACCTGGAGGCTCTACGGCTCCCTTCCTCGAAGCGCAACACCAATTGTCACCGGCGCTGACTTCGTGGACGTGGATCGCGAAATGGAGAGAGGCGGCTTAGGTCCACATTGGATGATGAACCCCGGATGGCTACCTGTGTCGAGGAGACACTACTCGTCTGAGCGTGGTTGGGGTCTTTGCAAGCTCTCTGCCTGAGCGATCATGCCTAATTACGTTCACGCGCTGCTGTTCCCTTATGAGGAACTTTCGCATGGTGGAGGCAGGGCTGGTTGCGGCGCCTGAAGATCGGCCGCTGGTCCTGCGCGAGGGTGTCAGCGGTGTAGGACAGGCCCATGGCCTGTCAATATTTTTTGCGACAGGTCATGGACCTGTCCTACTTCGCTTTCGCTGAGCACAATTCCATCGGGCCGCCAGCGCGCGGCCATGCGCTCGCTCACGAATCCTTTGGCAATGCTGATGAGCGGCACTCCGCAGGCAGACGCGACGTGCCCGCCCGCGGAGTCATAGCCCACGAAAAGCTTCGACCTGGCGATATGCGCCGCGAACGGAGCGAACGCGCCGTCGTGAGTACACATACCTGGGAGCAAGGCTCGTTCCACGCGCTCACGTTCTTCGGCACTCCCGCCCTTGTCGACCAAGATTGACGCGCCCGTGCGGGCCAAGGCGCGCAACAGTTCACACTCGTGCACATTGTCGAGGCGCTTGGCGGCATTTTCGCCGACGCCCAGGCTCACGGTAATATCGGCAGGCGGCTTAGCGGAGATCAAACTCGGGGGTGCGACGTAGGGCTTCGCGTCCTTCACTCCGAAAACTTCGAGCGACCAGCGCGCGGCGAGTTTCGCCAAAGGCTCATTTCCGGCTCCGCCATATGCCCGGCTTGGAAAATGGAAGTAATTGCGTTCGTCGCATACCGACAGCAAGCCAAGCTGCGACAGGCGCGAGTCCGGATCAATCACGATTCCATCTTCAAGCCACAAACTCGCCGACGCCTGCAAGCGGTCCCGCAGCGCGCCCGAACGCGCATACGGAGCAGGCAGGTGTTTGATCCGCGGATCGGCCTCGAACAATTCATACGATTTTCGCGGGCCGACGAATACCACTTCAGCGCCCGGATAGCGGCGCTTCGCGGCATCCAGCAGCACACTGGTCACGGCCACATCCGCGCCCAGCGTCACGCGCGAAAGCACGTAGACGCGGCTCGCCGAATCGGGCGGAACAGCGCACTCAATTGAGTTGCGTAATCGCGGCGCCAAAGCGGGCGCGATCCGCAGGATCACTTCGGCGAACAATCTATCGTAGGTTTCGCAGAGCCGGGGCTCGAACAGGTCCCCTAAGCGTTCGACCACGATAGACAGGAATGCCCGGCCGTCTTCGACAGCGAGCGCCTGCTCCAGAAGACTGTCGGGCCACGGCTCGCCGCGAAGGCAATATTCCAGCAGCTCGTTACAGGTATTTCCCAACCAGCAGCTCCAGTTTGTTTCGCGTCGCCGCGGGGATCGCTTTGCGGTCGGTGATTAACGCGTGCGCCAGCGCCGATCCGCATTTGCACTCGCGCTCGGGCATGCTGCGGACGGCTTCCGCCACCAGCTTGGCGGCATTGGCCGCGTTCTGCGTCAGGTTCGCAATGATGTCGTTGACCGTGACCGCATCGTGATCCGGATGCCAGCAATCGTAATCCGTCACCATCGCGATGGTGGTGTAGCACAGCTCGGCTTCGCGCGCGAGTTTCGCTTCCTGCAGGTTGGTCATGCCGATCACATCCATGCCCCAACTGCGGTAGAGACTCGATTCAGCCAGGGTCGAGAAGGCCGGCCCTTCCATGCACAAGTAGGTTCCGCCCAGCTTGGCGGTGACGCCCGAGGTCTTCGCGGCCCGGTGCGCGACGTGCGCCAACTGCGAGCAGATGGGGTGCGCGAAGCTGATGTGCGCGACTAACCCTTCGCCGAAAAACGTAGATACGCGGCCGCGTGTACGATCGACAAATTGATCCGGGATCACGAAATCCAGCGGCTGATGCTCTTCCTTCAGCGAGCCGACGGCGCTCAACGACAGAATGCGCTCGACGCCCAGCATCTTCATGCCGTAAATGTTGGCGCGGAAATTCAGTTCGGACGGCAAGAGACGATGTCCCCGGCCGTGCCGCGCCAGAAACGCCACTTCTTTGCCCGCCAGCTTGCCGACGACATACACGTCCGAGGGCGCCCCCCAGGGTGTTTCCAGAGCGCGCTCTTCCTGCGCTTCAAATCCGGGCATTGAATACAATCCGCTGCCGCCAATGATTCCAATGGTTGGGTTCATGCTTGTATGAGTTCTAATAATATGCCGCCGGTCGACGCCGGGTGCACAAAAACGTAGAGATGGCCCCCCGCTCCAGGGCGCGGATCGTTCATGATGCGCGCGCCAGCCGAGCGGAGGCGCTCCACCGCATTTGACAAATCCGGGACTTTCAGCGCTACGTGATGCAACCCTTCGCCCCGTTTCTCGATAAACTTCGCGATGACGGAATCCGGCTCGGTCGGCTCCAGAAGCTCGATTCTGGGCTCGCCTAGCGGAAGCATCGCGACATTCACTTTCTCCTGCACGACCGGTTGCCGCATCGCGACATGCAAGCCCAGTTGCGCCTCGTAAAACTGGAGCGCCTGATCGAGCGAGCGGACGGCGATCCCCAGATGGTCGAGGCTTGCGCCGATTTCCGGCGGCACATGCACGGCGCGTTTACAACTCCTCGCGGCCTGGAGCACTTCGGCGATTCCCTGCCCCTCGGACGCCACCGTACGCAACACCGGCCTATCGTCTGCGACCGAATGCAATTCCTGCTCAATCTTATCCGTGCCCGGCAGGTCTGCTTTGTTGATGACGAAGATGTCGGCAACTTCGAGCACGCCCGCTTTCATGGCCTGCACATCGTCGCCGCTTCCGGGAACCATAACCAGGATAGTGACCTGCGCTAGCCGGGAAATCTCCACCTCGCTTTGTCCGATGCCCACCGTTTCAATGATCACAACATCGCGGCCCGCGGCATCCAGCAGTGTCGCCAGATCGGCGGTGGCGCGCGCGATTCCACCGGCGATTCCACGCGTCGCCATCGAGCGGATAAACACGCCGGGGTCCGCATGATGCTGCTGCATGCGGATCCGATCTCCTAAAATTGCGCCGCCGGTGAGCGGGCTGGAGGGGTCGACGGCGATCACGCCGACCGTCTTGCCTTCGGCTCGCAGCAGCGAAATCATGCGATCGCATAGCGTGCTCTTGCCCGCCCCCGGCGCTCCAGTGATGCCCAGAATGAGGGCGCGGCCGGCGTGCGCACGTAATGCAGCCAACAGAGTAGCGGCGGATTGATTCTGGTCTTCCATAAGCGTGGCCGCTCGGGCCAGAGCGCGCAGGTCACCGCCCAAAACACTTTTCGTTAGTTCAGCGATTTCGACCAACTCAGCCATGCTGCCGCTCGGTGTTCAGAAGCTGGCGCGCGATCACCAGCCGCTGGATCTCGCTGGTCCCTTCGCCAATGGTGCAGAGTTTTACATCACGGTAGAACTTTTCCACCGGGTAATCCTTCAGGAAGCCGTAGCCGCCGTGAACCTGCACCGCCTCGTCGGCCACACGCACCGCCGTCTCCGAGGCGAACAACTTGGCCATCGCAGATTCCTTGTTCACGTTCTGGCCGCTGTCCTTCATCCACGCCGCGCGCTGCGTGAGCAAGCGGGAGGCGTCGATATCCGTCGCCATGTCTGCCAGCTTGTGCTGGATCGCCTGGAACTCCGAAATGAAGCGCCCGAATTGCTTGCGCTGTTTGGAATAACGCAGCGCCGCTTCGTAAGCGCCCTGCGCGATGCCGACCGCCAGCGCCGCAATCGAAATTCTGCCGCCGTCAAGGACCCGCAGCGCATCCACAAATCCCTCGCCCTGCCTGCCGCACAGTTGCGAGGCCGCGACGCGGCAATCGGTGAGGATCATCTCGTTGGTAGGCGAACAGCGCATCCCCAGCTTGTTTTCTTTCTTGCCCGGACGAAAACCCGGCGTGCTCTTCTCCACCAGGAACGCGGAAATCCCGTGCGAAGACGCCGCGCGATCAGTCACCGCCATCACTACGCAGACGTCGGCCACCTGGCCGTTGGTGGTGAAGGTCTTGCTGCCGTTGATTACCCAACAATCGCCGTCGCGGACCGCACGGGTATGCGTGCCGCCGGCATCGGAACCCGATTCCGGTTCGGTCAACGCCCATGAGCCGATCCATTCACCCGACGCCAGCTTCGGAAGATAGCGCTGCTTCTGCTCTTCGCTGCCGGCCAGATAAATGTGGTTCATGCACAGGGAAACGTGCGCCGCGGCGCACAGGGCCACCGAAGGATCGACGCGTGCCAGTTCCTCGATCACCAGCGAATAGTCGACGTAGCTGTAGCCCGATCCGCCCAGTTCTTCGGGAAACACTGCGCCCAGCACGCCCAACTCGCCCAGCTTGCGAAACACCTGATCCGGGAAGGTTTGCGACTCATCCCACTCCATCACGTGGGGCCGGATCTCAGCTTCGCAGAAGGCGCGGACAGTCTTGCGCAAGTGCTGCTGTTCCAGCGTGTATCCGAAGTCCATGTGATTCCCGATGGGCCAGCCGGTGAGCTAAACGATCTCTTCCGTCTCCGCATTCCAGCGGACGGTGCGGCTCGCGCGATAGCTTTCGACCGCCATGATGCACGCCACCGTCACGCGATAGCCGGTTTCGAAGGGGCAATTCGGTTCGGTGTTGGTGCGGATCGCGTCTAAGAAGTTTTGCATGTGGGCGTGCGGCACATGCCCGGTCCGGCCGATGCGTTCAAAATCGTCAGGCCGGTTGACTTTTTGCGGCGCGTAACGCACATGGTTCCCGCGCGAGATGGTCCCGTGCGAGCCCAGCAGATCTTCGGTCACGCCCAGTTGGTTATTGCCGAAGCCCGACGACCAGCTCACCAGCATCTGCTCCGGCTGATCCAGCGTGACATCCATCGTGTCGGGCACTTCGCGGCCATCGTTCCATAAATAGATTCCGCCGCTCATAGTCGCCGAGCGCGGAATCTGCAAGTGGAGCGCCTTATACCAGAACGCGAGTTGCTGGCTCATATTTTCGGACACGTTGCCGCCCGAGTAATCCCAGAAATAGCGCCAGTGGATGAAACGGTTGGCGTCGAACTCGCTCGCGCCGCCCTCAGCCGCCTCTCCGGCAAACGCATGCCACGCGACATTCCGCGGATTCACGTCTGCATTGAGCAATGCGGGGCGCGCCCACTGGGCCTTGCCCCGCGGCGTATTGCGATAGTTACGCATCACCAGCGCGCTGATTTGCCCCATGCGGTCGGCCGGCGTCAGGAACTGCTCAATGTCCGCGAGGTGCCCGAAGGAGCACGCCTGATGACCCACCTGGACCACATGCTTGCCGCGGTCCCGCGCAAACGCCGCACGCATGCTTTTGACCTGGTCCAGTGTGTTGGCCAATGTTTTTTCCTGATATACGTGCTTGCCGGCATCAAGCGCGGCAGCGAACTGCTCAGCGTGCTGATGCGGGGGAGTGGCGATGACGATGGCGTCGATGGAGGAGTCGTCGAGCACGCGCCGGTAATCGGCAAAAGTCGCTGCGTTCGGCGCGAAAGTCGCCGCCTTTTCGAGGCGCTTGGTGTAGACGTCGGCGAAGGCCACCACTTCGGCGTTATCGCAGACCCGAATCTGATTCAGCAGTTCCAGGCCGCGGTCGCCCACGCCGATAATGCCGACCCGCAACCGGTCATTCGAACCTAGTGCTCGCGCGGGGACGGCTGCCAGGGTCCCGGCGAGTCCGGTCGCGACTTTACCCAGGAATTTGCGACGGGAATCCATCTAAATTGAGTGTAGCAAGGCCGGCGTGAGGAGCGTATACTAAAAAAAGATTGGAGCCGGATATCCGGCTCCGAATGATGCTGATCACAGTCGCCTCCTTTCCGCCGGGGAAGGGTTTCCCTGGCTTGCAGCCAGCAGGCCGGGTCAGTTCCGGGACGCCTAGGACCGCCCCCATGAACCAACTCCACTCCGTTCGGAATCCTCACGCTTTTAGTGGGCAACGGCCGGCAGATTTCTTTTTCGAATTGTTTGCGCGCCGTTGACGCCGCGCCCGGCCTGAATCCATGCTGCCTTTTAAACTGATCTATCATGAGGGCTACGACCTGAATCTGGGCGGCCACGTGTTTCCATCCCAGAAGTACCGGATGGTGCGGGAACGCCTGCTCGAGGAGAAATTCGCGGAGCCGGAGGACTTTATCCAACCCGAGCCGGCCACCAGCGAAGATCTGCTGTTGGTGCACGCGCAGGGCTGGATCACTCGGCTCTGCGAAGGAACGCTCAGCGGTGCAGAGCTGGCGATGCTCGAAATACCCTACTCCAAGAAGATGGTGGATGCGTTTCTGCTGGCGGCGGGCGGGTCGATCTTAGCGGCGCGCCGTGCCTTGCAGGATGGCGTCGCGTGCAATATCGGAGGCGGGTTTCATCACGCTTATCCGGAACACGGCGAAGGCTTTTGCGCGATTCACGACGTCGCGGTCGCCATCCGCCGGATGCAGAAAGACGGATTGGTGGAGCGCGCCATGGTGGTGGACACCGACGTCCATCACGGCAACGGAACCGCCGCGATCTTCGCCGATGATCCGTTCGTCTTCACACTCTCGATTCATCAATATCACAATTACCCGCAGTTCAAGCCGCCGTCCGATGTGGACATCCACCTGGAGAACGGCGTGGGCGACGACGAGTATTGCCAGCGCCTGGGAGCCGCCTGCCAGAAAGCGATGAACCAGTTCCGTCCGCAACTGGTGATGTATGTGGCCGGCGCGGATCCGTATCACGACGATCAGCTTGGCGGACTGGCGCTGACCATCGAAGGACTGAAAGCGCGAGACCGTTTGGTGTGCGATCTCGCCCGTGATCGCCAGGCCGCGATCGCAACCACTTTCGCGGGGGGCTACGCCCGCGATATCGAGGATACCGTCACCATCCACGCTAATACAGTGAAGGCTGTATATTCTTCTGGCGGGGGAAAGTGATCGTCCTGAGAGGAAACTCGCCATTAACGGTACCCCCACGCTTCCCCGCTTGGGGTTGTCCTCCCTTCCCTCTTTTTTTCTTGCAGAAGAATAAATTACGTGCGACAATGGCCGGAGTTTTGACGCGCCCAAAAGGGGCAGGAGTTGGGATTGAAACGCCCTCGGAGGGGCTTCCGGCCTGCCACTAAGCGTGTCAAACCATGTTGTAGATTTAAGCGTCCCGGCATGCCGGGAATGGAACAGGAGATTTCAGTGAGAGAAAAAGGTGTAGTGAAATGGTTTAACGCCGCCAAGGGGTATGGATTTATCCAGCGCTCCAGCGGCGAAGACGTCTTTGTCCACTTTTCGGCCGTGCAGATGTCCGGATACCGGACCTTGGAGGAGGGCGCCGAAGTGGAATTCGAGGTGAAAACCGGGCCGAAAGGCTTGCAGGCCGAGAACGTCAATCGCCCCTAAACGCTCTCCGCCGAGCGCGAGATTCCAGCAATTTAATGAGAGGGCCCCGTTTCCGCGGGGCCTTTTCTATTGCTGCACTGGTTTTATCCCGGGTACACCCCACTTCGCTACAATAGCCGCATGCCGTTCGCGCGATCCTCGAAATCCCGCAAACCGCCAACGCCGCTGGATGTCGAAGGACTCCTGGCCTATTCGGCGCGAGTTCTCGCAGCGCGCGCGCAGACCACCTCTGAACTGCGACAGAAGTTAAGCCGCCGTGCCGCGCAGCGCGGTGATGTAGACGAAGTGATCCGCCGTCTGAAAGAAAATGGCTACCTGAACGACCAGCGATTCGCGCAGTCCTTCGCTAACTGGCGGCGCGACAACGACGGCGTCGGCAAAATTAAAGTTGTGCGCGACCTCATGGCGCGGCGGGTTGCTCCCGAGCTTGCCAAGAAGACCGCCGAAGCCGTGTATTCGGGGACCGACGAGACTGCTCTCATCGAGCAGTACCTGGAACGCAAATTTCGCGGCAGAGACCTGGGCGCGCTGCTCCAGGAAGAAAAGCATCTTGCATCCACATTCCGCCGCCTGCGGACCGCCGGCTTCAGCGCGGGCAGCGCCATCCGAGTTCTGAAGCGCTACGCCGCCGAAGCCGAGCGCCTGGAAGAAATAGGCGATGACGAGCCGCCCGAGTAGGCCCGATCTCAGACCGACAGGAGCCGGTCAAAGAACGACCGGTAGCGCCGCAGGGCGACACGCAGATCTTCCGTCGAAACGTTGTCGTTTTTGTCCCATTCGGCTTCCAGTTTCTGCCGCTCGCTCGAAAACACTTCAGCCAGGCGTTTGATGGCGCTGGCGACCAGTTCATCGGCTTGTTCCACTGCCTTGCGCGGCTCATCGACAAAGCCGATCTGGATCTTTTCCCAGCGTGAGCGGAAGTCTTGGGTGTCGTTCGCCGCAAATAACGGCTCATTGGGTTCGGACGCCCCATTCTTAGGAGCGGCCGGAGCTGGCATCATCGGCGGGCGGTTCGCCACCGCCGGATCGGCCGTCGACAGCCGATCGCCTGCGCGTTCTTCCCGTGTCTCAAGTTCTTGCGGTGTCATCTTCTTACCTCCACTGGTTGGTCTACTCGTTGTTCCAAAAGATCTTCAAACAGAGCACGGTAGCTGACCATCGCTTGGCGAAGATCCTCAGTGGTGCTTTGGCCTCTTCCGTCGCGTATCGCGATATCGTGCGCCGTGCGATAGTTTTCTACGACTCGCGGGTGGTCCACCGAAAGATCCGCGGCATTCTGCTCAAATTCGCTAACCGGATAGCCTCGCCGCTTCATCACGTCCTGCACCAGGACATCGGCGTGCTTTACCGCGGCTTGCGGATCGTCCACAAACAATGACTGCTGCGCGCGCCAGTCTTCCGCATATTTGGCTCGTTCCTCGCTGCGAAGCGAGCGGATGTTGAAGTTAGCCACGCGCTTTTCTCGTTTTTCCAGATCCGATTCGGCGTGCGACCGGTCGCCATGCGTATCGATCGCTTTATCGTATTCAGGGCCAAACTTCGAGCGCAGATCTTGCGTTCGCTTCTTCTGCATGTACATCCACACGGCCGCGCCAATCGCGAGAATGGCGACGACGATAAGGATTATCATGCCTGGAGTGAGGTTGCTTTGACTCATGTTCGCGTTCCTCCAAATGCTCAACCGTTCGGGAAGCGCATGTGCTACCCGGAGGCAATAGAGCAGTTTCGGAACCAAAGAACTAAGTCCAAATTTATCGCTGGATGCGCTGCGCCAGCATTATTTCACGGTCTGTAATTTTGACGACCAGTGGTTAACAGGATGTCATGGCAAGAAATGCGTGTGCACTAATTGCCCTTGCCAACCGCGGTCAGCAGCTCCGCTTTAAGTACCTTCCGATTGTCGGCCGGGTAGTGGACCGGAATGATCCTCTCCACGTCCAGCTTGAGGCGCTGAATGTTGGCCTCCAGGTTTACGGTTTGAGGGTTGATCGAGGGCGGCGTCCGCGTGAGCGTCTGCGCGGGCGGATTGAAGCCATCGGCTTCGAGTAACACCTTTTCCTTGGGCAGATAAACCAGAAGCATGCCATCGTTATGCCCAAAATTCTCCTGATGATAGAGCTCCATGACGTGATTGCCGTCGGTCATGATTTTCTTATCGGCCACCGTTTCGAATTTCGGCTTCTTGGGATTCTGCGACAGCCTGTCCGGAACGATGGTATGCGGATTCGTCCAGATCTTCTCGTAATACGGCTTGTTGATCTGGTGTGTGACCACGATGGCGCCCTCCGCCACGTATGCGCGCAAGCCACCCGAGTGATCGAAATGATGATGGGTGTTAATCACATACTTGATCGGCTTGTTGGGAATCAGTTTCTTGGCTTCCGCCATCACTGCTGCGCTGCGCTGATCGCCCTGCCCGCCTTCGACGATCACGATGTAGTCTTTGAAATCCACCGCCAGCGCCGCATAGCCGCCCAGGATCAGAAATACGCCATCGCTGATTTTTTCCGACGATGCCGCTTGCGGCGCAGCCGGAGGCGGAGCGCCCGGGCTCGGGATATTCGCAGGCGCGTTCGGCTTTACATCGGTCACGGTGAGGTCCAGCACCGGGTATCCGCCCTGCTTCTGAACAATGTGCGTTGGGAATTTCACGCCGCCGAAGTCTTTGTAATCGGAGAACGCAGCCTCAAACGGCATATCGCCCAGCACGTTGTTGTCGATCTTGGTCTCCACTCTTTCCACCAGGTTGTCGCTGTTCAAGTAGCCTCGAACCGCAGCCTTATTGGCGCCCGTGAAGGACAGCACCGTGTACTTCTTCCCGCCGATGGTCTGAGATTTCACACTGGCGTCGCTAGCCGCCGTGACGGATCTCAGAAAGGAGTACGGCAGCGTCATCATCAGCTCGTCGCGCAGAGCGCCGGCTTGCGGCGAGCCCGCTGCCACTGCCTGGGTTTGCGTCTGTTCCCCGACAATCGGCTGTTGCCCGCCGCCGTGGGGAGGGTTCTCAAACTGCGTCCGGATCCTCTGCATGCGCGAAGCCGGCGCGTCCAGATCGACTACCCGGTTATACGTCTTGACGTTAAACTTAGGCCACGGCAAATTCGGATTCGCGGCCTGCCCGATCGCATAATCGAAGCCCGAGCCTGAATACTCGACCGTCTTCAGATGATCCGCTCCCAGCGCCTTCGTGGCGGCATTGATTACCGTCTTGGCGTCCTGCTCTGTCCCAGCCGACCACGCCAAGATGGCGAAAATCGGAATAGCAATCATCCAACTGCGATTCATGTTGACCTCCAGGATCAAGGTCAGTATATAGCACTGACCCGCCAGGAGCATCGGCAAAGAACCGAGACCGAGCCGCCAGTCAGAACTTCACTTTGGGGGCTTCGCGGGCGGCGCCTTCGGCCTTGAAGTAGGCGTCGTTGCGATGGAAGCCGAACATCGACGCGGCGATGTTCTTGGGGAATATCTCGATATCGGTGTTGTATCGCTGCACCACCTCGTTGTACTTGCGGCGCTCGACCGCGATCCGATTCTCGGTGCCCGCCAGCTCGTCCTGCAGGCGCAGGAAGTTTTCGTTGGATTTCAGGTTGGGATAATTTTCCACCACTACCAGCAAGCGCGACAAGGCCGAATCGATCTGACCGTTGGCCGCAATCTTTTCCGCCGGCGTCCGTGCACCACCCAGGGCCGCGCGTGCATCCGCGACCGATTGAATCACCGCTTTCTCCTGCGCGGCAAAACCCTTCACGGTCTCCACCAGGTTAGGAATCAGATCGGCGCGGCGTTGCAAAGCCACGTCCACCTGCGCCCAAGCGCCGTCTACGGCATTTTTCTCGGTTACCAGCTCATTGCGCGAGCCTACCAGGCTTCCGCCCAATACCAGCACCAGCAATACAATCACGGCGAGTACGCCTAAGAACACTTTCATTTGTGATCCTCCATCCGGTCGACATATTCGACCATCCTGCGAATGAATTCCAGATATTGCGCAAACAACTCCACGGAGTCGTGCGTTTCCAGGACATGCTCCGCGCCGGTCTTGCCTTCGCGCAGATCCAACAGCAGATCCAACGGACTCGATGGCAGCGCCAGCTTCTCCCGCATCCGGTGGACCGCGTCGCGCCGCCCCCCCGTTACTTCGATTCCGCCCGCCGCCAGCGCATGCCGCCCCAGCGTGCAGAAGGTGGCCACCGAGTCCACGCACAACTTAAGCAGCGCCGCCGGATCCGAAAGAATTTGCGCCCCCTGCTGTCTTAAACGGAGAAGCTTCGCCCGAAGTTCATGCTCAATCTGCGTGCGGTAATGTTTGGTGTCAACATGCAGATGGGCGATGACATCGACGCCGTGCAGCACCTTGCGATGATCCTGCATATCGCGGAACTCGATGGGGAAGCTGTCGGCGGAGCTGTGGGCCTCCTCCTCGGTCATGAGCAGCGGTGAAGGATTTCCCAGTCCGCGCCACCAGCGCAGGATTGGTTCGCCCTCGCCCAATTCGCGCGGCGTGATCTGCTTCAGCACGCACAGTACGTTGAGATCCGAAAAATTCGCGTCATGATTACCGGCCGCTCCCGACCCGTAGAGCACCACCGAGACCAGACGGTCCTGATAGGCATGCGTCAATTTGTCGACCAGCTCTTTGAGTTCTTCCATATGGATTGCCGGCGAGGCTACCAGCCGCCGGATGCTCCTCCGCCCCCCGAATCACCGCCGCCAAAACCGCCGAAGCCGCCGCCTCCGCCACCGCCATCGTAGCCGCCGAAGCCGCCTCCGCCCCAGCCGCCCCGGCCACCCCGGCCGCCCATCATGTTACCGAGAATCATTCCCGTCAGGAAGCCAGTGCCGCTGCCGCCCCTGCCGCTGCGCCCCAATAGCCACAGCAGGAAGAACAGCCCCAGAAGGATCAGCGGAAATGGAATCGAGGGCCCGCGTACCACGTGGCCGGTTCCAGGCAGCGGCTCCGGGCCGCCCAGTTCCACGCCCTTCGATTGCGCGATCATCGCGCCCATCTGTTCGGCGGCCGCCAGCAGCGCTCCGCCGTAGTTGCCCTGCTGAAGGATCGGCCGGATCCGGCGCAGAATACCGCCGGCGGCGCCGTCGCTGATAATCGGCTCCACGCCGTAGCCAATCTCCGCGCGGCTCTTGCGATCCTTAATCGCGAGCATGATGAGAATCCCTTCGTCCTTGCCCTTCTTGCCAATGCCCCACTCGCGATACAAACGGTTAGCCGCATCCTCTATGGGTTCGTCATCGAGGGTAGGCACCAGGACGATCGCCATTTGCACGCCGGTCACGCGCTCCAGATTCGCGCAATAGGTTTCGAGTGTCAGTTTGCTCGACGCATCCAGCGTGCCGGCGAAGTCGTTCACATAGCCGGTGGGCTTGAGTGCCTTAGTATCCAGGCCCCAAGCGGGCAGCGCCGCCAGCGCGAGTACCACCACCCACGGGGCGAACTTATGGAGATTTTTCATTCAATCGAGGTGAGCTGGATCTTAGCCCTCGAGATCCTGGCGACGGACGCGGAACCCTTCCAGCCGTCCTAACATGGCGACCGCCGTCTGCTGCGGATCGAAAAACTGTTGAGCCAGTTTCTGCACATCATCCGCGGTGACCTTCTCGATGCTCTCCAGCATCTCGTCCAGCGAAAAGAATCGCTGGAAATACAGTTCCTGCCGCGCCAGGTTACCCATGCGGCTGGAGGTCGATTCCAGGCCCAGTACGAACGATCCCTTCAGATGATCCTTGGCGCGTCGCAGTTCTTCCGGAGTCACCAGATGATCGGTGATTTGGCGCATCTCGTGCACGATGGAATCGATCACCTTACCGGCCGACTTCGGCGACGTCCCGGCGTACACCATCATGCAGCCGGCGTCGTGATACATGGTCAGCTCGGAGTAAACCGTGTACGCCAGCGCCTGCTTCTCCCGAATGTTCTGGAACAAGCGCGAACTCATCCCGCCGCCCAGAATCGCATTGAGAATGTAGCAGGCAAAGCGCTCCCGATGCGGCATCGAAATCGAAGGAACTCCCAGATACAGGTGTACCTGTTCCAGCGAATTCTTCTCGCGAAACACCAGCGGCGCATGCGGCCGCGGCCGGCTGTCGGCCTTGGGAAGGGCACGCCCCTTAAGGCCGCCAAAATGTTCCTCTGCCAGATGCACCAGTTTCTTGTGCGTAAGACTGCCGGCCGCCGTGATCAAAATGTTCTGCGGAGTGTAGTAACGACGGTAGTAACGCTCTACGCTGTCGCGGTCGAAGCTGCGGATCGTCTGGCGCGTACCGAGGATCGGCCGCCCCAACGAATGTCCCTTCCAAAAATTGCTGGCGAAGATTTCATGGATGAGGTACTCAGGGTTATCCACATCCATCTTGAGCTCTTCGAGGATGACACCTTTTTCCTTCTCGATGTCGCCCTTCTCAAATAAAGGGTTCCGCACTAAATCGGAGACAATGCCGAAGGCATGCGGCAAATGCTCATCAAGCACCTTGACGTTGTAGCTGACCAGTTCCTTGGAAGTGAACGCGTCCAGACCGCCGCCGATCGAATCGACTGAGCGCGCGATCTGTTCGGCGGACCGGTTTTTGGTCCCCTTAAACAGCATGTGCTCGATGAAATGCGAAATGCCGGTCTCCTCAAGAGTCTCCTCGCGGGCCCCCGTGCCGATCCACACGCCGACAGAGATGCTGCGCACGTGCGGCATGCGTTCGGTGACCACGCGGACGCCGTTAGGGAGCACGGTGCGTTCAATATCACGGATTTTGTGAGGGCTCCGGCTGCGGCTGGTCATGGATATCTGCATTTTTATTGTACCGCGCTCGCCGAATGTTACACTAAGATTGTGCGGCAACCTATTGTAGGGATGGAACTTGCCGATATTATGGCGGCTCTCGGCACGCTGTCTGACGCCCCGCCCGCGTTTCG
>Ga0207674_10003408_pt1 | contig 19485 bp, 9 predicted proteins | sample KBSCornC72_FD_184303 | JGI IMG/M metagenome (GOLD analysis project Ga0207674, IMG submission 184303) | Corn rhizosphere microbial communities from Kellogg Biological Station, Michigan, USA - KBS Corn C7-2 (SPAdes) (version 2) | ecosystem: Host-associated > Plants > Roots > Rhizosphere > Soil ... | reverse complement strand
CACGAATTACTCGTACCGCGTGCGTGCATATAACGTCGGCGGAGACTCTTCTTATTCGAACACGGCCAGTGCAACCACATCGGCTCCACCTCCCTCAGTGCCGGCTGCTCCGCTAAACCTGGTGGCTTCCGCAATATCTACAACGAGAATCGATCTAACGTGGACCGATAATTCAAGCAATGAGGACGGCTTTCAGATCGAAAGGTCGACGGACGGCAGTACGTTTACGCAGATTGCGACGGTAGGTGCGAATGTAACCACATACTCAAACACAGGTATTACGTGCACAGTGTTTTATTACTATCGAGTTCGTGCCTATAACGCAGTTGGCAACTCCGCTTACTCCAACACGGTAAAAAGGAAGGTGCCACAATGCAAATAGCCACAACACCGGATAGAGCATTTACAAGTAAAAGGAGGAGCATGAAAGAAGGTAATTCTGTTCATTTCGTCCTTTTGGTTGCGGGTTTTGTAGTGCTCCTTGGGATTGGGCTGTCACAAGCGGACGCCCAGACCCCGGTTTACACCGTTACTGATCTGGGCACCTTCGGCGGAGCTCGGAGTGCGGCACTCAGCATCAATAACTATGGTGAGGTAGCGGGATTTGCAGAGACCGTCGACGGGAGGTATCAGGCTTTTGTCTACACCGACAAAACTCTGTTCAACCTCGGCACACTCGGCGGCACAGACAGTTACGCTTACCGCATAAGCGACTCTGGTTTCGTAATCGGCAGAGCAACGAACGCGGGTGGAAAGAACCGCGCTTTTGTAACGTTGCTCAACGCCTCGATGTTCGACATCAGTTCGTTAGACGCCAGGCTCGGCGGATCATTCAGCATCGCCAGCGGAGTCAATGGTGTGGGCCAAGTGGTTGGTTATTTTCACACCGCTACCGGACACATGGCTGCACGCAACCGCGTCTTCCTTTACAGTGATCATCGCGTGACTGATCTGGGGACGTTTGGTGGCGCGGATGGGATCGTGACGGCGATCAATGATTCCGGGCAGATGATCGGCAACTACGGGACTGAGCCCAATGCCGATTACGCAGCGCGTGCCGCTTTTCTTTACAGCGGCGGCAAGACGATTAATCTTGGAGACTTTGGTGGCAAGGTGACAGTCGCTGCCGACCTCAACAATGCGGGTCAAGTGGTTGGCTATTCGCAAACACACGGCGGCGAGTATCACTCTTTCATTTTCTCAGGTGCCGTGCTCACAGATCTGGGTGTGCTGCCAGGCGGTACCCAGAGTTTCGCGTACGGTATCAATAACTCTGGTCAAGTGGTAGGGGCTTCAGACTCCGCTGAATCGACATTACATGCTTTTCTTTATAGCGCCGGGGTGATGCGAGATCTCAACGGTTTCATTCCCGATCACTCTGGCTGGGTGTTAACAGAGGCGCGCGAAATTAATAATGGCGGACAGATCGTCGGCACTGGCGTTAAGGATGGTCAACAACGTGCTTTTCTGCTGACCCCCGTCGCTCGGTAGTTTCTGACAACTTTTACCTTGGCTGTGAATCAGTCGAACGTCCTTCAGATCACCTCATGCAAGTAAATCCTCCAGACAGTTCAATCGATATGAGCCTCTCGAACATGTCAAAGGCCAAGCGGGATCTGCTCCAAAGGTATTTACAGGGAGAGATTACGCAGGGGTCGCCTTCGGCAGAGGCAATCAATCAAGGCGCGCATGAAATCTATTCCATTCCGGCCACTGCCGAAAGCAATGCTTCGTCTGTGACCCAGGTCCAGCGAAACGGCAAGTTCCCATTGTCCTTTGCGCAAGAGAGTCTCTGGTTCATTAATCAACTAGAACCAACCAGCAGTGCGTACAACATTGCGATCTCAACGGCGCTCACCGGCGATCTCAATCTGACGGTCTTGCGGCGCAGTCTGTGTGAAGTTGTCAGACGTCACGAGTCACTAAGGACCAGGTTTGTTGCGGTTGACGGCGCGCCGGTACAACTGATCACTGACAACTTTGTCATGTCATTGCCACTGGTGGACCTCAGCGATTTGACTGCACCACTGCGCAAGGAAGAAGCAGATCGGATAATCGAGCGCGAGGCGAGGACTCCATTCGATTTAGAACAACTTCCGCTCCTGCGAGTTAGTCTATTAAAGCTGGGTCAGCAGCAACACGTTCTCGTTCTAACCATGCATCACATTATTAGCGATGGGTGGTCAATGGGAGTCCTTTTCTCTGAAATTGCGCAGCTATACGAAGCGTTCTCCTCGGGCGAAGATTCGCCGTTGCCGGATTTACAAATCCCGTATACCGATTACGTGTTATGGCAAAGGCGCCGGCTCGAAGGAGAAGAGCTCGAGAGACAGCTGTCGTATTGGCGAGAACGGCTCTCGGGCGCGCCTCCTAGTTTGGAGTTGCCCCTGGATCATCGGCGCCCCCCAGCCCAAAGATCTTGTGGCTCGCGAGAAGAGCGATCGCTGTCGAAGAGCTTGTGCGACGGACTCAAGCAATTGAGCCACCGAGAAGGTGTAACTCTGTATATGACTGTGTTGGCGGCGTTCCAGGTTCTGCTCTTCAAATACTCCGGACAGGAAGACATCCTGGTGGGTAGCCCAATTGCAAACCGTGATCGGGCGGAGCTTGAGGGTCTCATCGGCTTCTTAGTGAATACGTTGGTGCTGCGAACAGACCTCTCCGGCAATCCTACTTTTGCAGAGTTGCTGGTAAGAATCAGGGAGGTTGTGTTGGGTGCATTTGAGCACCGCGATCTACCCTTCGAGAAAATCGTTTCAGAGTTAAGGCCCGAGCGGAGCCTGACTCGTAGCCCCATCTTCCAGGTGATGTTTGTGCTCCAAAATGCGCCGTCCTGGCCATTGAGCTTACGTGGCCTCACCATGAAATCCCTGGAGATAGATACTGGTGCCACGAAGTTCGATCTGACGCTCTTCCTCATAGAGAATGAAGGAGGTTTGCAATTAAGGTTTGAATACAACACTGACCTCTTCGATTCGCAAACAATCGCGCGAATGTTTGACCACTTTGAAACACTTCTTGAAGGTGTCGTGGCCAACCCCGTCCAGCGACTCTCAGCTCTGCCATTGTTAGAAGACGGCGAACGGGAAACTCTGCTGTCACATTGGAATATTGAAAAACGGGATAGTGTCCAAGCCTCTTCTATCCATGACCTCATTGAGAAGCAAGCAGAGTGTTCGCCACAGGCCACTGCAGTTGTTTTTGAGAATCAGGCATTGACATATGCCGAGCTGAACAGTCGGGCTAACCAACTGGCCCATTTTCTGCGGCGGGCGAATGTTTCAGCCGACGTTTGCGTGGGACTCCTGGTGGATCGTTCTGTGGAAATGCTCGTCGGCCTGCTCGGTATTCTAAAGGCCGGAGGTGCTTACGTGCCTTTGAATCCGAACCAGCCAAACGCAAGATTGGTACGTCAGCTGGAACAGGCAAAGGCGCCGATCTTAATTACTCAGGAACGTTACCTGAGTGATGTGGCGCAATACCCGGGGAGATCTTTTTGTCTGGACCGCGACAGGTTGCTTCTTGAGCGTGAAGAGAAATCCAATCCCAAATGGACCACCAATCCACAGGATCTGGCGTATGTGATCTTTACTTCTGGTTCCACGGGCGCACCCAAGGGAGTAGCTGTCACTCATAAGAGCCTGGTGAACTACACTCAGTTTATCTGCAATAGATTGAACCTGGACCACGCTAGACTAAATTTCGCGACCGTTACAACGATCGCTGCCGATCTTGGCAATACCTGCATATTTCCATCGCTAGTCTCCGGCAGCTGCCTGCACGTTTTGAGTTACGAGACAACAACCGATAGTGGACTCTTCGCCAAATATATGGCGCATCATTCGATAGACGTCCTTAAGATAGTGCCTTCACACTTAAGCTCGCTGCTTGCCTCAGAAAACGGCGGCTCGATCCTGCCGCGAAAGTATTTGATAGCCGGGGGCGAAGCCTTCTCCTGGGAACTAGCGATGCGCCTCCGAGAACTGAATCCCCACTGCGAGATAATAAATCACTATGGACCAACGGAGGCCACGATAGGCTCTCTCACCTTTACTCTTTGCCAAAGTACGGATCACTCTCTCGGCTCGTCAACAGTGCCAATCGGTCGGCCCATAGCCAACGCCGAGATCTACATTTTAAATGAATATCTGGATCCGGTTCCCGTTGGAGTGCCAGGTGAGCTCTACATCGCAGGGGCTGGGATTGCACGCGGATACTTGAACAATCCCGAACAAACGTTTGATCGGTTTATCCCTAATCCATTTTCCCACGATAACAGCACGCGCTTGTACCGGACCGGAGATAGAGCTCGTTACTTGTGCGACGGCAACGTGGAATTTTTAGGGCGGATCGATCAGCAGGTGAAGATTCGCGGCTACCGGATCGAGTTAGGAGAGATCGAGGCGGTGCTAAGTGAGCATCCGTCGATCAGACAGACTGTGGTGGTCGCAAGAGAGGACGGACCAGGCGAGAAACGACTGGTGGCTTATGTCGTGCTCGCGGAGGAGATCGAGACGATTATCAGTGACCTGCGGCGTTGGTTGAAGCAGCGGTTGCCGGATTACATGGTGCCATCCGCGTTCGTAATACTCGACGAGATACCGCTGACTACCAACGGGAAGCTGGATCAGCGTGCATTGCCTGCCCCTGACGGCAAACAGTTTCAGGAGAATTCTTTCGTAGCACCTCGCAACACGCTGGAGTTGCTGCTCACTAAGAGTTGGGAGAAGGTTTTGGAGGTCCGGCCGATCGGGGTCAGGGACAACTTCTTTGATCTGGGAGGGGACTCGTTGCTGGGGGTACGCCTCTTTGCTCAGATCGAGAAGGTGTGCGGCAAGAGGCTTCCGCTGGCTACTCTTTTCCAGGCGCCTACGGTCGAGCAACTGGTGAGCCTGCTCAGCGACGAGAAGTGGTCGCCGTCGTGGTCCTCACTGGTGGCGATTCAGCCGGGCGGTTCCAAGCCCCCGCTATTCTGCCTGCATTTGGCTCTGGGCCATGTTCTATTCTATCGTGATTTAGCGCATCACTTGGGATCGGACCAACCAGTTTACGCTTTCCAGCCGCAGGGGCTTGATGGCACGCGGCCGCCCCATACGCAGATCGAGGAGATGGCCTCTCACTACATCAAAGAGATGCGCGCTCTTCAGCCTGAAGGTCCTTATTATTTGGCTGGCTCATCATCCGGAGGTCTGATTGCGTTCGAGATGGCCCAGCAACTGCACGCGCAAGGTCAGGAGTTGGCTCTGCTTGCTTTCTTCGATACCTACGCTCCAGGGTTTCCTAAATTATCACTCGATGCCAGCTCATTGCGTTATAAGGTTTATCGAGTCATGCAAAGAGTAGATCTACATCTGGGTAATTTTTTGATGGTCGAGTCTGAAGGCAGGGTGAAGTATGCTCGAGAAAAGGCAGTGCTGGCCAGGGAGCGGCTGAAGTGGCGTATCAAGTCAGGGGTCGAGAGCGGATACAAAAAGATTTTCGACAAGTTGTATCAGTCTAACTCCCATTCTGTGTCAGGTAATCCGAAAATGGATGTTACTGTCCGGGCGTTCGGAGACTATGTTCCACAGGTCTATCCGGGCCGTGTGACTCTCTTTCGGGCCAACAAACGACCGGCAGGGTACAAAGATGATCGCGACTCAGGTTGGGGACACTTGGCTGCCGGCGGCGTGGCGATCCATGAGATACCAGGCTACCACGGTTCGATAGTAATGGAACCACGAGTGCGAATCCTGGCTGAACGCCTGCAGACATGCCTCAACGGGGACCATCACTGATTAATCGTAGTAAACCAAGTAAACAATCTACTCTCTACCTTAAGTCTGCGTCTCAGGCTCTGCGTTTAAGACTGCTTCACCGCAGAGGTCGCCGAGAGGCAGAGATCAAATCCACATACGCATGCAACAGCTCGAAACTCCCTTCATGGTTCACCCACTAAATACCTCGGCTGAATTTATTGTCAGCATTCGTTCCTTACCATATTTGGCTGATCATGGTTTTCTGGACATGGTAGTGCTGCCCGGCTCTTTTTATATAGATAGGGCTCTCTCTATGTACATGGACCATGAACGCTTTGACCGTATTACGGGCCTGGTGCGAAATGTAGAGTTCCAAAATCCAGTCATCCTTTCGGCAGAAGACACTCTCATAAAGGTCGAGATGACAGACCGCGGTACCAATGGAATTGAATACGCGTTTTACGAAACAGAAGTGGAAAATAATGGAAAACCAGAGTCAGCCCGACGGTATGCTGCCAAGCTCGAAATTGATCGGAACTTATCAAGAGCCGACAACGAAGCATTTTCCATCGAAACATTCCAGGCTAAATCTCATGCCGTGATCGAGGGGGATAGTTTCTATAGAACTTTGCGAGCGAGCGGCAATCAATACGGGCCCAGCTTTCAGCGTGTCTCGTCGATTTGGCGGTCGGAAAGTGAATCCCTGGGCAAACTCACTGTTGTCCAATGGGACCGGCAAATTGAACCGCATGTTGTGCACCCGACTCTGCTTGATTCCATAACTCAATTACTGGCCCCCTTCATTATTGAGATGCAGAAGGGTAAGCCGTTCGTCCTCCGCGCGATTGAGAAAGTCGAAGTTCTGGACATCAATTTTCCGGATACGCTGTGGGCGCACGCCACGTTATTAGCCAACAATGCTGATAAAAATGGTTTGGTCGGCAACGTTGAAATCCTGGACCAGTCGGGCAAAAGATATTTGCAGTGTTCCGGCGTAGCTGTAAGTCTGCTCGAGAGTTTGGACGCAGCTGAAGAAAAACAGACGACTACATTCGCAATCGCGGCCAACTTTACGGCCGAACCTCTCGAGGATTCACTGAACTTCTGGGGAGACTATTTTGACCTACCAGTCCAACTGGAATTCGCTCCCTACAATCAACTTTTCCAGCAATTGCTGGGCGAAGAAAGCGCATTCCGTAAGAACCGCCACGGTGTCAACATCATTCTACTAAGCCTTGAGGAGTGGGCCAGAGCGAACGACCCTGTTGTCATGACGCTTAATCAGGCAAAAGCCGAGCAATGTTTCTTAACTCACGCCAGATACGTGTTGCCGAATGATCTTGAAATTGTTCATCTGAACCAATACGAGACGGAATATCTTTATCGGGAGATTTTCGAGGATGAATGTTATCTGAAACACGGGATTAGTTTGCAAGACGGCGACACGGTGATTGATATCGGGGCTAATATCGGCCTCTTTTCTTTGTTTGCGATGAGCCGTTGCAGAGATCTCAAAATTTACGCCTTCGAACCAGCGCCGGTTCTCTACGAGCTGTTGAAGGCAAACTCCCAGGCCTATGGATCGAATGTCCGTGCAGTAAACGCCGGCGTATCGGATAAGTCCAAAACGTCAATGTTTACGTTTTATGAAAAGTCATCTGTCTTTTCAGGTTTTCATGCCGAGGAGATTGCGGACGGAAAAGCCATTCGGGCCATCGTGCGGAGCATGCTTAAGAGTGAGACGTCAGCCGAAAACACAGACCTGGATACCTATGTCGACGAACTTACTGCTGACAGGCTATCTCAGAGGACTTACGAGTGTCAGTTGACCTCCATCTCAGAAATCATCCGTGAGCAGCATCTTGAAAAAATAGACCTGCTCAAGATCGACGCAGAAAAGAGCGAGGTGGAAATCATCAATGGCATCGAAGAGTGCGACTGGCCCAAAATCATCCAGATAGTTATCGAAATCCACGACCCTACTGGCGCGACTGTCAAACGGATTGAAGATTTGCTGACCAGAAAGGGTTTCCAATGTGTTGTCGCGCAGGAAAAGCTGCTCGAGCGATCTGGGCTGTTCAATCTGTATGCGAGAAGAGGCTACGTCCGTCACGACGATCGGTCCACCAAGAGTCTGCAGCGAAATCTAAAAGACTTTTGCGTTGCACTACAGTCGTTCATGACTCAGGAAAACGCGCCGATGGTCCTATGTGTCTGTCCACCTTTTCCAGCGACTGAAGCCAACCCGGATCTGAGAAAGATACTGCGCGAAGCCGAGCAGAACTTGATCTCAGAAGCTCGCGGAATACCAAACGTTCACGCCATCAGTTCGGAATCGCTGTTGCGACTTTACCCGGTCGTCGACTACTACGATCCGCATAGTCGACAACTGGGTCATATCCCATACACGGCAGATTGTTACGCTGCGATCGGAACGGCCCTATCGAGAACAATCTTCAATCTAAACGCGACGCCGTATAAAGTCATTGTGCTTGATTGTGACAACACGCTTTGGAATGGAGCATGCGGAGAAGTTGGTCCAATGGGAGTCGAAGTGGGCCAATCGCACCGCGTTCTCCAGGAGTTCATGGTCGATCAAATGAAAGGCGGCAAGCTACTTTGCCTGTGCAGCAAGAACAATGAGGATGATGTCCTGGCTGTTTTTGATCAGCGCTCAGATCTGATCCTAAAACGCGAGCACCTGGTTTCCTGGCGCATCAATTGGAAGAGTAAGTCTGAAAACATCCGATCGCTGGCGGACGAGCTAAATCTGAATGTGGACAGTTTCATATTTATTGATGACAACCCGATTGAGTGCGCCGATGTTCGAATTAATATCCCAGATGTCTTGACCTTGCAGACGCCACAGCGAGGCATTTCGATCGCTTCGTTCTTGAATCATGTATGGCCGTTCGATAGGAAGGGGTCGACGATGGAGGATCGCGACCGCACCCGGCTGTATCAGGAAAACGCACAACGGCATGAATTCCAAGACCAAACTTCGTCATTGAAGGCATTCATCGAGGGGCTCCAGCTGCGTGTCGAGATCGCCGAGGCATCAGACGATCAGCTCGGTCGTGTTTCTCAACTAACTTTTAGAACAAATCAATTCAACTTCACAACCATTCGGCGTCACGAACATGAGCTCAGAGACTTGTTACAGCGTGAAGAGGTCAAATGTCTCGCAGTTCGTGTGGCGGATCGGTTTGGAGATTATGGTCTTGTTGGTTGTGTGATTTATGAGATTGAGGCCTCCACCTACAAAGTGGATACCTTCTTATTGAGCTGCCGGGTTTTGGGGCGAGGAGTGGAATATGCCGTTCTGGCGAATCTCGGTAAACGGGCGCTCCAGGATGATAAGGCTTTTCTGGACCTCACATGTTTGAAGACGGAAAAGAACTCGCCGGCAAGAACATTTATCAACAGCATCGCGGATCAGTTTCGTAATGAATCTGGCACATGCTGGACCATCCCTGCGGATTATCTGTCGAACCTTAAATACGAGCCAGACCAAAAGCCTAAAAACGGGAACGAGAGGAGGGCAAGTTCAGAGATAAACGCCTTCACGCATGGCCCGGCGTTGGAAGCTCGCGTCAATCAACTCTCCGGGCGTGTGCAGCGAATCGCGGAAGACCTCTACGACATCGGTCGGGTTTCAAAGGCTATAGAAGACCGCAGGTTAAGTAAGCAGCCCATATCGACTGATCTAGATTTCGCGATGGCAACCCCGCTGCAAACGTCGGTGATGAACATCTGGAAAAAGGTATTGGGCAGGTCTCAAATTGGGATGAACGAAAACTTTTTTGAGGCAGGCGGAACGTCACTCAAAGCAGTCCAAGTTGTGGCGATGTTGAAGAAAGAGTTGAAACGAAATCTAACAATCGTCAGCCTGTTCGAATACCCAACCGTCGCACTCCTGGCTGAGAAGTTAAGTGCGGCTTCTGGCGAGTCCTTCCGCGGAAACAAAACGGGGGCGGCTGTTCTGAGAGGTCAAAACAGACGGACACAGGTTATGAGGCGAAGAGTTCATTAGCATGAAGTTCACTAAAATAGGTGTGTTGGGTGCGGGTAATATTGGTATTAGTGTCGTAACCGATCTGGTTCTACATGGTATCACCGCGGTTGTCATAGATATTTCCGATACTGTACTGAAGCACGCTCAAGCCGAAGTGCTGAACAACGTAAGATTCGCACCTTTGCTGTCAAAGACGCTGCCGGAGATAACCAGGGACCAAGCCATCGAACGCATGGTTCTGACGACCGATCTCGCCGATGTGGCATCCTGTGACTTCATCATCGAAAACGTAACCGAGGATTGGAACGTCAAGAAGGTGGTCTACGAAAAATTGGACCAGGTAGCGCCACCGGAAATCTGTTTTGGCGCCAATACCTCGTGCATTTCCATTACCAAAATAGCCAGCGTCATGAGTCGCCCGGCCAATGTGGTTGGTGTCCACCTTATGAATCCGGTGCATTTGAAGCCTACCGTCGAGGTAATCCGTGGATTTCACACTTCGGACCGAACGATCGAGACCTTACTGGAGTTGTTTTCCATCCTTAACAAGCAGGCAATCATCGTTGAGGATCTGCCGGGCTTTGTTTCAAATAGGATTTCCCACCTTTTCATGAATGAGGCCGCCTTTGTGTTGCAAGATCAGGTGGCAACCGCCGATAAGATCGACATGATTTTCAAAAAATGTTTCGGTCACAAAATGGGCCCGCTGGAGACTGCCGACTTAATCGGTTTGGACACAGTGATGCGTTCTCTCGATGTTCTTTATGAAAGTTTTCAGGATCCAAAGTATCGATGTTGCCCCTTGCTCAGAAAGTTGGTCCACGCAGGCCATCTGGGAGTGAAAACGGGGAAAGGATTTTACGACTATCCAAAGGTTTAACCTTCGACGCGTGGAGGCTTGCTCATAATGATCGACATACTCCCAAATGTTATGGCTGTAGAAAATGCAGAAGTCATCAAGCAGACCATACGCCGTTTCCTGTTAGGTTCAATCAACATCCCGGATTTATCCGATGACGACAACCTGTTTGAGCTGGGCATTGTTAATTCACTCTTTGCGATCCAGTTGATGACCTTCATCGAGAAGAATTTTGGCTTAGAAGTGGAAATGGATGACTTGGACATCGAAAATTTCAAATCCCTAAACGCAGCGACACGCTTTGTAATGAAGAAGAAGGAAACGCGAAATAGCTGATCTCGAAAAAAGTCGTTCGACATCAGCAGATCCGTCAACTGCTCACCAATGCGACATCTATTGACTGAAGAGCAAGTCGCCCGACATGAAGAGTTCAAGGCATTTGTTGCTCTGAATGTTGCGCCATTTGCCGAACAATGGGATCGGGAGCAATCAATTCCAGACTCAGCGCTATCGCTGCTGGCCCAGGAGGGTTATCTCGGCTGCAGCCTTCCCGCGGACAGCGGTGGAAAGGGTTGGGATGTTGTCACATTCGGTTTATTGAATGAAGCCTTCGGCAAGGGGTCGTCAGCTTTGACCGTTTTTCTGACGGTCCAAGCAATGGTATCGACAGCACTGCTGAAGTGGGGCACTCCGGAACAAAAACAGAGATGGCTTTTGCCATTAGCCACGGGAAAAATAATCGGAGCCTTTGCTCTCACTGAGCCTCATGCAGGAAGTGATACCCACTCGTTGGCAACCGAAATCACACCTGAAGGCGATCATTTCATTCTGAATGGCAGAAAGAAATGGATAAGCTGCGCACAGCAGGCAGCAGTGTTTCTAGTATTTGGAAAACTCGAACAACAATCAGTTGCTTGCTTGGTTCCCAGTGAGAGTCCTGGTCTGAGAGTTGAACCCATTCAGGACTTGATGGGTTTTCGTGGCGCAGGTCTTGGAGAGTTACATTTCAACAATGTGGAAGTGTCGTCTGACAGCTTTGTGGGCCGACGTGGGTTTGCTCTATCCCATGTCGCTCCCGTTGGATTGCACTACGGTCGAATCAGCACCGCCTGCTCAGCACTCGGTCTCCTGCGAGGATGTCTGGAAGAGAGTGTCACCTATGCCGCCACGCGAAAGATCGGTAACAGAACAGTGGGTGATATTGGAATGATTCGATCGTTGATTGCCGGAATGGGCACGGATTTAGAAGCCGGCAGCTTGCTATGTCACTATGCCTGTAAGGTGGAAGATGACAGTCTTCCGGCAGCCTTTGAAAAATCTCTCATGGCCAAATACTTTACGTCGAGAGCAGCCGTTTCAGCAGCCTCTGATGCTGTTCAGATTAGAGGCGCCTCTGGTTGCCATGGGTCATCGACAGTGTCGCGATATTACCGCGACGCAAAGGTCATGGAGATTATCGAGGGCACTACTCAAATCCATGAAGCCATTCTGGGAAAGATGCTGGTCGATCAAGCTCAGAGGTTGAAGTGATGATATCTGCTTCGCTGAGTCCACTAGATTCAGCATCATGGGCCGCTACTGTATCGGATCTCGAAAGGATCGCTAAGTTCAATCTCACGGAAGTACCGTTTCCGGATCAAGCAACTCTTCAGGAATTAATCGAAGCTCAGATTGCTAAAGAATCAATTGAGACCGCGGTCATCTGTGATTTCGATACCACTTTCGGTGCGCCTTCGCTTACTTATAGGCAACTAAATGAAAGAGCCAACCAACTGTCGCACCTATTAAGGGCTGGAGGAGTTGGACCAGGCGAGATTGTTGCGTTAATGGTGGAACGATCCTTCGCGATGATCATCGGCATCCTTGGCATCATTAAAGCAGGCGCAGCCTACCTTCCTTTATCACCTTCCGATCCGCCGGATCGCATTCGATTTATGCTGAGGGACGGGAACGTAAAAACTCTTCTCGTTCACAAGCAGACAGCCGGGAGGATCCATTTCGAAGGATTGGTTGTCGATCTGGATTGTCCGGACATCTACAACGGTTCAAAGGGGAATCCGGCAATCTTAAGCAAGCCGCAGGATTTGGCCTATGTGATTTACACATCTGGATCGACAGGCAAACCGAAGGGGGTAATGATCGAGCAGCGCTCGCTGATTAACCGCCTACACTGGATGCAGCAGCGTTACCCAATTTATCAAAGGGATGTCATTTTACAGAAGACGCCTTATTACTTTGATGTTTCAGTATGGGAACTTTTCTGGTGGATCTTGTTCGGTGGCAAGCTGTGTTTTCTGATGCCGGGAGGGCAATGGAATCCACTCGCTATTCTTAAGACCATCAAAAAACACCAAGTCAGCGTGATGCACTTCGTGCCCTCCATGCTCAACGTGTTTTTGGACTATTTGGATGGCAAAGATGCGAGCGTTTTGGAAGGTTTGGCTTCGGTGCGTCGCATTTTTGCCAGCGGTGAAGCTCTAGCGAGCAATCATGTAAAGAAGTTCAATGATATTTGGGGTGGTCGAACAGGAGCCCGGCTGACCAATCTCTATGGCCCAACCGAAGCAACGATTGACGTCAGTTTTTACGATTGTCCAACACACAACGATTTCGAAAAGATTCCCATAGGACAGCCAATCCAGAACCACAAGCTTTACGTCATCAGGGAGGGTCAGCATGTGGCAATCGGCGAGACCGGGGAATTGTTTATCGCGGGAATTGGTCTAGCTCGAGGTTATCTGAATAACTTAACTTTGACCGATGAAAAGTTTATCGACAATCCAGCGAACGCTGGTGAAAGGATCTATTGCACTGGCGACATCGCGCGATGGCTCCCTGATGGCAACGTCGAGTATTTAGGTCGAGAGGATCAACAGGTAAAGATACGTGGATTGCGTATTGAATTAGGTGAGATCGAAAGCAAGATCAAGACATACCCGGGTATATTTGATTGCATCGCCCAGGTGAAGAAGTACTCTGACAACGTTATCCTCATTATTGCTTACATCGTAAGTTCGGCTGAATTTGAGATCGAGGGTCTGAACCTTTACCTCGCACAACACCTTCCAGATTACATGATCCCAAATCATTATCAGAGAATCGATGAGATCCCTATGACGCCGACTGGAAAAGCGGATAGAAGGGCATTACCGGAACCTACCCTTCTCGGTAACTGCAATTGAATAACGCTCAGCAACGGTAATTTGAGTCCCTGCCGTGTCACACACACCTATATCTTATCGTGGACCCAGCCGATTGAGTTTCTCGGGATTCTATGGTCTCGTGAAACACCCTACCTATCCGCTGGTGTTTTCGAAGTTCAGACGTAAGACGCTGATTGGCCTTAACGATTACTGTGCAAATCTTCGACTCGCAAATCTCTTCAGGCGTCTTCCTGGGTCGATTGTGGAATGTGGAACATGGAAAGGAGGCATGATCGCGGGCTTGGCCTCTCTGTTCGGTACCAACAGGAAGTACTACCTCTTTGACAGTTTCGAAGGATTACCACCTCCCAAAGAAATAGATGGCGAACGAGCACTGCGTTGGCAAGCAGATAATTCTGTTGATAACTGCCGGGCAACAGTTGAGGACGTGAGCAGGGCAATGCAACTTGCCGGTATTCATGACGCCAGGATTGTTAAAGGGTGGTTCGAAAAAACATTGCCCGAAACCAAAATCACTGACGGCATCTTAATCCTGCGAATGGATGGCGATTGGTACGACTCAACCATGTGCGTTCTTGACAACCTTTTCCATCAGGTCGTGGCGGGCGGTTGTGTAATCATCGACGATTATCAGTGCTGGGAGGGATGCACCAGAGCTGTTCATGACTTCCTTTCACGAAACGAGAGATCGGAAACGATAAGGACCTTTGAGGATCGTATTACATTCATCGTCAAGCGACCTTAGGTTCGGAAAGCAAATGGAGGACTGCAACCTAACATATGAATGATGACTACGATATAGCAATCGTGGGCATGTCATGCCGCCTGCCAGGCGCCCGGAACCTGGATGAATTCTGGAACAATCTCATTGGAGGCGTCCACTCGATTTCTAGGCTTTCGGATGAGGAAATCCTGAGTTCGGGGGTGCCAACCTCTTACCTCAGTGATCCGGCTTATGTGCGGGCGGCTCCTATCCTGGACGACCCCGGCGATTTCGACTCAGCTTTCTTCGACTTATCACCGATGGAAGCAAAGACCATGGATCCTCAGCACCGGATCTTGCTCGAGTTGGCCTATGAAGCGCTCGAGCACGCTGGCTGTGATCCAGATCGGCATCAACGACCTATCGGCGTGTTCACTGGAGCAGCAATGAACACGTATTTTATGAACGTCGGATTGAACAGTAGATTTCCGACGGAATACATCCCTACCCTGATTGGGAACGACAAGGATTTTCTGAGCACCCGGATTTCTTACAAACTCAATTTGAAGGGACCGAGCATTACTGTCCAGACAGCTTGCTCTACCTCAATGGTGGCGGTTCACCTGGCTCGACAAAGCCTTCTGAGTGGAGAGACTGATATGGCCCTGGCTGGCGGGGTCTCAGTCCGGGTTCCTCATCATGCCGGCTACTTTTGCGATGGCGGCGGAATCGTCTCGGCTGATGGACATGTGAGAGCTTTTGATGTCAAAGCAAATGGTACAGTTTTCGGGAGCGGTGGCGGCATGCTAGTGCTGAAGCGGCTGGCAGACGCGCGCTTAGACGGCGACAGCATCTACGCTCTAATCAAGGGTTCGGCCGTGAACAATGATGGTTCCGAGAAGGCTGGCTACACTGCACCAAGTGTCAACAGTCAGGCCGACGTAGTGGTGGAAGCACTGGCCAATGCCGGTGTCGACGCCGACAGCATCAGCTATGTCGAAGCGCATGGTTCAGGAACGCCGGTTGGAGATCCTATTGAAATCAGAGCACTGACGAAGGCATTTCATACCTTTACCAAACGCAAGGGATATTGTGGCATCGGTTCGGTAAAGACCAATGTGGGGCATCTCGATGCCGCGGCTGCCGTTACCGGGATAATAAAGACCGTCCTCTCTCTAAAGCATCGGCAAGTTCCACCAAGTCTTCACTACACCGAAGCGAATCCAGAAATCGACTTTCCTAACTCACCGTTTTATGTAAACACTGAACTTCGTGAATGGACCAGTGTTGGTCCCCGACGAGCAGGTGTAATGTCCACCGGTATGGGTGGGACCAATGCTCATATCATTCTCGAAGAGGCTCCCGAACTACCAGTTAAACGAAATGACAGTCGTACTCACTTGTTACTACTGTCGGCCAAGTCCGAAACAGCTCTCAACATCGCAACTGAACGTTTGGCAGAGTCGTTGGCTCGAGATGAAACTGTGAACCTGAGTGACGTGGCTTATACCTTGCAAACCGGGCGCAAAGGATTTCCGTACCGACGATTTCTCGTCTGCACCGACGTCGAGGACGCGGTCAAGGCGCTCCGGCAAGTTGATTCTAAACTTCCTTGCCGTAAGGTGGATGACTCTCGCCGTTCGGTGATCTTTTTGTTACCCGGTATCGGCGATCAATACCTGGGCATGGGATACGATCTTTATGAGACGCACCCCATTTTCAGACAAGAAGTTGATCGATGCGCAGAGCTTCTCAGTTCGGACATTGGGGTCGACATCCGAAAAATCATCTATCCGGAGAGCAAGAGTTGGAAACAAGATAGTGCAACGAAGGGAATTGACCTCAGGAAGATGCTCGGTCGAAAGACGGACGAAGTTGAGAATCAAGACAGCAGGAATCTGAATCAGACGCAGTTTGCCCATCCCGCATTGTTCACAATTGAATACGCAATGGCGCGGCTCTGGCAATCATTGGGAATTCAGCCCGACGCCATCATCGGACACAGTATGGGTGAATATGTGGCAGCGTGTTTGGCCGGTGTTTTTTCTTTGAATGACGCTCTGCATCTGATTGCGACAAGGGCAAAACTTGTGAGTGGATTGCCTAAAGGGACCTTGCTCGCCGTTATGCTGCCCGAAAATAAAATACGTCCATTGCTTCCAGAAGATCTATCCATATCTTTGATCAATGGACCAGAGTTATGTGTAGTCGCTGGTCCAATTGAAACGATGGCTGATTTCGAGAACAAGCTGAATGAAGGAGGCATTCTTTATCGACACGTTCAGAATGGCCATGCTTTTCACTCGAGTATGCTTGATCCTATTGTGGAGACATTCGAGAAAGAAGTGAGCAAGGTTCAATTGAACGAGCCGAAAATCCCCTACATCTCGAATGTCACCGGCAACTGGGTTACAGCAAATGAGGCTACCAGTCCAGGCTATTGGGCACAGCACGCCACTCAGACCGCGCGCTTCAGTAATGCGTTGGAAAATTTGTGGCAGTTAGACGATCCAATTCTGCTCGAAGCGGGCCCGGGCCGCACGTTGATAGCGTTAGCCCTTCAACATCCAGCCAGGAGCAATCCGAAGCCGCTTACAATTTCATCTCTTAGGCATCATTACGAAAGGAGGCCTGACGTTGAATTCTTGTGGCAAAACCTCGGGACGCTGTGGACGACGGGCATAGAAATAAAATGGGAAAACCTTCATCCGGGCGAACGACGAAACCGCATAGCTCTACCAACTTATCCCTTTGAAAGACAGCGTTACTGGTTGGAGCCACTCTCCATTCCGGATACAGCTGCCAAAGCGCAAGAGTCCATAATGAAGAAGGATCTTGCGGAATGGTTGTACGTGCAGTCGTGGAAACGTCTCGTACCGAGCAGTGCTCGAATTCATGACCTATCCTCAAAACGAGATAAAAAATGGCTGTTTTTTTCTGATGATGCCGGGCTGCCTTCTATACTTATTAACAAGTTGAGGTCCGCTGGTCATGAAGTAGTTATCGTGAGACGTGGAAGCATTTTTCAACAAGTGGACCGTCATAGCTTTACGATTGAACCATCAAACTCTCAACATTTTGATCGGTTAATTCATGCACTACATGGTAAATCAACAACTTTCGACCATATCGTTTTTGCCTGGGGCCTCACCGAACAATGTATGGGTCAACCAAAAGCTGTCGATTTTGAGCGAGCACAAACCTTAGGCTTCTACAGCCTGATATTTCTTGCGAGAGCGCTCGCCGCCAACGATGCTGGACACCAGATTAAGCTCTTTGTCGTATCGAACCATATCCAGGATGTGATTGGTAACGAAGTGTTAGAACCAGAAAGATCGACACTGCTTGGTCCATGCATAGTGATTCGCCAGGAATACCCGAATATTGTCACCAAGAATATTGATTTGGATATTTCAGATCATGGAGCTTATGAGTCAGCTGCCGAATGTTTGCTTGGGGAGTTCTTCGACTCTGATTCGAATTTGTTTATTGCCTACCGAAACGCGCAGCGTTGGGTTCAAACTTATGAGCCTCTCCAGTTAAGTCAGGAAACTCAATGCTCGCCATTCCGCCAGGGCGGCGTGTACTTGATCACTGGAGGGCTCGGGGCTGTCGGTACCACAATTTCTGAATACTTGGCGAGGAACTATCATGCCAAACTCGTCGTGGTCGGGCGTACAAGTCTGCCCGGCAAAGAACCCTGGAATGCGTTCACTCGCCCGGCGGAGCGATCATACGGCATCCAAGGCGACGGACTGCCCGCGCGTCCAGGCTTGCGCGATCAATATCCGGATGGATTGACCCATGATCCCCTCAAAGAAAAGTTCCGCGCACTTGAGAGAATAGAACTGCTAGGTGGCGAAGTCCTCTACATTAGCGCGAATGTCGCAGACTTAAACGGTATGAGAAATGTGGTCCACCAGGCGTACCAACGCTTCGGTGCGCTCCATGGCGTCTTTCACGGAGCCGGGATCGTCGGTGATTATCTGGAAATCAAAGATACCAGCTTTGAGAAATGTGATCCGCACTTTAAAGCCAAAGCGCAGGGCTTGATGGTGTTGGAAGAAGTTCTTGACGGGAAGCCACTGGACTTTTGCTTGCTGGTATCTTCCCTGGCATCTGTCCTCGGGGGGCTGGGCCAAGCCGCTTATGCTTCAGCCAATATTTATATGGATGCGTTTGCAAGGAGACATAATCGGTGGTCTTCCTTCCCATGGCTTAGTGTTAACTGGGATGTTTGGCGAGGTCGCGATGATACTGAGAGCAGTTCCTCTCCTGGCTCAACGCTCAAAGGGCTAGGTATGAACCCCTCAGAAGCTATGAGCATGATGGATAGCGTATTAGCTCTGAAGAGGGCCGGCCACCTTGTTGTTTCAACAGGCGACCTGGGTGCACGAATCGATCAGTGGATCAAATTGGAATCACTGAGGTTCGGACCAGCTGCGCCATCAGTGAGACAATCAACGGTTTTCGAGGGCGACAAAACTGAGCAACGTATCGCCCGAATCTGGCAGGAGACGCTGGGCGTTGCCGAAATAGGAATACATGACAATTTTGCTCAATTAGGCGGGCACTCTCTCCTGGCGATCCGCATCGTATCCGAACTCCGTCGAGCCTTTCAGATCGACTTGCCAATACGAGCGCTGTTTGACGCGCCAACGGTTGCCGAACTTGCAAGCTACATCAAAAAACTGATCACCGCAGAGATCGACGCACTCACTGAAGAGGAAGCGGAGCACCTTCTTCAAATGTTTGATGACTCTGCACAGTCGGATGATTTGGTCGCGGGCCCACACCGTTGATGCCAGTGCTTTGTAAAATGAGAACTTCTACAAAAGAGTAACTACGAATGTAAGTTTTCATCAGGACGAGGGGTGGCGATTACGACGAATTATCTATTCACGACATTTCCATTACTGTCATATTCTTTCAACCCAAGAGAGCGAAAGGCCTGCCAGAAAGCGTCAACCGTTGCCGGTGCCCCGGAGTCGGGACCAAGGTTTATG
>Ga0207674_10003406_pt1 | contig 19496 bp, 17 predicted proteins | sample KBSCornC72_FD_184303 | JGI IMG/M metagenome (GOLD analysis project Ga0207674, IMG submission 184303) | Corn rhizosphere microbial communities from Kellogg Biological Station, Michigan, USA - KBS Corn C7-2 (SPAdes) (version 2) | ecosystem: Host-associated > Plants > Roots > Rhizosphere > Soil ... | reverse complement strand
CGCTACGGCGGATTTGGGCGCGCGATGCCCGGCAACATCAGCTTCACCGAGGACTACTTCATCAGTCGAGTGCAGCCGGGGGAGATCGATCAGCCGTTCTACGGCACCGCGCACGAGATCGCACACCAGTGGTGGGGCGGGCAGCTGAAGGGCGCCAACATGCCGGGCCGCGGATTCCTGTCGGAGTCGCTGGCCAACTACAGTGCGATGATGCTGATCGAGAAGACCTTCGGTGTGGAAGCGGCGCGAAAGGTCTACGGCTTTCAGATGGAGCGTTACTTCGCCGGTCGTGCGAGACAATCGCACGAGGTGCCGGTGCTCGATGTCGGGGACCAGGCGTACATCGCCTACAGGAAAGGCGCGATCGCGATGTACACGCTGCGCCAGCTGATCGGTGAGGAAGCCGTGAACGGTGCGCTGCGGCGGTTCGTGGCGAAGCATCGCGGCGCTGGGCCTCCGTATCCGACGGCGCGCGATCTTTACGCCGAGCTGCGAGCGGCGACGCCGGACTCGCTGCGCCCGCTGCTGGCGGACCTGTTCGAGACCGTCACTCTGTGGCAGCTCAAAATGGCGCGCGCGGTGTACGATCGCTCGCCCAATGGCAGCTATGTCGTCACGATCGAGGTGACGGCGAAAAAGGCGCGGGCCGACAGCCTCGGCAAGCTGACCGAGATTCCGATGGATGACCTCGTGGACATTGGCGTCTTCGCGCCAGGGAAGGGTGACGAGCTGGGAGCGCCGCTATATCTGAAGCAGCAGCGCATTCACACGGGCCAGCAGACTATCGTCATCACTGTGCCCACCGAGCCGGCGCATGCGGGGATCGATCCTTACCGCAAGCTGCTCGACCGCGATCGGGATGACAACGTGTTCAAGGTGCGCCTGAACGAACGAGGCGGCACTCTTTAAGCGCGCTTAACGCTAATCCAGTCCCGCGAGAACTCCGCGCATGTAGGCGAACGACTGCTTCATTCCCGGCAACGGATTGTCGGCGTCGATCTCGTACTCCAGGTTGACGTAGCCGGGGTAATTGATCTTGCGGAGCTGTCGGAAGATTCCGGGGATCGGCATCTTACCCTCTCCGACGATGCACTGGCTCTCGGCCACTTTCAGGTCGCGCAGATCCTTGGCGTGCATGTCGAGGAGCCGGGGCCCCGCATCGGCCACAGCGCGCACTACATCAGTGCCGGTGCGTACGGTGTGCCCGATGTCGATGCACAATCCCATACGCGGATCCATGCCTTTCACCGCGGCAAGCGCGTCGTATGGTGACGGGAAGTTCTCATCCCCGGGGCCATGATTGTGGATCGCGATCTTGATGTCGTATTGCTTCGCGAACTTTTCGATGCGCGGCAGCGTCGAAGGCTTGCAGGTGCAAACCATCAACGGCATCCCCGCTGCCCTCGCATAGTCGAAGTACTTGCGCACGCCCGGGTCGGTATCCGTTTCGAAGGTGATCATCCCGCCACCCACAATCATCAGTCCTGCGCTCTCCACCTCACGACGCGCGGCGCCGATTTCCGCTGGGGACAGCTCATAGGGGAGGTGCATCGATTTGAGATTGATGTAGGGCGTTCCAAGCGCCTTCGTCATCTCGATCGCCTGACTGCGCGGGAAGTTCCGGAAGGAATAACTGGCAACACCGAGCTTTATACCGGCGCTTTGCAATCGCCTGGTCGCGTCCCCGTTGGCGGCGGATGCGCGTGTCGCGCTGGCGCAGTCTGCCAGGCCAGCTGCCGCAGCGCCGAGTGCGGCGAGCTTGAGAAAGCTGCGTCGTTGCAAGGGACGGTCAGACATTGTTTTCCTCTGTCAGGTGAGCTTGTACGCGCGCTTCGCGAGACCATAGGCGAGGTCCCGCGCCATGTCACTCGCATCATTCATCCCGATTACGTGCCGCGCAACCAATCCGGCCAGATAATTCGCGTCGACGCGGCGGGCGAGATCATGCCGAGCCGGAATGGAGCAGAATGCACGGGTGTCGTCGGTGAAGCCAGCAGTGTTCTCTATTCCCGCGGTCTCGGTAACCTGCCGCCGAAAGCGCATCATCCCCTCCACCGAATCGTGGAACCACCACGGCGCCCCCAACAGCATCGCCGGATAGTGCCCCGCGAGCGGGGCCAGCTCGCGGCTGTAGGTCGATTCATCGAGCGTAAACACGATGAAGTGAAACTGCGGCTCGTGCCCGTACTCATTGAGCAGCGGCCGCAGGTTGCGCGTGAACTCGGCAGCAACCGGAATGTCTCCGCCGCGGTGGGGTCCGAACCGGCGACGTACCATGTCATTGTGATCGCGCATCGCTCCGGCGTGCAGCTGCATTACGAGCCCGTCGTCCACCGACATGCGCGCCATCTCCATCAGAAGGTGGGCCTCGAAGCGGGACTGGTCATCCTCGCTCGCCTCCCCCCGATGCGCCTTGTCGAACAGTGACTCCGCTTCGGAATCAGCCAACCGTTCGGTCTGAGGCGAGAGCACGCCATGGTCGGTGGCAGTCGCGCCCATCGCCCTGAACTCGGCGCGACGCCGCGCCAGCGACTTCATCAGATCGTCGTAACTGCCGATCGAACCGCCGCTGACACGCTCCAGCCGAGCGACTTCCTCACGCCATCCGGGAGCGGCGATCTGGAAGAGTGCATCCGGCCGAAACGTCGGAACCACCCGGCTCCCAAGGTTCATCGCGCCGAGCGCGCGGTGATGCTCGAGTGAGTCAGTCGCAGCGTCGGTCGTTGCCAGCACCTCGATGTTGAAACGCTCGAGAAGAGCCTGCGGCCGAAACTCGGGCGATCCCAGCTTCTCGGCGATCTCGTCATACACGGGTTGCGCGGAATCCGAATCGAGCTCACGCTCGACGCCGAAGACATCTCGGAGCTCGTACTCGAGCCATGCGCGGGTGGGAGTGGCGCGAAACAGTCTCCAATTGTCGGCAAAGGTCTGCCAGATCCTGCGCGGGTCGTGCTCGGCGGGAGGCGCGCCGTCTAGCGGGACCACTCCCATCGATTCGAGCGGAATTCCGCGAGAGTACAGCATGCGGAGGATGTAGTGATCCGGAGTGATGATGAGCGACGCCGGATCCACAAATGCCTCATTCCTGGCAAGCACCGCCGCGTCGACGTGACCGTGCGGCGACACGATCGGCAGCGCGCGCGTCTCCTCGTACAACGCGCGCGCGTGGCGCCGAATTACCGGGTCGGAATCGAAATAGCGGTCTTCGTGGTGACCGGTCACACCACGGGCTTCCACCGCGGGTCGTACTGGCGCGTCCAGCGACTTGCGGCGTCGGCGTCGCCGATGATGTGGCCGTTGGACGGATCGATCCTGAGCTTTCGTCCCACCTGCTGGGCGATCGTGCCGAGGTGGCAGAGCATCCCCGTCTTCGCCCCGTCTTCAATGGGGGCGCTGAGTCTCGTTCCCGTGCGGACGGCGCTCGTGAAATTGTTGAGGTGCAGCTGCGTCAACCAGTCATCCCCGAGCGTGTTGAGCGCGTCTCCCTTGGCCGCAGCAGTGAACTTCTTGATGACGTTGTTCTTGAGGTCGTAGACGACGTAACCGTCGCGATCCACCACGACGCTGCCCTTAGTGCCGAGAACGGTGGTACCGCGCGACCGGTCATAGACATTCAACCCGTTACAGCTTTGACCCTGCCAGATGATGCTCCTGTCGTTGTCGAACACGAAGGTCGCTTCCTGAGTGTCGGGAAACTGCCAGTCGTCCGCGTAGTGGAAGCGACCGCCGGTCGAGATGACGCTTGTCGGATAGTCGACACCGAGCATCCATCGGCCGACGTCGATCTCGTGCGTTCCATTGTTGCAGATCTCGCCGGTCCCCCAGTTGGTGAACCAGTGCCAGTTGTAGTGGATCACGTTGTCCCGATACGGCGTGCGAGGAGCAGGACCTTGCCAGAGCTCGTAATCGAGGTTCGGCGGCACCGGAACTACCTTGCCCTTTCCAATTCCGGGACGCGAATTGGCATACCACGCTCGGGCCAGATACGGCGAGCCGATCAGACCATCCGTGATCATCTGCTTGACTTCGATGAAGTGCGGACCCGAGCGTGCCTGCGTGCCGAGCTGCACGTGCAGCTTGTTGTGCTTGCGCGCCGCGGCCGCGATCAGCTCATCCTCGCGTGGGTCGTGACCGCTCGGCTTCTCGACGTAGACGTGCTTGCCGGCATCGAGCGCCAGAATCGTGGCGGCCGCGTGCCAATGATCGGGCGTTGCGATGGAGATCGCATCGACGTTCTTGTCGTCGAGCGCCCGGCGAAAATCCCCAATTGCCTTGGGCGCCGGATTCTGAAGCGGCGAGATGGCGGACATCGCCTTCGCCAGCACTGTGGAGTCGACATCGCAGAGATAGCCGACGGTGGTATTGGCTCCGCGCGCAAACCCGGTCGCGTGAACCATTCCTCGTCCATTCAATCCCATCACCGCAACGACCATTTTCTCGGCTGGAGAGCCTTCGAGCGCGAAGAGGGGTCCTGCTCCACGCGTGGCGACGAGAGCGCCGAGTCCGGCGGCGGATGCTTTCTTCAGAAAATCGCGGCGGTCCAGAGACTCCTTTCCCTTCATGGCAGCTCCTTGGGGTTACAACGGACGAATTCTGATATTCCTGAAAAAGACTTCGTCGACGTGATCCTGCAGCACGATGTGTCCGGCGCGACGCTCCGCGAAATTCGGGATGCTGCGGTACTTGCTTGCGGCGAGAAGCGAATCCATGCGCGGCGTGCCGAGATCGAACTCGACAACCCTGGCCCCGTTCAGCCAGTGCTCGCCGTGATTCCCGCGAAATACGATTCTCGAGCTGTTCCACTCCCCGACGGGTTTGAGAATCTTGTTCGCGCTCGGGGCGATCAGATCGTAGAGCGCGCCGGCCCGGTGGGAAGGCACTTTGTTGTCCTCGTGGAGACTGTCGTCCAGCATCTGATACTCGAACCCCAGGGCGGCGTGGTTGGGCGCGTTGGCCAACGAGATCTCCTCGGACACGTTGTATTTGACGCCGCTGTTCCCCGCCCTGCTGATCTTCCACTCCCACGCCAGCTCGAAATCGCGGTAGGTGTCGCGGGTCATGAGATCGCCGCCCGCGGCGGGCTGACCGTCCGGCATTCGCGGGACGTCCCCATCGGCAAGCTTTCTGATCGTACCGTTCTCGATCTTCCAGTGCGCGGTGGGGACCGTGTCGTAGCCGAGGCCGCGCCAGCCGTCGAAGGTTCTTCCATCGAAGAGCAGGCGCCATCCCGCGTTGCGCTCCGATTCGGTCAGCGTATTGGATGCCTGCCCAGCCGAGGGAAATGTCATCGCGTCGTTGTGGCTCGCACGGGGCGTTTGCGCGCAGGCGGCGATCGAAAGCGCGAGCGCCGATCGAAAGTATTTTCTCATGTCAGTCTCGTTGCGAGGTGCGCCGGCGCCAGTCGTGGCGCGAGCAAATGTATAATCGTCCACGCGGTCACGTACGCAAGACCGCAGGCGACGAAAATCGGCGCATAGTTGCTGCCGTTCGCCTGCAGTACGCGACCGGTGATGCGCTGGAAGGCGACTCCGCCCATTGCGCCGGCGAACGCGCCGATCCCAACCACAGAGCCGACGGCGTACTTGGGGAACATGTCGCTCGCGAGCGTATAGACGTTGGCCGACCAAGCCTGGTGTGCGGCGGCTGCGAGGGCGACTATCAGCACCGCGGTCCACATGTTGGGGGCGTGTCCCGCGAGTGTCGTGGGCACGATCAGCAGCGCCATCGCGAGCATTGTCGTCTTTCGCGCCCGATTCACGGTCCAACCGCGCTTGATGAGCGCACTCGACAGCCATCCGCCTCCAACCGAGCCGACGTCGGCGATCAGGTAGATGACGATGATCGGCGCCGCCAGCTGCGCGAGCTTCACGTCGTACTTCGTGTCGAGGAATTTCGGGAGCCAGTACAGGTAGAACCACCAGACGGGATCCGCCATCAGCTTTCCAAAGATGAAAGCCCAGGTCTGACGGTAGCGAAACAGGCTTGCCCAGGGCACGGTCGCTCGGCCGCCTTGTTGTGTATCGCCATCAGACCCTGGATTGCGATACAGCGGGATCCAGAACGCCAGCCACAGCAGGCCCAGTCCGCCCGTCGCGATGAAGGCCCATTGCCATCCCCATCGCAAGGTGATCCACGGTACGAGCAGCGGTGTGAGGATAGCGCCCGTGTTGGTTCCGGCGTTGAAGATCCCCGCGGCGAACGCGCGCTCCCTCTGCGGAAACCATTCGGCAACGGCTTTGATGGACCCGGGGAAGATCGCCGACTCGCTTACGCCGAGCATCGCCCGCGCAAATGAGAATCCGGCGGCGGTGCGGGCGAAGGCGGTGCCGATCGCCGCGATGCTCCACGCGACAACTGACGCCGCCAATCCTCGTCGCACGCCGATCCAGTCGAGGACGCGTCCGGCGGCGAGAAACCCGAATGCGTAGGCGAAGCTGAACCACGAGACGATGTCTCCGTAATCCGCTTCGGTCCAGTGCAGCTCTCGTTGCAATGTCGGAGCGAGAATGCCGAGCACCTGCCGGTCGACATAGTTGATGGTCGTGGCGGCAAAGAGCAGTGCGCAGATCGTCCACCTGTACGAGGACGGTCGCTCGGTATCCGCCCAACTGACCATCGGATCAGTCATCTTGCGGTGATCCCCTCCCACAGACCGTGGAGGTACATGGCGCCGAGCGCGCGATCGTGCAGTCCATAGCCGGGCCGACCCTTCTCGTCCCAGATCATGCGTCCGTGATCCGACCGTATCGGCCCCGAGAAGCCGGTTTCGTGAAGTGCAGCGAGAACTGCTCGCATGTCGACGTCACCGGATTCAGACGGGTGGGGAGTCTCCTCGAATGACCTCGTGCCCATGACTTTGACGTTGCGGCAATGCGCGAAGTGGATACGGCCCTTTCCGCCGAGCTTGCGAATCATCGCCGGCAGATCGTTGGTCGGATCCGCGGCGAGAGATCCAGTGCAGAAGGTGATGCCGTTGGCTGGATCGTCGACGATGCCTGTAACGCGCTCGAGCGATGCTCCGCTGGTGATGATTCGCGGCAGTCCGAAGATCGACCACGGTGGATCGTCGGGATGGAGCGCCATCCTCACCCGCGACTCCGCTGCGACTGGAACGACGCGCTCGAGAAAATATGCGAGGTTCTCCCAGAGCCTCTCCTCGTTCACCGATCGGTAAGCGTCGAGGAGCCTCTTCAACTGTTCGGCGGTATACGCCGTCGCCCAGCCGGGCAGGTCGGCGGTGCCTCGGGAAAGATCGATCTTCGCAATCGCCGTGTCGTCATAGGCCAGCGTGCTCGAGCCGTCTTCCCGGGGCCGAGCCAGATCCGTGCGCATCCAGTCGAAGACCGGCATGAAGTTGTAGCACAGCACACCGACGCCGGCGCGCCCCATGTTGCGCACGCTCTCGCAATAGTTGTCGACCAGTCGGTCGCGGGTGGGAAGACCGAGCTTGACGTCTTCGTGAACGGGAATGCTCTCGATGACGGCGAGCGACATTCCATGTCGTTCCACTTCTTCGCGCAGTGCCGCAATGCGATCGAGCGGCCACAGATCGCCGACGGGGATGTCGAAGAGCGAGCCGACTATTCCGCGCACGGCCGGGATCTGCCGGATGTAGGTCAGGGGAATCGGGTCCCGCGGTCCGAACCATCTGAAGGTGATCATGCGGAAACGATACCGGCTCTGGCGACTTCGCCGATTCCGATCACTTCGCCCGCGCCGCCTTCACTGCCGCGAGGAACTTCGCGGCGAGCGCGCCGACCGCGGCGTAGTCCCCGCGCGCGAGATCGGCTTTCGAGATCAGCTCGCTGCCGACACCAACCGCCACGGCGCCAGCGTCGAACATTTCCCGCAGGTTCTCGAGCGTTACCCCGCCGGTGGGAACGAGCGGTATCTCTGGAAACGGGCCGCGTAGCGCCCGGAGGTAAGCCGCACCACCGGCGTTCTGCGCGGGAAAGACTTTTACCAGGTCGCCGCCCAGCCTGAACGCCTGAAAAACCTCGGTCGGCGTCAGCGCGCCGGGGAGGACGGCAGTGTCGGCGTGGCGGGCGGTCTCGATCACCTCGGGCACGAGGCACGGGGAGACGATGAACTGGGCGCCCGCATCGATCGCTCGCCGCGCTGTATCCGCATCTGTAACCGTTCCAGCACCGACGAGCACTTTGTCGCCGAGACGTTTTCTGACTGACCGGATCGCTTCGATCGCGCCGGGGACCGTCATGGTGATCTCGGCGATCGTCAGTCCGGCCCCCACCAGGGTGTCGACGACATCCATGGCGACATCCGCACGCTCGGCGCGAATCACGGGGATGATTCCAATCTCGCGAATCCGGGCCAGCGCCAGCTGTCGGGTGCTTGCGGTAGCCATTACCGCGAGACTCTGAGACTCGCGCCGCTCATCTGCCTGTCTACTTCGTCCCTGGTCACCAGGCAGAAATCTCCCGGGATGCTGTGCTTGAGCGCCGATGCGGCGGTCGCAAATCGCACTGACTCCTCCCACCCGCGGTTCTCGAGCCGGCCCACGATCAAGCCGGCGCTGAACGCATCGCCGGCGCCGATGCGGTCGATAACTTCCACCTCGTACCGTGGCGCACGGTGGATCTTCCCATCAGCCGCAACGATCGCGCTCCAGCTGTTGCGGAGAACCAGCGGATTCTCGCGCAGGGTTATCGCGACCGCGCCGAGGCCGAATCGCTTGGCGAGAGTATGCGCGACATCCTCATAGCGCGCCGCCTCCACATGCTCATAACTGTCCCTCGTTTCGCCAATGCCGAAGACGACGCGGGTATCCTCCTCCGTTGTGATGAGCACGTCCACGTACTCCATCAGCGGCTCCTGGACGGCGCGGGCCTTGTCGGGGCTCCAGAGCTTGCTGCGATAGTTCAGATCGTAGCTGACCGTGAGGCCCGCTTTCTTCGCCGCAATCAATGATTCGTCCGTCACCTTCGCGGCCGCGTCGCTGAGCGCTGGGGTGATGCCGCTGACGTGATACCAGCGAGCGCCGGCGAGCGCGGCTGACCACTCGACACTGCCGGGCGCAACCTTGGCGATTGTCGACGACGCGCGATCGTACAACACGCTGCTCGCCCTCGGGGCGGCGCCCAGCTCGGCGAAATAAAGACCGGCGCGGCCATCCGCGGTCCACTCGATATGCAGATCGACGCCTTGCTCTCGCGCACGGTTGGCAATCATGTGCCCGAGCGCGTTTTCAGGAAGGCGCGATACCCAGCGCGAGGAGACGCCGAGTCGCGCGGCGGCAACGGCGACATTCAGCTCGCCGCCGCCGACGTAGACATCGAAGCTGCGCGCCTGCTCGAGTCGTTGAAACGCGGGCGGCGTGAAGCGGACCATCGCTTCGCCGAAGGTGACCAGGTCCATGCGCAATTCTACGCTCGCAGTTCGCGGCTCACCAGTTTTCCACTCACTACCTCGCCGCTGTTGTGTTTGTGGCCCGCTCAGAACATTCTACGGCCCTATGGCATTCTCTGGTCTCGATCTTACCGGCCGAACCGCCGTCGTCATCGGCGCGACGTCGGGCATCGGCAGAGCGATCGCAATCGGCCTGGCCGAAGCCGGTGCGGATGTCGTTCCGACGGGGCGGAGGGAAAAGCTCGCCAGGGAAGCAGCGGAGGAGATCGTTGGCCGCGGACGACAGTCGCTTGCGATGACAGCTGACGTATCGAACGAAGATTCCCTGCAGGCACTCGCAGATGCAGCGATCAGAAAATTCGGAAAGGTGGACATCCTGGTGAACGCGGCGGGTCGTACCACGCGGCGTCCCACTCTCGAAGTGTCAGACGCCGAGTGGAACGAGATCCTCGACACGAACCTCACGGGAATGCTTCGCGCCTGCCGCGTTTTCGGGCGGCACATGATCGAGCGGGGATACGGTCGCATCATAAACATTGGATCGCTGACATCGGTCGTGGCGCTTTACGAAGTGGCCGCCTATGGCGCGAGCAAAGCCGGCGTCGCGGCACTGACAAAATCACTGGCGGTCGAATGGGCGCCGCACGGCGTGTGCGTAAACGCCATCCTGCCGGGTGTGTTCCGAACCGCTCTCAACGAAGGGCTGCTCGATGGCACCGAGCGGGGGCGCGAGCTCTTGATGCGCACACCAATAAAACGGTTCGGTCAGCCCGAGGAGCTCGCGGGCGCCGCGGTTTTTCTCGCATCCGAGGCTGCCGGGTTCGTCACCGGACACCTCCTCGCGGTCGATGGCGGCTTTCTGGCGAGCGGAGTGAATCAGTAGGTCTAAAGCACCTTCCCGCGCGCGGCGACCTTCCAGCTTCCCTCTACTCGCCCGTCGCGGCCGTACCAGATTTGGTCGTGCAGGTTGACGGTCGGGCAAACGTGGGCGGGCACGACCCATACTTTCTCTCCCACCCGCGCCGGGCCGCGGATCTCCACGTAGCCGTGCTCCTCATTCAGCTTGCGAACCGTCCACGGATGATCGACGACGTGTCCGTACGTCCCCGACACCACCGCCAGATCGCTCGACAGTGTTTTTGACCCGGCGTCGATGACGCATTGGCCGGGCACCGACGTGCTGACGACAGTAGTGAGTACTCGAAGCGCACAGTCATCCTCGACGCAGACCTTCGCCTCCATACTGCTGGCGTCATAGAAGACGTAGGTGCCGGGTCGGATCTCGGTCGTCCTCGGGATCAGCGGCGTTTTCCCCGCGCCCGGGGTCGACCCACCGGAGACAATCTTCGACTCGAAACCGGCGCCGGAGAGCGCATCGAGAACGCCGTCGATCTTGACGCAGGCCGCTCTGAAGCCCGCGTCATCGAGCCAGGACGGCCAGTAGCAGATCCCCTGAAAATCGGTGCACGCCCTGGCGATCTCGACTGCCTGTTCCGCCGACTGCGCGCCAACCCGGCCGACACCGACGTCGATCTCTACCAGCGTCCGGATACCGGGAAGACCGCGAGCGATCTCGACTGAATCGACCGCCACGGTGACTTGTCGCGTCTTCGCCAGCTCCCTCAACCGCGGCAGCTTGGCCTGCACGAGAGGATAGGCGACAAGCACATCGTCGCCCGGCAACACTTCCGCCTCACCGACCTTGGCGACGGTGATTCCAATCGCGCCCGCGGCGAGCTGCATCTGCGCAATCTCCGGGATCTTATGGGTCTTGACGTGTGGCCTGAGCCCGACACCCCAGCCACGACATTGCTCCTGCATCCGGCGGATGTTGCGTTCCATGGCGTCCAGATCGACGTAGAGCGACGGGGTGTCGAGGTCGACGGCGTCCATTACCTGGCCTTCCTGGCGATGCATTCGATCTCGACGGCGATGCCTCCGGGAAGCGCGCCCGCCTGGATCGTCGTGCGCGCCGGAAACGGCGCCGAGAAGAATGTCGCGTAAACTTCGTTCATCGCGGCGAAATCTTTGATGTCGCGGAGATAGACGTTGCACTTCGTGACATGATCGAGTGATGAGCCCGCCGCCTCGAGGATCGCCCGCATGTTCTCAAACGTCCGCTTCGTCTCCGACCTCACATCGCCGAGCTCCAGCTTCCCCGTCTCCGGATTGGTGCATCCCTGCCCCGCAACAAAAATGAAGTCCCCTTCGATGATTGCCTGCGAGTACGGGCCGAGCGGTCTCGGAGCCTTCTCAGTCACAATCGCCTTTCTCACTGGCTCCTCTCTAGTCGTTTCCAAAGGTGATAGACCGGAAATCCTGCCGCCGCAATCAGCAGACCGTAGATCGGGGAAAAGTTTCTTACCTGGACCTGTCCCCAAACGATTGCCGACAGACCGACGACGGTGCCGACTACGAACAACAGCGGTGACAACGGATAGGCTGGCGTCCTGAACGGGCGGGCTGCTTCGGGAAGCTTGCGTCGCAGCACGAATACCGACCCGACGGCAAAGATCAACGCCGCCCACTCGATCACCACGAAATAGGTGGTGAGCGTGTCGAAATCCCTGAGCGCGAGGACCATGATGATTGCCACGGCACCCTGAATGAGTAAGGCTGCCCAGGGTGTCGACCAGCGGCGGTGCGTTCTGCCGAGAAACGAGAAGATCAGGCCGTCGCGCGCCATCGCGTACGCCACCCGCGGCTTGGCGAGCAGATTGCCATTGAGCGCGCCGAAAACGCTCGTCATGATCGCGAGCATGATGGCGATGCCGCCAGCTGGTCCCGCGATCGCACTCATGACGGTCCGCGCGACGGCTTCCTTCTGGAGCGCCATGACGCCGACAGGCATCATGTACAGGTAAGCCATGTTCGCCCCGACGTAAAGCGTGACGATGACCAGCATCCCGGTGATGATGATGCGCTTCATCAGTCGCTCCGGTGCCACGACTTCCCCCGCGATCATACTCACTGCGATCCATCCGTCGTAGGTCCACACCACCGATGCCATCGCGCGAGCCAGTCCACCGCCCCCCACGGCGCCGCCCGCGGTGAGGTGCGAGAGGTTGCCTTTTCCAAGCAGGAACGCGCCAACAATGATCGCCGCCAGCGCGGTCACTTTGATCAGCGTCGTCGCCTCGCTCACTGCGGCGCCGACTCGCGCACCAAGAACGTTGGCGCACGTGAGACTTATTATGCCGGCAATCGCGATCGCTTCAACAGCCGACGCGCGCGCGGGCACGCCTAGAAGGTTGAGCAGGAACTCGGCGAAGACGGTAGCAAGCGCCGCAACCGCGGTCGGCGTCGTGACCAGGACATACAGCCAGCCGAATACGAACGCGGCTGCATCGCCGTAAGCCTCACGCAGGAACACGTAGACGCCGCCCGCCTCCGGCAGGAGCGAGCTCAGCTCCGCGACTGCAAGCGCTCCACAGATACTGATCAGACCGAACGCGGTCCACAGTCCCATGATGACGAGCGGATTCGGGACCAGCCCCGCGATCGTGGGCGGCGTGCGGAAGATCCCGCTACCGATGGTGATGCCGACGATGAGCGCCGTCCCGCCGGAGAACCCGATCACCCGGCGGAGATCGTGAGCGGCGTGGTGTTCTCGCATCGCGGAATTTGCGCCGCCACTTCTTCCGGTGCCACTTTGTTGCGATGACGACCACTCGCGAGACATCGAGACGCGACTTCCTGGCCGCGTCGGCACTCGGGCTGGTCGCGCTCGCGCGCGGGCCCGAGGCGTCAGCGTCGCCCGACGGGGGCGACAGTGAGATGCTCTACGTCGGGACGTATACGGACGACGGGCGGTCGAAAGGGATCTATCTCGTGCGCATGAACCGGATGACGGGGGAGCTGCGGGTGATCGGCTCAGTCGCTGCCGGCGCGAACCCGTCGTTCCTGGCAATCCATCCCAATGGCCACACGCTCTACGCCGTAAATGAAGTCGGGAACTACGGCGGCCGAGCGAGCGGCGGCGTCACTGCATTCACGATCGCTTCGGGCACCGGCGCCCTTACTCGACTGGGCGAACAGGCGTCGGAAGGTGCGGGGCCGTGTTATGTGAGCGTGGACAGAACCGGCCGAATGGCGTTCGTCGCCAACTACGATGGTGGCAGCGTCGCATTGTTGCCGATTCAGCGCGATGGCGCGCTGCTGCCGGCGACATCCGTCGTAAAGCACACCGGGAAAGGTCCGATTGCTGATCGGCAGGGCGAGCCGCACGCCCACTGCATCGTCGCCGATCCATCCAATCGGTTTGCGCTCGCCGCCGATCTTGGTGCAGACCGGCTGTTCCTCTACCGGCTCGAGGCTGGTTCCCTGCACCACGTCGAAGGCGGCGACGCAATCATGCATCCGGGTGCGGGCCCGCGACACATCGCTTTCCATCCGACACTTCCGCTGTTGTTCGTCAGCAACGAGCTCGATTCGACGGTCGCGAGTATTCGCTTCGACATCGGGCGCGCCGCGCTGTCGCTCGTCGACACGCGATCGACCCTGCCGGCGGGATCGAAGTCCACGAATTATCCGGCCGACATCCATGTCACGCCATCGGGCCGCACCTTGTACGTCTCGAACCGTGGCCACAACAGCATCGCCGTGTTCGCGGTTGCGCCGGACGGCGCCCTCTCGCTCGATCAGGTCGTGTCGAGCGGCGGCGACTGGCCGCGCAACTTCGGCCTCGATCCGACCGGACGGTGGCTGATCGTCGCCAACCAGAAGTCTGATTCCATTGTGGTGCTCGGTCGGGATGCGGAGAGTGGCAAGCTGGCGACGACGAGTCAGCGGATTGCCCTACCGAATCCGGTCTGCGTGAGGTTCCGCGCACATGGAGGCTGATGGGGAGACGGACATCGTCTACGACTGCGTGATAGCCGGCGGACACGCGATCGATCCCGAATCGAGGCTCGACGCGGTGCGAAACATTGGGCTTCGCGGCGGAAAAATCGCCGCCATCGCGACGGCACCCCTTCGTGGCCGGGCTACCATCGATGCGCGCGGTCTCATTGTCGCGCCAGGTTTCATCGACGTGCACTCACACGGAACGACAGCCGAGACGTACCGGCTGCAATCGCTGGACGGCGTCACGACGACGCTCGAGCTCGAGCTCGGAACCTCGGATGTCGCGGCCTGGTACCGCCAGCGAAGCGAGGGCGAGCGCATCAACTACGGCGTCAGCGTCGGCCACATAAAAGTCAGAATGTCGGTGATGCACGACTCCGGCGACTGGATGCCGGTGGATGCGGGAGCCTACGGCGTGGCGGTGCCGGCGCAGATTCGCGAAATCGTCGAGGGCATCGAGACCGGGCTCGCCGAAGGTGCTCTCTGCATCGGCGCCGGCTTTCCCTACACCCCCGCCGCAACGCGAGAGGAGCTGCTGGCCGTTTTCTCCGTCGCCGCGCGAACGAAGACGCCCGTGCACCTGCACATCACCCCGGGCGTCGACGGCCTCCGAGAGGCGCTCTCGCTCGCCGCTGAAACCGGGGCGCCATTGCAGGTGGTGCATCTCAACAGCTCGGCGCTTGCCGAAACGCCGGTGATGCTGGCGATGATCGAAGCCGCGCGGGCCGACGGGCACGACGTGACAGCGGAAGCCTATCCTTACGCGGCCGGCATGACCGAGATCCAGTCAGCGACGATCCAGGACATTTACAGGACCGCTTCCAATGACCGACTGGCGGAGCTCGAGTGGCCGCGCACCGGCGAGCGGTTGAATCGCGAGAGCTTTGACAGGTACAGCAGCATCGGCGGACCGATTGTGGTCCATACGAACACCGAGCAGATGGTCGCCGCGGCGATAAAGAGTCCACTCACGATGATTGCGAGCGACGCCTACTGGCAGAGCGGCACCGGACATCCGCGGACGTGTGGGACTTTCTCGAAGGTTCTCGGGCGCTACGTTCGCGAGACGCGGTCGCTTTCGTTGATGGAAGCGATCCGGAAGATGACGCTGCTGCCCGCCCAGCGCCTCGAGCGGCGAGTGCCCGCGATGCGAGATAAGGGCCGACTGCGGATCGGCGCGGACGCCGACATCACCATCTTCGACCAAACCGAGGTCATGGATCGCTCGACGTATCGCGAGCCGTCACTGCCGCCGGTGGGCATTCGGCATGTGATCGTGAACGGTGTATCCGTGGTCGCGGACGGGCAGCCAGTGGAAGATGTCGCGCCCGGGAAGCCGGTGCGCGCCGATTTGGGAACGCCTCTTGAATAGATGTGCTGTTTGCGGCTCAAGCAGACTTTCAAGAGGAGGATCTCATGCGGTACATACGGTTAAAACACTATCGAACTGCAGCGGTGGGCCTCGCGCTCGCGTTCGCTGCCCCGGCGGCGCTGGCCCAGTCGCGCGTCGTGCTTCCCGCGGGAAGCGTCATAATTGTTCGTACCACCACGCCGCTCCAATCGGCATCCGCCAGGACCGGCCAGACTTTCTACGCCGACGTCGAAGAGAGCATTGGTGTGGATGAATACACGGCGATTCCGGCCGGTAGCCGGGTTCGCGGAACCATCACTTTAGCCACGCCCGCGAACAGGCAGCAGTCTGGCGTAATCGACGTGGTTTTCGACCGGCTCATTCTTCCGAGCGGCGCGACATACCAGATCAACGGCAAGCTCACCAGCACCGACTCGGCCGAGCGTCGGCAGATCGAGAGCGATCCGAACGCGCACGTCGTGCTCGTTGGAGAGCGCGCCGGAATAGGCGCTGCTATCGCGGGTGCGGGCTCCAGCAGCAGCAGCAATAACATATTTGCGGCGCTCGGAAATCTGCTCTCCGAGGGACGCGATGTTAATGTAGCCGCGGGTACCCAGCTCGCCGTCCAGCTAACAAGGCCGGTGACGGTAAGAAGCTCCTCCAGGCTGCGTGGCACGGAGGCCTCTACCATCTATACGGCGACTGAGCGCATCAGTACGGCGCAGCGCGCGCTCGCGCAGCAGAACTACTACCGCGGCGCAATCAACGGAGTTCTCGACGACGCGACACGCACGGCGTTGTTCCAGTATCAGGTCGATCGGGGCTTGACTGCGACCGGAAATCTCGATGGCCGCACCGCCCAGGCACTCGGCTTGAACCTCGCCGGCAATACGGGCGCGCTGTCGGGAGCAGTGCTGTCGGGGAGCGCGGCGGCAACAGTTCGCCGCGATGCGCAGAACCTCGTTTCTCGTCTCCGCTCCGAGCTGTCGGTGTCGGGACTCGGTCGCCTGAATGCTTCGAGGCCCTATGCCCAGGGCGATCTCGAGCTGTGGTTCGCGCTTTCAGCGTTCGCCGACAATGCCGCGCTCTACGAGCAGATCGTGAACAACGGCAGCAATCACGATGCGGCAGTACTGGCAGGCCGAGCGCTGGCGGGCGCTGCGCGGCGGGTCGATACCGCGTTGCAAAATGCTCGCACGTCGGCACAGGTGCAGAACACCTGGGCTGGAATTCGCCGTCAGATCAGCACCATCGACGCGACGACCATGTAGCTCAGGGAGATCGCGAAAGCGGCGGGGGTGGTTTCCCACTCCCCGCCGCTTTTTGCATCCCTAAATGCGGCGCCTACCAGGCGATGCCGTAGTCCTCGCCGTGATTGCTCGATCCGCCCCACATGGTGCCGTGTTGCTGATCGAAGAGAATCGCGTTGATCGGACCCGAGCTGCGCTGCACGAACTGCAGCTTGTAACCCATCGATCGCAACGCCGTGCGCACGGAATCCGGCAGCGACGTCGCGGCCTCGAGCAGTCCGGGCCGAGCCTCGTGATCGCCGAATGATGAGCGCATCTGGTAGCTGTTGATGTTCGGCGCCTCGACCGCCTGCTGCACCGTCATCCCGAATTCAACCACGTTCAGGAAGAACTGCAGCAGATTCTGATCCTGCGAGTCGCCGCCCTGCACCGCAAACGCGAGATAAGGCTTGCCATTTTTGAGCGCCATCGTCGGCGTTAGGGTCACTCGCGGACGCTTGCCCGGCTCGATGACGTTGAAGGGACCGTCATTGGCATCGGTGACGAAGCTCTGCGCGCGCTGACTGAGCCCGATCCCCGTGTGGCCCGCAATCACCGCCGGCACCCAACCGCCGCTCGGCGTCACGCTCACCACCCAGCCTTCTTCGTCGGCTGCTTCGATCGATGTCGTACCAGCGTGAAACGAAACCAGAAACGCAGAATCTCCCTTGGGAGGGGCCGGCGGCGCAGTCGTCGGAGTAGCGTCCTGCTGCCCGCTACGCGTTGAATCAGGCGGAGCGAATGCCGCGATGTTCCAGCTCGCGAGCAGCGATGCGTACGGATTCGTCGCCGACTGAAACGGGTAGGGATCGCCGGGCTTGATCGACGGATCGTTCTTCGCCCAGTCGATCTGTGCGTAGCGCGTCTTCGCGTACTGCTTCGACAACAATCCCGACACGGGCTCGGCGGGCGGGAAATACGGGTCGCCGTAATAGAAATCCCGATCCGCAAACGCGAGGCTCATCGTTTGGTAGATCAGGTGCACGTACCTGGGCGTGTTGTAGCCCATGCTCTTGACGTCGGCGTTCTCGAGGATGTTCAGGGCCTCGAGCATCGCCGGACCCTGTTGCCAGATCGGAAGCTTGTAGACCTCGATGCCCTTGTAGCTGACGTGCAGCGGCTCTTCGATGCGCACCTTCCAGTTGGCGAGATCCTGGGTCGTGATGAGACCGCCGTCTTCCTGCACTCCGCGGGCTAGCTCGCGCGCGATGTCGCCCTTGTAGAACCGGTCGTACGCGGCATAGATCGCCTCCTTTCTCGTCTTCCCCGCTTTGAGCGCCTGCTGCTCCGCCTCGACCAGCTTGCGCCATGTCGCGGCGAGATCCTTTTGCACGAAGATTTCGCCCGGCTCCGGCGCTTCGCGCGTACTCCCCTGGTGGGTCAGCATGATTGCCGGCGAGTACTTCCATTTCTTGATCCAGTCCTTGTAGTACTCGATGGTGCGGGAGAGCTGCGCCTCGATCGGGTAGCCATCCGCCATCTGGATGGCGGGCGCCAGCACCTGCGCGAGGGACAGCTTCCCGTACTCGGCGAGCATCGTCAGCAGGCCGCCGACTGTGCCGGGTGTTACCGCGGCGAGCGGACCGTACTCGGGAGGATACTTGTAGCCCTTGCTGTGATAGAACGCTGCAGTCGCGCCAGTGGGCGCGACGCCGAGCGCGTCGATGCCGATGACTTTGCCGGTGTGCGGATTGTAAATCAGCGCCTGGGTCTCACCCCCGCACGAGAGCGTGTCCCACATCGTGCAGCCCGCAGCGAGCATGGCAGCTGCCGCATCGACCGCGTTTCCACCCTTGGCGAAAATCTGCGCACCCGCCGTCGCCGACAGTGGCTTGCCGGTGATCGCGAGCCAATGCCTAGCGTGGAGCGGCGGTTTCTCGGTAGGGCCGGTCCGCGGATCGGCGTATTGGCGCGCATCACCGGCTCTGGCGGGTCGCTGCGCACCGATCGGTGCTGCAAAGACTGAAACGGCCGACAGGGCCGTGGCGAGGAGAAATGAATTCGCAGGGCGCATACGACCTGGTGGTTGGACGGCGGCGCTGCAGCACGTCGCAGCGTGAACGATATTATCAATGTGCACGCGAGCCGTCGCGCTTGCCAGCATCGGCCGGGCTACTATTGGCTAGTTCTTTTATTCGCTGCCCGCTGTTTGTCCACTCAGAACGGAGTCGATATGCCTGCTGCTGCCATTGCTCTCCCGTTCACCAACCGTGCCTACGTCGCGCTGGCGATTGCGCGTGGCATCGCCGCCGGTCGCGGGAATGACGACGTCACGCCAACTCACATCGGGCTCGGGATTCTTCGCGAAGGAGAGAACATGGCCGTGGCCACACTGCACGACGGCGGCGCCAATCTGAGAAGACTGCGTCACGATCTGGAGGAAGCCTTACCGCCGCACGGCCACCCGCGGTACGGCGAAGTCGTGCTTCCGGCGACCGAGGGAGAACAGCAGATCGTTGAGCTCGCAGTCGCGGAGGCGGGCGCACTCGACAACGAGTATGTCGGAGCCGAGCACCTGTTGCTCGGGCTGCTCCGCGATACGGAGAGTACCGCCGCCAGGACTTTCGCTCGGTACGGCTTTACTTACGACGCTGCTCGCGGTCACCTCGACGCCTTCCTTCGGAAAACGCGGGAGGGATAGCATG
>Ga0207674_10003404_pt1 | contig 19500 bp, 20 predicted proteins | sample KBSCornC72_FD_184303 | JGI IMG/M metagenome (GOLD analysis project Ga0207674, IMG submission 184303) | Corn rhizosphere microbial communities from Kellogg Biological Station, Michigan, USA - KBS Corn C7-2 (SPAdes) (version 2) | ecosystem: Host-associated > Plants > Roots > Rhizosphere > Soil ... | reverse complement strand
ATCCTCGACTGCCTGATCATTGGCGGTGGGCCCGCTGGTCTGACCGCGGCCATCTATCTCGCCCGCTTCCACCTCGACATCATGGTGGTCGACGGCGGCAAAAGCCGCGCTTCGTGGATCCCGTGCACGCGCAATGTCCCGGGCTTCACCGACGGCATCGGGGGCACGGAGCTGCTGCAGCGCATGCGCGAACAGGCGTGCAAATATGGCGCGAAGTTCGAGAGCGAGTTCGTGACCAAGCTCGAGCGCGAGGAACAGAGTGGCTTCTTCACCGCCACGTGGGGATCCGGCGACGCGACCGCGCGCACGGTGCTGCTCGCGACCGGGGTCAGCAACCGCCGGCCGCCCATGGACGAGGAGCTGCACGACGACGCGCTTGCCCGCGGCCTGGTGCGCTATTGCCCGATTTGCGACGGCTTTGAGGTCACGGACGAGCGCGTCGGCGTTATCGGAAGCGGCAGTCACGGAGTCGCCGAGGCTTTGTTCCTGCGCAGCTACACAGCGGACGTGACGCTGATCGCTCCCGACAAGGCCCTCAGCCTGAGCGGCGAGGATCAGGAGAAGCTCAGGGACGCACGGATCGACTGCGTTGACGGGCCTGCACAGGCGGTCGCGATCTCCAACGAATGCATCGTCGTCGACACCGCCGAAGGCCACTACAGCTTCGACAGCATCTACCCGGCACTCGGGAGCGACACCCACACCCAGCTCGGCGCAATGGTCGGCGCGAAGCTCGCAGGCGACGGCTGTTTCCTGTGCGATTCCCACCAGCGGACGAGCGTTGCTGGCCTCTACGCCGCAGGGGACGTGGTGCACGGACTCGACCAGATCAGCCATTCGATGGGCGAAGGCGGAGTGGCCGCGACCACGATCCGCAACGATCTCGCGAAGCAGCGGCCGCTGTGGCGAGAGCCTGTTGGAGAGATGCAGGAGGGTACAGCTTCCGTTGGTTGACTCCGTCAACTATCTGATTGATGATGGATGAATGACCGACGCCATCTCCGAAATCCGGTCGTTCAATCGCTACTACACACGCTGGGTGGGGGCGCTGGACCGGCACCATTTGGGCACTCGCTTCTCACTGGCCGAGGCGCGAGTGCTTTACGAGCTAGCCAATCAGCCGGGCCTCATTGCTCGGGACATCATCGCCGCGCTCGGGCTCGATCCGGGCTATCTCAGTCGCATGCTGAAGCGGTTCGAGGCGGACGGCCTCGTCGAACGCCGAAAGGACCAAGTCGATGGCCGGGCCGCCGCCCTCTCGCTCACGGCAATCGGGCAAGCCTTGTTCGACGAGCTTAATCGCAAGGCGGCGGAGCAGATCGAGGACGCGATCGCGCCGCTCGACGAGCAGGAGCGCGAGCGGCTGACGACAGCGATGGGCCTTGTTGCGCGCCTGACCGCGAAGGATGAGGAGCCGCAAGCAGCCGATGTGATTCTGCGCGAGCCGCGCTCGGGCGATTACGGATGGGCAATCGAGCGGCATGGCGTAGTCTACGCGACCGAGTTCGGCTGGGGCCCCCGCTTCGAAGGCCTGGTCGCCGAGCTATTCGGAGCATTCGCCAGCAATCATGATCCCGAACGCGAACGCTGCTGGATAGCCGAACTCGGTGGCGAGCGGGTCGGCTGCGTCTTCGTGGTCGAGCGTGAGCCGACGGTCGCGCAGCTCCGCTGTTTGCTGGTCGAACCCAAGGCGCGCGGTCACGGCGTGGGCCGCAAGCTGGTCGAGGCTTGCCTCCGCTTCGCCAGGGACGCGGGTTACGCCCGGATGATGCTTTGGACCAACAAGGGCCTCGATTCCGCACGCAGGATCTATGAATCGGTCGGCTTCGCGCTCGTCGAAGAACAGCCGCATGAGGATTTCGGCGTGCCGCTGATCGGCCAGAACTGGGAGATGGCGCTTTAGGCAAGAAATTCCGGGTTCAGGACGATCCGACCCTCCACGAGATCGGCGATTCCGTCGCGAAACGGAATCAGCGAGGTCTTGCCGTCGGTGAGCTCGATCTCCAGCAGATCGCCGGCGCCGTAATTCTCGACCGCGGCGACGGTCCCGATGCGATTGCCGTCGCCGTCCACCGCGTCCAGCCCGATCAGGTCGGCGTGGTAATATTCGCCGTCGTCGAGCGGCGGCAGAGCGGACCGTTCGACTTCGACCAGCGAACCGCGCAGTCCCTCGGCCGCCGAGCGCTCGTCGATGCCTTCGAAGCGGGCGACGGCGGTCTTTCCGCTGTCGCGGATGGCTAGCAGCCGCCGCTCGACGCCTCCGATGTAGAGCGATTGATGGCGCGATAGGCTGGCGATGCTGTCGCTGAACAACTTGAGCCGGAGCTCGCCTTTAACGCCGTGGGCGCCGGCAATTGCGGCGAGTGCAATGCGAGGCATCAATTCCTCCCCAGCTCTGCTGGGGAGGGGAACCAGCGAAGCTGGTGGAGGGGTAACTGGCGCCAGCGCATGACCCCTCCACCATCGAATCTCCGTTCGATGGTTCCCCTCCCCACGAGCTCCGCTCGCAGGGAGGAATTAGGCATTACGCCTTGGTTTCCTCGGCGGCGCCTTCGGCCGGCTCCTCGGCGGACTCGCCGCCGTCGGTGCTCGCTTCGGCGGCTTCCGGCGAACCTTCGGTCGGCGGAGCGACGTCGTCGGCGCCTTCCGCGGGGGCTTCGGCGGATTCGCCCTGGTCCGTCGCGTCGGGCTGCTCGGCGGCGGCTTCCTCGGCGGGAGCTTCGGCGGTCTCGGCCTCGGGCGCTGCTTCCTCGGTCGGCGGGGTCTGCTCGGCGACTTCCTCGACGACCTGCTCGGCTTCCGGAGTCGGCTCGGCGGTCGCGGCTTCGACTTCCTCTGCAATCACGGCCTCGGCAGCTTCCGCAGTGGACGCTTCGTTATCGGAAGCTACTTCGGAAGCTTCCTGCGGCGCAGCAGCGGCCTCGGCAGCCTCGGCCTCCTTGGTCGCGCGAGCCTCGGCCCGCTCCTTGGCCTTCTCGCCCGGCTCCGCCTTCTGCGGGTTGTTGCGCGTGGGACGCTCGCGAATGCCAGCGGCATCGAGGAAGCGAAGCACGCGGTCCGACGGCTGCGCGCCGACACTCAGCCAATGAGTGATGCGATCGGTGTCGAGCTTCACGCGCTCGGGCGAATCCTTCGCCAGCAGCGGATTGTAGGTACCGACCTTCTCGATGAAGCGGCCGTCACGCGCATTGCGGCTGTCCGCCACGACGATGCGGTAATAGGGACGCTTCTTGGCGCCGCCGCGCGAAAGACGAATTGAAACTGCCATTGAACTTCCTTTCTTAAACCAGTCTATTTCTTCGAAAACTTGTCAAAACCTGGCGGCAGATTGAACGGCTGCCCTCCGCCAAGGCCGGGGAGGCCCGCGCCTCCCCCGCCAAGCCCCGGCAGTCCGCCGGGAGGGAGCGCGCCCGGGGGGGCAAGTCCGCCGAGCGCGCCTTCCAATCCGCCCTTGCCGAACATCGCCGCGAGCTTGCCGAGGCCGCCCATCTTCTTGAGCCGCTTCATCGCGGTCGCCATTTCCTGATGCATCTTCAGGAGCTTGTTGATCTCCTGAACCGTCGTTCCCGAGCCCTTGGCGATGCGGATCTTGCGCTTGGCGTTGATGACCTCGGGCTTCTCCCGCTCCTTGGCGGTCATCGAGGAGAGCATCGCCTCCATGTGGACCAGCGCCTTGCTGTTCTGCGCCTGGTCCATCGCGCCCTTCATGCCCTTGAGGCCCGGCATCATTCCGGCGAGCGCTCCGAGGCCGCCCATGCGCTGCATCTGCTGAAGTTGGGCGCGGAGGTCGTCGAGGTCGAACTTGCCCTTGGCCATCTTGGCCGCAAGCTTCTCCGCCTCCTCGACCTTGATCGTCTCGGCGGCGCGCTCGACCAGGCTGACCACGTCGCCCATGCCGAGGATGCGGCCGGCGACTCGGTCGGGGTGGAAGGCCTCGAGCTTGTCGAGCGCCTCGCCGACGCCGGCGAACTTGATCGGCTTGCCGGTGACCGCGCGCATCGAGAGCGCCGCGCCGCCGCGGGCATCGCCGTCCATTCGGGTGAGGATGACGCCGGAGAGGTCGAGCTCGCCGGCAAAGCCCTTGGCGACGTTCACCGCATCCTGGCCGGTCAGGCTGTCGACGACGAGCAGGGTTTCCGCGGGACTGGACGCCTGCGCGACGGCCTTCATCTCGGCCATCAGCTGGTCGTCGACGTGGAGGCGCCCCGCGGTGTCGAGCAGGACCACGTCATAGGCCTGCAGCCTTGCTGCCTGGAGCGCGCGCTTGGCGATATCGACCGGTTGCTGGCCCGCAACGACCGGCAGCGTGTCGACCTGCGCCTGTCGCCCGAGCACCGCCAGCTGCTCCTGCGCCGCAGGCCGAGCGACGTCGAGCGAGGCCATCAGCACCCGTTTGCCCTCGCGCTCCTTGAGGCGCTTGCCCAGCTTGGCGGTGGTGGTCGTCTTGCCCGAGCCCTGGAGACCGACCATCATGATCACCGCCGGCGGGGTGACTGCGAGATTGAGTTCCGCCGTCTCCGAGCCGAGCGTCCGCACCAGCTCGTCGTTGACGATCTTGACGACCATCTGGCCAGGAGTGACCGAGCGAAGGACTTCCTGGCCGACGGCCTTTTCGGTGACCTGTTCGACGAAGTCGCGGGCGACCGGAAGCGCGACGTCGGCCTCGAGCAAGGCGACGCGCACTTCGCGCATGGCCGCGCGAACGTCGGCCTCGGTGAGCGCACCGCGCCCGCGAAGCCGATCGAATACGCTGCCGAGCCGATCGCTCAACGTGTCGAACATTCAAGTCTCCTTCGGTGTCGAGCCGCCCATATGGGTGCTCCAAACGAATTTACGCCGGCGGACGAAACCTCGTCGGCCAGCGTGCACGCGTTGGCCCCTCTTGGGGCGCTCGGCATCCGTATATTGTCGAAAACGACGGCGAGGCGCATAGCCGCTGAGCCACTGAGAGGCAAGCCGCCGCCGATCCGCGAAGGAAGCGCTGTCGTGGGTGCAAAATCCGCCGAATTCGTCCTCGGCCACTCGACCAACGATCTCGAACGCCAGACGGTCGAGGCGCGAGCATTTCAGTGCTTCACACGCGAGCTGTTCATAGAAGCGGGACTCCAGAAGGGCATGCGCGTTCTGGAGATCGGGACCGGGGCCGGCGACGTGGCCATGTTGGCGGCAGATCTAGTCGGCCCGACCGGAACGGTCGTCTCCGTCGATAAATCGTGCGCGACCGTTGAACTGGCGACGGAACGAGCGCGACTGAAAGGCATCCAGAACGTCGACTTCCAGTGCGCCGATCCTCAGGAGAATCTCTCGGTTGGGAATGACTTCGACGCGCTCGTGGGACGGCTCGTGCTCATGTACCTGCACTCACCCGCGGTGACTCTGAGAAGGCTAGTCCGCCATCTGCGTCCGGGCGGAATAGTCGCGTTCCAGGAAATCAATACGTTGGGCGCGCGAACGGTGCCGCCGATACCGTCTCATGAGCTTGCGCAGACCTGGATCCGGGAAACGTTCCTCCGCTCCGGCGTGGAGATACAGATGGGGCCAAAGCTCCATGCGGTGTTCAAGGGCGCTGGTCTGCCTGCGCCGCAAATGCGGGTCGATGGGCTGATTGGAGGCAGCGAGAGCATCGTTCCAGCCCTTATGGCGGACGTCATTCGCAGCATCCTTCCACTCATTGTGCAGTTCGGCCTTGCGACCGAGAGCGCAGTGGACATCGAGACGCTGGAGGATCGCCTTCGCGCCGAGCTCGAAGCCGCCGACGGGTCGATATCCAGCCCGCTCCTGATCGGCGCCTGGGCAAAGCTGCCGGAATAGACGTCAGGACAAACGCGGCTTGCCCTTTGGCGGCTTGCGCGGGCGCGACGGACCCCCGGGACCGCCAGGACCGCCGCCCGGCTTGTCCGGACCGTCGCCCTTCGGCGGACGCCCGCCGCGGCGATGGCCCTGCGCCGGGCCGCGGGGCGGTCCGCGGCGGTCGCGTTCCGGCACGCGGTCCATCGGCCGCGATTGCTGCATCTGCTGGCGCGGGCCGACCGCATAGCCTTCCTTCAGAAGCTGGGTGAACGCCGCACGCGTGCTCTCCGCGATCGCGTCCTGCAGCTCCTTCGGCAGATCGGCGAATGTGACGTTCGGATGGATCGCCTGAACGTCGCGCAGGAGCTGGTTCGGCAAGCCTCCCGAGGCGCGCTTCAGCGCCGCCAGGCCGTCCAGCACGGCCGAGAAGATGATCGATTGCATGACGTCGGTCGCGGCTCTCGCCATCTCAACTTTCACCCTCGCTTGTGGACTTGCGCCCGGCCGCTCCCTAAGTCCGCGCCGCACATGAGCGTAACCGGCCCCAGCAGCGCACAGCTCGCCGTCCTCTACGAGCACCCGCAGTGGTTTCAACCCCTGTTCGCTGCGCTCGACCGGCGCGGGGTCGCTTATGCGCCGATCGAGCTCACCGCCCATGTCTTCGATCCCGGCAGCAGCCACGTGCCCGCCCCGCTGATCCTCAGCCGGGTCGCGCAGTCGAGCTTCCTGCGCGAGCCGGAGCATCCGATCTTCTACGCCGCGGCGCTGCTCGACCATTGGCAGCGCTGCGGAGCAACCGTGCTCAACGGCGCCGCGACCCTGGCAATCGATTCGTCCAAGGCGCGGCAGCTGTCGCTCATCCGGTCTCTCGGGCTTCCCACACCGCAGACCCGCGTGGTCCACCGTGTGCAGGACCTGCCCGCGGCGGCCGACGGCATGGCCTATCCGCTGCTGGTGAAGGCGAACATCGGCGGGTCTGGCGCCGGGATCGTGCGCTATTCGTCGGCCGAAGAGTTCGGCGCTTCGCTCGCCGAGGGCATGGTCCCGCAATCGGTCGACAACGTGCTCCTCGTGCAAGACTTTGTCCCCGCGCGCGGCGGGAAAATCCTGCGCATCGAGACACTTCGCGGCCGCTTCCTCTACGCGCTAGAGATCGAGACCAGCGGCGACACCTATGATCTCTGCCCCGCCGATGCCCGCATCCTCCAGGCGGGCCGGCCGGCCGTCCAAATGAGCGCGACCATGCCCTCACCCGAGATCGTCCACGCGGCGGAGCGGATCGCCCATGCGGCGCATCTGTTTGCCGGCAGCGTCGAGCTGATCGTCGACGACCGCGACGGCACTCCGCGCTTCTACGACATCAACGCCATGTCGAACTTCGTCGCGGACCCCATGAAGGTTCTCGGCTGGGACCCGCACGACCGGCTCATCGACGCCCTCCAAGGCATGATGAAGGGTAGGCAGGCGGCATGAGGTTCGGAGCTCGTCTGACGACGTGAAGCGGCATTTCCACAAGATGCACGGCCTCGGGAACGACTTCGTGATCGTCGATGCGCGCGACGAGCCGTTCGAGGTCACGCCCGCGCTCGCCAAGGCGATCGCAGACCGCCGCACGGGTGTCGGTTGCGATCAGCTGATCGTGCTCGAGCCGAGCGAAAGGGCCGACCTCAGGATGCGCATCTGGAACAGCGACGGCGGCGAGGTGGAAAGCTGCGGTAATGCAACGCGTTGCGTCGTGCAGCTCACGGGCGCACGCAAGATCGACAGCGATGGCGGGTTGCTGCTGGGCGAAGACCTCGGCGCGGAGGTCGAGGTCAGCCTCCCCGAGCCGCGGTTTGGCTGGAACGAGATTCCCCTCGCCTATCCGATGGACACCGCCGCGCTGCCGATGGCCTGGGACGGCCTCGAACAGGCGTTTGCGGTGAACGTCGGCAATCCGCACCTCGTCTTCTTCGTCCCGGACGCGCGCGAAGTGCCGCTGCAGGAGCTCGGACCGAGGATCGAGAACGACCCGGCATTCCCGGAGCGGATCAATGTGAACGTCGGAACCTGCGTTCACGACCGGCTGAAGTTGCGGACGTTCGAGCGCGGAGCGGGCGAAACTTTGGCCTGCGGGACGGGAGCCTGTGCGAGCGCGGTCGCAGCAATCGCGACCAAGCGGGCGCAATCGCCGGTCCGGGTCGACATGGCCGGGGGCAGTTTGACCATCGACTGGACGCCCGGACAACCGATCCGCATGCGCGGTGCCGCGACCCACGTCTTCGAAGGCGATCTCGACCTCGAGGCACCCCAGTGAGCATAGAGACCATCACCCTCGGCTGCCGGCTCAACTTCGCGGAGAGCGAGACGATCGCCCGCACCGCACCGACGGGCGAGGACTGGATCGTGATCAACAGCTGCTCCGTGACCAACGAGGCGGTGCGGCAAACGCGGCAGGCGATCCGCCGAGCGCACCGGCGGCGACCAACGGCGAAAATCCTCGTTACCGGCTGCGCTGCGGAGCTCGACCGCTCGTCATTCGAGATCATGAACGGCGTGAGCCGCGTCGTCGGAAACGCCAACAAGCTCAACAGTCTGGCGGCAAATGACGTCATGGCGCCAGCGGGCTTTCACGGCCACGTCCGAAGCTTCGTCGCGGTGCAGACCGGGTGCGATCACCGCTGTACCTTCTGCTCGATCTGGCGGGCGCGCGGGCCGAGCCGATCGCTTCCGTTCGAGCTGGTCCGCGATGCCGTCGCTCGCGAGATCGACCGCGGCGCCAAGGAGATCGTGCTGACCGGCGTCGACATCACCGATTACGACGGCGGGATCGGAATGCTGTGCCAGCGGTTGCTCGCCGCCGAACCGGGGCTGAAGCGCCTGCGCTTGTCCTCGCTCGATGGCGTCGAGATGGACGGGGCGCTGTTCGAGCTGATCGCCGGCGAGCCGCGGCTGCTTCCGCACTTCCATCTTTCGCTGCAGGCCGGCGACGACCTGATCCTCAAGCGGATGAAGCGCCGCCACAGCCGCACCGACGCGGTGCGCACGGTCGAGCGGATCAAGGCGGCGCGGCCGGACGCGACCATCGGCGCCGATCTCATCGCCGGATTTCCTACCGAAACTGAAGAGATGGCCCTGAACAGCCTGAAACTGCTCGACGATTGCGACGTGATCGCGGCACACATCTTTCCCTTCTCGCCGCGGCCGGACACGCCCGCGGCGCGGATGCCGCAGTTGGCGCGCGAGCTGGTGAAAGCCCGTGCGGCGCGCCTGCGCCAGGCTGCTGCGGAGCGGCGGTCGCGCTGGCTGGAGAGCCTCATCAGCTCGGTGCAGCAGGTGCTGATCGAGAGTGACGGCAAGGGCCACGCCGACAATTTCGCGCCGGTGACGATCGCTGGCGGAGAGCGCGGCCAAACCGGCCTGGTCCGGGTCACCGGCGACGTCGACGATCATTTGACGGCGGTGTGGACATGAGTTGGCTCGACCGCCTTCGCGGCGGCTTCCAGAAGACAGCTGACCGGGTCGCCGACAATCTGACCGGTCTCACCAACAAGGCCGCGCTCGACACCGCGACCCTCGACGATATCGAGGAAGCGCTGATCGCCTCCGATCTCGGGCCCGAGGCCTCGCGACGGATCCGGGAGGCCATTGCCCAGCAGAAGTTCGAGCGGCTCGACGAGCGCGGCCTTCGGACGATCCTCGCCGAGGAGATCGAGAAGATCCTCACTCCTGTCGCCAAGCCCTTGCAGATCTGGGGCTTTCCGCGGCCGCACGTGATCCTGGTGATCGGCGTCAACGGCTCGGGCAAGACGACGACGATCGGCAAGCTCGGCCACTGGCTGAAGGAGCAGGACTATGGCGTGCTCCTCGCCGCCGGCGACACCTTCCGCGCCGCCGCGATCGAGCAATTGCAGATCTGGGGCGACCGCATCGGCGCTCCGGTGATCTCGGGCAAGGAAGGCGGCGATGCGGCGGGAATCGTGTTCGACGGAGTCAAGCAGGCGACTGCGACCGGCGAGGACGTGCTGATCGTCGACACCGCGGGGCGGCTGCAGAACAAATCGCACCTGATGGACGAGCTCGCCAAGATCCGCCGGGTGCTCGGCCGGCTCAACCCCGAAGCGCCGCACGATATCCTCCTCGTCCTCGACGCCACCACCGGGCAGAATGCGCTTGCCCAGGTCGAGGTGTTCCGCGAGAGCGCGGGCGTGACCGGGCTCATCATGACCAAGCTGGACGGGACCGCGCGCGGCGGGATCCTCGTTGCGGCGGCCGAGAAGTTCGGCCTTCCGATCCACGCCATCGGCGTGGGCGAGAAGGCGGACGACCTTCGTCCGTTCGATCCGCGCGCGGTCGCGAGGGCAATCGCGGGGCTGCCTCCGGAATGACCAGCAAAGCCGAGCCGCAGGGCGGCGCCAAGCTGCTGATCGACCTTGGTCCGCTGCTGGTCTTCTTCCTGGTCAATTTCTTCGCGCCGGTACCCGACGTCCTGAAGGTATTCGTCGCGACGGGCGCCTTCATGGTCGCGATGATCGCCGCGATGCTCTTCTCGGCGATCCGATACCACAGAATTTCGCCGCTGCTGTGGTTCTCGGGCGTGATGGTCGTGATCCTGGGCGGTCTGACGATCTGGCTGCACGACCGTACGTTCATCCAGATGAAGCCGACCATCTATTATGCGCTCGTGGCGGGCGTCCTCGCCTTCGGCCTTGCGACCGGCCGGCCGCTGCTCCAGCAGGTCCTCGGCGGCGCATATCCGGGCCTCGACGAGGCGGGCTGGCGCAAGCTTACCCGCAACTGGGCGATCTTCTTCGCCTTCATGGCGGTGCTCAACGAGGCGGTGTGGCGAACCACGTCGTGGGACTTCTGGATCGGGTTCAAGCTGTGGGGCGCCCTCCCCCTCACCTTCCTGTTCGCCGCCGCAAACATCCCGATGCTTCTGCGGCACGGCCTCATGAAGGAAGACGCCGCGCCGGTCGAGCCGGGGCCGGTCGAATGAGCGATCCGATCCTCTCGATCCGCGGTCTCCGCAAGACATACGGCACCGGCGTCGATGCGCTGAAGTCGGTCTATCTCGATATCCGCCGGGGCGAGATCTTCGCGCTCCTGGGCCCGAACGGCGCGGGCAAGACCACCTTGATCAACATCGTCTGCGGGATCGTCACTCCGAGCGAAGGCGAAGTGCTGGTCGACGGCAAGAATTGGCAGTCCGATTTCCGCCACGCGCGCGAGCGGATCGGGCTTGTTCCCCAGGAGCTTACGACAGAAGCTTTCGAGCCCGTGTGGAATACGGTGAGCTTCTCCCGCGGCCTCTACGGCAAGCCGCGCAACGACGCCTTCACCGAGGACTTGCTCAAGCGCCTGTCGCTGCTGGACAAGCGCAAGACGATCATGATGCACTTGTCCGGAGGCATGAAGCGCCGGGTGATGATCGCCAAGGCGCTGAGCCACGAGCCGGCGATCCTGTTCCTCGACGAGCCGACCGCAGGCGTCGATGTCGAGCTGAGACGCGACATGTGGGAGCTGGTGCGCAAGCTTCGCGCCGACGGTACCACCATCATCCTCACCACCCACTATATCGAGGAAGCCGAGGAGATGGCCGACCGCGTAGGGGTGATCAGCAAGGGCGAGCTGATCGCGGTCGACGAAAAGCGCGACCTGATGGCGAAGATGGGCCGCAAGACGCTCGACGTGGTCCTCGCCGACCCGCTCGATGCCGTCCCTGCAGAGCTGTCGGACTGGAACCTCGAGCTCAACGACGACGGCCACATGTTGCGTTACCAGTTCGACAGCCACGCGGAGCGCACCGGAATCGCCTCGCTGATGCGCCGGCTCGCCGACCTCGGAATCGCCTACAAGGACCTGTCGACCCACCAGTCGAGCCTGGAGGAGATCTTCGTCGAGCTGGTCCACGGCGGGAGGGAGCAGGCATGAACACGCACGGCATCGCCGCGATCTACCGGTTCGAGATGGCGCGCTGGAAGCGGACTTTGTGGCAGAGCCTGATCACCCCGGTGATCACCACCGCGCTCTATTTCGTGGTGTTCGGCTCCGCGCTGGGCTCTCGCATGACGGCAATGGAAGGGGTCAGTTACGGCGCCTTCATCGTGCCCGGGCTGACGCTCCTGTCGGTGTTCATGCAGTCGATCTTCAACGCCAGCTTCGGCATTTATTTTCCGAAGTTTACGGGGACAATCTACGAACTTTTGTCAGCTCCGATCTCGAGCTTCGAGGCGGTGCTCGCCTACGTCGGCGCGGCGGTCACCAAGTCGGTGATCCTCGCCCTGGTGACTCTCGCCACGGCCTATCTGTTCGTCGAGGTACGGATCGAGCATCCGGTGGCAATGCTGCTGTTCCTGGTCGGGATCAGCACCGGCTTTTGCCTGTTCGGGTTCGCCATCGGCGTGTGGGCGCAGAATTTCGAGCAGCTCCAGATCATCCCGATGCTGGTGATCACGCCGCTGACCTTCCTCGGCGGCGCCTTCTACTCGGTCAAATCGCTGAGCGAGCCGTTCCGGACAATCACCTTGTTCAACCCGATCGTCCACGTGATCAGCGGCTTCCGCTGGAGCTTCTACTCCGTCGCCGACGTGCCGGTCTGGTCGAGCGTGCTGGTGACCTTGGCGATCATCGCCGTGTGCATGGCGGTGATCGCCTGGATGTTCCGGACCGGCTACCGACTCAAGCAGTAACGGCATTGCGAGCGCACCGAAGCAATCCAGCGGCGGTCTGGATTGCCGCGGCGCTGCGCGCCTCGCAATGACGGTTTAGGCGGTAACCGCCGCTTCGGCGCCCTGCTGGTTCGCGCGCTCGAGGCCGTTGCCGTCGAGATTCTCGCCGACGAAGTCCCAGTTGACGATGTTCTGGAGCACCGCGGTGGCGAACTTGGGCCGCTCGTTGCGGTAATCGATGTAATAAGCGTGCTCCCACACATCGAGCGTGAACAGCGGCACCATCCCATCGTGGACGATCGGCGTGTCGGCATCGTGGAGCGAGGTGATGCGCAGCGTACCGCGATCGAGCACGAGCCAAGCCCAACCGCTGGCAAAGTGGTTGACCGCTTCCTCGTGCAGCTTCTGGAGCATCGTCTCACTGTTGCCGAAGCCGTCCTCGATCAGCTTGGCGAGCTTGCCCGACGGCTGCTGCCCCTGCGACGGCGCGAGGCACTGCCAAAAGAAGCTGTGATTCCACAGCTGCGCGCTGTTGTTGAAGAGCTTGTTGTTTCCGCCGCGCTTCGCCTCCTTGACGACCTGAAGCAGCGAAGCGCCGGAGAGGTCGGCGTCATTCTGGATCAGCTCGTTGGTCTTGTTGACGTAGGCACGATGGTGCTTGCCGTGGTGATATTCGAGAGTCTCGGCCGACATGTGCGGCGCGAGCGCGTCCTTGGGATAGGGAAGATCGGGCAGCTGGAAGGCCATGTCTCAAGCAACTCCTTGAACTTCGGGACGCCGCTCAAGAAGCGACACCCTGGTTGCGCATCCCCGCCCTTTCTTGCCTGTCGCGCTTCGGAGGCGAAAATTCAAGTGTGGGCACGGCGGCGCAACGATCCCGCGCGACGAAGTCGAGGCAAACGACTCGTTATCGAACAATGACCTCAGCGGCGGACGACCTGATACCGCTCCAGATATTCCGACGGCAGCGACCAGCGGGGTTCGAGCTGGTGGGCGCGCTTCAGGTCGACATAGGCCGAGCGGAATTCGCCCATCTGCTCATAAGCGACTCCGCGCGCGAAGAATGCGAGCGCCTGCCGCTCCGGATTCCGGCTGATCCCTTGTTCGAGCAGCGGGAGAGCCTCGCGACCATCGCCCCGGCGCAGGCGAAGGAAACCCTTGTTGAGCCATGCGTCCGCCAAATCCGGGTTGATCGCGAGCGCGGCATCGAAGTCGGTGTCTGCATCGCGGCCCAGCCCCGCGACCATCTTGAGAATCCCGCGGTTGACCAGAGTCGCCGCACGATCGCGCGGGTTCAGCCCCTCCTCCTGGAGCGCGCGACTGCAGCCTTCGATCGCGCTTGCCCGGCCATCCTGGCCAAGCGCCGATTGATAGCAGAGCCGCGAGAGCGGGCCGCCAAGGGTGAGGACGGCGCCTTGCGCCGCTCCGAGCGGAATGACGATGGCTGCGATGCCCGCGGCGAAAATCAGGCTTCTCATGAGAGCCTCCTTTCACATGCGCAGAACCTTTTACGCCTGTGCGACCGCTCCTTCACGCGGGAATCGACCAAGCGACGAATGCCGCCCGAGGCCGCGAACTATCTCAAGCGCGCGGACGCGAACTGCACTTCGAGAGCGCTCGTCTCCGGCAGCACAACCTTGAACTTGCGGTTCGCAAAATCGATCGAGACTTTCTTGAACGCCCGGATGGCGTTCATCCCGAGGAGGAGCGCCGGCTTCCGGTCGAGCTTCAGCTGCCTGAAGGTGTGCGCGTCGGCGAACACGATGGCGAGATTCTTCAAGGTCACCCCGCCGATGTCGAGCTCCCGGACGAACATATAATCGCCGCTGATCGTCTCGCCCGTAACCGACTGCAGCTCGACTTTCTGCGCCGTATTGATGAGGCCGCGGCCGACAAGCTCCTCGCGAAGCGCGGCATTGCCGATGCTGACTTCCGAACCGGTGTCGATCACGACCGTCAAGCGGTGCCCGTTGGCGGCGGCGTCGGTAAACACGAGCCGGCCGTTCCGGCGGGCCGCGCGAATCACGATGGCCCCCGGCTCGTCCTGGAGCTCCGAACTGGACGACGGCACGATCGACAGCGTCTTCGCCTCGAAATCGAACAGCACGCGCTCTGAGCGGAGCGAATCGACTCCGATGATTCCGTCCGCCCCGATGTTGGCGCTTTCGAGCACCGGAGCATCGACCACTTTCACGGGGCTGCGCGTGAGCTGCAGATTGGGAAGGGTCGCGGTGGAAACCGTCGAAACGCCGGTGATGGTGTGGACCGAAGCCTCGTCGCCGTTCGCGAGACCGAGCCTTCCGGCGAGCTCGCGCGAGATGGCCGTACGATCCGCGCCGGTATCGACGATGAACTGATACGGGCCCGAGCCCGACAGGTGCACGGGTACGGTCAGACGATCGTCCCGCTCGTTCTTGAAGCGGACGTCCTGGGTCTGCGTCGTGTTATCGACCTTCGGAAGTCCGGATGGGGTTCCGGTGTTCGCCGCCGTGGTCTGGCTCTGCGCCATCGCCGGAGTGGCGAACAGGGCAAGCAGCACAATCGTTCGCCTCAACATCACGAGACCTCCGCCTGAAACTGCATTATACTCCTAAAACACTCTCGGCAATCGCCGCGGTGGCTGCGGCAACCATCTGATAACCCTTGGCTGCTACGCCATTGTGCAGTGGGGCCGATCCGGATTCGTCCGGACGGAGGGGCAATAATGTTCAGTGCTTCGTCGGAGCCGCCACGCATGCAAGAACAACCGGTCGAGACCACTCTTTACTCGCTGGCGGCGTCTGCGCCGGCACGGCCCGACCGCCGCAGCGAAGAACGCTATCTGAGCCTGCTGCGCGTCGGCGCGATTACCGTCGCCGGAACGCGCGAGCTGTGCCTCATCCGGAACATTTCCGCCGGCGGAATGATGATCCGCGCTTATTCGCACATTGCCGTGGGGAGCCGGCTGACGATCGAGCTCAAGCAGGGCGATCCGGTCGACGGGACCGTCCAGTGGGTCGAGAACGGCCTTACCGGAGTCACGTTCGACTCGCCCATCGACGTCCTCGGCCTGCTCGCGTCGGGCACCGGCCCGCGTCCGCGACTGCCGCGGATCGAAGTCGATTGCACCGCCTGGGTCCGCCAGGACGGGGACGTGTTGCGGACACGCGCGGTCAACATTTCGCAGGGCGGCATCCGCGTCGAAACGGCGGCGCAACTGAGCGTCGGGGCGGACGTCGTCGTCACCCTGCCAGGCCTTACGCCGGCGCCGGGCGTCGTGAAGTGGAGCAACGGCGGCGCCTTCGGGATCGGCTTCAACCGCGCATTGGTGCTGTCGGAGCTGGTGAGCTGGCTTCAGGACCAGCAGGAAAGCGAGCGGCGGAAGGTCGCCGTCTGATCAGTCGCCCGGAGGGATCGGCAAAGCGGTCATCCACCGCTCGAGCATCTTGCGCTCGTAGGCGCTGAGCGGGCGACAGGCGAGGCCCGGCCGCTTGAAATCGGGTTTCGGCATTGCCTTTGGGGCGGGGATGTTGCGGAGAACCTGCTCCGGATCGAGCGGCTCGTCGAACGCGACTCCGGCATATTTGCCTTCCACCCACACGATTCGGCTCCTGAGGCGCAGATCGTTGCGTTGGAAGAAGGTGGTCGATCCTTCGAGCGGAAGGCGATCGCCTTCGATGAGTGCGCCGCGTTCCGAAAGATTGCGCAGCTTCACGGTCACGGGTTCGCCCGCGACGTGGATCGTCGCGGCAAGAAGCACCGGCGATCGGCGCGAGCGGCGATTTTGGCTGAAGCTGCTCTCATCCATACGTCAATCCCTAGACCGCGCATGGTAAAGGCTTCGTTTAACAGCGGCGCAAAAGCAGCATCATATTGTTCGCCGGCATAAGGCGCGTTTCGATCAGCCGAAGCCCGCGTTCGCCGGCGACGGCGGCGAAGTCCTCCACGCGGCGAAGACCCCAGGCGGGGTCGCGGCGCTTGAGGTCCGCATCGAAGGCGAGGTTGCTCGGCGCGGTCGGCACGTCGTCCTTGAGCCAGGGTCCGTACATGATCAGCGGAGCTCCAGGCGAAAGAATGCGCGCTGCGCCGTCCAGCAATCCGAGCGCCGATGTCCACGGGCTGATGTGGACCATGTTGATGCTGAGCACCGCGTCGGCTTCGTCGATCGGCCATGATGCCGAGGACGCATCGATCGTCAGCGGCTCGCGCATGTTGGGCAAACCGGCTTCAGCACGCCAGGCGCGAATCGACGCCAGCGCATCCGCGTGCAAGTCGCTCGGCTGCCACTCGAGCCGCGGGAAGCGCCCGGCGAAATGCACCGCATGCTCGCCGGTGCCACTGGCGATCTCGAGCACCAGGCCGCTCTCCGGCAGCCATTGCTCGAGCATTTGGGCGATTGGTTCGCGGTTCCTCAGCGCCGCCGGCGCGGAACAGCGCGCGCCCGCTGCCGGCGCCTCGTAGAAGCGGCGTTCGTCGGTCATTCGCTTTTCCGCTATACCGCTCGCCCGGCGAAAGAAATGGCATGAGCGATTCCATGGATCACGCGAACGTCCGGTTCCCGCCTCCGCTCCTCTATGCCGGCGCGCTGCTACTCGGCTGGCTGGCCGGCCGGTTCCTGGGGATCGACGGATGGGAAGGCTATCGCGGGCTGAGCCTCTACGTCGGTGGAATCTTCGCGCTGCTCGGTATCGTGCTGATCCTGTGGGCCGCCGGGCTGTTCCGCAGGGCGGGTACGAATATCCGGCCGCGGGAGCCGGCGAATTCGCTCGTCCTCACCGGCCTCTACCGCAAGACCCGCAATCCGATGTACCTGGGAATGACGCTGCTTTACTTCGGTCTTGCCGTGTTGCTCCACAGCCTCGTCGCGCTGCTGCTCCTGATCGTCGTGCTCGTCATCATCCAGACGCAGGTCATTGCTCGCGAGGAACGCTATCTGGAAGCCAGGTTCGGGGACGATTACCGAGCCTACAAGAAGCGGGTCAGACGCTGGATCTGAGGAGTCATTCCGCCGCGAGGATCCGCTTCGCGCGAAGGTAGAGCTCGAGCCGTGTCGCCGAAAGCAGCCCGAGCGCGAAGCCGATGAAGGTATCGGTCAGCAGCATCGCGCCGCTCGCCGGGTGTCCGGCTGCTGACTCGCCGAAGATGGCCTTCGCGCCGAGCTTGAGCGCAATCAGCGCGAGCAGCAGAATCATCGCCAATGGAGACGCCTTTTGGCGAAGCTCCCCGGTCTCGGCGTTGCGGTCGATCCTGATCAGCTTGCCGCGGTGCCACCCCAGCGCAACCCCGATGACAAGCCCCGCGGCAAGAAGCGCCCAGCCGATCGGCGTCGGCGGCAATGCGAACAGCATCCATGCGACGAGCGCCACATAGACCAGGGGAACGATCCACAATGTGCCGGGCTTCAGAGGCCGCTCCTTGCTCATCGACCGAAGCCGCAACGCAACGACCACGGCGATGATCACGAACGGCAGGATCGCCGTCAGCAATGTCTGGTGAATGGGATGAGTCTGCACGTGCATTCAATTCCCCCCTCGGCGTTGATCCCTATTCGGCTGCCTGCGCCGGCTCCGGCTCCTTATATGCGAGAACGGGTTTTCGCGCGGCAAGCGTTTCGTCGAGCCGCCGCCGCGGCGCATAGATCGGCGCCGCCTTGAGGCTCTGGTCTCCGGCCCTCGCGCGCTGCGCGATCGAGCGGATCGCCATGATGAACTGATCGAGGTTGGCCTTCGATTCGGTCTCGGTCGGCTCGATCAGCATCGCGCCGTGGACGACCAGCGGGAAATACATGGTCATCGGGTGGAAGCCCTCGTCGATCAGCGCCTTGGCGAGGTCGAGCGTGTTGATGTCATCGGCGAAGCCTCTGTCGGAGAAGATCGCCTCGTGCATGCACGGGCCGCTCTTCGCGAACGGCGCGTCGAGCACGTCTTCGAGGCTCCGCAGGATGTAATTGGCATTGAGGACCGAATCCTCGGCGACCTGCTTCAGGCCGTCCGCGCCGTGGCTTAAGATATAAGCGAGGGCTCGGGTGAACATGCCCATCTGGCCGTGGAACGCGACCATTCGCCCGAAGGCGTTCGGATGCTCTTCGCCGGCACTCTCCTCCTCCACCAGCTTGAAGCTGCCGTCGGGCATCTTCGCGGCAAAAGGCAGCGGCCCGTAGGGTGCGAGCGCTTCCGAGAGCACGACCGGTCCGGAGCCCGGCCCTCCGCCGCCGTGCGGGGTCGAGAAGGTCTTGTGCAAATTGATGTGCATCGCGTCGATGCCGAGATCGCCCGGGCGCACCTTGCCGACGATCGCGTTGAAATTGGCGCCGTCGCAATAGACGAAGGCGCCGGCGGCATGCACCGCTTCGGAGATCGCGATCATGTCGGGCTCGAACAACCCGCAGGTGTTCGGGTTGGTGATCATCACCGCGGCGACATCGGGCGCGAGCCGCGCCTTCAATGCTTCCAGGTCGACGCGCCCGGCCGCGTTCGCCGGGATGCTCTCGACGCGATAGCCGGCGAAGGCAGCGGTCGCCGGGTTTGTGCCGTGCGCGCTCTCCGGGACCAGCACCACTTCGCGCTTGTCGCCCCGAGCTTCCAGCGCCGCGCGGATGCAGAGCAGACCGCACAGCTCCCCATGAGCGCCGGCCTTGGGGCTCATCGCCACGCCGTACATTCCGGTGAGGTCGAGCAGCCAGAATGCGAGCTCGTTGATCACCTGCAGAGCGCCCTGGACCGTCTCCTGCGGCTGGAGCGGGTGGACGTCGGCGAAACCCGGCAGCCGAGCGACCTTCTCATTGAGCCGCGGATTGTGCTTCATCGTGCACGAACCAAGCGGGAACAGCCCGAGGTCGATCGCGTAATTCTGCCGTGACAGGCGGGTGTAGTGGCGGACGGCTTCGGGTTCGGAGAGGCCCGGCAGGCCGATGGGACGAGAGCGTTGGAGGTTGGAGAGCCTGGCTCCTCCCCCCTTGGGGGAGCCGTCGGCAAAGCCGACGGAGGGGGCCTGTCCGTCCGCACCCCCTCCAGCCCTTCGCGCCACCTCCCCCTGAGGGGGAGGAGCAAAGGGGTCGAAATCCACCCCGGTCTGCTCGGTG
>Ga0207674_10003403_pt1 | contig 19501 bp, 16 predicted proteins | sample KBSCornC72_FD_184303 | JGI IMG/M metagenome (GOLD analysis project Ga0207674, IMG submission 184303) | Corn rhizosphere microbial communities from Kellogg Biological Station, Michigan, USA - KBS Corn C7-2 (SPAdes) (version 2) | ecosystem: Host-associated > Plants > Roots > Rhizosphere > Soil ... | reverse complement strand
ACGACGAGGTCTGCTCGAGGTCCCAGCTCGCTCCGGCCTTCACGTGGGCGATGAACTCGTCGGTCACCTGGTGCAGGGAGACCTCGGTGATGTCCAGCTTGTGCTTGGAGATCAGGCTCAGCAGCAGGTCGAAGGGGCCCTCGAAGTTGTCGAGCCGCACCTCGAAGGCATGGGTGCCCTCCGTGGTGGTCTCGGTAAGAGCCTCCGTCCCCCTGGGGTCGGACGCGGTCGCGACGGTCATCGGTGGTGGATCAGTCCTCGATCAGGCGTTGCACGAGCATGCTGTCATGGCCGTGCTCCTCGAGATCGGCGAGCACCAGGGCGACCGCCTCGCGCACCAGCCGGCCGCGGTCGACGGCCAGGCCGTGGTGGCGGCGCAGCTCGAGCCGGGCGTGCTCGAGATCCACGAGCTCGTCGGCGGTGACGTAGATCGTGATCTTCTCGTCGTGCCGCACCCGGCCGCTCGGGCGGCGACGCGCGTCGTCGGCCGGGTCGGCGGTCGGCACGGCGCGCACACGACGCTCGCCCGGGGCCGGGGCGACCTCGCCGTGCGGCTGCGGGTCGGTGGGGCGGAAGAGGTCGTCGGCGGCGGGCAGGTTCACGCGTCGAGGCACCGCAGCGCCACCTCCTTGGCCAGCTGTCGGTAGGCGTCGGCCCCGGTCGAGGTCGAGGCGTACGACGTGATCGGCTCACCGGCGACCGTGGAGTCCGAGAACTTCACGGTCCGCCGGATCACCGTGTGGAACACCTTCTCGCCCCACGCCTGCACCAGCCGCTCCAGGACCTCGCGGCTGTGCAGCGTGCGGCCGTCGTACATGGTCCCGAGCACCCCGTCGATCTCCAGGCGCGGGTTCAGCCTTTCGCGGACCTTGTCGATCGTGGTCTTGAGCAGGGCGACGCCGCGGAGGGCGAAGTACTCGCACTCGAGCGGCACGATCACGCCGTCCGAGGCGGTCAGCGCGTTCACCGTGAGCAGGCCCAGGGACGGCTGGCAGTCGATCAGGATCACGTCGTAGTTCTCGATCGCCGGGCCGAGGACCCGCTGGAGCGTCTGCTCGCGCGCCACCTCGTGCACGAGCTGGACCTCCGCGGCGGACAGGTCGATGTTGGAGGGCAGCAGGTCCATCCCGGCGACGCCGGACGGCACCACGACGTCGTCGAGGGTGACGTTGCGGTCCATCAGCAGGTTGTAGACGGTCAGCTCGATGTCGTGGGGGTTCAGCCCGAGGCCGACCGACAGCGAGCCCTGCGGGTCGAAGTCGACCAGCAGCACCTTGCGGCCGAACTCCGCCAGCGAGGCGCCGAGGTTGATCGTGGTCGTGGTCTTGCCGACCCCACCCTTCTGGTTGCACATCGAGATCACCCGGGCATGACCGTGGGTCGTCAGCGGCCTCGGGTCGGGGAACACCGGCACCGGCCGCCCCGTGGGGCCGATCACCACATCGGCCACGACCTCGTCGACCGCGATGCCGCCCCCGGCCTCGTCGAGGTCGGGCCCGACCGGCTCCTGGTCGCTGGGGCGGACGATCGGCACGGGGGCGGTCACGGGGAGCGCCGCCTCCTCGGCGGACACCTCGGTCGGGGCCTCCGGACCGGGAGTCGGGACCTTCGGCGGTATCACGGGTGCGTTGGCTCCGGACTGGCCGCGCGAGAAGATCCCAGGCATGTGTGCTCTCCAGGTGTCGTGTGCTCAGCAATTTGTCGACTTTGCGACATAGTGCCCGAGGTACGGCGTGACTGTAGGAGGGCGCGCCGAAGGACCTCAACCGGTTCGGGGATTCCCCCAGGCACCCGGCCAAATCTGTGCACAGCGTGTGCACGAGCGAGTCGGGAAGTGCACAAGCCGGCCCCTCCCTGTGCACAAGGCTGTGCACATCTGGTCCGGACCAGGACCGGGTCGGCTACGGGGTCTCGGACGACCCGGGGCGCTCGAACAGGCGCCGAAGCGGCCGGCGGTCACGGGCACGGCGGACCCGCCGGGACCGGCGTGCCGCCGACCGGGCCATGTCCGCGGCCCCGATGAAGCCGGCGTTCGGACCGAGCGCGGCCCGGACGATGACCGGCTCCTCGCGGTGGCCGCGGCCGGTCAGCGACCGGGAGAACGCCTGCCGGGTGGGGTCGATCAACAGGTCGCCGGCCTCGGACAGCCCGCCGCCGATGATGATGCAGCCGGGGTCGAAGGCCGCGGCCATGCCGGCCAGCCCGACGCCGAGCCACCGGCCGACGTCGGCGATCAGCTCGATCGAGAGCGGATCACCGTCGCGGGCCGCCTGGGTGATCTGGGGGCCGTCGAGCGCGTCCGCGTCGCCGTCCACGACCGAGCGGAGGTGGCGGGCCATCGGCGACGTCGACCGCACGAGCTCGCGCGCCTCGCGCACCAGGGCGTTGCCCGAGGCGTACTGCTCCCAGCAGCCGCGGTTGCCGCACTCGCACCGGTGCCCGTCGGGCACGACCTGCATGTGGCCGAACTCCCCCGCCATGCCGTTGGCTCCGCGGTAGACGCGGTTGTCGAGCACCAGGGCACCGCCGATGCCCGTGCCCAGGGTCGCGCAGAGCACGAAGCGGTGGCCCCGGCCGGCACCGAAGCGGCACTCGGCGAGCGCGGCCGTGTTCGCGTCGTTGTCGACCACGACGGGGAGCCGCACCCGCTCGGCGACCCGCGCCCGCAACGGCTCACGACGCCAGTTGAGGTGCGGCGAGAACATCACCACGGTCCTGGTCACGTCGACGAAACCGGCGGCGCCGATACCGACCGCGGCCACGTCGTACTGTCGGGCGAAGCCGGCGACCACGTCGACGATCGTGTCCTCGACCTTCGAGACGTCGTGCCCCTCCGTCGGTCGGCGGTCCAGGGCGACGACCTCACCGGCGGCATCGACCACGGCACCGAGCACCTTCGTGCCGCCGATGTCGATGCCGACCGTGAGCGGCTCCCAGCGAGGGGCACGCGCGCGGCGCGAACGGACCTCGGCCATGCGCTCAGGCTAGCCACCGGGCACGGTCGGCTCGTGAAAGCCGGCGTAGGTGCGCTGAAACCGCCCTGAAACCGCTCCGGGACATGCTGGAGCCATGAACGAGACCACACCCGCAGTCCGGGCCGAGGGCCTGGTCAAGAACTTCGGTGCCCAGCGTGCCGTCGACCACGTCGACCTCGAGATCCGCCAGGGCCAGGTCTTCGGGGTCCTCGGCCCGAACGGGGCCGGGAAGACCACCATGCTGAAGATGCTCGCGACCCTGCTGCCGATCGACGGCGGCCGCGGCGAGATCTTCGGTCACGACGTACGCCGTGAGCCGCACCTCGTGCGTCAGCTGCTGGGCGTCACCGGACAGTACGCGTCGGTCGACGAGAACCTGACCGCCACCGAGAACCTGCTCCTCTTCGCCCGGCTCCAGGGGATCCCCAAGCCGAAGGCCCGGTCGACCGCGGCGACCCTGCTCGAGCAGTTCGACCTGACCGAGGCGGCGAGCAAGCCGATCTCTCGGTTCTCGGGCGGCATGCGGCGGCGGCTCGACCTGGCCGCCAGCCTGATCACCCGCCCGCCGCTGATCTTCCTCGACGAGCCGACCACCGGTCTCGACCCCCGCACCCGCGGCCAGATGTGGGACACGATCCGGGACCTGGTCGCCAACGGGTGCACCGTGCTGCTGACCACGCAGTACCTCGATGAGGCCGACCAGCTGGCCGACCGGATCGCGGTGATCGACCACGGCGTGAAGGTCGCCGAGGGCACCTCCGACGAGCTGAAGGCATCGGTCGGCCTGTCGACGCTCACCTTGAGCCTGGTCGACCCGGGCCAGATCCCGGCAGCCGCCGAGATCGCCGCTCGCCTGCTCGGCGAGCAGCCGACCCTGTCCCCCGAGTCCCGCCGCCTGTCCCTCCCCCTGGAGCGCAGCGAGCAGGCCGTCGACGTCCTGGTGACGCTGCGCGACCGCGGCATCGCCGTCGACTCCGTCAACGTCGCGAAGCCGTCGCTCGACGAGGTCTTCATGGTCCTCACCGGCCATGGCGCCACGAGCGACGACGACCAACCCGACACCGCGTCAACCGAGCTGGAGGCCGTCCGATGACCGCTCTCACCACCGCCCTGCGCAACCCCGCCGAAGGCCTGTCGACCAGGGTCGGGCCCCGCGAGACCGTCAGCCAGACCATGACCCTGGCCTGGCGGGCCACCATGAAGATGCGCCGCAACTTCGAGCAGATGTTCGACGTGACCCTCCAGCCGCTGTTGTTCACCGCCATGTTCGCGGGCATCTTCGGGGGCGCCGTCGCCGGCAGCGTGGAGGGGTACAACCCGGTGATCATCCCCGGGCTGGTCGGCCAGACCGTGCTGACCGCGTGCGTCGCCACGGGTGTCCAGCTCCGGGAGGACATGGACAAGGGTGTCTTCGACCGGTTCAAGGTGCTCCCGATCGCCCGGATCGCGCCGTTGGCAGGTCCGATGGTCGCCGACATGCTGCGCTATGCGATTGCCAGCACGCTGACCTTCGCGACCGGGATCATCGTCCTCGGCTACCGCCCCGGCGGTGGCGTCCCCGGCGTCGTGGGCGCGATCCTGTTCGCGATCTTCGCCGGCTGGTCGATGGCCTGGATCTTCGCCTGGTTCGGCACCATCGGCCGGAGCGCCCAGGGCGTCCAGGCCATCTCCTTGATGGTGATGTTCCCGCTGACCTTCCTGTCCAACGCGTTCGTGCCGACGAGCACGATGCCGGACTGGCTGCAGGCGTTCGCGGACGTCAATCCGGTCTCGCACATCATCTCGGCGATCCGTGACCTGGCCAACGACGGCCAGATCACCGCAGACACGGGCTGGGCGTTCCTCGGCTGCGCGGTCGTGGTGGCGATCTTCGCACCGCTGTCCGTGCGCAGCTTCACCCGGAAGATGTGAGGCCCCACCCGGTGATCGAGGCCAGCACCTGCTCGGCCTCGGCACGCAGCTCCCGCCCCTGGCGGCCGTCGTACTCCTGGACGACGGCGCCCAGCCGGCCGGGGGCTGCGTTCTCTGCGAGCTCGGTCAGCGGCCCCCAGGCGAGCACCGGGAACCAGCGGTTGTAGCCGAACCCCTGGGCCAGGGCCAGGAGACGCACGGCCGTCTCCACCCGGTCGCTCGGTCCGTCCGGCCCGTGCGGCCCGTCCGGTTCCGCCCGGGTGAGACCCCAGACGCCCAGCGCCGCCAGGGTCATCCCGGTCACCGGGTAGTCGATCGCGCCGTCGGGGATCGTGGGCAGCCTCGCCAGCACCTCTCGGCTCTCCGCGGCGAGCTCGTCGGCCCGGGCGGCGTGCTCCGGCGTCGGTGCGAAGCGTGCGTGCGCGGCCAGATCCGTGGCCAGCGCGATCAGGGTCCACGGCTCCAGCCCGTGCGTCGACAGCCCGGCGAACCCCCAGTCACGGACGGCTGCCAGTGAGCGCTCGAACGCCGCGAGCCCGCCCTCCACGTCGCCGCGGACCAGTCGCAGCTCGGCCCTGACCTGGGCCGTCACCAGGCCGGCGGTCATGTCGGTGCTCGGAAGCTCGCCGATGTCGTCGAGCAGCTGCTCGGCCTCGGCGAGGCGACCCTGCCGCAACGCCGACAGGGCCAGGCTGGCGCGCATGCTGTACGCGTCCTCGTCCGCGTGGAGCCGGTGGAGCAGCGGGATCGCCCTGCGCGCGTGGGCCGCCGCGCGCTCGTGGTCGCCGTCGTTGAGCGCCAGCATCGCGGCCTGGGTGTTCAGCGAGGCGATCTCCCACGAGGTGGTCCGCTCGTCCGCGAGCGCCAGCGCTCGGTCGACGTACTCCCTGGCCTGGTCGAGCGCGCCCTCGTTCTCCGCGAGGATCGCGGCCCACTGCCAGGCCATGGCGACCGTTCGCAGGTCGGCGTCGTGGGTGAGGGTGAGCACCGCCTGACGCCGGTCGTCGGGGCTGGCCGCATCGACGAACATCACCCGGGCCACCCGGCTCCACGGCTGTGACGGCTCCGGGAGCCGTCGCATGATCATGGTCAGGTCCTCGACCCCGCCGGGCCGCAGGAAGCCGAGGTGCACCAGGACCAGGGCGACCGCCTCGCCGGTGACCTCGACCAGCTCCGGGGGCGGCTCCCAGTCGAGGAGCAGTCGCTCGGCCAGGTCGGCCATGGCGACGAAGCGGGGGAAGTTGCCGGTCACCGACCACAGCGCCCCGAGCGCGGCGAGCAGGGGTACGGCGTGCTCCGCGTCGCCGGCGAGCAGTCGCTGGCGGAGGACGTCGGCGAGGTTGGCCTCTTCGCTGTCGAGGAGATCCACGATCTCGATCTGCCGCGGACCGAACACGTCGGGACGCACGCGCTCGGCGAGACCCACCGCCCAGGTCGTCAGGGCCTCGTGGGCCGGCATCACCTCGCCCACCTCCGCGAGACGGAGCGCCCCGAACTCGCGCACGGTCTCGAGCATCCGGTAGCGAGCGGCACCGCGCTGCTCACCGACCGTCAGCAGCGACTGGCCGACCAGGCTCTCGACCAGGTCGGGGCCGTCGGGGCCGAGCAGGTCCCGAGCCCCGTCGAGGGAGAACCCGTCCTGGAAGACCGAGAGCCAGGCGAAGGCCCGCTGCTCGTCCTTCGTCAGCAGGTCCCATGACCAGGCGATCACCGCGGTCAGGGTCTGGTGCCTGGCCGGTGCGGAGCGATCGCGGCTGCGCAGCACCGCGAAGCGGTCGTCGAGGGCACGCCGTACCTCGTCGGCGGACATGCTGCGCACGCGGGCAGCCGCGAGCTCGAGGGCGAGCGGCAGCCCGTCGAGCCGCGCCACGATCTCGGCCACCACGCCGTCCGGCAGCTCGGCATCGGGGCGTACGGCGACCGCCCGGCGCCGGAAGAGCTCGGCGCCGTCGGCGGTCGCCAGCTGACTGAGGGGAAAGACCCGTTCGGCGGCGATCCCGAGCGGAGCGCGGCTGGTCGTCACCACCCGGAGGTCGCGCGTGGTCACCAGCAGGAACGCGACCAGCGACGCGGCCGCGTCCAGCACGTGCTCGCAGTTGTCGAGCACGAGCAGGGTCGGCACGGAGTCGAGCTCCTGGGCGATCCGGGCACGCACGTCGGCCTGCTGGGCGGGCGTGAGGGTGCGCCGGCCGGTCACCGAGTGCCGGACGCCCAGCGCCGAGCCGACCTCCGAGACCACGTCCTCGGGTGAGGAGATGCCGACCAGCTCCACGAAGTGCACCCGCGGCTGGGTGGCCTCGCGGGCGAGGACGTGCGCGACCCGCGTCTTCCCGAGCCCTCCCGGGCCGAGGATCGTCGTCAGCCGGCCGCCGCGCACGAGCGAGCGCAGGCCGGCGAGGTCCTCGGCCCGGCCGAGCAGCTCGTCGGGGTCGTATCGCACCCCGCTGCGGACCGGGTCGTCGGAGGCCAGCAGCTCCCGGTGCACCCGCTGCAGCGCCGGGTCGGGGTCCACGCCGAGCCGGTCGGCCAGGTGGCGGCGGTACGCGTCGTAGCGCACCAGGGCCGCCGGCGCTCCGGCCGAGGCGGCCTCGGCGCGCAGCAGAGACTCGAGCACCTCGGCGTCGTCCGGATCGGCGGCGTGGGCGCGCTGCAGTCCGGCGACCGCCTCCGCGTCGCGACCGGAGCGCGCCAACGCCAGGGCGTGCGTGCGGGCCAGGCCCGGCCCGAGCGCCAGCACGCGTCGGCGCACGTCGGCCAGCGGGCCGGCGCCGTCCACCGACGCCAGCCCGCACATCAGGCCGTCGGCGGCGACCGCATGCGCCAGCGCCTGCTGCGGGTCGTCCAGAAGTGCCTTGCGAGCCGCCTCCACCAGGGACCCGACCAGCCAGGCGTCGACGGAGTCCTCGGGCAGCACGAGCCGGTACCCGCCGTCGTACCGCTCGACGACGCCCGCCCCGCACTGCGCGCGGACCCGGGAGACCTGTACCTGCAGTGCCTTGGGGTTCGGCGCCTGCTCGGCCCACACCTCCGCGAGCAGCCGCGCGTCGGACAGGCCGGACCGGTGCAGGGCCAGGGCGGCCAGGAGGTCGGCCGAGCGCCCGCCGGCGATGGGCTCGCCGCCGTACGACACCTCGTCGAGGAGGCGGAGCGCTATCGTCACGCCGCCAGCATAGGAAGCAGGTGCGCGGTGACCCGCGCGGATGCAAGATGTGAGCGACACGTCCGCCGATCGCGAGGAGACGCCCGTGAAGAGCACCATGCAGGACGCCCAGCTCACGATCGGCTCGGTCCTGGCACACGGCTCGTCCGTGCACGGCGACTCCGAGGTGGTCACCGCGACCACGGACGGCACGCGCAGCCGCTCGTACGCCGATGTCGGCCGGCGAGCGGCGCGGCTCGCCCACGGCCTGCGGGGCCTCGGTGTCGACGGCGACCAGCGCGTCGCGACGTTCATGTGGAACAACGCCGAACACCTCGAGGCGTACCTCGCCGTCCCGGCGATGGGTGCGGTGCTGCACACGCTGAACATCCGGCTCTTCCCCGAGCAGCTGGTCTACATCGCCAACCACGCCGAGGACCGAGTGGTGATCGTCGACGACACCCTGGTCCCCCTGTTCGCCAAGGAGCTGCCGAAGCTCGAGTCCGTCACCCACGTCCTCGTCTCCGGACCCGACGCGGCCGGTGCCGACCTGGACTCGCTGCGTGCCACCGGCAAGGAGGTGCTGCTGTACGAGGACGCGCTCGCCGACCAGCCCGACACCTTCGAGTGGCCGGAGGTCGACGAGCGCTCCGCTGCGGCGATGTGCTACACCAGCGGCACGACGGGCAACCCGAAGGGGGTCGTCTACAGCCACCGGTCCGCGTGGTTGCACTCCCTGGCGGTGAGCACGGGCAACGCCGCCGGCCTCGACTTCCATGACCGGGTGCTGCCGATCGTCCCGATGTTCCACGCGAACGCCTGGGGCCTGGCGTACGCCGCGGTGATGACGGGCGCGTCGTTGTGCATGCCCGACCGCTGGCTGCAGGCCGAGCCGCTCGTCCGCTTCATCCGGGCCAGCCGACCCACCGTCTCGGGTGCGGTCCCGACGGTGTGGAACGACGTGCTGGCCTACCTCGACGGCCACGACGGCATCCGGCTCGACTCGCTGCGCCTGATCCTCTGTGGCGGCTCGGCCGTGCCCGTCTCGCTCCAACAGGGTCTCGAGGAGCGCCACGGCCTCCACATCCGTCAGGCCTGGGGCATGACCGAGACCTCGCCGGTCGCCTCCGCCGGCCTGGTCCCGGCCGGAGTCGAGGGCGACGCCCAATGGGCCTACCGGGGTACCCAGGGCCGGCTGCTCTGCGGTGTCGAGGGCCGGATCGTGGGTGACGACGGCCGTACCCTGCCCTGGGACGGGACCTCCGTGGGGGAGCTCGAGGTCCGGGGACCATGGGTCACCGGCGGCTACTACCACCCCGACGATCCCGAAGCGGAGCAGAAGTTCCACGACGGATGGCTTCGGACCGGCGACGTCGGGCACCTCGACCCGCTCGGCTACATCACCCTCAGCGACCGGGCCAAGGACGTGATCAAGTCCGGCGGCGAGTGGATCTCGTCGGTCGACCTCGAGAACGCCCTGATGGGTCACCCGGATGTCGTCGAGGCAGCGGTCGTGGGCATCCCCGACGAGAAGTGGCAGGAGCGCCCGCTGGCCACCGTCGTCGTCCGTGAGGGCGCGACCGTGACCGCAGAGGACCTCCGCGACCACCTCGCCCGGTCGTTCGCGAAGTGGCAGCTGCCCGACGCGTGGGCGTTCATCGACCAGGTGCCCCGCACGTCGGTCGGCAAGTTCGACAAGAAGGTCGTCCGGCAGGGCTTCGCCGAGGGTCGGTACGACGTACGTCATCTCGGCGGGTGAGGCGGGCGCTCGCTCCCACCCGGGGCGGGAGAGGTCAGGCCGTGCGCTGCGCCGTGGCGAGTCGGGTGAGAGCGAACTCCGTGATCCGGATGAGTGCCCGCTTGGCCGAGTCGCGGTCCCGCGCGTCGACGGTGATCAGCGGTACGTCGTCCCGCAGCGCGAGGGCCTCGGCGATCTCATGCAGCGGGTACCGCGAGCTGCCCTCGAACTCGTTGATCGCGACGATGAACGGCACGTTCTTCGACTCGAAGTAGTCCAGCGGGGCGAACGCCGCGTCCAGCCGCGCGGTGTCGACCAGCACGATGGCGCCGATCGCACCTCGCACCAGGTCGTCCCACATGAACCAGAAGCGCTTCTGCCCGGGGGTCCCGAACAGGTAGAGGACGAGGTCCTCGGCGAGGGTGATCCGGCCGAAGTCCATCGCGACCGTGGTGGTCGACTTGGCGGGGGTCTGAGCCAGGTCGTCGACACCGACCGACTCGTTGGTGACCAGGGCCTCGGTCCGGAGAGGCACGATCTCCGAGACCGAGCCCACCAGGGTGGTCTTGCCGACGCCGAAGCCGCCGGCGATGACGATCTTCGTCGAGGCGGCGGTGCGGCTGCCGTTAGAGGGCACGGAGTCCACGGAGGGTCCTTTCGAGGAGGTCGAAGCGTTCGTCATCGGTGGAGGTCTCGGTCAGGGTCGCCTGTACGTGGACGTATCCCTGCTGGACGAGATCTCCGAGCAGCACGCGAACGACGCCGATGGGGCGTTTCACCAGGGCCGAGACCTCGGCGACCGATCGGGTGTCGAGGACCCCGATGATCTTCCCCTGGACGTCGTCGGCCCACGCACGGCGCATGGCGCTGGTGTCCAACCGCAGCGTCGCCTCCAGTGGGAGGTCGACCGCGGTGCGGGTGCGTCCCGCTGTCAGTGCGTACGGTCGGACGATGCGTGCAGCCGGCGGGCTGGCGTGCATCTGCTCGACGTCGGGCTCGTCTGCCATGTCATCCCCCCTACACCCCATGCCCACGAGCCTGGGCCTGGACCATCTGACCGACACGCTCGACGAGGAGGGCCATCTCGTAGCCCACCTGGCCGATGTCGGCCGTGGCCTGGGTCAGCACCGCGAGGTGTGACCCGTCACCCACGCTCATCAGGAGCATGAAGCCGTTCTCCATCTCGACGATGGTCTGCAACACCGCGCCGCCCTCGAACAGGCGCGCGGCACCGGTGGCCAGGCTGGCCAGTCCGGACGACACCGCCGCCACCTGCTCGGCACGGTCGGCCGGCAGCCGGCCGCTGGCGGCCATCAGCAGGCCGTCCGCGGACACCAGTACGGCGTGAGCCGCGCCAGGAACGCTGTCGACGAAGCGGTTCACAACCCAGTCGAGCTCACGGGACTCGGTCTCGACGGCGGTCATCTCTGCCTGGAGGCTCTCGGTCATGCTGGTCCAGTCTCCTCGTGCGCGTAGTCGTCGGTGAAGGGTTGCGCCGCCGCGGCCGCACGGCCGCGGGACACGCCGGCCGCATGCGCGGCGAGGCGGTTGCGAATGGCCTCCGGGTCACGGACGACCTTCGCGGGGTCTTGGGACAGGCCACCGGGAACCAGACGGCCGCCCGGACGGCGTACCGGCAGACCGGCACGCGTGGTGCCGTCGGAGTCGGCGCTCTCGGCACGCTCGGCCGCGGTCCAGCCCTGGTCGACCTCGCTCGCCGTCCAGGCCTCCTCCTCCTCGTCCTCGTCGCTGAGCCAGTTGGAGCGGAGCTGACCGAAGATGGGCGAGTCGTCGGACTGCGCGGTGTCGTCGACGAAGTCTCCCTCGAGGGCGGTGGCCGCGGGCGCGGCGGACAGCGGGCGACGGATCTGCAGCCGGATCGGGGCCTCCGTGCCCGGTGCCTCCTCCGCCGTGTCGGCAGCGGCGACGATCGGCTCGGCGTCGACGGGCTCCGAGACCGGATCCCGTGCCTCGACCGGTTCCGGCGCCGCCTCGTGCTCGGCCTCGTGCTCGGCCTCGTGCTCGGCCTCGTGCTCGGCCATGTGCTGATGCATCGGCTCGAGCTCGGCGGCGGACTCCTCCGACCAGGTACCGATGTGCTCGGGCGCATCGGCCGGCTCGTCGGACCAGGCGGTGACCTGCTCCGGCTCCTCCTCCGCCGCCGGCTCGGGCGCCTCGGCCACGACGTCGTCCTCGATCTCGGCGGGCTGCCGCTCGGCTCCGAAGTCGGGCGTCACGACCGCGGCCAGGGCCTCATCGGCGTCCTCGCGAACGGCCGTCGGGAGTGCGATGGCCTCGCGCTCCTCGCCCTCGGACCGGTCGTCGGTCAGGCTGGGCAGCTCGGTCGGCTCGAACCCGGCCGGCAGCTCCGGGCTCGGGGCGGCGTCGAACATCCCGACGGATGCGGCCGGGGCCGCGGGCTGAGGTTGCGGCGCGGCCTGGCCGGGACGGCGACGCGGCAGGCCGGTGACCGCTGCGATCGCGTCCTCGATGCGCTCGAGGTAGGGGTCGTACTCCTCCTCGGGCTCCTCGTCGACGACCGGGGCGACCGGCTCCGCGACCGTCTCCGGTGCATCGAGGACCGAGACGTGCTCGACCGTACCGTCCTGGACCAGCACGTCGGACGGCAGGACGATCGAGGCGATGATGCCGCCGCCGTTGGCGTTCCGGCGCAGCTTGACCCGGAGGCCGTGCTCCTCGGCCAGACGGCTCACCACGAACAGTCCCATCCGGCGGGCGGTGTCGACGGTGACCTCGCCCCCGGTCTTGAGCGATTCGTTGGCCTGGGCGAGGGCGTCGCCGGCCATCCCCAGGCCGTTGTCGATGATCTCGATCTCGACCTTGCCGCCCTCCTCGGCCGCCTGGATGGTGACCGGGCTGCCCGGAGGCGAGTAGGACAGGGCGTTGTCGATGAGCTCCGCCATCAGGTGCACGATGTCGGAAGCGGCACGGCCGACGATCAACCGGTCGGGCGCGACGTCGATCCGCACCCGCTGGTAGTCCTGGACCTCCGAGACGGCGGCGTGGATGACGTCAGAGACGCTGAGCTCCTCGAAGCCCGCCGTACGACCCTCGGCACCACCGAGGATCACCAGGCTCTCGGCGGTCCTGCGCATACGGGTCGCCAGGTGGTCGAGGCTGAACAGCTGCTCGAGGCGCTGCGGGTCCTCCTCGTCCTGCTCCAGCGACTCGATCAGGGCCAGCTGCTGGTTGACCAGCGTGGTGTTGCGACGCGAGAGCGTCACGAACATGGCGCCGACCTGGGTACGCAGCTGGGCCTCGCCGGTGGCCAGGTTGACCGCTTGCTTGTGCATGTCGTCGACCGCGCGAGCCAGCTGGCCGAGCTCCTCGTGGCTGTGCACGGGGATCGGGGTGATGTCCTCGGGCGCCTTGCCGGCCCGGATCCGGGCGACGGTCTCGGGCAGCTGCTCGTTGGCGACCTCGAGCGCACCGGCCCGCACCTTGCGCAGCGGCACGATCAGGGCGCGCGCAACGAACAGGGCCAGCAGCAGCGAGGCGAGCAGGGCGGTGAGAATGATCGCCGCGTCCGTCAGGGCCCGCGACTTGGACTGGGAGGCGCTCGCCGCCACCTTGGTCTGGATGTTGCCGAGCAGTCGCTGGTCGAGGCCGTCGTACACCGCGAACATCTTGGGCGTGGCTGCGAGGTCCGAGACCTTGTTGCTCGTGGCCAGACCCAGGCGGGTGCCGTTGGCGGCGGTGAGCAGAGAGATGCGGCGGCCGGTGAGGACGCCCTTCAGGTTGTCGAGAGCCGTGCCCTCGACGCCGATCTCGGCCGCGAGCCACACCGCTCCGAGGAGCGAGGACTGCTGGTCGTTGCTCTGGATCAACAGCTGCTGCTTGACCAGCGAGAGCCGGCCGTCGAGCGACTGGACCAGGGCCTGCACCTTCGGGTCCGGGGTGCCTTGCGTGTTGAGGGTCGAGTTGATCAGCTCGGTCGTCAGCCGGTTCATATCGCTCAGCTGCACCGGCGCGGTCGCGGTGATGCCGGTGCCCGAGCCGCTCTCCAGGGTCCCGCCGATCTGGAGCATGTTCGTCACGTAGGAGCTCTGCTCGCTGCTGAGCTCGGCGTTCGCCGCCGCCTGCTTGAGGTTCGTCGAGGCCGTGGAGTACGCCGCCTTGGCGTCGCCCTGCTCCTCACCGATCTTGGCGGACAGGTCCGACGGGAGCGCGAGACGCTCGGTGGCGGTCAGGTAGCTGATGGCAGGCCCGAGCACGCTCGCCTGCTGCTGGTTCGTCGAGTACCCGTTGGCGTCCGAGAGCTCGGTGGAGACGCGGAGACCGCCGAACACGGCCGCCAGGATGACGGGGATCGCGAGCACGGCCACGACCTTGCGGCGGACCGACCACTCAGACACACGAAAGGCTGAGAACGCGCCCGAGGTGGCGTCACGGCGAATCTTTCTCAACGGTACTCCAGAGAGAATCGAGTCGAACCCGCATCTCCGACCGAGGTCAGCGATGGTCGGGCTGTGCCGCCCGGCGCTGCCACGATAGGAGTCCGATCGGATCGACGAGATGCTATTGGCAAAGAAGTAGGCCCAACGGGGGGCGACCATGGCCCGAAATGACTAGGTTGGCGCTCAGCGCGCACGTGGGTGAGCAGCTGCGAACACCTCCCTCAGGTTGTCCACGGTGACCAGCGTGTAGATCTGGGTGGTCGTCACCGAGGCGTGGCCCAGAAGCTCCTGGACCACTCGCACGTCTGCTCCCCCCTCGAGCAGATGCGTAGCGAACGAATGTCTCAGCGTATGCGGGGAAACGTCACGCGTCACCCCCGCTCGCTCAGCGGCCTTCACCAGCACGCTCCAGGCGGACTGGCGCGAGAGCCGACCGCCCCGGGCGTTGAGGAAGAGGGCTCCGGCCCGATCCGGGTTGCCCGCCGACGCGAGCTCCGGCCGCGCCCGCGTCAGATAGGCGTCGACGGCAGCGAGCGCGAAGGAGCCGACCGGGACGAGCCGCTCCTTGCCTCCCTTGCCGCGCAGCAGCACCGTGGCGTCGACCCGGTCCACGTCGTCCACGTCGAGCCCGACCGCCTCGCTGATCCGCGCGCCGGTGCCGTAGAGCACCTCGAGCAGCGCCCGGTCACGCAGGGCGAGCGTCGTACCGGCCGAGCCTGCGGCGTCCAGGATCGACTCGACGTCGGCGAGGGGCAGGGCCTTCGGCAGGCGCCGGGCCGGTGCCGGCGGACGGACGGCCGCCGCGGGGTCGTGCCCCGCGAGCCCGTCCGCGACGCAGAACCTGTGGAAGCCCCGGACCGCCACGACCGTGCGGCCCGCCGACGTCGCCGAGAGCGGCGGGTGCTCGGCGTCGCCCTCGCGGAGGCGCACCAGGAAGGCGGAGACGTGCGCCTCGGTGACCGTGCCGACGTCCTCGATGCCGGCCTCGCCGAGGAAGGCCAGGTAGCGACGGAGGTCGCGCCGGTACGACGTGAGGGTGTTCTCCGCCAACCCGCGCTCGACGGTCAGGTGGTCGAGGTAGGTGCGAACGGCGAGGGCGAGGTCGGCCACAGCGGTCCCGATCTGTGCCGCCCGGGCTCAGCCGGCGGCGGCCAGGACCTCGTCGAGGGCGACCGCGTCGATGCCGGTCGCCTCGCCGACCGGTGCGTTGGTGAGCTTGCCGTCATGGGTGTTGAGCCCGAGCGCGAGAGAGTGGTCGTCGCGGCAGGCCCGCACCCAGCCCTTGTCGGCGAGCGCGACGGCGTACGGCATCGTCGCGTTGGTGAGGGCGTACGTCGAGGTGTTCGGCACCGCGCCGGGCATGTTCGCCACGCAGTAGAAGATCGAGTTGTGCACGGTGTACGTGGGGTCGGAGTGTGTCGTGGCGTGGGTGTCCTCGAAGCAGCCGCCCTGGTCGACGGCGATGTCGACGAGCACCGATCCCGGCTTCATCTGCGACACCAGCTCGTTGCTCACCAGCTTCGGCGCGGCCGCGCCGGGGATCAGCACGGCCCCGATCACCATGTCGGCCTCCATCACCTGCTGACGGATCGCCAGCTGCGACGAGGCGAGGCCGTGCACGCGGTTGTTGTAGCGCCAGAAGGACATCCGCAGCTTGTCGAGGTCGGTGTCGAGCAGGGTCACGTCTGCACCCATGCCGAGCGCGATGTTGGCGGCGTTCTGCCCGGAGACGCCGGCGCCGATGATCACGACCTTGGCGTTGGCGACGCCGCCGACCCCTCCCATCAGCACGCCACGCCCGCCCTGTGCCTTCATCAGCGCGTGCGCGCCCACCTGGGGGGCGAGGCATCCGGCCACCTCGGACATCGGGTAGAGCAGCGGCAGCCCACCGGACGGCAGCTGGACCGTCTCGTAGGCGATGCCGGTGACCTTGCGGTCGATCAGCTCCTCGGTGAGCGCCTTGTCGGCGGCGAGGTGGAGATAGGTGAAGAGGGTCAGGCCCTCGTGCATCCGGTGGTACTCCTCGGCGATGGGCTCCTTCACCTTGAGCACCATCTCGGCGTTGTCCCAGACCTCGTCGGCACTGTCGAGGATCTTCGCCCCAGCCGCTTCGTACTCGCCGTCCCGGATCAGCGAGCCGAGGCCGGCGCTCTTCTCGACGTACACGTCGTGGCCGTGCGCGGTGAGCTCATGGACGCCGATCGGCGTGATGGCCACGCGGTACTCGTGGTTCTTGACTTCCTTGGGGACGCCGACCTTCACGGAGCTCACTCCTCACACTCTGGCTCGCCTCGGGGCAGGGACCGACCACGACCCTATCCGCATGTGACCCCGCCCACGCCGCTGGGAGGCGGCCACCAGGGTCAGGCGCCGCAGGCGACGTCCTCGACCGCCCGCATCGTGCGCAGCACGTTGCGGCAGGTCACTCGGGAGAGGTCGTCGTCGGACCAGCCGCGGTCGCGCAGCGCCGCCAACAGACGCGGGTACCCGGTGACGTCCTCCAGGCCCGCGGGGAGCCAGTCGACGCCGTCGTAGTCACCACCGAGACCGATGTGGTCGATGCCCACCACATCGCGCACGTGCTCGAGGTGGGCGACGACGTCGGAGAGGGACGCGGGCGGGTGCGGCACCTCCTCCTGGTACACCTGCTCGACCGCCTGCATGGCCGGGATGTCCCGAGGGTCGACACCCTCGGCGACCGCACGCTCCTGCGCAGCGCGGGCCCAGTCGCGCACCTCCTGGTTCACGAAGCGGGGGACGAAGGTGACCAGGCAGGTCCCTCCGTTGGCGGCGAGTCGGACCAGGACGTCGTCGGGCACGTTCCGCGGGTGGTCGCACAGGGCGTACGCCGAGGAGTGGCTGAAGATCACCGGTGCGGTCGTGGTGTCCAAGGCGGCGCGCATCACGTCGTGGCTGACGTGGGACAGGTCGACCAGCATGCCGATCCGGTTCATCTCCCGCACGACGTCGCGGCCGAAGTCGTTGAGGCCGCCGAGCACCGGCTCGTCGGTCGCCGAGTCGGCCCACGGCACGTTGTCGTTGTGGGTCAGCGTGAGGTAGCGGACTCCGAGCCGGTGGTACATGCGGAGCACCGCGAGCGACTCCCCGATCTGGTGTCCGCCCTCGGCACCCATCAGGCAGGCGATCTTGTGGTCGCGCCAGGCCGCCTCGACCTCATCGGCGGTGGTGGCCAGCGCCAGACGGTCGGCGTAGCGCGCCACCATGGCGTACGTCGCGTCCACCTGCTCGAGCGTCGAGGTCACCGACCTCTCACCCTCCCGGCACGGCACGAACACCGACCAGAACTGCGCCCCCACTCCCCCTTCACGCAGCCGAGGGAGGTCGGTGTGGGTCTGCGTCTGCCGCTCCCCCACGTCGTACGCCGCGAAGTCGTACCCGTTCAGGTCGCGCATCGTCCACAACAGGTCGTTGTGGCCGTCGATGACCGGGTGGTCGGAGAGCAACGCCTCGATCGAGGTGGTCACAGCAACCCTTTCGCCTCAGCCAGGAGAAGTGCCTGCACGAGCGGGCCGTCGGCGACCCGCCCCTCGAGCACCGCGGCACGCAGGTCGTCGACCGGCACCCAGTCGCCGGACATGTCGGCCTCCTCGTGCGTGCGCTCGAACACGTCGTTCTCGACAGCACCGAGCCCACGCGCGAGGAAGAAGTGCATCACCTCGCCGCTGATGCCGGGGCTCGACCACGTCGTTGCGAGGAGGGTCCAGTCAGCGGCCTCGAGTCCCGCCTCCTCTCGCAGCTCGCGGCGCGCGGTCTCCTCGGGCGACTCCCCGTCGGCGTCCAGCAGCCCCGCCGGGAGCTCCACGAACCGTCGCCGCGCCGGGTGCCGGTACTGCCACAGGCAGTACGCGCGTCGACGGTCATCCACCGCGAGCACGATCACGGCACCGGGGTGCTCGAGGACCAGTCGCCCGAAGCGGCGGTCGTCTCCGGGCGCATGCAGCGTGTCGAGGCGGAGGGCCATCACCCAGTCGGCCCGGTAGAGGTCCTCGGTGGCGACCACCGGCCAGGACTCGGCGACGTCCTTCAGCTCACGAGCCATGCCCCGACCGTACCGAGCCGCTCCCGGGCTACAGACGCCCGGACTTCACCACCCGGCTCAGGAACTGCTGGGTGCGCGGCTCCTGGGGGTCCTCGAAGATCTGCTGTGCAGAGCCCCGCTCGAGGATCTGACCGGCGTCGAGGAAGCACACCTGCGAGGCGACCTCCTTGGCGAAGCCCATCTCGTGGGTCGCCAGGAGCATGGTGAGCCCACCATGCGCCAGCTCCCGCACGATCTCGAGGACGTCACCGACGAGCTCGGGGTCGAGCGCGGCGGTGATCTCGTCGAGCAGCATCACCCGCGGCTGCATCGCCAGCGCCCGCACGATCGCGACGCGCTGCTGCTGCCCACCCGAGAGCATGTCGGGGTACGACTTCGCCTTGTCCTGCATGCCGACCGACTCCAGCAAGCGCTCGGCCCGTTCGAGAGCCGCTCTCCTGTTGACGCCGCCGACCCGGATCGGGGCGAGCATGACATTGTCCAGCACGGACATGTGGGGGAACAGGTTGTAGCTCTGGAACACGATGCCGACGTCGCGGCGCAGGGCGTTCAGGTCCACACCGGCCCCGGTGACGGTGTCGCCCTCGATCCGGATCTCGCCCTGCTGGATCTCCTCCAGTGCGTTCACGCACCGCAGCAGCGTCGACTTGCCGGAGCCGGAGGCACCGATCAGGCAGACGACCTCGTGTCGCTCGACGTTCAAGGTGACGCCCTTGAGCACCTCGTGGTGGCCGTAGGACTTGTGGACGTCGTCGATCTCCAGGAACGCCATGGCTACTTCCCTGCCCGTCGGGCCGCGTCACGGTCGATGAGGTAGTCCACGAACCGCGCCTGCGGGATCGTGATGATGATGAAGAACGCCGCGACCAGGACCACGGGTGAGAGGTTGAAGAGCTGCGACTCCCAGAGCTTGGACACCAGCAACGCCTCGGCGATGGCCGCCGTCGACAGCAGCGCCGTGTCCTTCTGCAGGCTGATGAAGTCGTTGAGGAGCGGCGGGATGACCCGACGTACGGCTTGGGGCACGAGCACCGTGCGCAGGGTCTGGACGTAGCCCAGACCCAGGGACCGCGCGGCCGCGCTCTGGCTCGGGTGGATCGACGCGAGACCCGCGCGGTAGACCTCCGAGACGTAGGCCGTGTAGGTCAGGGTCAGCGCGATGATGCCCAGCCAGGTGGTCGACATGGTCACGAAGAAGTGCACCCCGGTCAGCGGCAGACCGAAGACGATCAGGAAGATCACCACGATCGCCGGGATCGC
>Ga0207674_10003402_pt1 | contig 19502 bp, 17 predicted proteins | sample KBSCornC72_FD_184303 | JGI IMG/M metagenome (GOLD analysis project Ga0207674, IMG submission 184303) | Corn rhizosphere microbial communities from Kellogg Biological Station, Michigan, USA - KBS Corn C7-2 (SPAdes) (version 2) | ecosystem: Host-associated > Plants > Roots > Rhizosphere > Soil ... | reverse complement strand
TTCCTCCAGTCGGTTGATTTGCGCCGCAAGTAGGACGACTGCTCCGACCAGGACGATCGCCATGCTCGATGCCGTGATGGCGGCGGCATAGGGGAGCGTCACCTTTCCCGAGGCCAACAGGGTCGCGCCGCCCAGGATGAAGCTGAACGCGAGCAGGACCGCGAGCGGAAGAACGAGACGCGCGAACTTACTCCCGATGCCGATTGCCACCAACGACGCGAAAGCGCCGTACCGCGCGCGCCGGCTGGTTACGACGAAAGTGAGGAGCGCCACACAAATCAACGTCTGGGGCGACATGCGCAGCGTCGGCGTGGGACCGACGAAACTGTGCGCATTGAAGACGTAGCCGGCGGTGAGCACGAGTGTGTATGAGACGAGAAGGACGCTGAGGGCGTCCAACACTGCGCCTAACGGGCCGCTCCGGGAGACGTCGATGAGCATCGCAACGCCGAGCAGAGCCAGGCTGATCGCTGACTGCAGTGACATCAAACCTGGCCGCACGACATCGCGATCGGACGCGAGGATAGTGCTGACGGCCGTACTGTGACCGCTCCAGTGTTCGAACATCGCGGTGCCGGCAATCCCGATGACTACCCCGGCGAAGAGGCGGCCGAGGATGATCCATTTCGTGCTCTGCTTGGGCCGTGCGAGCGCGAGACCTGCGGCAATGAGGACGACCGAGAGCGCGGTGTTCGCTTTCATCAACGACCACGCGCTCGGCCACAGGACTGCGAGACCGGGGATCAGCCAACCAGCCAGCACCAAACCCGCAAGGGACCCAGCGAGAGCAAGTGCGACCTTCTCCGCCACACGCAGCTGGTCAAGGACGACAGGGTCCGGATGCAGCGATGCGGCGACACGTGGCTTGCGGGTCAGAACGCCCATTGGAGCCATATATGATAGTACGCCCTCCGCCTCCACGAGCGATGGATGACGTCCGAGGGATTGTTAGGGACGGTGGCGTCGCGAAGTTGACAGCGCCCCATCGACTCAGCTCACGTCGGCACAACCGCGGTCCAGGAGTTCTTTGGCGCGAGTCGCGAGTTTGGAATCGTTGAAGCCGGGCAAATGCTCGCCGGTGCACCATGGGGACAGGACGGGTGGTTCCGGTAGCGTCCCGAGCCTCTGCTCCAGCGTCACTCGGGCAATGTCAATCGGCAACAGGGTGACCGACTGTTCGCCGAGCTCACCGTGCGAAAAATGCCCGCCTTCGTAGCTCTCGGTCTTCATGTTCAGGTCTCCGACATACGCGGCGACCGGCTCCCCTGGAACCCGGAAAAGCGCCACCACCTCGTACGGCGGCGCTCCCGACGTCGCAAGCTGCGTGCTGCCGAGCAGGGCGTAGTCTCCGGTGGTGAGCCAGATCGCCAGCGAGCCATCTGGGTCGGGATGCACCTCGGCCGAGACGGCGCGCCGTCCCAGGCGCAGCAGCCACAGGTGCCGCTCAGTATGCGTCCCGATCCCAGGTTCAACGAGGCTCACGTTCCAGGGGAAGAACTCGCGCCCATCATGGAAGAAGCGAACACGCCCGAAGACAAGTGTCTCTTCCGTGCGCGGCGTGATGGTTTGGCCGGGACGCTGATAGCGGACGGAGACGCAGCCCGCCACAACAGCCAGCGCCAGCGTCACGGCGACCGAGTGCCATGACACTACCGACGGCTTCCCGCAGAGGTAGCCACCGCGGGTCGACCGCTTTACGTGCAGGTCAGGCCGCAGCGTGTTCACAGCGATAGGCCCCGCACGCCGCACAGGACCGCGAAGCGCTGCGACTCGGCCCAAGCTCCGGTCACCAAGTCGCCCCGATGAGCACGCCGAGCCCGAGTGTGGCCAGTGGAGCGAGCCAGGTGCCGAACCGGACGCCCATGTGGCCTTCCCACTGGGTATCCCCGCTCTGTTGGCGGATCGCATCGACCCCAACGGCTACACCGACCAGGTCGCGATAATTCAGGGCCAGGTCGGCTGTGGGGCTCGGGAAGCTCAAGGTGATGAAATTGTCCTTTCCCCCGAGGAAGAGTCCGGGGGCGAAGTCGAGGCTCGAGGTCGGGCTGAGCCAGCGACGATACCGCGCCACAGCCCCGTACCGGTGCCCGTCGCTGTCGGCCGTGAGCTTGAACGCGGCCCCTAGCGCCGAACTCGGGTTGAGGTTCTGCAGATAACCACCACTCCAGTAGAAAAACGCGGCGTTTTGGTCTGTCGCGCCGGACTTCTCGTTGAGGCGAAACGCGCTGGTAAACTCCAGCACCATGAAGCCAGCGCACCCAGGCTCCGGTCGCCCGCGGAAGCACACCTGGCCGACCGCCATGTGCGGTGATCCGAAAGAGAGGACGATCGCGAGCGTCGAGACCAGCGTAGCGTGCCGCATGGGTGCCTCTCGCTCCTAGATCAGACGTACCTCATCAGTAAGTAGGGCTGTGGGACGCCCGGGCCGCTCGCAGCTCAGGAAATAATAGGAGCAACAGCCCTCGCGGTTTACCACGACATCACCACGCCTACGACAACACCCCGGGACCGATGGAGCTGCGCGCTGACCCACGGCCGGGGCACCTGCTCCCAGCGCTCGCTGTGCGACGCTGCCCCGATTAGGGCACCCAGGCCGGCCCCCGTCGCCCCGAAAAATGCCATGACTGCCACTACCTCGCCCGGGCCCACCTCGGTACAGCCGAGACCCGTGCACTCCTCCGCCGACGCCGCGACGCCTAAGGCGAGTCCTGCCCCGGCACCGATAGCCAATCCCAGGAGCGCTCCCTTGCCCGCATTGGATCGTCGCCCGCGACTCACCTCGAGGCGAGCGACAGCGCCGGTGGCGAATGCCACAGTATCAGCCCCGCCTGCGGGGAGGATATGCAGGGAGTCCTCGCTCAAGCGCAGGAGGTTGCCCTGTACCGACTTCGTGCTCGGGCCAACAGGCTTAAGACGCACGCGAGCGCCCGCCGACAGCGGCACTGGTGCTTGCGAGAGGGCAAGCGGCGGAGAACCAGCGAGCAGCATGGCGAGGAGTAGGCAGATCACCGACCAGTCCGACCATCGAATTCGTGGCATGGGACCCTCCTTGGCACAGGCTGGCCCAGACTCAAGGCGTGTAGCCGATCCGGTCGGCTGCCCTGAACTCGCGTGCTGGGGATTCGCGGGACGGGCAGCCGCCGAGCTCGCTCATAGAGTTCCAGGCACTCCGGTTCCCGGCCGCGCACCACACGACGACCCGCGAGCGGGCCGGTCCGAGCCGTCACGACCGTCGCCTGGTGATCCTGCCGCTTGCCGTCGCAGTAAAGGACAACCCAGTCGTGGGTCCGTCGCAGGCGATTGGCCAACGCGGTATTGGAGAAGAGCGCGGTGTAATGCCGCGATCCGCGGCTGGTGTGAAGCACCGGGAGCCAGGCCCGGTGCTCTGGGTTGAACCGACGCGGCGCGATCAGCGGAAGCCGGCCTGCCTCAGCGGCGTCACGATACTCCCGGTCGACATCGAGCAGCTCCTCGACCGGGGGCGGAGGACTCGGGCTCGGCGCACCAAGACGGACCCGGGTTAGTCGCTGGTGAATCGACTCGATGATGGCGGAGATCCGCTTGGGTCCGAACCCCGCCAGTCCTTGGAGCCGCCCCTCATGCGCCGCCAGCTCCAGGTCCTCGAGCGTGGCAAGGTCGAGGTCCCGGTGCAGTCGCTCGGCCAGGCCTTTGCCGATGCCGGGCAGCGTGGCGAAGAGGACTTCCGGATCGCTTTCACCGCGCAGCCGCTCCAGCATCGGGAGCCGGCCCGTCTCTATCACGTCGCGAATGGACCGCGCAATAGCTGGTCCGACTCCCGGAATCCGTTCCAACCCCTCGAGCCCGCTATCCTGGTAGAGGATTGCGACGGAAACTGGCAAGGCTCGGAGCGCTACGGCGGCATTCCGATAGGCCCGCACTCGGAAGGGGCTGGCCTTCTGTTGCGCCAGCAGGCTTGCGGTCTCCTCCAGGCGTCGCGCGACCTCCGCATTGGGCGCCGGAGCCGAGACCGGAAGCGGGGGCCGGACCAGGGGGGCACTCATGCGGGGGCTCCGGCCAATCGCTGCCGCGCAAATCGCGCGGCCGGCGGACGCGAGCGCTGCGGAGAACGGGCCTGGTGGAGTAGGGGCCTGAGCGCTTTGAGCCGACGGGTATTCACCACCGCGTCGGCGGTGGCCCAACCGCGGCGAGCCTGATCGACGCCCCAGCGCATGAACCCCAGCTCGGCGGTCGAGTGGGCGTCGGTGGATATCGCCAGCTTCACGCCGCGCTCCAGGGCCGCATGGACCGCCACATCGTCGAGGTCGAGGCGATCGGGTTGGGCATTGACCTCGAGAATCACGCCCCGATCAGCCGCGACCCGGAATATCTCATCCAGATCCACGTTGATTCCGTCGCGACGTCCGAGCAACCGGGCCGTGGGATGCCCGAGGATGTCGACGGCGGAGTGGCACAGTGCCTTCACTACCCGCCGGGTCTGTTCCCGCCGCGGCAGCGTTAGAGCACTGTGGAGCGAGACGATGACCAGGTCGAGCCCGGCCAGCGTCTGGTCATCGAGATCAAGACTCCCATCGTGCAGGATGTCGACTTCGGCACCGGCGAGGAGGATGAGTCCATGCGACCGCGCGTTGCGCCGCTCGATGACCGCGCGCTGGCGGCGAAAGCCTTCGGAATCGAGCCCTCCCGCTACCCGCACGGCGGGCGTGTGGTCGGTGAGCGCCAGGTACTCGTAGCCCATGGCCTCCGCCGTGTCGGCCATAGCCGCCAGCGTGTCCCGGCCATCGCTCCCGGTCGTGTGACTCTGCAGGTCACCCCGGATCTGCCGGAGTTCGAGCAGGCGAGGCAGCACGCCATCCATCGCGGCCGCCAACTCGCCGCGATCCTCGCGCAGCTCGGGCGGAATGAGGGGCAGTCCGACGGCAGCGGCAACTTCCCGCTCAGTTCTCCCGGCCACCCGCTGCTTACCGCGCCAGACCCCATATTCGTTGACCTTGAGGCCCCGCTCCTGTGCCATCCGGCGGACGGCGATATTGTGGGCCTTGGACCCTGTGAAATAGTAGAGCCCGGCGCCATAACTCTCCCGGTCGAGCACCCGCAGATCGACTTGGAGGCCGGAGTGAAGCCGGATAGCAGCACGAGTCGGACCCTGCGCCAACACCTCTGCCCGTTCCGGATATTCGAGGAACCGGGCGATGACAGTCTCGCTAGTGCTGGACCTCACCAGAATGTCGAGATCGCCGACCGTGTCCTTGCGGCGACGGAAACTCCCGGCGATTTCCGCCTGCTCCACTTCCGCCACCTGACGCAGCCAGTCGAGCAGTGACTCCCCGTACTGCGTGGCGATGGCTATCGACACGCGGGGTTCCTGTCCGCGGTGTTCCGCGAGGGCCTTTTCGAGGCGGGCGGATGTGAGTGGCCCGAACCCCCGCAGCTGCCCGACCTTTCCACTGCGGAGAGCCCGGGCCAACTCGGCCGGCGTGCTCACACCGAGCCGGTCGAAGAGGACCTTTACCTTCTTGGGACCGAGTCCGGGGAGATGCATGAGCGCCGGAAGCCCGCGGGGCAGGCGGTGGCCGACCTGCTCCAGCGCGGCTAGACGACCGGTGCGGGCTATCTCCACGATCTTGCCGGCCAGATCCTCGCCGATGCCCGGCAGCGCCGTGAGGCTGTCGGGGTCGTTCTCAGCCAGGTTCGCCAGCGACTGGGGGCAGGATTCGGCCGTGCGCGCCGCGGTCCGGTAGGCGCGGACCCGGAAGGGGTTGGCGCCTTCGATTTCCAGCAGATCGGCCAGCTCGCGGAACAGCCGGGCGATCTCGGCATTCTCGATTCTCCCGCGCATCACGACCATCGCCTCCGACAGGAGACACACAACGCCAAGTTACACCGGACAGGGTGAAGTCCAGCTGAATCCGGGATGAACGCCTTAGGATGGCTCGGCGCCGATGCCGAGTCTCCCGCCGATGTAGTCCACGCAGGCATCGAGGGTGGAGAGTCGTCCATACTCCGCCTCCGGGACGTCCACCCCAAGGGTTTCGTCCAGTGCCATGACGAAGTTCATGAAATCCATCGAGTCAATGTCGAGCTGCTCCCGGAGGGGAGCCGCCGGATTGATCTCCGCCGGCCGCGCCTCCGGCACGACTGTGATCAGCGCATCAAGCACCGCCTGCCGTAGCTGGGCGCGTGTCATAGTGCTTCGGGGGACTGGAGCAGGCGGTCGATGGTGGCGAGGAACGCCGCGCCACGGTGTCCGTCAGAAGCGCGGTGATCAGCCGCGAGCGAGGCCATCAGCACCGGCCGCGGCGCCACCACCCCACCCACCACCCACGGCCGCTCGACCACCGAGCCGAAGCCCACGATCGCCGTCTGGGGTGGATAGATCACGCCCAGCACCAGGTCCGCACTCCGTTCCCCGAGGCTGGTCACCGTGATCGTCCCGTCCGCCAGGTCGGAACTGCGGAGGTTGCCGATCCGGGCTCGCTGCACCACGTCGCGCAGCTCCAGCATCAGCGGCGGGAGCCGCTTCCGGTTGACGTGGTGCAATGCCGGCACCACCAGCCCGCCGCCCCGGAGCGATGTGGCCACGCCGATATGGATGCCCTCGGCGCGCTGGACCCGCTCGTTCTCCCATCGGGCGTTCAGCTCCGGAAACTCCAGCAGCGCCAGCGCGGTAGCCTTGAGCAGGAGCACCGCAGGCAACAGCCGCTCCGCCGGCTTGCGCTCAGCGTTCCACTGCGCGAGCCAGGCACTGGCCAGAGCGAAATCGATGGTGCTCGCCAGGTAAAAATGTGGGATCTCCCGCTTTGAACGGGCCATCGCGGCCGCGATGGCACGTCGCATCCGCCCCTGCCGGTCGCCCCCGCTCGGTGCCGCCGCTTCGACATCCTCCCGGACAATGGCACCGCCGGCGCCGGAACCGGTGATCCCGGCGAGGTCAACGCCCAACTCGGCGGCAAGGCGACGGGCCAGAGGTGAGACCCGCTGGCGTTGGGTTGGAGCCGACGGGCCGGCAGGAGTCACCGGCGCGGCAGGAGAAGGCGGCGCTTCAGGCATGACGGTCGGCAATGGGGTGGCGGGTGGGGAGAGTGCCGTCTCGCCCACCCGCCGAATCACAGCCAGCAGGGTGCCCACTGGAACCTTCTGTCCCTCCCCCACTACCACGCGCTCCACCACTCCATCCTCGAAGACCTCGATGTCAATCGAGCCTTTGTCGGTATCCACCGCCGCAATGATGTCGCCTCGTCGAACGGGTTCCCCCGGGTGCTTGTACCACTCGGTCAACGTCCCGGCGACCATATCCGCTCCCAGCGCCGGCATCCGGAACTCACCCATTGCGACGCCTCACATTTCCTCGGCTGGCAGGCGCTCCGACTTGGGTTCGGGGATTTCGGTCAAGGTCGCCTCGGTGAGCAGCAGGACGCTTGCGACCGACACGGCGTTTTCCAGCGCAAGGCGGACCACCTTGGTGGGATCCACGATGCCCGCTTCCAACAGGTCCCCATACACGCCCAACGCGGCGTCGAACCCGTAGTTGCCGGTGCCGCTCCTCATCTTCTCAACCACGACGCCTCCATCGACGCCGGAGTTCTCGGCCAGCTGGCGGGTCGGCGCCTCCAGCGCCCGGCGAAGAATCTGGATTCCGGTGCGCTCGTCGCCTTCGGCCTTCGCCTCATCGGCCTGGACCGGGCCGATCGCCCGGAGCAGCGCCAGGCCCGCGCCCGGCACCAGCCCCTCGGCGGTGGCGGCCTTGGTGGCGCTGATGGCGTCCTCGAACGCTTCCTTGCGACTCTTGAGTTCCGTCTCGGACGGTGCGCCCACCCGGATGACGGCTACTCCGCCCGCGAGCTTCGCGAGCCGTTCGCGGAGTTTCTCCTTGTCGTAATCGGACGTCGCCGTCTCGATCTGGTGGCGGATCTCCTGGCAACGCCCCTCGATGGCAGCATGCTTCCCCGCTCCGCCGACAATCGTCGTGTCGTCTTTGGTGACGACGACGCGCTTCGCGCTGCCCAGGTCCTCGAGGGTGAGATGCTCGAGCCGCACGCCTAGTTCCTCGGCGATCAGCCGACCCCCGGTCAGAACCGCCATGTCCTCGAGCATGGCCTTGCGCCGGTCGCCGAATCCCGGGGCCTTAATGGCAGCGCACGGCAAGACGCCGCGCACCCGGTTTACCACCAACGTCGCCAGCGCTTCGCCTTCCACGTCCTCCGCCACGACCAGCAGCGGGTGGCCCGACTTGGCGACCTGCTCGAGCAGCGGCAGCAGGTCCTTCATCACGGTAATTCGCTTTTCGTACAGGAGAAGGTACGGATCCTCGAGCACCGCCTGCATCTTCTCGGTATCGGTAACGAAATACGGTGAAATGAACCCGCGGTCGAACTGCATCCCCTCCACCACCTCGAGCGCCGTCTCGGTGGTCTTCGCCTCTTCGACCGTGATCACACCCTCGGGGCCGACCTTCTCGACGGCATCGGCGACGAGCTGGCCGATGCCGGAGTCGTTGTGGGCCGAGATGGTTGCGACTTGCGCCCGCTCTTTGGTCGTGGCCACTGGACGGGAAATCTGGCGGATAGCGTTGACAGCCACCTTCACCGCCCGGTCCAGTCCACGCTTCAGGTCGATCGCGGATGCGCCGGCAGCCACATTCCGAAGCCCTTCACTGAAGATGGCGTGGGCGAGGAGTGTTGAGGTCGTTGTCCCGTCCCCCACCGCTTCGCCCGTCTTCTCCGCGGCCTCGCGGAGCACCTGGGCGCCCATGTTCTCCTCCGGATCTTTGAGGCTCATCTCCTTTGCGATGGTCACGCCATCGTTGCACACCAGCGGCTTGCCCCACTTGCGCTCGACGAGGACGCACTTGGACTTGGGGCCGAGGGTAACACGCACCGCGTCGGCCAGCGCCGTTGCACCCCGGAGGATCTTCTCGCGGGCGGCGGCACGAAAGAGCATTTGCTTGTGAGTCATCTGGTTGCTCCAGGAGTCGGCTTCAGGAGACCGCGCACGGCGGCACAAATCCGGTGGGGCTGTGGCAGCGCCGCGTCCTCCAGATGTTTGGGATAGGGAATGGGCACTTCGGCGGTGCACACGCGCTCCACCGGGGCGTCCAGGTCGAAGAAGGCAGATTCACTGATTCGGCTGCTGATTTCCGCGGCCAGGCTGCCGGTCCGCCAGCCCTCGTCGATGACCACCGCGCGGTGGCAACGACGGACGGAGGCGAGGATGGTGGCGTCGTCCAATGGCCGAAGACTCCGGAGATCGAGGACCTCCGCCTCGACGCCCTCCGCGGCCAGAGTGTCCGCGGCCGCCAGAGCCTTCCCGACCGAGCCGCCGTAGGCGATCAGGGTGACATCCCGTCCCGCGCGACGAATTGCCGCGGCGAACAGTGGGAGCGGCCCGGGATCCTCCCCCACCTCCCCTTCCTCGGGGTAGAGCATCGCATGCTCGAAGATGAACACCGGGTCTGGTTGGCCGAGCGCCGCGGGGAGCATCCACCGCGCGTCGTGGGCGGTGGCGGGCGCCAGCACACTGATGCCGGGGATGTGAGCGTACCAACCCTCCAGGCTGTGTGAATGCTGCGCCGCGACCTGGCGCCCGGCTCCGGTGGCCATGCGCACCACTAGCGGCACACCGAGTTGCCCGCCGGACATGTGACGCAGGGTTGCGGCGGTGTTCACCACCTGGTCCAGCGCCAGCAGGCTGAAGTTGACGGTCATCACCTCCACGATCGGCCGCATCCCGCCCAGCGCCGCTCCGATTCCCGCGCCGACGAAGGCAGACTCCGACAGTGGGGTGTCCCGCACCCGCTCCGGACCGAACTGCTCGAGCAGGCCCTTGCTGACCGCGTAGGCGCCGCCGTAGCGGCCCACATCTTCTCCCATCAGGAACACCCGGGGGTCGCTGGCGAGCGCTTCCTTCAGCGCGGTGCGCATCGCCTCCCGATAGGTCATGCGCATGGCGATTCCCCGGCCTGGACGTATTTGAGCAGATCCGCAACCGGCTCCCACTCCCCCGCTTCCGCGAAGGCCACCGCCTGGTCCGTCGCGTCCCGCGCCGCGCGGTCGAGGGCCTCCAGGTCCGCCCCGGTGAGTACTCCGTCCTTCTCAATCCGGTCGCGGAACAGGGTGATCGGATCGCGGCGCTTCCACTGCTCCACCTCTTCTTTGGAGCGGTAGAGCTCCGGGTCGTACATGGAGTGCGCCCGGAAGCGGTAGGTCCGGCACTCCAGCAGGAACGGTGCGCCACTGCTCCGGACCTGCTCCGCGGCACGCCGAACCGCCTCGACCGTGGCGAGCAGATCCATCCCGTCCACGGCGGCGGAAGGAATCCGATAGGCGGCTCCCTTCCGGCTGATGTCGGTCTCCGCCTGATGCCGGTCGAGCGCCGTGCCCATGGCGTAGTAGTTGTTCTCGCAGAGGAACAGCACCGGCAGCCGCCAGAGTGACGCGAGATTGAGCGACTCGTGGAACTCCCCCTCCGCGACAGCGCCGTCGCCGAAGAGACAGGCGGTGATCGCGGCCCGCTGCTCCAGCCGGTCGGCCAGGGCGAGACCTACAGCGAGGGGCATTCCTCCACCGACGATGGCGTTGCCGCCGTAGAACCGGCGGCCCACATCGAAGATGTGCATCGAGCCGCCCCGCCCCCGGCTGGTTCCGTTCGCCTTGCCGAACAGCTCCGCCATGAGCGGACCCGCAGGCACTCCGCGGGCCAGCGCATGACCATGCTCGCGATAGGTGGACACGACATTGTCCGCCATGGTGAGCGCACCCATGGCAGCCACCGAGACCGCCTCCTCACCGATGCTCAGATGGAGGAAGCCCCGGATCTTCCCCGCGCTGTACAGCTCCGCCGCCTTCTCCTCGAAACGACGGATCAGGAGCATCTGACCGAGCCAGGTCCGTGCCGTGGCGGGTTCAATCGCGACGCCCACGGAGGTGACCGCCGTTGTCACGGGAGCCTCACGCGTCGCCATGGGCGGAATCCTCGAGGGCCGAGGTGTCTCCTTCGGGCAGGCCAAGCTCCCGCGCCTTGAGCAGCCGTCGCATGATCTTCCCGCTCCGGGTACGCGGAATCGACGGAAGAAATGCGATCTCCTTCGGGGCAACCACGGCGCCAAGACGAGTCCGGGCGAAACCGAGGAGATCGCGGCGGAGCGCTTCGTCGGGTTCGAACCCGCTCTTGAGCGCGATGAAGGCCTTCACCAGTTCGCCGGACACCGGATCCGGCTTGCCGATTACGCCGGCCTCGGCGACGGCATGGTGCTCGAGCAGGGTGCTCTCGACCTCAAAGGGGCCAATGAGATGCCCCATCGTCTTGATTACATCGTCCGCTCGTCCCACGAACCAGTAGTAGCCATCGGCGTCTCGCCGAGCGAGATCTCCGGTCAGGTAGAACCCGCCGGCGAAACACTTCGCGTAGCGGTCGGGCTCGGACCAGTAGGCGCGGAACATCGATGGCCACCCCGGACGGAGCGCAAGTTCGCCCACGGTGTCCGGTTGGGTGATCTCCTCCGCCCCGCCGTTATTGGTGCGGCGGATGATCGCCGCGTCGATGCCGGGCAACGGACAGCCCATCGAACCGGGCCGGATCTCCATGGCAGCAAAGTTTGCGATCATGATCCCACCGGTCTCGGTCTGCCACCAGTTGTCGTGGAAGCACCGGCCGAAAACCTCCTGGCTCCAGATGACCGCCTCAGGGTTGAGCGGCTCGCCCACACTGGCGAGAAATCGCAGGGCAGAGAGATCGTGTTCTCCGGCGAGCGCAGAGCCCGCCTTCATCAGCATCCGGATGGCGGTCGGCGCGGTGTACCACACCGTCACCCGCTCGGCGGCCAGCAGCTGGTACCAGCGCCGGGCGTCGAAGTCGGCCTCGTCGAGGACGCAGGTTACGCCGTTGCTGAGCGGCGCGATGATGCCATAGGAAGTGCCGGTGACCCACCCCGGATCCGCCGTGCACCAGAAGACGTCCCCGGGATGGAAGTCGAGGGCCAGCCTGCCGGTGACATGGTGCGCCAACACCGCCCCGTGCACGTGGAGCGCCCCTTTGGGCATGCCGGTCGTGCCACTGGTGAAATGGATGAGGGCTGGGGTCTCAGGATCAGTCGGCGGAATGGTGAACGCCACGCTGGCCGCCGCGAGAAGAGGCGACCAGGTATGGACGCCTGACCCGGCCGTCGCGCCGTCGTCCTGACCGACCAGAATGATGTGCTCGAGCGCGGAGAGTGCAGCGAGATTGCCGGCCACCTTCCGCTGGTAAAGCGCACCGGTTGTGACCAGCACGCGCGCCCCGCTCTTTTCCAGCCGGGTCCTCACTGGTTCGGGGCCGAAGGCTGAGAACAGGGGGCAGAAGATCGCCCCCAACTTCCATGTCCCGAGCGCGGCAATGTGGAGTTCTGGAACCCGACCGAGCAGGCTTGCTACGCGGTCACCCGGGGTGACTCCGAGCCCGCGGAGGGCGTTGGCGAAGCGGTTGGAGAGCTGCGAGAGCGCCGCGTAAGTGAACTCCCGCCTGGTGCCGTCGCGCCCGAGTGAGCGCAACGCCACGACATGCGCGAGGCGGCCCGTGGCGTGACGATCCACCGCCTCGTGGGCGATGTTCAGTCCCCTGCCGTCAGGCAGCCCATCCAGTTCTCCCCGCGCCTCAGCCCAGCTGAACCTGCGCCGCTCCGCCTGATAGTCAGTCAGATTCGGACGCAGTTCCCCGAACAGGGGCGGAGCGATCCGTTGGATCCGTTCCCGCACCAGACGCCCGTCGTACGCCTGCAGGAATTCCGGTGGCATGCTCTCCACCATTCCCTTCAACCGGCCCGCCAACGCTTCCCGCTACTGCCGGCCCTCGAGGACGAAGGAGATCTTGCAGTTCACCCGGAAGTTGGTGATCCGGTTGTCCTCGACTTTGACGCTGAAGTTTTCCACCCAGACCGACCGGATGCCGCTGATGGTCTTCGAGGCTTCCTGGACCGCGCTCCTGACCGCGTCATCGAACCCCTTGTCCGATTGGGCGACCACCTCGATCACCTTGACGATGCTGCTCATCGGGACCTCCTGGAGAGAGGAATCCAACCTCGCTCCCGCGGTCTGAAACCAGATTGAGCCCCCCATGAAGCGGATTTCATGCAGATGAAACGCATCCACGGGACCGTGGGTGGAAAGCCTCGTCGGCCATGTAGCGGGCTGCCGGGCCCGGGTCCACACATTCGTGAGGAGCGATTCACTCTGGCGCCACAGATGTCTTCATGCGCCCGAAGGACATTTGAAGAGTCGGTGGTCATTTGCACGGGAGGAGGCCTCTATGAGACCCGCGGATCACATGTTCTGCCTTGTGTCGTTCGAGGGGCCCGACGACTATGCCCGAGTAGGCGGCTTGGCGGCGCACGTGACGGGACTGGCGTCGGAGTTGTCCGCAGCTGGGTTCGAGACCCACCTGTTCTACTTCGGCGATCCGCGATTGCCGGCGGTGCAGCGGGTGGTGAACGGGCACCTGACCCTTCATCGCTGGGCGCAGTGGCTCAGCGCGACCGCTCCCGGTGGGGTATATGAGCTGGAGGACGCAAGACGGTGGGAGCTTGCCACTCCGCTCCCGGCATATCTGCTGGAGCACCTGGTTCGCCCGCTGGTGCGAGCCCAATTCACCCCGGTCATCCTCGCCACAGAGTGGCAGACCCTCGAGTTCCTGCAGGTGCTCGACCGGCTGCTCCGTTCGGAAGGGCTGCGCTCAAAGGTGGTGCTGGCCTGGGACATTGCTGCGCCTTCGCTCGAGCGGATCACCTGGTCCGCAGTGCCGAAAGACGTGCGACTCGTGAGTCACGACCCGGAGGTGTTGCGCGCGGGCATGGCTGCAGCTCGGTCGGTATTCCCACTCAACGAGGGGGCCGATGGGGTGCTCATGGCTCTGCTGGGCCAAGGCGCGCAATCGGCGAAACCAGACCAACCTTCTCGCGCCATACGCGCAGAAGGAAATCCTTGGAGAGTGCATCATGACCGGGCTCGAGGCCGGTCGCCACGACTCGCGAGAGACCCCGGATTGAGGCCAGTATGACCGACACCGCCATCACCTACGTTGTTCCGCTGTCGAGTGTCACCCTCGCCGACCTCGATCGGGTGGGCGGCAAGAATGCTTCGCTCGGCGAGATGCTGCACACCCTGGGCGCTCAGGGCGTGCGGGTTCCGGACGGGTTCGTCCTCACGGCCGACGCCTTCCGCCTGCACCTTCGCGAAGCCGGTTTGACGGAGTGGATCGAGCAGACCCTCGCCCCGCTCGATTTCCGCGACGTGCGGGCCCTGGCCGAGGCGGGCCAGGCGATCCGGACGCGGGTGCGAGAAGCCCCGCTGCCCGCCGTGCTGGTGCCGGAGGTGACCGAAGCGTATGCCGAGCTGTCGCGTCGCTATGGCGAGCCGGCCACCGATGTAGCCGTGCGTTCGAGCGCGACGGCGGAAGACCTGCCCGGGGCTAGTTTCGCGGGCCAGCACGAGACTTATCTCAACATCAGGGGCCTCCCCGCTTTGGATGTCGCCATCCGTTCCTGCTTCGCGTCGCTGTTCACGGATCGGGCGATCGTGTACCGCAGCGAGAAGGGTTTCGCCCACAGCCAGGTGGCGCTGTCGGTCGGGGTGCAGAAGATGGTCCGGAGCGACCTTGGCTCCGCCGGCGTGATCTTCACGCTCGATACCGAGAGTGGCTTCCGGGACGTGGTGCTGATCACCGGCGCCTGGGGGATTGCGGAGAGCCTGGTACAGGGACGGGTGGTGCCGGACGAGTTCTGGCTGCACAAGCCCACCCTGCGCGCGGGGTTCCGCTCCATTCTGCGGCGTGAGTGCGGGACCAAGGCGGTGAAACTGGTCTATGCGGAGGGGGGCCTGCGCTCGGTGCGAGAGGTGCGAGTGCCTGACGCCGACCGGCGCCGCTTCGTGCTGACGGACGACGAGTTGATCACTCTGGCCCGCTGGGCCCTGGCGATCGAGGAACACTATTCCCGCACGGCCGGCCGACCCACACCGATGGACATCGAATGGGCCAAGGACGGCCAGAGCGGCGAGTTGTTCATCGTCCAGGCCCGTCCGGAGACGGTGCACGCTGGCAAGATCGGCACCCGGCTCGAGCTGTTCCGTCGCAAGGGGACCGGGCGCGTGCTGCTGTCGGGCAAGAGCGTGGGCCAGCGCGTCGGCACCGGCCCGGTCCGCCTGGTGCACGGGCCGGACGAGCTCTCCCAGGTCCAAGCCGGCGAGGTCCTGGTCGCCCGCATGACCGACCCGGACTGGGAGCCGGTCCTGCAGCGGGTAGCGGCGGTTGTGACCGATGAGGGTGGACGCACCTGCCATGCCGCCATCGTGTCGCGGGAGTTGGGGATTCCCTGCGTCGTCGGCACCGGCAGGGCCACAACCACACTACCCGCCGGCAAGGTAGTGACAGTCTCCTGCGCGGAGGGAGACGAGGGCCGGATCTACGAGGGCGCGGTTGAGTTTGCCCGGGAGGAGATCGACCCGGCCACCACACCCCATTCGCCGGTTCCACTCCTGCTGAACGTGGCGAATCCCGACCACGCCTTTGCGCTGGCGCAGCTTCCTTCGGCCGGGGTCGGACTGCTGCGAATCGAGTTCGTGATCTCCGGCTGGATCGGGATCCACCCGATGGCCGCGGCGCATCCGGAACGGCTTACCGACCCGGCCATACGCGCCCGAATAATCGAACGCTGTCGGGGCTACGCTGGCCCGGGTGAGTTCTTCATTGACCGGCTAGCCTCGGGGGTGGGGCAGATAGCCGGGGCCTTCTACCCTCGGCCGGTGATCGTGCGCTTCTCCGACTTCAAGACCAACGAGTACGCCCACCTGCTGGGCGGCGCCGGATTCGAGTCCAGCGAATCGAACCCGATGATCGGCTTCCGCGGCGCATCCCGGTATTACGACGATCGCTACCGGGACGGCTTCGCGCTGGAGTGCGCCGCCGTCCGCCGGGTGCGCGAGGTCATGGGGCTCACCAACCTCAAGTTGATGATCCCGTTCTGCCGCACGCTCGGCGAGGCGCGCCGCGTGCTCGCCGAGCTGGAGCGGAATGGGCTGCGGCGCGGGGTGAACGACCTCGAGGTGTACGTGATGTGCGAAATTCCTAACAACGTGATCCTGGCTGCCGAGTTCGCCGAGCTGTTCGACGGCTTCTCGATCGGCTCCAACGACCTCACCCAGCTGGCGCTGGGCATCGACCGCGATTCCGAGCTGCTGGCGCCCCTCTTCGACGAACGAGACCCGGGCGTGAAACGCCTCATCGCCATGGTGGTGGCTGCGGCTCACCGGGCCGGTCGACCGGTCGGCATCTGCGGCCAAGCCCCCAGCGATTACCCGGAGTTCGCCGAATACCTGGCGGGCCTCGGGATCGACAGCATGTCGCTCAACCCTGACGCGCTGCTGGGTGTGGCGACCCGGCTCGCCGCTGTTCGACCTGTTCCACCCCCGGGGGACACCGGCGCGGCCCGGCAGGTCTCCGCAGTCGCGTCCGTTTGATCAGAAACACTTGGGGTGGTCGGCCGGAGTCGCCAGCGCTGCGCGTCAGGACCGTACCCCAGTGCGAGGCCTGCCCCGCTGAAGCCGGTGGAGGTTCAGGATCTCCTGCTCCGTCGTAGCGTCCTGCGGCGCCTTGTCCGCCCGCTCACTGATGAGCCGTGGAAATCGGAGGGCGTATCCAGGCGCCCCGGCCACCTTGCCACAGGTGTGCGAAGGCGACCGGGTGATCTCGTCGGCGAGCACCTCCACCACTACCCGCGGGACAACCCACACATCGGGGGTGATCAAGGAGTCCACCTGCCGCGGGCGGGCCCGAGTGGCGTCTCGGTCCAGCTTCGCCCGGAGCTCCTTCCAGGCCCGCTCGGACAGTCCCGATCCGATCTTGGCCACGGTTCGGAACCGATCATGGGAGGGGTCGTACACCGCGGCGAGCAGGGAGCCGATCCCCAGCGCGGCGCGCTTGCCCCGGCCGAGGAGGTATCCCACGAGGACGAGATCCGCGGTGTCCCTGAGACGCGACTGGTAGGCGCGCTTGAGCTTCACCCAGTCGTAGCCCCGCGCCCCGGCCTGGTAGGGAGCGTCGGGCCGCTTGGCCACCACCCCCTCGAGCCCGCGGTGAACCATTTCCTCGAAGTAGTCCTGCAGCTGGACGGGACTCGCGGTCGAGGTCGCCTCGGTGACCGCGATGGGATCGTCCACCGAGTAGCGGATCAGCTTTCGCAGTGCCCGCGACCGCTCTCGCTGCGACCAACGCAAGCAGCTCTCTCGCCCGGCATACAGGAGATCGAAGGCAAACAGTCGCAACGGATACCGCTCGACCGCCGCGGTAATCCCGGTCTTCCGCTTTCGGGTCATGGTGATTTGAAAGGGAAGAAACTCGCCGCTTTCCGGATTCTGTGCGACTGCCTCGCCCTCGATGATGACCCGCTTCAGCCTGATCTGGTGGCGTAGCGCCGCCACCAGTTCGGGGAACATCGCGGTCACATTCTCCAGCCGCCGGCTGAAGGCCCACACCCGCGAGCCATCCCGGTGCAGCTGCAGGCGGAACCCGTCGTACTTCGGTTCGACCAGCACTTTCCCCAGCCGAGTGATGATCGACTCGGCCGACGGGAGCCGCTGTGCCAGCGCGGGGCGGACCGGAACGCCCGGTTTGGGCGCGACGGCTGCGAGCCCCGGCGCTCCCTTCGCGAATGCGAGTTGCACCACGCCACCGAGGTCGGAGCGCACGTTGTACGCATGCTCCAGGAGCGGCTTCTGTTTCCGGTCGCCCAGCGCCGCCAGCGCCGCTGCCTCGAGGATGGTCTGGTCGCCGACGCCGAGGCGGAGTCGGCCCTGGGCGATCCGGACCAGGAACCTGGCCTCCAGGGGATCGGCGCGGCCCAGCAGGTCCGCCAGCCGTCCGGTCTTCCGTTCGATCGAGCCCTGACCACTCGTACGGGCCACAGCCAGCAGCGCGTCGTATGCTTGATCGAGGGTGAGGCGTCGCCCTCTCGCGGGAGGAGCGAGCGCCGCGGCCACGAGGCCCAGATCGCCGAGGCGCCCGAGGCGCCGCGAGATCGCTGCGCCGGAACGCCCATAGGAACGCGCGAGCGTGGTGATCAGAAGCCGTTCGCCGACTCCGATCTCCACGCCCTCGTACGCTGGCCGGAGTTGCCCCTGCAGGAGATACGCAAGCCTGCAGCAGCCATCCGATCCAGCGGCCTGGAACAGCTCGGCGACTAACTCCACCATCCGACGGCGGGAGGCGGTGCGCTCCAGCTCTGCAAAGGCCTGGGCGGTCTGGTAAAATCGCATGCTTGGCGCTCCCGGTCCCGGGCCGGAGACTCGGCGGGTTTCAGCCGGAGCGGCGGAACAGCACGCCGATGGCGAAGAACACTGCGGCGACGGTGATGGTGAGCGGTCCAGGCAGATGCAACAGGGAGTCGCCCACGGTGCCCACGATTGTCGCCGCCACCACGAGGCCAAAGGCCGCCGCCAGCAAGTCCCAGTGCCACGGTGAGTGCGAAGGCCAGCAGATAGCTGAGGTCGGAACGGGCCATGTTTACGCCCGCGGTCCGGGCCAGGTCCCCCTTACCAGCGTCGCTCAGGTGCCGGTCCTGTGGCCGCTGAAGGGGATGGGTTCGGACGACCCGTCGTGGTAGCGATCTTCAATCGCGGCGAGCAACTGCTGGCGGTACGGCTCGAGACTGGTCCGGTCACCCGAGCGCCAGCCCGCCTCCACGATCCTGACTGCGGTTGCGAGCGCGTGGTCCTTGAGCTCCCCGGCGATCCAGCGGGAGAAGTCGCCTTCCCCGAGGTGGTGAGCCAGGACTGCTCTCGGAGCGTGCTCCAGCTCCTCATGAAACTGCGCGATGTTGCCGATTGCCTCCCCGGTCGGGCCCTCCATGGTGCGCAGGAAGAACTGTCGATGCGGCGGCAGCTCAGTCAATAGGTATTTGTGCCAGTGCCGGACATGCCGGATGCGACGCTTGCCGATGCGAAATCGCCCCACCGAACCACGCTCGATGCAGAATGCCTCTCCCAGTGTCAGAGGCTCGGCCAGTGCCGTCGGCGGAGACACAAAGCCGGTACCCTTGGCGAAGGTCTCCCCACCGGGCAATACCACCAAAACGTCGACCTCATCGAGTAGCCCGGATCCGAGATCCTCGGGCCGGTGAGTGACCAGGCAGTAGCGCTCGGCCGGGGCCCTCGGTCCCTCTTGCGGCAGGCCACCGCTACCCAGCAACTGGGGAGCCTCATCCAGGACGATCCAGTGGGGCAATCCCACCCGCTCGCGCAACCCCTGCAGCTCGGCAAGCAGCGCGTGAGTGTACCGGCGCTTCTCGGGAGGCGCGAGTCGCGAAAGGTCGACCACCACACTGCCGAAACGATGCGAAAGGAGTGTCGAGATCTGGGGCGGCGGCGGCAGGGCCTCCACACCACCTACCACCAGTACACCCCGGAGTGTTCCGAGGGTGCCGTGCTCGCCCCGGGATCGAGCACGCAGATCGAGTATCCCTTGACGAGGAGCTCCTCCACCAGCAGACCGGCAACGGTGGATTT
>Ga0207674_10003401_pt1 | contig 19514 bp, 23 predicted proteins | sample KBSCornC72_FD_184303 | JGI IMG/M metagenome (GOLD analysis project Ga0207674, IMG submission 184303) | Corn rhizosphere microbial communities from Kellogg Biological Station, Michigan, USA - KBS Corn C7-2 (SPAdes) (version 2) | ecosystem: Host-associated > Plants > Roots > Rhizosphere > Soil ... | reverse complement strand
GCCGAACCTGACAAAGCTGACACACCCCCGCCCCCCCCCTCGCGCGCACGCGCGCGCGTTGAGGGCGCAACTTTGGCAACTTCCAGATCGCTGGTGGACCGTGCAGCACGGGCCCGGGCCGGTGGTCGCGACGGCGATCCACGACGGGCAAGCCCGCGTCAGGCCCCGTCCGGCTGGTTCAATCGGTTGCCGACGACTCGGTGGCCAGGCCCCACGGATCGCCTGCCCGGTCGACTTCGATCGGCACCCCCTGATCGTCGATCGTGAGCTGCTCGCGGTGGCCGAGGCCCTGGCTGAAATCGAGGACGGAGACATATTTGCACGTCGCCTTCATGAAGGCGGCTTCGCGGGCTTCGGGCATTTTGAATCCGGCGAGGTTCGAATCGCGCTGCATGAGCATCCGCCAGATCTCCTCGCGTTCCGCCGGATCCGTGATTTCCCGGGCATGGGCGCCGGCATAGACCGCCTGGAGGTTGCTTATCTCCTTTGCCTCGGCGGCGACGGCGATCGACACGCGGTCATCGTGCTGAATGTTGGCCAGCTTCTGGCTCGCGCGGAAGATCAGGAAGAACAGGTCGAAGCCCTTGTTCGCGTAGCCCACCATCGTCGTCTGCGGCCAGCCGTCGGGGCGGACGGTCGAAATGGCCATGACACCATGACGATTGAGGATTTTGACGGCGGTGTGCTCCATGGCGACCTCCACAGCTATTGGCGTACGGCCTATTGATCCACGTGCTCGATCGACAGCCAATCGTGGGTCAGCAGTTTCATTTGCGTCAGCAGCGACACGAGGAAAGCGGTCGACCAGCCGAGCATGACGACGCCCACCCCTCCCTCGATCGCGCCCAAGATGCGCCAGGCCTGCGGCATCAGCACGTCGCCGTAGCCGATCGTCGCATAGGTGACTGTCGAATAATAGAGCGCCTCCTCGAAGCTGCCGAACGCGCCGAGCCCGAGGTACAAAGCGGCGTAGGCCCAGATTTCAGCCGTGTGGATGCCGATGATTCCGACTGTCGCCGCGAGCAGCAGCAACAGCGGCATCAGCCGAAGCCTGCGAAGCAGACGAGAATGCGACCGAAGGAGGCGCGTCAGGACGGCGAGGCCGACGAGGTGAATGAGCACGATTGCAATCACCATGACGCTCGCCAGAATTAGCTGAAGAAACACCGCGTTTGCCCCCTGCCCACTTGCTCTCCAGCTCTGACCGGCCGATCGCTATAGCCGCTGACGATTGGAGGCCCTGAATGAAGGTCGCGGTCTATAGCACCAAGCCGTATGACCGTCAGTTCCTCGACGTGGCGAACGGCGGCCGGCATGAGCTCCGCTATCTCGACTGCCGGCTGACGGACCAGACCGCTCCGCTGGCGAAAGGCGCATCGGCGGTGTGCTTGTTCGCCAGCGATCATGCGGGGGAAGCGGCGATCGCGGAGTTCGCCCGACTCGGCATTCGGCTCATCGCTCTGCGCACCGCCGGCTTCAACAACGTCGACCTCAAAGCCGCGGCCGGACGGGGCATCGCCGTGGCTCGCGTTCCGGCATATTCGCCGCACGCGGTTGCGGAGCACACGATCGCGCTGATCCTGTCGCTCGTGCGCAAGGTGCACCGCGCCTACAATCGCGTGAGAGAGGGCAATTTTTCGCTCGACGGGCTGATGGGCTTCGATCTCAACGGAAAGACGATCGGCATTGTCGGCGCCGGAAACATCGGCAGCGTCGTCGCGCGGATCGCGCGAGGTCTCGGCTGTTCGGTGCTCGCTTACGATCCGGTCGCTCGGGCCGACTGCGAAGCCATCGGGGTGCATTATGTCGGAATGGATGAGCTGCTGGATCGCTCGCACATCGTCACGCTCCACTGCCCGCTGAACGACAGCTCCCGTCATCTGATCGGTCCGGCCGCGCTTGCCCGGATGAGGAACGGCGCCCTGCTGATCAACACCAGCCGGGGGGCCGTGGTGGACACTCATGCCGTCATTGATGCGCTGAAGCAGCAGCGCCTCGGCGGGCTCGCGATCGATGTTTACGAAGAGGAAGATGCGCTGTTCTTCGAGGATCGATCGAACGGGCCGATCATGGACGACCAATTCGCGCGGCTGCTGACCTTTCCCAACGTCCTGATCACCGGCCACCAGGGCTTCTTCACGGTGGAAGCGCTGACCGCCATTGCCGCGACCACTATCGGCAATCTGAACGCGTTCGAGGATGACGGTGCGCCGCTCCATGCCGTTGAGCATGAGCCGAGCAGCGCCTGATCGGAATCTCACTTTCGGCCGACGACCCATTCCAGCGCTTCGTGACGCTCCTCGGGCATGTAGGTTCGATAGCTGATGTGGGGCAACACGGCGCTCTCCACCCGCGTGCCGACCCGCACCCAGGCCTGGTCGGCCACCACCGCCACCCGACCGAAGCGGTTCAGCTTGCCGAACAGCGGCATCGCCCGTGCCATGTAAGAGGGCAGGCCGGACAGCTCGATGCCGTCGATCTGATGCGTTTCGACGAAGACGTGGACCCTGTCATGGCTCGCCATTGCCGCGTCGAGCCGGTCCATGACCGCGTCCAGGTCCGGGCCGGTGATCTTGTGCGCGATCCGGATTGCGAGCACGTCGTCTGGAGTATCGAGGAATTCGAGCATCTCGTTCGCACCGTATCGCAAGCTCGCTCAGGAGTCGCGAATGATCCGCTATCTGACAGCAGCCGCCATTCTCTTCCTGCCGCTTGCGGCCTCGGCGGCCCAGCCGGACGAGGGTCCGCCGCGGTGGGCGGCCAACATCGCGCGAAAGCAGCATGTCATCATGGTGGGCATCCCGCGACCCTACAGCGCCGTGCGTGATCCGCTGCCGGACACGAGTGCCAGATTGCGCCGCGGCGCCGCTCTGTTCGAACGCCACTGCGCGTCTTGCCATGGCTGGAATGGCCAGGGAGGCGGGCCGGAAGCGTTCGCGCTCGTGCCGGCCCCGGCCGACCTGGAATGGCTGGCGCGGACCCCGAAGACGCGCTCGGACCCGTATATCTATTGGACAATTGCCGAGGGCGGGCGTGAGTTCGAGTCCGACATGCCGGCGTTCAAGGGTCGAATGCCGAGGAAGGATATTTGGGCGCTCGTGGCCTACATCCGCGCCGGCCTCCCTCGTCGCTCGCCCTAGTCCGCTTTCCTCATTGCGCGCACTGGTCCGCACGAAGAACCATTTTCCTACAGCACCCCTTTTGTGGCTTAGGCTCGGAGATGGAGCCGCAGCCGAGTCGCCTCCGGCTTCGCGTGAAATCATCCGACACCGCACCCCTCGCGCGCAGGACCGTGAACTTTGGGAACATTCATCTATCCCTGCATTTGCAGGGGAGGGGCGGAGGGGCCGGAGCGCCAGGCCCTAGGTCCTGAAGATCAGGTGACCGATCCCGCAGGCGGGCGTCCGGCGCCGAGGGCGTTGCGGGTGGCTTGGATCTGCTCGGCGAATTCGCGGGCGAACTGGTGCTGGACCCGCCGTTCGCGCGACGAGGGCGCCCGCTCGGCGAGCATCAGCGACAGCTGGTGGCGGTGCAGCAGGGAATTGAGGTCCACGGGGCCGATGCTCCCTAGCTGTTGAGGGCGAAGGCCAGCGCGACGCCGACGACGGCGACGGTCAGGAGCACGGATACGGAGCGTCCGATCCAGGCGCGGGGCTGGGTGGTCTGTTCGGTCATGGGGATACCTCGTCGTTGACGGATGGCTGGCCGAGGTCCTGGTCGGCCGCCCGGTCGTACAGGGTGTTGCGGCGCGCGGCCGGGACCGGCGTGTTGCGGCGGACGAAAGCCTCGGCCTCGCGCATGGTGGCGAAGCCGCGCTCGCTGTCGGCGCAGCCGTGATGGCTTAGCACGACCTTGTACGGCAAAGCGGCGCCGGGGGTGCTGACGATGCGCCCCGCGGTCGAGCTCATATGGCCGCCCTCATTGTCCCACTCGGCCTCGCCGGCCTTCGCCGCGGCCTCTTCGGCGGCGGTCGGGAAGACGGTGAAATGCTTGCCTGGCGGCGGCGGCTTGGAGTTGGACATCGAACGTCTCCGGAAAGACCAGGAGTCGCGACGGGCGGGACCCGCAAAGGCCCCGCCCGAGCGCCCCGCTTTAGATCGTCTGCAGGTTCACGGCCGTGTTGCGGCCGTCCTTGGCGTTGATGTCGTAGGACAGGCGCTGGCCCTCCTTGGGCGAGCTCTTGTCGGCCCACGAGAAGGCGTTGCGGTCGAAGCGCAGCTCTTCGCCGCCCTCCTCGGCCTTGATCGAGCCGAAGCCCTTCGTTTCGTCAAAGCTCTTGACGGTGCCGAAATATTTCATGGTGTTGCCTTTCTTTGCCGAAGCGCCCGGATTGGCGCCTCGCGGCTAAGAGGCGTTAAAGAAGGGAAAAACGCGCCAAAGCGCTCAAACCGTCGATACCGACTGGTAGCAAATATTAGATAGACGCAAACGGGCCCGAATGCAATCGGCGGCGAAAATAAAATCAGTAAAATCGCTGCGTCATCGTGGCAATTTATTTGCATCAAATCCTGTTTTTCGCGCTGTCTATTGTTTGCCGGCAGCAATTATCTAATCGCAGACTGCCATCATCTTCCCTACCGGTGTCGGGGCGAACGCATCCGCCGGACGCCGGCGCCCGAAGCCTGTCCCGTCGTCACCTCGCCGTCGAGCCTTCCTTCTGATCGGGTGACCCCACCTCCGGCCGCGCGCGGGACAGCAAGGTTGGCAGAGGTTCGTGGGGCCGGGGCGGAATCGAGCGGGACGGAGGGTCGGCTGCCGCGCCGCTACGCGCACCCCTCGACCAGCTCGATCGCCGCGGTGCCGGCGTGGATGGTCTGCACGCGGCGCTTGGAATCGGTCTCGAACCGCACGCCGCGCTTCCTGGGGACGGTCCAGAAGGTCAGATATTCCGCCGGCCGGTCCTCGTAATAATGCGGCTCGGCCTTCAGGCCCTTGCCGTAGGCGCGCCGCACCGCGGCGGCGGTGGCACCCATGCCGATACTGCGCGGGGTCGTCACCTGGCTCGGTTCGCCGATCGAGATGCGGGAGAGCTTATAGTCCTCGAACAGGAACCACAGGCCGCGCTTCGGGCCCTTCGGCACCAGCTCGATGCAGCTCTTTTCGTCCTCGAGCGGCTCGCCCTCGAGCTTCACGGCGAGCGCCTGCTCCACCTGCGCCCGGCTCATCCCAATCCGGACCGGGCCCCAGCCGTCGGGGGTCAGCGGCCAGGCTCCCGCCGCCGGCGCCGCGGCCGCCGCCAGCAGCGCGAGGGCGATCACCGCCGCTTCTGGGTGCGGTTGGAGGCGGTGAGGCCGGCGAGCAGGCTCGGCCCCTCGGCCGAGGCAATGTCGGCGATGCGCCAGCCGGCGCGGGTCCGCGTGAGGCTCAGCCGCGCCGGGCGGGGCGGGTAGCCGTGCAGGGCGATCAGCACGCGCACCACGGCCCGGTCTCTCCTCTGCTGCCGGACGCTGGCAACCCGCGCCCGGAGGCCTTCGGCGTCCTGGCACTGGCAGATCGGATCGCCGTCGAGATAGCCGACCTCGCCCTTGGCCAGCCGCGCATCCTCCTCGATCGCCGCGAGCAGCGCCGGTGCGAACCAGCGCTCGGGCCGCTTGAACGGGCTGAAGTCGCGGCTGCGGTAGCCGGCATAGATCCGCTCGACGAACGCCCGCGGGGTCTCCGCGGCCGGCGCCGGCGCCGCGCCGGCGAGGGCGAGCGCGAGCCCGATCATTTCGCCAGCTCCAGCACCTTGGCCCATTCCTCGTCGCGTACCGGGCTGACCGACAGCCGCGACAGCCGCACCAGCTCCATCTTGTTGAGGCTCGGCTCGCCCTTGATCGCCTTGAGCGTGACCGGCGGATTGACCTTGCGCACCGGCTTGACCGCGACCGCCACCCAGGCCGGATCCTTGGGGTCGGGCTGCGCCGCCCGGGTGACGCGCATGATCCCGACCACCTGCCGCTGGTCGCCGCTATGGTAAAAGAACGCCTCATCGCCGGCCTTCATGGCCTTGAGATGGAGTCGCGCGGTCGGGTTGCGCACGCCGTCCCATTCGGTCTCGCCGTCGTGCACCAGATCGTCCCAGCTGTAGACTCCGGGCTCCGATTTCATCAGCCAATGCGTCATCCTGGGACACCTCCTGCCGCTGATCCTGTTACGACGGCGATGAGGCGGGCGAAAGGGACGATGAACCGAGCCAGAAATCGGAGAAAACTGAATAATTTGAAAGTGTTCCGGATTCTATCCCGCGACTCCAACGGTTCACCGCCAAGTGGCTTCCAACGGGTTAACCCTTTCCATATCTGGGCCTCAGCAATTTGAGAGCGAGCGAGCCCAGGGCGTTTCGAGCCGGGCTCCAGGGCAAGACGGAGGGTCTTCCGGCATCGCAATGCGAAAGCGCCTTCGGGCGCGCCGGAAGACCCGTCCGCCTTTAGAGGGAACACATTTTGGTCAAGCTTATCGGCGGGCGCGCTGCGTCCGCGATCATGGGTCTGTTGATGCTCGCGCTCGGCTCGAGCGAGGCGAACGCCCAGAGCATGGCAAGTGCGCTGAACGTGCCGGCGGCGGTGCGGGCGCTCGACGTCGACCAGTCGGCCAAGGCGCTGGGCACGGTCGCGGCGGCCGCCAGCCGGGTCACTCCGGCGACGATCACCGCGGCGCAGTCGGTCACCGCCTCGCTGCCGGCGTCGATCAACCGTGAGGCCGCGTGGCTCTACCAGGGCGGCTGGCCGCTCTCCGCGCTGGTCGACAAGTACAGCAGCGGCGCGGCGCTCGGCACCGAGGCCAACTGCGTCGCGACCGCGGTCTATTTCGAGGCGCGGGGCGAGGCCGTGGAAGGCCAGCTGGCGGTCGCCCGGGTGGTCATGAACCGCGCCGCGTCGGGCAAATATCCGGCGAGCTGGTGCGCGGTGGTCAAGCAGCCGGCGCAATTCTCCTTCGTCTCGCACGGCCAGTTCCCGTCGGTCGACACCGCTTCGACGGCCTGGGCGCGGGCGCAGGGCGTGACCCGGCTGGCGATGGCCAATGTCGTGCCGAGCCTGACCACCGACGTCCTGTGGTATCACGCCGACTATGTCGCGCCGTCGTGGGGCCACCGGTTGAGCTTCGCGCAGAAGATCGGCCAGCACATTTTCTACCGCTAGACAGAGATCACTCGTTGGGGAGAGCAGGGCGTTCCGGCCGGTCCGGAGCGCCCTTTTTCCATTTGCTCCCTCGCTTCGGCGCGGGCCGGAGTCGGCTCGGCGTTAACTGCGTTCACGGGGGATTCGCACGGGCCGCGATCCGGGCGAGCATTCAAGTCTCGGATTTTCGGGGAAGATTCTCTTCCGTTCGAGCAGGGGAGGCTCGCGGGTGCTTAGAATCCTTGTGGTCGAAGACGATCTCCAGCTGGCGACGACGCTCAAATATCTGGTCGAGGACAATCCGCGCTACCGCGTGGTCGCGACCGCCGACGATGCCGAAAGCGCGATCGCCGCGGCCGAGGAACACGACCCCGACCTCGTCCTCCTCGACCTGCACCTCGCCCACGGCTCGACCGGTTTCCCGGTCGCGGTCCATTTGAACGCCCTCGGCGTCGCCTGCCTGTTCGTCAGCGGCAAGGCGCCGCGCTTCGCCATGCCCGACCTCGCTATCGGCTGCCTGATGAAGCCGTTCACCGCCGAGGACGTCCATCGCTCGCTGGCCATGGCCGAGGATCTGCTGCGCGGCCGCGAGACGCTGCGGCCCCGGATGCCGCACAATCTCACGCTCTATGAAGCGAGCGACCAGCGGCCGCCGGTCGAGCCCGGCTTCATCCCTTCCAAGCCGTCGTTCCGCACCCGGCTCGAGCATTGGATCTCGGGCCACCAGCGGCTGGCGAGCTAGAGCCGCATGTAACCCTTGCGCGGCGCGCGCTCGCCGAGCGTGTCTTGGGTGAGCGGCGCGCCGGCGTCGAGCAGGGCCTGGCGGCGGTGCTTGATCTCCGCGCTGCGCTGGACGTCCTCGAACGGCAGCAAGGCGGCGAAGCAGGGATGGGCGAGCGTCCGCTCGACGAAGGCCGCCGTCACCGGCCAGCGCGCGGCGTCGGTCTCGAACCCGGCATAAGCGCCGTTGCGGAAGAAGCTGGCGATGGCGATGTCGGCAAGGCCGATCTCGCCGAACCGGAAGCCCGCCGGCGGAAGCTCGGCCTCGAGATACTCGAGCGCCTGGGGAATGCCGTCGGCGAGGGTCTGGCGGACGCGCTCGTCGTCGGTCGGCTCGTTCCACACCAACGGCCGCACCACCTTCTGGTAGAACAGCCCCCAGATGAACAGGTCGCCGAGCCGCGTGTCGGCATATTCCTCGAGCCAGCGCGCCTTGGCCCGGTCCTTCGGGTCGGCGGGCAGCAGCGGCCGCTCGGGATATGCGTCGTCGAGATAGGCGCAGATCACCGACGAATCGCAGATCGAGAAGTCGCCGTCGACCAGTACCGGGATCCGCCGCAGCGGGCTCTTGCGCTCATATTCGTCGTTGCCGAAGAAGGGCGTGATCGGGTCGATCTCGTACGCCAGGCCCTTGAGGTTGAGGCACGCCAGCACCTTGCGGACATAGGGACTGACGTAGCTGCCGATGATGCGGATCATGGGCCCCCGACATGCCTCCGAACGCGCCGCGCGGCAAGGCACTGGACAGGCGAGCGACCAAGCGCTACAAATGTAGCGCACAGCCGATCGTTGAACGAAGGAATCCCCGATGCATCCCTATGTCCCGATGTTCGTCGCCGCGCTCGCGCTTTCAGCGCCGGTGCTGGCGACCGAAACCGTGCCCGTCCCCGCTTTCCGCAACCTCGAGCTGCGCGGCGGCGGCGACGTCGTGCTGCTGCCGGGACCCGCGCAGCGAGTGACCATCGTCGAGGGCAGCAGCGCCTTCACCCGCATCCGCGTCGACCCCCACGGCAAGCTGTGGATCGACGCCTGCAACGCCCGCTGCCCGCAGCATTATCGGTTGCGCATCGAGGTTCAGAGCCCGCGCGTGCCCGGACTGGGCGTGAGCGGCGGCGGATCGATTCGAGCCGCGGGCGGCTTCGCCGTGCAGGACGAGATCGCCGTCGGCGTCAACGGCGGCGGCAAGGTCGACGTCCGCGGCGTGGAAGGCCGCGATGTCGCGGTCGGCCTCAACGGCGGCGGCCAGGTGCTGGTTCGGGCCCGTTCGACGCTCGCGGTCGGCGTGAACGGCGGCGGCGAGGTCCGCTACCTCGGCCACCCCAAGGTCACCTCGGCGATCGACGGCGGCGGAACCGTTCGGCCGATCTCCTAGAGCTCGACCACCTCCACCCGGTCCTCGCCGAAGCTGAGCCCGACGGTCAGCAGCGCCCGAAAGGCGTTGTAGCCGCCGGTCCCCGGATGGAAGGCGTGGAAGAATAGCTGCGGCCGGCCGTCCGGCCCTGGCGCGACCGAGGCGTGGCCCGGCGCCGTCCAGTCGGTCGTCGACCTGAGCAGCGGCTCGCCCTGCTTGACGTAGGGTCCGAGCGGCCGGTCCGCGACCGCGACTCCGATCCCGTAAGACGGGGTCGCAAAGTCGTTGCCGGCGTAGAACAGCCAGTAGCGGCCCGCCTGCCGGGTCACGAACGGGCCTTCGATCAAATGGCCCTCCCAGTCGAGGTCGTTGCACAGCACGATCGCATCGTCCCCGAGGAGCGAGCGACCGTCGGGAGCGATGCGCCGGCCCCGCACCGGGGTCGTCATCGCCTCGAGGATCGTTGCCGCCAGTCCGTAGTCGATGAGCGCGCGGCGAACCTGCTCCCAATTGGCGAGCGCGGCCTCGATGAACGGGTGCATCAGGAAAAAGCGCTCCATCGGCCGCCGCTGGTTGGCCCAGGGCACGACGGCCGCGGCGAAGGCAGCGGTGCGGCGATCCTCGTCGCCGGCGAACAGCCGTTCGATCAGTTGCGGCTGCTCGCGCAGCAGCATTGCCAGCGGGCGCGGCCAGATGCTGTTGCGGTCGTCCTTCCAGAACAACCAGGTCGCGCCGTCGGCGTCGACGAACAAATGACTGTCGATCACCCCGCCGCTCACCAAGCCCGCCGGAACACCGGTCGTGCTGACTGGCTTGCCGGTGATCAGCGGCGCACCGTTGTCGATCCACGGGCCTTCCGGACGGGCGCTGCGCGCGAGGCCGATGGCCAGCGCGTTCGATCGCTGCCGGGCGGTGAAGCACAGCCAATATTCGTCGCCGACGCGCGCCATCTCGGGCGCCCAGAAATCGGCGACGCCCCGGCCCGCGGCCGACCAGGCCGGTTCCCGGCCCTGGGGGAAAACGAAGCCCTTGTGCTGCCAATGATCGAGGTCGCTCGAATAGAGGATCGGGAAGGCGTCCGGCGCGTCGTTGGACGTCGCCACCAGCCACCAGCCGCCGTCCGTCTTGAGCACCGCCGGGTCGCCGTAGCCGACCAGGATCTGCGGGTGGACATTTTCGGTCAGCAGCGGGCGCCAGTGCACCGTCGGCGGCGGGTGCTCGGTGGCGAAGACGTGGGGCCGGCGCGTGCCGAAGTCGCGCGCCAGGTCGCGGAAGAAGTCCGAATAGTGCTGCTGTTCGTTGCCCGGCAGCTCGTAGACGCGCCGCCCGCCCTCCGCGGCGACGATGATCAGCCGCGCCTCGCCATGCTCGCTGGCTTCGACCTCGAACGTCGGAACAGTCGCTGTGCCCATCCGCCTTAAGAACCCCTTCCGGGCGAGAACGCTGCATCTTATGGTCGGCGCGTGGGGCCGGCGGATCACATCCTCGCGATCGACCAGGGCACGACCTCGACCCGCGCCATCCTGTTCGATGGCGCGGCCCGCGTCGTTGCGGTCGCGCAGCGTGAGCTCGGGCAGCATTACCCCCGGCCCGGCTGGGTCGAGCACGACCCCGAGGACATCTGGCGCGACGCGCTCGCCGTCGCCCGGGAGGCGCTCGCCGGAATCGACATCGGCCGAGTCGCGGCGATCGGGATCACCAACCAGCGCGAGACCGCCGTGGTGTGGGACCGCGCAACCGGCGAGGCGATCCATCGCGCCATCGTCTGGCAGGACCGGCGCACGAGCGGGCGCTGCGCCGGGCTCAAGGCCGACGGCGCGGAGCCGCTGGTCAGCGACCGAACCGGCCTGCTGCTCGACCCCTATTTCTCAGCCACCAAGGTCGCCTGGATGCTCGATCATGTCGCCGGGGCGCGGGAGCGTGCGGCGCGCGGCGAGCTCGCGTTCGGGACGATCGACTGTTTCCTGCTGTGGCGCCTGACCGGCGGCGCGGTCCACGCCACCGACGTCACCAACGCCAGCCGCACCTCATTGTTCGATATCCGCGCCAATCACTGGGACGGCGAGCTGTGCGCATTGTTCGGAGTGCCCGACGCGATCCTGCCCGAGGTTCACGAAAACAGCCGGATCTATGGCACGACGGCACCGGGGCTGTTCGACGCGCCGCTCCCGATCGCCGGGATCGCGGGCGACCAGCAGGCCGCGCTGTTCGGCCAGGCCTGCTTCGCGCCGGGCATGGCCAAGTCGACCTACGGCACCGGCTGCTTCCTCCTGCTCAACACCGGCGAAGAAGCGGTCCGCTCGCAGCACCGGCTGCTGACCACGCCGGCGTGGCGCAGCGGCGGGCGGACCACCTACGCACTCGAAGGCTCGATCTTTATCGCCGGGGCCGCGGTCAAATGGCTGCGCGATGCACTGTGCGTGATCGGCAACGCCGCGGAGACCGACAGCCTCGCCGCCCAGGTCCCCGACAGTCACGGCGTGTACATGGTCCCGGCCTTCGTCGGGCTCGGCGCGCCGCACTGGAACCCGGACGCGCGCGGGGCGATTTACGGCCTGACCCTCGACGCCGGCTTCGCCCACCTCGCCCGGGCGGCGCTCGAAGCGGTCGCTTATCAGACGTTCGACCTGGTCGAAGCGATGGCCGCGGACGGTGCGGCGCGTCCGGCCGACCTGCGCCTCGACGGCGGCATGGCCGCCAACGCCTGGCTGTGCCAGTTCCTAGCGGACATCCTGCAGATTCCGGTCGAACGCCCGCGCACGCTCGAGACGACCGCGCTCGGCGCGGCCTTCCATGCCGGGCTCGCGACCGGGGTCTGGCCCGACCTTACGGCGCTGGCGGACATCTGGCGACAGCAGGATGCCTTCCAGCCGCGCATGGACGCGGATCGGCGCGACGAGCTGATCGCCGGCTGGAAGCGGGCGGTCGCGAAAACCGTGTCGCAAGCCTAGTCGAAGGCTGGATGCCCCGCGTGGATTCGAACCACGATTGACGGAGTCAGAGTCCGTAGTCTTACCATTAGACGACGGGGCAATGCCGGAAGAGCGGGCGAGATAGAAACCAGCCCCCCGACTGTCAACGCCGCGGCCAAACTTGCCCTCGACCCCCGATTCGTGATTTAACCCCGATCAAGTCAGCCGCGTCATTCCACGCGGTGAAGGAAACGGGCGTAACCATGGCGCAGGGTGTCGCCAGTGCGCCGGCCCTGCGGCATAACGAGCAGGGCGGGCCGTCAGAACCAAGACCCGCTGGGAAGCGGGACTGCCACCGCCATACCTATGGCGCGATCGACCTCGGCACCAACAATTGCCGGCTGCTGATTGCGCGCCCGACCGACGGCGGCTTCACCGTGATCGACGCTTTCTCGCGCATCGTCCGCTTGGGCGAGGGCCTGACCGAGACCTGCCGGCTGTCGGAAGCGGCGATGGACCGCGCCGTCGCTGCGCTCGGCATCTGCGCCGACAAGTTGCGGCGCCGCAACGTCTCCTTGTCGAGGTCGGTCGCGACCGAGGCCTGCCGCCGGGCCTCCAACGGCAAGGCGTTCGCCGAGCGCGTCCGCGAGCAGACCGGGATTGCGCTCGACATCATCGAACCGGCCGAGGAAGCGCGGCTGGCGGTGCTCGGCTGCCACAAATTGCTCGAGCCCGGCGACGGGCCGGCGCTGATCTTCGACATCGGCGGCGGCTCGACCGAATTGGTGCTGGTCGACCAGGAGGAGGGGACGCCACGCATCCGCGCCTGGTGGAGCGCGCCGTGGGGCGTCGTCTCGCTCACCGAAAGCGAGGGCAAGCCGGCGCTCGAAGGGCCTGACCGGCTCAAGGCCTATAAGCGGATGCGCGAGCGCGTCCGCCGCGCCTTCGCCAATTTCGCCGCCATGCTGCCCGAGAACCGCGACGGCATCCGCCTGCTCGGCACCAGCGGGACGGTGACGACGCTGGCCAGCGTCCACCTCGCCCTCCCGGCCTACGACCGGCGCGCCGTCGACGGCCTCCACGTCCCGATCGAGGCGATGCAGAAGATCAGCACGATGATCGCGACCATGGACTATGACGAGCGCTCGAGCCTGCCGTGCATCGGCAACGAGCGCGCCGACCTGGTCGTCGCCGGCTGCGCGATCCTCGAGGCGATCATCGAGATCTGGCCGGCGCAGAACCTCGGCGTCGCCGACCGCGGCATCCGCGAAGGGATCCTGCGCTCGCTGATGGCCCGCGACGGCCATCAATTGTGAAGCTCAGGACCGCCAAGGGCCGCAAAGTCTCCTCGACCCGGTGGTTGGAACGGCAGCTCAACGACCCGTACGTCAAGCGCGCCAGGGCCGAGCATTACCGCAGCCGCGCCGCCTACAAATTGCTCGAGCTCGATGAGCGGTTCGGCCTGCTGCGGGGCGTCAAAGCCGTGGTCGACCTCGGCATCGCGCCGGGCGGCTGGAGCCAGGTGGTGCGCCGGCGAACGCCGAACGCCCAGGTGGTCGGGATCGACCTCCTGCCGACCGACCCGATCGACGGCGTCGAGATCCTGCAGCTTGATTTCATGGACGAGGCCGCGCCCGGCCGACTCAAGGACGCGCTCGGCGGGCCTGCCGACCTGGTGCTGTCGGACATGGCCGCGAACACCGTCGGCCACCAGCAGACCGATCACCTGCGCACCATGGCGCTGGTCGAGGCGGGCCTCGAGTTCGCCGCCGAGGTGCTGCGGCCGGGCGGCGCCTATGTCGCGAAGGTGCTGGCCGGCGGCGCCGACAACCAGCTGGTCGCCGCAATGAAGCGCCACTTCACTACCGTGAAGCACGCCAAGCCGCCCGCCAGCCGCAAGGATTCGAGCGAATGGTACGTCGTCGCGCAGGGGTTCAAAGGGGGAAGACTGGATGACGGAGCAGCAGGACCGTAAATCTTTCCTGTCGCGCCTTGGCCCAGGTCTTGTCACCGGCGCTGCCGACGACGATCCCAGCGGCATTGGCACGCACAGCCAGGTCGGAGCTCAATTCGGCTACGCGTTGTCGTGGACGTTCGTCCTCAGCTTCCCGCTGCTGTTCGTAATCCAGAGCGTCGCCGCCGAGATCGGCCGAGTTACGGGCCGGGGGATCGCCGCCAATTTGCGCCGACACTACCCCAAGCCGCTGCTGTGGTTCTCGGTAGGCCTGCTGCTCATCGCCAACGTCATCAACCTTGGCGCCGACCTGAGCGCGATGGGCGCGGCGCTACAGCTCTTGGCCGGGGGCAACGCAATTCTCTACACCTTGTTGTTCGGTGCCGTCTGCCTGCTCCTCGAAATCCTCCTCAACTACCAGCGCTATGCTGCCGTCCTCAAATTCACCACGCTCTCGCTGTTCGCCTACGTCGCGGTGCTGTTTGCGGTGCACATCCCGTGGGGAGAAGCGCTGAGCTCGCTGGTCATTCCGGACATCCAATGGACCCCTGCCTATGCGACCGCATTTGTCGCAATTCTCGGGACGACCATCAGCCCGTATTTGTTCTTCTGGCAGGCCGCGCAGGAAATCGAGGAAGAGCATCGGCATCATGCGAAGCCGCTGTGCGTCGCCCCAAAAACGGCGGGCCCCGAGATGAAACGGATCCAGCTCGACACGCTCACCGGCATGGCGTTCAGCACCCTGGTGTCGCTCGCCATCGTCTACGCCACCGCGTCGACTCTCCACATCCACGGAATAACGACGATCGAGACTTCGGCGCAGGCCGCCGAGGCGTTGAAGCCGATCGCCGGACGCTTCGCCTCGTGGTTATTTGCACTGGGGATCATCGGCACTGGCTTGCTCGCTGTCCCGGTGCTCGCCGGATCGGCGGCTTATGCGGTGTCGGAAATGCTATCCAAACCCGCGAGCCTCGACGCCAAGCCGAACCGCGCCAAATTGTTCTACGGCACGATTGTCGCGACAACGGTTGCCGGGGCGTCGCTCCAGGCGGTCGGCATCAATCCGGTCCGGGCGCTTTACTGGGCGGCCGTCATCAACGGCGTCCTCGCTGCGCCGCTGATGGCGATCATGATGTTGATCGTCCGCAATCCGCGGGCAATGGGCAAGCTGACGTTGTCGCGCCAAGCGACGGCGGGGGGCTGGGCGGCCACGCTCCTGATGGTGGCAGCGACCGCAATCTTCTTCGCTTTCGTGCTCGCCGGGTAGGCGTCAGCTCTTCGCCCGGGTGTCCGCGATGGCCTTTTTGAGGACGTCGTAGCCGACCGCCGAGTTCATCACCTTGTTGCCGACCACGAACAGCGGCGTGCCGGTCGCGCCGAGCTGGCCGGCGAGCTGGAAGTTGCGCCGCAGCTCGGCTTCGATCGCGGGGTCGTTCGACGGCTGGGCCGGAATCCCGGCGGCGTTCGAGGCAACGGCGATGGTCTCGGCCGCCGGCCGGCCCGTCGCCCACAAGGTGTCGTGGAACTTGGCGAAGCGCCCGGCTTTGGACGCGGCCAGCGACAGCCGCGCGGCGGTGACGCTGTCGGGGCCAAGGATGGGCAGCTCGCGATAGACCACGCGCAGGCCCTTGTCCTCCTGCACCAGCCGGTCGACCGCCGGGTTGCTGGCCTTGCAATAAGGGCAGGCGTAATCGAAAAATTCGACCAAGGTCACGTCGGGTTTCGCGGCACCCTTCCACGACGAGGCGAACGGCGTTTCGATCGCCATCCGGTTCGCTTCGAGCACCGGGGCGTATTGCGCGTCGCGCAGCGCATCGGCGGTGTCGGGCAAGATCTGCGGGTCGGCGAGCATCCCCTGGCGGACGATCTTGCCGGCGAGATATTGCGGCGCGGCGAAGACCAGCAGCGCGGCGGTCAGCAGCGAACCGACGACTCCCCCGGCGATGGCCGTGACAATCGACTTGGGTTGCCTGACTTGAGTCGCCATGCTCAGACGCCGCGGCAGATCAGGGCGCCGGAGGCATATTTCTCGCCACCCTTGCCGGTTCCGAGCAACCTGCGGTCCTCGCTGCTCTTGGTTTTCTTGTCGTTCTGCATCTCGGCCTGGGACGCCATAACGATATCCTGGGCCCGAAGACAATCCGGAGTTCCCGGCCGGATCCCGGCCATCGCCGTCCGCGCGCTGACGATCGCCAGCCGCGGATTGCCCTCCAGGCTGAAGCGCTCGGCGCTGGCCAGGGCGGCGCGCGACTGGTCGCCTTCGCGGTCGTAGATGATGCCCAGCTGGAACCAGGCGAACGGGTCCTGATTGTCGCGGCTGACCGCGGCCTTGAGGACCTGCTTGGCCTCCGGGAAATATTTCGGGTCGTCGGTCGCGACCAGGGCATGGCCGAGCATCGCCGCGATCAGCGGCATGTCGCCCGACCGCTGCGTCGCTTCGCGCAGCACCGGGATGGCGTCGACCGGCTTGCCGCCCTCGAGCAGGATCTGGCCCTTGAGCTCGAGGAAGAAGGGATCGTGCGGGTCGGTCGCGAGCATCGCGTCGGCCTCGCTCAGCGCTTTGTCCGGATAGCCGCCGAGGTGATAGGCATAGGCCCGCGCATAGTGGGCCGGGATGGTCTGGTTGCTCTCCGGATATTTCATCACCGCATGCTTGGGGTCGATGAACCCGATCAGCTTCGCCTTGACCCGCTGGAAGCGCTGGTCGAGCCTGGCATCGACCGGCTTGGTCCACGCCGGATCCTTCTGGAACACCTGCTGGAGCGCCTGGATGCGCTCGGACGACAGCGGGTGGGTCCGAGCGTAACTGTCGGTATCGTAGATCGCCAGGCGATATTCCTGGTTCTGCAGCTTGCCGAAGAAGTCGAGCATGCCCTTGCCGCTGATCCCGGCCTTGGACAGGTAGAGCGCGCCGGCCTGGTCGGCGGTCGCTTCCTGCGTGCGCGAGAAAGCGAGAAACTTACCGAGTGCGGCCTGTTGGCCGGCGGCGATGATGCCCATGCCGGCGTCGCCCCCAGCGCCGGCGGCGAGCGCCAGCGCGCCGAGGACCAACGTGGCGATCGAGATCGCGGTCGCTCCTTTGGCCCCTTCCTGGAGGCGGATCGAATGGCCCCCGGCGACGTGGCCGAGCTCGTGCGCGATCACGCCCTGCAGCTGGTTGACGTTGTCGACTGCCTGGATGAGGCCGGTCTGGATATAGACCGTCTGCCCGGTGGCGACGAAGGCGTTGATCTCGGGGTCGTTGAGCAGGACGACGCGGACGCTGTTCGGGTCGAGCCCGGCGGCCTGGATCAGCGGCCGCGAAATGTCCTTGAACAGCAATTCGGTCTCGCTGTCGCGGAGGACTGACGGGCCGCCTTCATCTTCCTGCGCGGCCGCCGGCTGCCACGCCGGGGCCGCGACGAGCAGCGCGAGCATGAGCAGCCGCACGCAGCGGGACAGCAGCGAGTTCATCGGCGCCCGCTTAGCATTGTTGGGCCTGAACGACGCATGAAACCGTCATTGCGAGGAGCGTGAGCGACGAAGCAATCAAGACTGCGCCGCTGGATTGCTTCGCTCCGCTCGCAATGACGGATTCAAGCTTAGCCGAAGGTCTTTTGCCACCAGCCGCTGCGCCGCGGCTCGCCCGACTCCTCGACCGCCGTGTCGTTATTGGCGGCGGGGACCGCAACCGCCGCCGCTTCGGGCTCGGTCGGCTCGGGCTCCGCGGCGGCCTTGGCCTTGCGCTTGCGCGCCGGTTTCGCCGGCTTGGCCGCCTCGTCGGCGGTCTCGGCGGGCGGGGCCTCGGCGGGCGGGGCCTCGGCCGGCGCCGGCTCGGCTTCCGTCGCGGCCTTCTTGCGCCCGCGCTTCTTCGGCTTCGCCTCTTCGGCCGCTTCGGTGTCCGCGATCGGCGGCTCCTCGGCGACCGGGCGCTCGATCATCGGCGAGCTTTCCGGCGACACCACATCCTCGGTTGTCGCCTCGTCCGCCGTCGCTTCGCCGACATTGCGGCCGCGCCGGCGGCGCCGACGCTTGCCCTTGTCGGGCGCGGCTTCATCGGCCGCGGCGCTCGCGTCCGCCGCAGCTTCCTCGGGAGCGGCTTCGGGCTCCCCGGCGACGGCCGGCTCATCCTCGCGGCGTCCGCGGCCGCGGCCGCCGCGACGGCGGCGGCGGCGCTTGCGGCCCGGGCGATCGCCCTCCTCGCCGCGCGCCTCGGCTTCCGCTTCCTCGTCCTCGTCGCCGTCCTCGGCCTCGGCCTCGGCGAGCACGGCGTCGGGCTCGTCGTCCTCGTCGTGGATCATGGCCGGCGCGGCCGGCCGTTCCGGCGCGATCGGGCGCGGACCCGAGCTTTCGACCGTCATCCGGGCGCCCTCGAACGCCTCGTCGATCGCGATCTCGATCGAAACTCCATAGCGTTGCTCGATGTCGGCCAGCTCGGCGCGCTTCTTGTTGAGCACGTAGACCGCGGCATCGCGCCCGGCCCGGAGGAGGATCCGCTCGCCGCGGCCGCGCGTCGCCTCATCCTCGATGATGCGGAGCGCGGAAAGGCCGGCCGATGCGGCCGTGCGCATCAGGCCGGTGCCCTCGCAGTGGGGGCACGGCCGGGTCGACGCCTCGAGGACGCCGGTGCGCAGCCGCTGGCGGCTCATTTCCATCAGGCCGAAGCTCGAGATGCGCCCGACCTGGATCCGCGCCCGGTCGTTCTTGAGCGCCTCTTTCATCGCCTTCTCGACTTTGCGGACATGGCTGTTCTGCTCCATGTCGATGAAGTCGATGACGATCAGGCCGGCCATGTCGCGCAGCCGCAGCTGGCGCGCGATCTCGGCCGCCGCCTCGATGTTGGTGTTGTAGGCGGTCTGTTCGATATTGTGCTCGCGCGTCGAGCGACCTGAGTTGATGTCGATCGAGACCAACGCCTCGGTCGGGTTGATCACCAGATAGCCGCCCGATTTCAGCTGGACCATCGGCTGGTACATGGCCGAGAGCTGGTCCTCGACGCCGTAGCGCTGGAACAGAGGCGTCGTCTCGCTGTGCTGCTTCACCCGCCGGACGTGGCTCGGCATCAGCAGCTTCATGAAGCCGCGCGCGGCCTTGAAGCCGTCTTCGCCCTCGACCACAACTTCATCGATGTCGCGATGATAGAGGTCGCGGATGGCGCGCTTGATGAGGTCGCTGTCGCGGTAGATCAGCGCCGGCGCCGTACTCTTCAGCGTCCGCTCGCGGATTTCGTCCCACAAGCGGGCGAGATAGTCGAAGTCGCGCTTGATCTCGGTCTTGGTCCGCGACAGGCCGGCGGTGCGGACGATCAGCCCCATGGTCGACGGCAGCTTGAGGTCGGTCATGATCGACTTCAGCCGCTTGCGGTCGGCGCCGTTGGAAATCTTGCGCGAGATGCCGCCGCCGTGGCTGGTGTTGGGCATCAGCACGCAATAGCGGCC
>Ga0207674_10003398_pt1 | contig 19518 bp, 17 predicted proteins | sample KBSCornC72_FD_184303 | JGI IMG/M metagenome (GOLD analysis project Ga0207674, IMG submission 184303) | Corn rhizosphere microbial communities from Kellogg Biological Station, Michigan, USA - KBS Corn C7-2 (SPAdes) (version 2) | ecosystem: Host-associated > Plants > Roots > Rhizosphere > Soil ... | reverse complement strand
TCACTAGGAAGCCGCGTCCGTTGCTGTGGAGGGCCATATATGTGTGGGCTTCCAAGCCGTCAACCGCCTTTTTTGCAACTTTGTTGCAGTTCGCCGCTGCACGGGCTCGAAGCGCCGTTCCGAAACGCCGAATGGTGGAAAATGCGACTTCGTGCAGGCGCTTAGAGGCAGAAGCGCCTTGATTCACAATGGGTTTTTATCGGCGCTTGACTCTGCCGCGGCGTGGCGATGCTGGGACCGGAGGGAGAGAATTGATGGAAACTCGCGCCGCCAAAGGGTCAATCCGCGTCTAGCAGCGACCCTCGGCGCATCGCGGCGAGCGAGGAGTCGAAACGCTAGGCGCTCCGAATATAGGCACGCATTGCCTCGGCCTCGGCCTCGATGCGCTCCATCCGGTGCTTGACCAGGTCACCGATCGATACGAGCCCGCGTATTTCGCCGCCTTCGACTATCGGCAAATGGCGGATTCGGCGCTGCGTCATCAGCGCTAGCGCGGTGAGAACCTCGGTCTTCGAATCGGCAGTAATCGCCGGAGAGCTCATCACGCGCGACACCGGCCAGTCGAGCACTTCCGGGCCGTGATCGCGCAGGCAGTAGATGACATCGCGCTCGGACATGATCCCCGCGATTCGCCCGCCTTCGAGCACCGGCAGGGCACCGATTCTCTTTTCGCCAAGCCGCTGAACGGCGTCGAACACCGTCGCGTCTGCAGCGATCGTCTCGACCGCGCTGCCCTTTTCGCGAAGCACCAGTGCGATGGTCATGGTTGTCTCCCAGACTCGTGCGCTTGTTGGCTTGATAGTCCCACTTCGCGCAGCCAAAGGGAAGCGCAATGCCCCATCCCGATCCGGTTCCGAGTCCACGGCATGCGACGATGCGGCGCTTCTGGCGGATCTTCCGGCTGCTTGCTGTGCTGTCGATCGTCATTGCGGCGATCGGTGTTCTTCTCGTGACGAGGGGTGGCGGCGAGGTTCACGCCAGCCTGATCATCGCGACGGCGCTCGGCATCGGTCTTACGGTGCTGCTCGGCTCCGGTCTCATGGTGCTGATGTTTCTTAGCTCTTCCAGCGGCCACGACGAGGAAGCTGGCAAGTCTCACGAGGAAAATGGAGAAGAATGACTGATTCTGAGCGCGCCCCCGTTCTGCGCCTGGTGCCCGGCCCGGCCGACATCAATGCCAACGGCCACATCTTTGGAGGCTGGGTGCTGAGCCAAATGGACATCGCGGCGGGCATCGTTGCCTCGCGCCGCGCCAAGGGGCCTGTCGCCACGGTGGCGATTGAAGCGATGGAATTCCTCGCTCCAATCCATTTGCGCGATCTCATTTCAGTATACGCCGCAGTTGAGCGGGTCGGCCGAACGTCGATGGCAGTGCGGATTGAAGTTATCGCCCAGCGCGATCTCGGCGCGACCGAGGTCAAGGTCACCGAAGGCGTGTTTACCTTCGTTGCTCTCGACGCGAACCACCGCCCGCGCGCAGTGGACGAAGTCTAATCCCGCAACCTGTAGCGAATGCGCAGGATGCGGGTGCCGTTCGCCGGAATTGCAGCCGTCCACCAGTAGGCGCCGTCGCGGCGGATGAGCCGCTCGCTCGAACTCAGCGGCTCACGCTCGTCGGCGAAGCGCACTTCGAAGCGCAGCGACTTTGCATCGTCATTGGTGACAATGAGTTCAGTCTCGCGGTCTTTCTTGTCACGGCGGAGCTGGCGCTGGGTGACCTTCACTCCCGGACTGCCTTCGAGCAATATTTCAACCGTCTCACCGACCGCACGATCGGTCATTGAGCCTTCGCCGAGGAGAAAGGGGCGGCCGGCGCGTTCGGCAAACAAAGTGAGGCTGCCCGCGGGGAGTGGCAAGCCGAGCCCATGGTCGGTTCGGTTCTCCATCTTAAGCACTCGGGCCGCGTCCACAGGCTCGTTCTGCTCGTTCGCGAAGGAGGAGCGCCAGCGATAGAGAGTCGCGAAGCGCGCCGAGGGCTGCTCAAAGAGTGCGACCTGCTTTTGCGAGCGTGCTGCGAGGGTGACTGGAATTGGAATGCGATAGAGTTTCAGATCGCCGAGTGCCTCGCGCTGGGCGATGATGCTGCTGCCGGTCACTACAATTTCTTCGCTACGCTCGGCGGACATCATGCTCGCGGGCGCTGGAGGTGGCGGCGGAGGGGGTGCTGGAGGAACAGGCTCCTCCAGCGGAATCTCGTGCGTCCGCTGGGAAGGCCAGCAGGTCAGGCTGATCGGCCGGACCTCCGGCGCGAGGACCTCGGCGCCCTCGCGGTTGACCCGCCCGGCCACGGCCATCGTCTCGGCATTGGCAAAGCCGGTCTCGTCACCATTGGCGAGCGTCAGCCAAGCGAACAGGGTCATTTTGTCTCCTGAGGGCGCCACCGTCGCGACATAATGCGCGCGCCAGTCGAAGCCTGAGCTCAGGTAGGTAAGGATCACATTTCCCGCGATTGGACGGGCCGAGCGGAGCCGGACCGACAGGGTCGGCTTGGCCGACAGCGTTGCTGGCACTGATTGCGCAAGCGGAGTCTCGTTAAGGCCGGTGCAGCGCAGAGCCTCGATTCCTTCGGCGGTTTCGAGCACCACTCCGTCGCCGGATGCGCGAAGCACCGCCTCCTGCTCGCGAACGTCGCCAGTCGCTTTTGAGATCCGCCTGAGGTGCACCCGCCGGCCGAGAAGCGAGTCGAGTAAAGTTCCGGGCGAGAGAAGCTTCGCGTCGCGGTTCTTTTCGACCACGTCGCCGAGGCCCTCGACGATAGCGCTCTGCGGAACGATTCCGCTTGCCACGCCTTCGAAGCGCAGCTCGCTCTCGCCCGCGGGCAGCGATATCCGGCGGGTCTCGCGAACGATCGCGAAACCCTGCAGCCACTCGAGGTCCATCGTGCCGCTCGCGCTCGCAGCGCGATAAACGGTGACGGCGACCTTGTCGGGCGCTTGCGACGTGACGATCGCCTGCGCTCGAGCCATTACGGAGAGACACGCGAGTGCGGCAGCAAGGAGGGCGCGGACGCGCATGACGCTTCCGCTAGAAGCGCGTATCGAACGTCGCCGAGACGACTGCCCTGCCGTTCGCCGGGACCGGAACATGCCAGCGCGCACTGTCAGCGGCTAGTCGCTCCGATTTGATCGACTCATCGGTGACACGCGTATCGCCCCACAAGCCGTCTTGGACGACGTCAACCACGACTGGCGCTGGACCCGCGTTCGAGACCTCGTAGAGCATCCGGGTCTTCCACCGGGGGCTGGTGTTGATTCGCGTCCGCTCCACGACCAGCGGCCGCACTTTGACGTCGAATGATTCGCCGGTTGCGAGCGAGATGCTGCTGCCCATCGGCGTATGGCCGATCTGGTGTTCGCCGACGAACTGCGGATTGCCGCGTGCGTCGCGTTGGTAGACGCGGACTGTGCCTGCGGGCAGCGCATCGCCGAGACCGCCGCCAGTTTCTGTCGAGAAGCGCAAGACGCTGGAGACGCTCTGCGGTTCGTCCGCGCTGCCAAGCCAGCCGTTGCGATATTCGTACGCGCGTGCCGCCGGCGCTCCCGAGACGTCGAGGAAACTGACCTGTTTGGTCTGCTTGTCAGCGATCGTCGTGCGCTCGGGCAGCGGGTAAAGGTAGAAGCCGCCGAGCCGCTCGCGACCTGCCGTCTGGGTCCCGGCGCGGATCATGCCTCCGGGCGGAGGTGGTGGCGGCGGGGGTGGCGGATAGCCGCCATAGACTCGATAACCGCGCTGCACCTGATTGACCGCTCCGGCGACGAGCAGCGTTCGGGCATTGGTGAACGCGGTGCCGCTGCTGTTGGTCAGCGTGATCCATCCCTGGACGTTCATCTTGCCATTGGGCTCGTCGAACAGCGCGACATAATCGGCCGACCAACCAAGGCCGCCCGTCAGATAATTGAGCGTGACCGGCTGTCGGCCGGCATGCGCCGTATCGAGCGTGATGGAAAGAGTTGGCCGTGCGCGAAGCTGCGCGGGAACCCGGTCGAAGATCACCCTTGCTGGAAGACCGTCATCGCGCAGCACTTCGATCCGGTCACCAATCTGCATGACGACGCCGCCGTTCGCGGCGAGGATCCGCGCGCGCTCACGCGTTTCCGCGCCGCTCGCCGGGTTCATCCGAACCAAAGTGACGGTTTCTCCCACCGCTTTCTGCATCATTGCAGCGGGAGTCAGCAGGTCGAAGTCGAAATTCTGTTCGACAATACCGATGCCATTGCCCGTCAGCGTGACAGTTTCGGGGCGGATCTGGGCCGACACGTCGGGGAATTCCTGCCGCGAACGCCCGCCTGGCAGCGTCAACTCGCGACGGTCCTGAACCAGTGCGCGATTCTCATTGTAAATGGTGACCGCCACGTCGCCCTGCGCAGTGCGCGAGGGCGCGGGCAGCACGGGCTCAATGGCGGATTGAGCGAAGAGCGGCGCAGCCGCAAGACCGCAGCAGAGCAGGAAAAGCTTACGCATCGAATTTGTCTCCCCGAACTCGCGTGGGAGACAATGTTATATTGTAACATTCTCGTCAACCCGCTGCAAAAGGGAAAAGACCCTTACGGCGGTTAATTGCCAATGAATGCGTTAAGCGGCGGGCGCGATCTCGTCCTCGCCCTCGGCAGGACGGGCGGCACGTGTGCGGCGGCGCGGACGGCGGGGCGCTTCGTCATCGGCCTCGGCCGCATCCGGCGCGTCACGACCGATAGCCGGCGGAAGCACGTCGAAGGGGATCGTCTCTCCGCCGTTCGGCCCTGAGCCATCACCTTCGGAATCCTGACGTGCGCTGCGATCATCACGCTCTTCACGGCGTGGACGACGCTCGCGATTGAAGCGTTCGCCACGCTCCTGGCGCTGCGGACGTTCGTCGGCGGAGGCTTCTTCGCCCGCTTCGACGAACTCCTCGTCACCTTCGTCTTCGTCGATCTCGTGCTCACGCCGAGGACGCTGTTCCTCGAAGCGCGAGCGATTCTCGCTGAGCACGCGGAAATAATGGTCGGCATACTGGAGAAAATACTCGGTCTGCACGCGGTCGCCCGCAAGCTGCGAGTCGCGCGCCATGCTCTTGTATTTTTCGAGCAGCTGGGCGGCGTTGCCGCGCTGGCGATTGTCCTGACGGTTCCCCGGCTGTCCGCCGGGGTTCGGGCCCCGCTGTCCACCGCGGCCGCGCCTGCGGCCGCCCTGTCTATTGTTGATCAAATGCTACGTCCTTACGCAGTGTCTTTAGCCCCTTCGCCTCAGGCAGACAGGGCGGCGCCGGATAGGGCGCAGCTCTGACCCTCTCGTTCCGGTCTTGGCGCTAAGCGCAAAGTGAACGGCCGATAGTGTCGGGGTTGGGACAGGATGCGCTCTCAAGCGTTCGTCGTGGAGCGGGCCCGGCCCAGAGCCCTGATGTAGTGTCACCGACGCTTTATGCCAAGCGATTTCGATCAAACGCAGGTTAATTCCGGGTAAGCAGCACTGCGCGGGGCCGGTTTGCGAGGTCGTTTGCGACCGTCGCATGAAGTCCGTCATGCGCGAGGAGGGCAACAACAGCTTCCGCCTGATCATGACCGACCTCCACGGCTGCGAGCCCGCCTTTGCTCACCAATTGCGGCAATTGCGGTGCGAGTGCTCGATAGGCATCTAGTCCATGCTCGCCCGCGAACAGCGCCTCGTCGGGTTCAAAATCGCGCACACCGGGCCCAAGTTCGGCGCCGTCCGCGATATAGGGTGGGTTGCACAGAACCAGGTCGAAACCTTCTTTCAGACCATCCGCCCAGTTCCTGATCCTGAACTTTAGACGCCCGTCAAATCCGAGGCGCCGCGCGTTCGCCGATGCGTAAGACAGTGCGCGGCGCGACACATCGATTCCAACGCCCGTCGCATTGGGCCAGATGTCCAGCGCCGCAAGGAGCAGGGTTCCGGGACCAGTACCCAGGTCGAGGATCCGCCCTGGTCCGTTCGTGCCGTCGAAATGCTCGATCGCCGAAGCGATCAGCACTTCCGAATCCGGCCGCGGGACGAGCACGCCCGGGCCGACGTGCAGGTCGATGTTCCAAAAAGCGCGACGACCGGTGATGTAGGCGATCGGTTCACCTTTGGTCCGCCGCTTCACCATCGACCAAAAGCGCTTCGGCACCTCGCGGTCGGGTGGCGAGAGGATCAACTTGTCGCGGTCGATATGGAGCGCCTCGGCCATGATCAACTCGGCATCGAGGCGCGACGTATCGCTCGTTTCGGAGAGCTTGCGCGTGGCATCGGCCAACGCACGGGCAATGGGCTTCAATGCTCGAATTACCTCCACGCAGGCGGAGGAAATTCAAGCATCCTCCAAGCCCGCCAGGCGCTCCGCTTCGTCCTCCGAGACGAGAGCGTCAATAATCTCGGTTAGCCCCGGACCCTCGAGCACCTCATCGAGATTGTGCTTCGTCAGGTTTATCCGATGGTCGGTCACCCGCCCTTGCGGAAAATTATAGGTGCGGATGCGTTCCGAGCGGTCACCGGAGCCAACCATCGACTTGCGCGCTCCAGCCCGTTCGCTCGCCAACCGCTCGCGCTCCAATTCGAAAAGCCGCGTGCGCAGCACCTTGAGCGCCTTCGCCTTGTTCTTGTGTTGCGATTTCTCATCCTGCTGGATGACGACGAGGCCCGTCGGCAGGTGGGTGATGCGGACCGCGCTGTCGGTGGTGTTGACCGATTGCCCGCCCGGTCCCGACGAACGATAGACGTCGATGCGGAGGTCTTTGTCGTCGATCTGGACGTCGACATCCTCGGCCTCGGGCAGCACCGCCACGGTCGCTGCCGAGGTGTGGATGCGCCCGCCGCTTTCGGTTACGGGCACGCGCTGGACTCGGTGAACGCCGCTTTCGAACTTGAGCTTGGCGAACACGCCTGGACCGTTGATCGAAGCGATGGCTTCCTTGTAGCCGCCCATCTCCGAGGCGCTCGCCGAGATCAGCTCGAAACGCCAGCCCTGCTCTTCGGCGAAGCGCTGGTACATGCGCAGCAGATCGCCAGCAAACAGAGCGGCTTCGTCGCCGCCGGTACCGGCACGCACCTCGAGCATCGCCGCGCGATCATCTGCGGAATCACGCGGCAGCAGCTTAAGAGCCAACGCCCGTTCGGCGTCGGGCAGCTTGTGCCGGATCTCGTCAGCCTCGGCCGCCGCCATTTCCCTCAGTTCGGGCTCGGCGGTTGGATCGGCAACCAGGCCGTTGAGCACATGGAGCTCGGCGCGAAGCCGCCGAACCTCACGCGCAGCGGCGGCGACCGGCTCGATCGCGGCATAATCCTTGGACAGGCGCACGAACTCTTCGGGCGACAGGTCGCCGCGCGACATCGCCTGCTGCAGCTCGTGTTTGCGCGTTTCGATCGAGGCGATTCGTTCGGACGAAATGTGGGCCATCAGTTCAGTTCCACCGCCTCGAGCACGAGCTGCACTAGCGTCATGTCGACTTCATCCGCTCTCAGAATTCGATTGAATCGCCCAGGCACTCCGTCCCGAATATCGAAGCTGATCGCAACGGCCGGATCGGACTTGAGGGCCTTCTCATATCTTTTCTTCGGACTACCCGACGCGAAGAGTTCCGCTGAAAGACCGGAACGACGTAACTCAGCCAAAATCTTCAGGGCATCAGATTCCCGGTCCGAGTTTTCCACGACCACGGCTATCTGTGGCCGTTCTGGCAGTGGAGCACCGATCATCATGGCTAGCCGTTCGACACCCGCGGCCCAGCCGACTGCCGGAGTGTGCGAACCACCCAACGATTCCATCAGGCCGTCGTAGCGGCCTCCGGCGAGCACTGTGCCCTGAGCACCTAGCTGATCGGTGATGAATTCAAACGCCGTGTGGCGGTAATAATCGAGGCCGCGCACCAGCCGCGGGGAGCGCTCCCAAGCGACGCCCGCGGCATCCAGTCCTGCCGTTACCTTGCCAAAGAATTCCGCAGCTTCCGCCGTCAGAAACTCATCGATCGCCGGCGCACTGTCGACCACCGGCCAGTCCTGATGCGCCTTGCTGTCGAGGATGCGTAGCGGGTTACGCTCGAGCCGCGCTTGGCTGTCTTCGCTTAGCACCGACGCTTGGCTATGAAAGTGCTCGTAAAGCGCATCGCGCCAGGCAGCGCGCGTTTCGGGGTCGCCGAGCGTGTTGAGCTTCAGCACCGTTCCGGTGATCCCGAGCTCCTTCAGCAGCTGATCGGCGAAAGCGAGTAGCTCGACGTCCGCTTGGGGCTCACCGGCGCCGATAATCTCGGCGTCCAGCTGGTGAAATTCGCGGAAGCGTCCCTTCTGCGGCCGCTCATAGCGGAACGCCGAGCCTGACGCGGAGACCTTCAATGGCGCATATTGCTGCCACCCTTCGCTAATATAGGCGCGGCAGATGCCGGCGGTGAACTCGGGCCGCAGCGTGATCGAGTCCCCGCCGCGATCCTCGAACGAATACATCTCCTTCGAAACGACATCCGTCGTCTCGCCGATGGTCCGCGCGAAGACCGCCGTAGGCTCGATCGTCGGCATCTCGACGCGCTTGAAGCCGTAGAGGCGGCGCACGCGATCGAACGCAGCGACCACCGCGGCGAGGCGGTCGGCGTCTTCTCCGAGGAGGCTTTGGGTGCCCCGAACGGGCTGAACAGGCGTCATTGCGCCGCGCTTAAGCACAATTTTTCAAGAAGCGGAATCAGCGCGTCGGTGTGGATTGCTGCTCCTGTTGCTGCTGGCGTTCGCGCTGGAACTGCTGCCGGAACCAGGACGGAGAGGGGAGGAACAGCTTGCGGAAGCTGATCATGATCGTCCGCCCGAGCGGATTGAGCAGGTCGGACTGGAAATTGTTCGGCACACTCCCTGCGGCATCATGGACCTTCGGCCTGCTGTTGAAGACGTTGTTCACCTCAAAACGCACCTGCGTCCCGCGCAGCCACGGATGCTTCACCACGACTTCGGGGATGTCGCCGGGGTTGGCGAAGAGCCGCAGGTCGAACGTTCCCACGGGCGAGAAATGGAGATCGTTGCCGTTGAGCGCATCGACGTCCGTTGCGCTCTGCCAGTTGGCGCCGATGCGCGCGCCGAGACCGTTGTTGAACCAGCCAAGCTGCGCCTGGACATTGTGGCGCGGGGTGCCGCCGGTCGAGCCCGCGGCATCGCCGTGGAGATAGTCGAGTTCTGGTCCGCCGGGGGTGATCCTCACCTTGTCGACAAAGGTGACCGTATCGGTGAGTGAGAAGGTGAGACGACCGCGGTTCTGTCCGCCGCCGAAGAGCCCGCCGCCGCCGCCGCCGCGGCCGCCGCCGAATCCGCCCTGGCCGCCGCGCCGGCCGCCTTCCGGCGGAGGACCGCCCGCGCCGGGGCCGCCACCTGGCCCGCCGCGCTGACCGAAGCCGAACTGCGAGCGAAGCTGGTCGAGCACCGACTGCGACGGGCGCCGCGACTTCAGCGGTTTGGTGAAGTCGAAGCCGACGCGCAGCTGATCGCGGCGCGACTGATCGAAATTGATGGGAGTCAGATCAACTCTGACCAGCTGCCCCGAGCCATCGCGGGTGAACCGGCCGGGGAAGGCAGCCTCGATCGCAGGCGTTGCTGTAATGTTCGAGATCGGATCGTCGATCGTCTGGTGCACATAATCGGCGCGGAGCCGAAGGTCGGTGTTCGGGAAGGGCTGCCAATTGCCGCTCAGCTTCACGACGGTGCGACGGTCGGCCTTGAGGCTCGGGTTTCCGCCGGTGATCGCATCGACCAACACCGTCTGGCCGGTCGAAAAGTCGAAGATCCGCGACCCCGGCGTATCGAGCACTGGATCGCCGAGCTGGTTGATCGTCGGGGCGCCCTGCTCTCGCGTCCAGCTGGTGATGAAGTTCAATCGATCGACCGGCGACCAGTTGGCGCCGGCGCCGATGGTCGTCAGCGTTCCGAAGTCCGACAGCTGGTCAACCTCCGCATTGCCGTTGAACGTCAGGTTCCCGAGCGCGCTGAACTCGCGTCCGCGGCGGGAGATCGGAAGGTCGACGTTCATCGCCGCCTCGCCGGTCGTGCGCGACAACGAGTTGGACGACGCTGCGCCCAGCCGAGTCCGGCTGCTGTCGAGATGTTGCGTATTCCCGTCAAGCGTCAGCGTTGTGCTCGCGTTCCCGGCCGGGAGCTTGAATAGAGTGCCGTTCGCTGTCGCCTTGAGGTCTGCAGTTTGGGTCGTCTCGCGCGTGCGATCGCTCGGGAAGTTCGCATCGTCGCGATCGGTATGCGTAAGCGTTCGATCGAGGTCCGCGTTTCCGGTCACGGTCCAGCGCCACTGCGACTTGGTCGTGCCGTTGAGCACTACGCCCGCATGGGCAGAATCGGTCGACGTATCCCGATCGAGGGGCTCAAGCAGGCTCGGATTCAAGCCGATTAGAGACCTGCCTTCGTTGTGCTCGAGTTCCGTGTTGAGCGTTGCCGATACGTTGCCCAGGATTTGACGATTGAAGGTTGCCGAGCCGCGAATGTCGCGCTTGGTCCCAACCAGCGATCGCGCGGCCAAGGCCTGCTGCTCCGTCGCGCCGCTTGGCGGCGTCTGATCGATGTCGCGCTCCGCCTCGGTCAGCATGCTGTTGCCTTCGGCGTGGAGGTTGATCGTCGTCCGGCCGTTGCGCTGGATCAGCAGGCGGGTGAGGTCGGCGACACCGTTGGCATAGCCGCCTTCGGTCGCTCCGCCCGCGCCGATTTGCGCAGTCGTCGAGCGGAAGCGCTGGCGAAGGACGATGTTTACGACCTTCTGGTCGGCTCGATAGCCGTACTTGAGCGCGACTTCCTCAGGCAGGATCTCGACGCGCACGATCGCTTCGGTGGGAATGTCGCGAAGTTCGCGGAAGCTGGAAACGCGCTGACCGTTGAGCAGCAGAACAGGCGCGCCGCCGCCGCGTCCCTGAACGCTGCCGATCTGCGGTGCGAGCGCTTCCAGAAGCTCGTTGATGTTGGTTGCGCCAGTCGCCCGGACCTCCCTCGCATCGAGGGTCTTCTCGGGTGGAATGTCACCGATAACTGAGCCGCGCGGCCGCTGTCCGGTGATCACGATATCCTCTTCGTCCGGGATCTCGTCGGGGGCTTGGGAGGCAGCGGGCGCTGGTGTCGCAGTCGTCGGTGCGGGCGATTGCGTGGATGCCGGTGCCTGCGTTGTGGTCGCCGCAGGATCAGCCGCCGTCGGCTGCTGCGAGAGCGCTGGCGAAATCGGGAAAAGGGAGGCAGCGCTGGCGAGCAGCAGGGAACGGCTGGTCATGAACTCCCCCGGTAGTGAGGCGGTCTGAACGGGCGCTTACAACGAAGTGACGTTCGACAAAGTGCCAAATGTTACCGACGAAAAGCAGTGGCCGACGGATGAATTCGCGTTAAGGCAACACCTCAACTTTTGTTAGCCTTTCATTTCAGGGAGTTGTTGATGCGCCGAGCGTTGCTGGCCTTCGTTCTTTCAACCTGCCTTGCTGGCGCGGCTTCGGCGCAGCTCGTTCCACAGCTCAACAGCCGCCCCGAGGCCAAGGCGAAGATCGACACGATCCCGGCCGCACGCGACATCGCCTATCCCGGCACGATCCAGCTGACGGTGGACGCGAGCGACGTCACTCGCGGCATCTTCCGCGTTCGCGAGCGCGTGCCGGTACCCGGCGCGGGCGATTTCGTGCTGCTCTATCCCAAATGGCTCCCGGGTCACCATTCGCCCTCGGGGCAGATCAACAAGGTAGCCGGCTTCCGCGCCACTTCCGGCGGCCGCGAGCTTGCGTGGGCGCGCGATACGCTCGACGTATATGCGTTCCACATTACCGTTCCGAGCGGCGTCAGCAGCATCGACGTCGAGTTCCAGTACGTCTCGCCGACCGACAACAACCAGGGCCGGATCGTCGCCACGCCGGACATGGCGAGCATCCAGTGGATCGCCAATTCGCTCTACCCGGCCGGCTATTATGTGCGGAACATTCCCGTGCAGGCGTCGGTGATCGTTCCGTCAGGATGGAAGGTCGCGACCGCGCTCCGCCCGAGCAAGTCAAGCGCGACGCGCATCGACTATCCGGTCACCAGCTACGAGATCCTGATGGATTCGCCGCTGATCGCGGGCGCGCACTATCGGCGAATACCGCTCACCAACGATGTCGCGATCGACGTCATCGCCGACAACAATGAAGAGCTCGCTGCCAAGCCCGACCAGATCGCCGCGCACAAGAGGCTAGTCGACCAGGCGGTGAAGGCTTTTGGGGCGCAGCACTACGACCATTACGACTTCCTGCTGACCATCTCCGATTATCTCGGCGGATCGGGGCTCGAGCACCACCGCAGTTCCGAGGATGGCGTCGACCGCGGCTATTTCACTGACTGGGAGAGCAAGCTCGGCGATCGCAACCTGCTGCCGCATGAATATGCGCACAGCTGGAACGGCAAGTACCGGCGCGGGGCCGACTTGTGGACGCCCGACTATCGCACCCCGATGCAGGACAGCCTGCTGTGGGTTTATGAAGGCCAGACGCAATTCTGGGGCTACGTACTCGGCGCCCGCTCCGGCATGCTTACGAAGCAGGACACGCTCGACGCGATCGCGGCGACGGCCGCTACCTACGCCTATGGCACGCCGGGCCGAAAATGGCGGCCGCTGGTCGACACCACCAACGATCCGATCATCGCCCAGCGCTCGCCGCAGCCGTGGCGCAGCTGGCAGCGCAGCGAGGATTATTACAGCGAGGGCGAGCTGATCTGGATCGACGTCGACCGGATCATCCGACGGCAGTCCGGCGGCAGGCGCTCGATCGACGATTTCGCCCGCGCCTTCTTCGGCGTGCGCGATCGCGACTGGGGCGAGCTGACCTACACGTTCGATACGATCATCGCGACGCTCAACCAGGTGCAGCCCTACGACTGGCGCTCTTACCTGCAGCGCAAGGTCTATGACCTCGCAGCGCAGCCGCCGCTCGAGGGCATCACGCAGGGCGGGTACCGCCTCGCCTTCACCGATGAGCCGACCAAGTGGATCAAAAGCGCCGAAAAGGAAGGCAAGAACAACAACCTGACTTATTCAGGCGGCTTCGTCGTCGGCAATGACGGGAAGATCACCAGCGTGTTATGGGACAGCGCGGCGTTCAACGCCGGGCTCAGCATCGGCTCCGAAGTGGTGGCGGTGAACGGCCGGAAATTCGATGCGGACGGGCTGAAGCGCGCAATCAAGGCCGCTGCGAACAATGGTCCCGCACCCGAACTGCTGATCCACGATGGCGAGGTCTACCGCACGGTGAAGCTCGATTGGCACGGCGGCCTGCGCTATCCACGGTTGGTGAAAGCCGGCGGCGGCGAAGGGACGCTCGATCGATTGCTAGCGCCGCGCTGATCGGAAGAGGGGGCGCATGCGAAGGCTGCTGCCGTTGATTGCAATGATGGCTTTGTCCGCAGCCGCTACGGCACAAAGCGGGGCCGAAGCCCCGGCCCGTGCTGCACCGGTCAGGGCCGACCATATGCCTCTGCTGAGCATCGATGCCGCTGTGGACGCCACGTCCGCAGCCATAGAGCGCATCCGAAGGATCGACCCGCAGCTAGGTTCCGTGATTGCGCTTGATCCCACAGCGATGGAGCAGGCGCGGCGAGCCGACGCTGCGGGCCTGAGGACGCCAATTGCGGGCAAGCCGGTGCTCATCAAGGACAATATTGAAACGGCGGGGCCGCTTCCCACCACCGCGGGCAGCCTCGCCCTCGCCAATAACGTCACCCGGCGGGATGCGCCGCTCGTCGCACGTCTCCGCGCAGCTGGCGCAGTGGTCCTCGGCAAAACGAACCTGAGCGAATGGGCGAACATCCGTTCGAATACGTCGATCTCCGGGTGGAGCGCGCTCGGCGGACAGGTTCGCAATCCCTGGGCGCTCGACCGCAACCCGTGCGGCAGTTCCAGTGGCTCCGGAGCCGCCGTCGCTGCAGGCCTCGTCCGCCTCGCGATCGGCACCGAGACGGATGGGTCGATCACCTGCCCGGCGGCGATCAACGGCATCGTCGGATTAAAACCGACCGTCGGGCTAGTCAGCCGGACTTACGTCGTTCCGATCAGTCACAGCCAGGACACGCCCGGCCCGATGACCGCCAGCGTGCGCGAGGCGGCGGAGTTGCTAACGGTGATTTCCGGAACCGATCCGCAGGACCCCGCAACCAAAGAGGCCGACAAGCGCAAGCGCGACTATGCGGCGGCGCTCGACGCCAATTCGCTGAAGGGCAAGCGCATCGGAGTGATGCGCTTCGCTTCCGGCTTTGGAACCAACGCCGCCTTCGAAACGGCGCTTGCGGTGCTGCGCGAACGTGGCGCAACCCTGATCGAGATTCGGAAGGTTGAGAAGTTCGACGATGATGCGCTCGGAGCCAATGAGCAGACGGTGCTTTACTCCGAACTTAAAGCCGATCTCGCCAAGTATTTGCGGGGCAGTCCCGCAGCGATCTCGGTGCGCACGCTCGCCGACGTGATCGCTTTCGACCGCGCCCACCAGCGCCAGGAGATGGCGCTGTTCGGGCAAGAGACGTTCGAGAAGGCAGAGAAGACGAAAGGCCTTGATGATGCCGCCTATAAGAAGGCGCGCGCAGCGAGCTTCGCAATGGCCGCGGGCGCGATCGATGGCCTGCTGAAGAAGTATAATGTCGTTGCGCTCGTCGGTCCGACGATGCCGCCCGCGTGGAAGATCGATGCAGTGAACGGCGATCAATCGTCAGGCGGCGGTGCCGGTTCGCTCGCAGCAGTCGCAGGCTACCCGCACCTCACGGTTCCGATGGGCCTGGTGAAGGGACTGCCAGTTGGGCTCAGTTTCCTCGGGCCCAAATGGTCGGAGCCGCTGCTGCTCAGTCTTGCCTATGCGTATGAGCAGGCGCGAGGGCCCTTCCCGACACCCAAATTCTACCGCTCGATCGAGGAAAGCCCCGAAATCGCGCCGCTTCTCCAGCCGCAGCGCTAGTGGGTGTCACTCGGCGCAATATATTCGAAGTCGATCAGGTACACATTCGTGCCAGTGCCATGTTTCGCGACTTTGAGAAGGTCGACTATTCCCTTGAACCCTGACCGCCGGGCAAGCTCTCCAGTGATATCGGCGATCTCGATTCGTCGGATCGACTCAACAACGATGTGCCCATCTTCCATCGGGTAGATACCGCCGACTTTCACATGCGGGCGCTGCCAGATGCGGATCGTGCAGGTTATTCGCCCTTCCCGAATTCCGTCGCGAAGACGCGTGGCGAACATCATTGCAGGCGCAGATCGCTAGCTCGTCAGGCGCAGTGCGGCGATTGCGGCGACGATGGCGAGGATGAGGAGCATGCGGATGAGGCTCGATGGTTCGTGGAACCAGAGGATACCGACAACCACCGTCCCGACCGCGCCGATCCCGCCCCACACGGAGTAGGCAGTGCCCATCGGAATCGATCGCGACGCGACTTCGAGTAGCACCATGCTGACGGCAACTGACGCGAGGAAGGCGAGCGTCCAGGGTACATTGCGGAAGCCGTCGACGAAGCGCAGCGATGTCGTAAATCCAACCTCGAAGAAGCCGCCGACGATCAGCCAAAGCCAGGGCATTAATTTCCTTTCACTGGACGCGCGGGCTTCATTCGTTACGCTCGCTAGTCATGGCGAAGCCGCGCACCATCGGCAACATGATCGCGCCGCCGCGATTCCTCGCGTTTCTGGTCGCACTGATCATTGCCTTCCCTATCGGCGTCGATTTCTTTCATCGCTGGGCTCTTGGAGCAATGGCCGCTTTCGACTTCGCGGCAATCCTGTTCCTGATGTTGTGCCTGCCACTTCTTGGCACGCGCGAAGCCGAGGAGATCCGCGAGCATGCCGAACAGAACGATGCGAACCGGCATGTGCTTCTGGCGATCACCGGGATCGTCATGGCGGTGCTGCTCACCGCAATCGCCGCCGAAGCGGTGGGGCATAATCCACAGCCGTTCACCAAGGCGCTAATCATCGGCACGCTCGCCCTCGCCTGGCTGTTCAGTAACACGATCTACGCACTGCACTACGCGCATCTCGCCTACATGATGCCAGAGGATGGCTGCTGCGGTTTCGAATTCCCGGGGACCAAGCAGCCCGATTATTGGGACTTTATCTATTTCGCCTTCACCTGCGGAATGGCGTTCGCGACATCGGACGTTGCAATCAGCAACCAGCATGTGCGGCGCGTTGTGACGGTGCATTGCTTCGCCGCCTTCGTCTTCAACATCGGGGTGCTCGCCTTCACCATCAACGTGCTCGGCAGCGGCGGCTAGGCGGTCGCTTCCAGAGCGGGGTGGTCGAGCTTGCGGGTGCGCGCGGCGATGAGGCAGCCGGCGACGATCAACCCGGCTCCAACGAGCGTAAAAAGGGACACCCCTTCGCCGAACCGAAGCCAGCCGAGCAGCATCGCCCAAAGAAACGAACTATATTCAGTCGTCGAGAGATAGGCCGCTCCCGCCCGGGCATAGCCCCAGCCGAGCAACATGAGCGACCCGATCGCCAGTAGAGCGGCAAGGATAAGCTCGCCCCAATGGCCGGTGGGCAGCGGCGCACCCATGAACGGGGCGGAGATCAGCAGCACCGCCCCGATCACCAGATTCTGGAAAAAGGCGATCTCTATCGGGCCGGCATGTTGCGCCTGCCGGCGCATTACGATGATGTTGAACGCGTAGATGACCGCCGACCCGAGAATCGCAACGCTGCCGAGCAAGGCGTCGGGTCCGAGGTCCGCCTTGGCCTGGCCAAAGAAGATCACGACGACTCCGGCGAAAGCTGCGATCGATCCGCCGACCGTGCGCTTGCCGACCGGTTCCTCGAGAATGAGGGCCGCGAGGACCAGCGCGATTAGCGGAGCAATGAAGGTCAATGCCACAGCCTGAGCCATCGGCACGCGAGCGAGGCCCCAGAAGAACAGGACAGCCATCGGCACCATCATCGTCCCGCGCAGGAGGTGGAGGCGCAGCGCTGTTCTCTTCGGCCACGCGTTGCGCGTCGCCAGGAACGGCACCGCCGCCAGTGCGATTCCGATGAGCGAGCGCCACAACAAGGTTTGGAAAGTCCCGATCGCCAAGCTCAGCCCCTTCATGACCATGTCCATGATCGAAAAGAGCGCGATCCCGGCCACGGCGATGGCATAAGCAGAGGCCGGGCTGTGCTGAGCGGCGCGTGTCACGCGCCGCGAGTAGCTGCAGTTACTTGCCCTCGTCGAGGGCGGATGGCTGCGATTCGATCAGCAGCGGGGGCTGTTCGTGAGATTTGGCGATGCCGTTGGCGAGGACTCCGCCGAGAATCAGAATGAGCAGCAGCTTGGTCACGATCCCAAGCTGCCCGCATAAGGTTAAAGAAGGCTAACCCTACTCGGCCGCATCGAGCGTCTGTTCGCGCGCCTCAGCGGCCTCGATCTCCGCCGCCTTCGCTTCGACCAGCTTGACGATGTGGTCAATCATGCCGGTGTCTTGGACGTGGTGGTCGGTGACGCCCGACAAATAGACCATATGCTTGCCCTGGCCGCCGCCGGTGATCCCGATGTCGGTCTCGCGCGCTTCGCCGGGACCGTTGACGACGCAGCCGAGCACGCTCAGCGACATCGGCGTCTTGATGTGCTGCAGCCGCTCCTCGAGCGCCTCGACCGTGCGGATCACGTCAAAGCCCTGGCGCGCGCAGCTGGGGCAGGAGACGACGCGGACTCCGCGGCTGCGGATGCCGAGCGCCTTGAGTATCTCGTAGCCGACGCGGACCTCTTCTTCGGGTTCGGCGGACAGCGAGACGCGGATCGTATCGCCAATTCCGGCCCAGAGCAGATTGCCCATGCCGATCGCCGACTTAACCGTGCCGCCAATCAGCCCGCCGGCCTCGGTGATGCCGAGGTGGAGCGGGCAATCCACTTCGCTTGCAAGCTGCATGTATGCAGCGACGGCGAGGAACACGTCGCTGGCTTTGACGGCGACCTTATAGTCGCGGAAGCCGTGGTCCTCGAGAATTCGGATATGGTCGAGCGCGCTTTCGACCAAAGCCTCGGGACAGGGCTCGCCGTATTTTTCGAGCAAGTCTTTCTCGAGGCTGCCGGCGTTCACACCGATGCGGATCGCGCAGCCGTTGGCGCGGGCTGCGGCAATCACTTCCTTCACCCGCTCCGAGGAGCCGATGTTGCCCGGGTTGATGCGCAGGCACGCGGCGCCGGCGTCGGCCGCCTCAAGCGCACGCTTGTAGTGGAAGTGGATGTCGGCGACGATCGGGACGTTCGCAGCGCTGACGATCTCCTTCAGCGCCGCGGTCGCATCCGTAGTCGGGCAGGACACGCGGATGATGTCGGCGCCCGCCTCTTCGCAACGGCGGATCTGCTCGATCGTCGCCTGCGCGTCCTCGGTCGGGGTGTTGGTCATCGTCTGGACACTGATCGGCGCGTCTCCGCCGACGGGGACGGCGCCGACCATGATCTGCCGCGACTTGCGCCGCTCGATATCGCGCCAGGGACGGATGGAAGACATGATGCGCGATATAAGCGCTTGGAGCTCAAGCACAAACTGGCCGGAGATCGATTCGCTTGGACCGGCCATCGGTGATAATGGCGCGTTAACGGGGACTCGCTCGGGGGCGGCCTATGGGCAAGCTTGTCCGACTGACGACAGACGAACACGTGCCGGGGACAGCCGACGCGGCGGTCCGCCGCATCCCGCGGCTGCGCACGCGCTATTACGCGTTCCTCAGCTACAGCCATAAGGACAAGGAGCTCGCCGACTGGCTGCACCGCGAGCTGGAGCGGTTCCGGGTGCCGCGATCGATCGCCGGTACGCTGACTGCAAACGGAGTTGTTCCGCGGCGGCTCTCGCCGATCTTCCGCGACGAACAGGATCTTTCCGCGGGAGGCGACCTCGCAGAGGAAATCAAGGCCGCGCTCGCCGCGTCGCAGTTCCTGGTTGTCCTGTGCTCGCCGACCGCCGCGAAGTCCCGCTGGACCAACCAGGAGATCGAAACCTTCAAACGCACCCGCCCTGAGGGCTGCGTGCTCGCCGCCGTCGTCGCGGGCGAGCCGTTCGCGAGCGACATGCCGGGACGCGAGGAGGAGGAATGCTTCCCGCCCGCGCTGCGGTACAAATATGACCGGCGCGGGCATCAGACGACGAAGCGCGCGGAGCCGCTGGCGGCTGACTTTCGCCAGGATGGTGAGGGCAAGCGCCTTGCATTCCTGAAGCTCGTCGCGGGGATGCTCGGCGTCGGCCTCGATGAGCTGGTGCGGCGCGAGCAAACGCGGCGCCAGAGGCGCCTCGCCTGGGTGGCCGCGGCATCGCTGGCGGGAATGACCGTGACGAGCGGGCTCGCGGTTGTGGCGCTTCAAGCCAGGGATGCCGCGCGCGATCAGCGGCGCGAAGCGGAAGGCCTCGTCGCCTTCATGCTCGGTGACTTGAAGGACAAGCTCGAGCCGATCGGCAAGCTCGACGCGCTGGACGGCGTTGGGTCACGCGTGCTGGCTTACTACAGCAACCAGGACGCTTCGGAGCTCACCGATGCAGCGCTGACGCAGCGCTCCAAGGCCCTCAGCCTGATGGCGCAGGTGGCGGATGCGCGGGGCGACAGCCAAACGGCGC
>Ga0207674_10003396_pt1 | contig 19530 bp, 17 predicted proteins | sample KBSCornC72_FD_184303 | JGI IMG/M metagenome (GOLD analysis project Ga0207674, IMG submission 184303) | Corn rhizosphere microbial communities from Kellogg Biological Station, Michigan, USA - KBS Corn C7-2 (SPAdes) (version 2) | ecosystem: Host-associated > Plants > Roots > Rhizosphere > Soil ... | reverse complement strand
GAGAAGCCGAAGCTTCAACGAGATGCAACCCTCATCGGGCCGCCGGATCTCAAGCTTCCCCAGTCCAAGCAGCCCGGGGATCTGTTTTCGCCGAATGCAGTGATTCCATCGAACGGCACAGGAAACCGCGGCGGCATTGGCGACGGCGTAGGAACTGGAATTAGCACGGGCCACGGGCTCGGCGACGGTCCCGGCTTGGAACGGGGATACGGAGGTGGCGTCTACCCTCCCGGCAACGGAGTCACTGCACCGCATGTCATCTACAATCCCGATCCCGAGTACGCCGACGAAGCCCGCCGGATAAAGTATCAAGGCAACGTTGTGCTCTCGCTGATCGTCGACCCCCTGGGCAAGGTCCGCCAGATTCGAGTGGCCCGCTCTTTGGGGATGGGCCTCGACGAAAAAGCCGTGGAAGCGGTTCAGAAGTGGCGCTTTGTTCCAGGAATGAAAGATGGACGGCCGGTCGCGGTTCAGGTCAATGTCGAAGTCACTTTCCGATTGTACTGAGGGCCAATCTCTCAAGAGGCGTTGCGGGCGAGTCCCAAAGGCCTCTTCGAGGATCGGGAGTGGTATGCCGCAGTTAGGCCGAGAAAACCCAGCCTGATTCCGGTTACGCCTCTTTTGCGTTTTTGGGGAATTAACGCTTAACGGAAGCTCGCGCTCTTAAACGTCTGTCTAAAATCCGCGCCTTCCATCTTGATGATGCGGCACATCTCATGCAGCCGCGAGCGCATCCGCTCTCCGATCCGGTCACCCAAGGTCTCGCTGCGCGCAGCCCGCTGCGCCCGCAGAAATTCTGAATTCCCGGGCATTTCACGCGCGGCATCGTCGGGATAATTCGTTGTAATAATTGTCGTTCGATTGTCGTTGTAGCGCGTATTCAGAATCAGACTGACGGTATCCCACACCCATTCGCTCGGTTTCACCGCGCCGAGTTCGTCTAGCACTAATACCTCGGTCTCAAATACCGGACGCAAGACCTCTAACTCGGTGGCCTTCACCGAGTCGTTATAAGAATTTTGGATCTCCTTCAGGAGTTCGCGGTAGTCATAGAACAGACACGCGATCCCTTTGCTCAGGATCAGCTCCTTGATGATACCCACGGCCAGGTGTGTCTTCCCGACACCGACCGTACCAATCAGCAGCAGCCCCGAGTTCTCCAGCGGATACTCTTCGACAAACTTGCAGGCGGCCATACGAGCGGACACCAAATTCCGATGGGGGCCCTCGAATTCAAAATTCGACAGCTCGCAATGCTCGTACCGCTTGGGGATTCGCGCAGCGGCCACCAGCGCCAGGCTTTTCCGCTTCAGACGGCACTCACAACGGCTGACCCGCCGGTCTTCGTCGCGAAACTTCCATCCCGTGCCACCGCAAACAGGGCAAACTTCCGAGGACACTCTCATCACAAGCTCTGATTCCACTTTGCACTCTGCCCTCGCTTCTCGCAAGTGCCGAGCCGGGAAGCTCTGTGCACATTCTGTGGAGTTGAGGAGATCCTTGTGGAGAATGCGGCCCAAACCAGTTCACCACCCCTGCAAAGATGTCTCGCTGATCGCCGGTTAGCGTCTCAGAAAGGGCCAGAGATTTTCTGTTCGTCCCGGTATCGCGGTGGTGGCACGTGAATTCCCGCCAGCATCGGTTCATTCCGATACCCCTGTACCCAAACTCGGCATCTGGCGCGGATTTTCACAGTTGACTTTCGCAAAATGCAGGCGCTAAATAGCTGGCGTTGGGTTTCCAATTCAGCGAAAACAAGTTTTCCTGCGGCGCCGTGGGTGCGCCCGCAGCAGATCCTCGCTGAGACAAGGAAGAACTCCACAGGAGATACTTATGAACAAAGCAGATCTCATCGACCGCATTGCTGCGGGCTGCGGAATCAGCAAGACTCAGGCCGCTGGCGCAATTGACACCGCAGTTGAGAGCATCACTGGCGCCTTAAAAAAGGGTGACCGCGTAGCCCTTATCGGATTTGGAACCTTTTCAATCTCGCAACGCAAGGCACGCAATGGTCGCAATCCCCAAACTGGCGCGACCATCAAGATAGCGGCCCGCCGCGTGGCCAAGTTCACTGCCGGTGCGGAACTGAAGAAAGCCGTCAATCGGGGCAAATAACAATTTCAGAATTCGAAAACGGCAGGGGGTCGGCCCTGCCGTTTCTTGTTTTTGGAGCAATCCCAGCACTACCATCCGGGGATCAGAAACCCAGTTTCCCGCCGATATTCTTCGTAGTCGTCCCCGAACTCTGCCGCCATGAACTGTTCCTCTCTACGGGCCTTTATGCTTTCCGAAGCCAGAATGAGGGGGATCGCCAGCACTCCCCTCCACTCCCCGACGAAGATAGCAGTACCAATCGTCGCAAGCAGCAAGCCGGAGTAGATAGGATGTCGCACAAAGGCATAGGGACCCGACTTTACCAATTGATGGTCGATTTTTCTGGTCACGCGGGCGCTCCAGTTTTCACCCAAAATGATTCGTGCCCAAATGGCAACCCCCACGCCAGCAAACGTCAGCACAATTCCCGCCGTCGCTACCCACTGGGACGTCCTGACGAAGCGCTCTCCCAGCAGGCCTACCGCCGAATGCTCGGAAAACAGCAGATAGAATCCAGCTACCATCAGTGAGCCGTATCCCAGACGAGACCACAATGGCTCCTCTGCCTTGGTCGTCTTTACCCGCAGCGCGGCCACAATCCAGACAATTATGAATGCGTACCAGGGCAGGAGCTCAATTTGCCATTGCGTCATTTGTCGGAAGCTCATCTTCCAATCCTCATTTGGAAATTCGTCGCAGATGCTCGATCCACCTGACCTCCGCTTCACTCTCGGCAAAAAAGCGTCGGGTGACCTCTCCCGCATAACGATCGAGATCGAAGTTCTTTTCGATGGCCGAGAGCTTTTCCAGCCTGGACCTCAGAAACGTCTCTCTTGCATCGAGGATACGCAGGCGAGCTTCGGGCTCAATGACTTGAAACATCCCAACGCGAACCCGGAACTCATCGGACTCGCGCGCATCTTGCTCGCTGAAGCTGCTCAGCCGCAAGATCAGCTCCTTTTTCCCGAGAGCGGTCAAGGAATACAGTTGGCGCCTCTGTCCTCTTTCTCCCGGGACTTCTTGTTTGGTCACCCATTTGTTCGCCACAAAGCGTCGTAACAGGGGATACACAAGGTTGTTGTGGAGATTCTCCTGGCCAAGGATCAACCCTGCTTGCCGCTTCAGCGAATACCCGTGCTTTGCACCCGGCAGTAGGGTAGCTAAGATTATTAGGTCAGTCATGACTGTGTCAATATTGATCTATTAGCGGGAGGGGAGTCAAGCCGCTGAAGGCTCCATGCACAAAGTGCTTAGATAGGATCGAAGTCGGCTCAAGCCAAAAGAGCCTGAACTACGGCCACCGCAGCTTCGAGAGCGCGGCCATTTTGATCGAGCGCAGGATCATAGGAGCCGATGCCGAGGGCAGCTACTTTTGTGGCTCGTCGCGCTTCCTCCAGTGCCTTGATGAGTTCCTCAACGGTAATTCCTCCCGGCGGAGTCCACTGATTGGCCGTCGCAACCGAAGGTTGGAGCACATCAAGGTCGACGTGCAGATAGAATTGCTGGACTTGCTTCGCGATGGGGATGAGTTTGGTTGGCAACTCATCAGGCTTCGAGAGCCGGCTGACTCCGAGTTCCTCCAAAAGCAGGGCTTCGCAGGGCTCGGCCGCCCTGGCATCAAGCAGCAAGATTCGTCGACCGGGCACGGGAGAAAATCCCGGAACGGTTTTTGCCAAGGTTTGCCAAGCGCGGCCCAGAATCGTGCTGATTGGCATCCCATCGAGGAAGCCGGATTTCGTGGTCTCCGGCGTGGTCGCTTCTCCGTGCGCATCGAACCAAATAATTCCGGTGTTGTCTGTTCCGCAGCCGCTCACCGTACCCAGGGCGGCGTTACAGTTGCCAGACAGGACAAGAGGAAACTGCCCGGCTGCCCGGCATGTTCGCACGCGATCGGCGACTTTGCGGGCCAGCAGAAAAGCAGCGCTGATTTCGGTGGGATACTCGCTTTCGAGCACGATCTCCTCAGCCGTGAATGCGACTCCCATCTCCGCGAACAGAGGTTTTAAGCCGGCTTCAAAGATCTTTTCAGGCCCGCGTCCCATTCGCTTGCGATAGTAGCCACAGTCATAGGACACCAGGAGGATTGCGACTTCCATAACGGATCATTCTATTTGTAACGGCCATGACTCGCAGCGGTAAGACTCTCCGGATTTCAAGCGTTTTCGCCCCGCCCCCTTAAGCCATGTCTGCACTCCCTCGCCAACGAGCATTTCCTGGTTTAGGGTTGATTCGCGCATCAAAACTTTGAGTGGTTTCAGAATGCCACCTTCTCATCGTAAAATGGACAACAGCCCGGCGTGGCAGCGGGTCGGAGGATTCAACTTAAATTGCCGGAACTGAGAAAAGACCCTATTGTCGGGCGCTGGGTCATTATTTCGACCGATCGCGCCAAACGCCCCACCGATTTCGCCCGCGACGCTGTCAAAATGAAGGGCGGCTTCTGCCCTTTTTGCTACGGAAACGAAAGCAAGACTCCACCCGAAATCCAGGCTTATCGTCCCAGCCACAACGGAGGGCCTCCGCCCCAACGCGACACACCCGGCTGGACGGTGCGAGTTGTACCTAATAAATTCCCCGCACTCGGCATTGAGGGCAACCTGAACCGACAGGCGGAGGGCATGTTCGATCGCATGAACGGTATCGGTGCGCACGAAGTGATCGTCGAGACCAACGACCACACCGCCAGCCTCGCAACGTTGCCACCGAAAAAGATCGAAGACGTGCTCTGGACCTTCCGCGACCGCATTCTTGATCTAAAGAAGGATCGCCGTTTCAAGTACATCCTGATCTTCAAGAACCACGGCGACTCCGCGGGTGCATCGCTCGAGCATGCCCACTCTCAGTTGATTGCGTTGCCCATCGTGCCAATCTATGTCGCCGAAGAGATCGAAGGCGCCAAGCAGTACTACATCTACAAAGAGCGCTGCGTTTTCTGCGACATCGTACAACAGGAGACCGAATCCGGCGTGAGGTTGGTGGCGGAGAACGATGACTTTGTTACGATTGCTCCGTATGCTCCGCGTTTCCCGTTTGAGACGTGGATTCTGCCTAAGCAGCACGAGTCTTCGTTTGAGAATTCCTCCTCGCGCATGTTCGAGAACCTGGCCAAAGCGATCCGTGTGCTCCTGAATAAGGCTGACCAGGTGCTCGACAATCCCGCATACAACCTGGTGATTCACAGCTCACCTACGCAGGACCCGGCGAACGACCATTATCACTGGCACATTGAGTACGTTCCCAAGTTGACGCGCACCGGCGGGTTCGAGTGGGGTACGGGCTTTTACATCAACCCCACGCCTCCCGAAGAGGCGGCTCGGTTCTTGCGCGCCGCCAGTGTTGAAGAACCCGCGACGGCGACAGCAGTCTGAGGCAGGCCGTCGTTTCGGTTAGCTGTGGGTTCCTTTTCTTCTTCTGGGAACATTCTGGGCCACGATCCACGCACCTGCGCCGATAATCCACGAGATAAAGAACGCCGTCCAGTTCAGGCGTTCGTGGGGGGCGCGCCCAATGGCGGGAAGCCATACGAGCAGGGTAAAGCAAGTGATCATTCCAGCTTCGGCGGCTGCCGCCAGCCAGGGCAGCACTGAGAACAGGACGCCAAGTCCAGCCGCGATCTGTCCCACACCGGTCAGATAAGCCCATCCCATGCGGTACGGTAGCCATGCTGGAACTAGGTCGGCGGTCGCTTGTCCATAGAACAAATGCGATAGCCCAATGGGAATGACGGAAATGCCAAACATCACCCGCGCCGCCCGAATGCCGCTTTCGCCCGCCAGAAATCGTAATTTCGAATTGGGCGAGACTTCTACGAGCCGGCAAGCGAGCGTCCAACCCCCGGCAAGCAAGACCGTAAGTTCTCCCAGGCCTAGATAGACGGCTTCCATCTTCGGCGCCACAAACAATGCCGGCACCTTCAGCAAGGCCCACACCAAGAGATAGGGCAAAAGGACCCGCGCCGCGAGCGATGCCGTCGCTCTGAACAGCAAGCCAATGCCGAGCAAAAGCATCAGTACGCCCGAACCGTAGGCAGCCGCATGGCGCAGCGGGAGCCAGTCCGGCACCGGCTGCCACACCAGGGCAAAATCCCCATACTTAAGTGCCAGTACGCCGAGGCCGAGCAAGCCAATGGCAATCAGGCTTTGCCCCGGCTGTTGACCCTGACGGGCAACATTTTCGTTGTGTTCGACAACCTTGACCGACTGCGCTGCGCTGGCATTATCCATTTCGTTCTCCTCGAAGGCCGAACATTCGTTCCGTGCGATTCCCTGCGCCCGCGACATTGCGTACTGTCTCTCGGAAGACGAATTTTGCCACAATTCTAGGGTCCAATCGCTCAAATCCTCGCTGTGCAGAGCAAATTCCAATCATTGAGAGACTCCCCAATCTGGCTCCCTAGTTGTTTATCGCGGCGGCGGTGGATATGGTGGCGATTTGAAAAGCCTTGTCCAGCAAGGATCCTCGCTAGATTTTCACAGCCTGAAACCAGGCGTTTCCTCGCAATCCCAAGAAACCATGCTGCGCAATCACGCATGAAATCGTGGAAATCCGCACCCAGCAAGGATTGCCGCCCAATCCAAGAATTCACGGTTGCACCATTCGCGCAGCATAGCCCTGTGAATGAGCTGCACTCGATTGAATCAAAAGCATTTAGATTTTCGTTTTTCTTGTTGACCCAAAAAATAGAAGGAGTAAAACACAATTGTTCTTTGACAGTTTCTGAAGTTTTTCCGGTTGGTGCGGCGTCCGGGGGTCAAACGAGGTCACCTTCCGCAGACTGCCAGAGTGCTAACGCGAGAGAAGTTGGGCAACCAGCAAATCACGCGTACAGAGCTCCGGCAGGATGACGAAAGGAGGGCCAGTGAGGCTCTATAGCAAAGCGCTGGTCGAGGAGAACAGGAAACCCAGTCAAGGGCAGGATAGAGTCCCGAAGCGTTGAACTGATTTATCCGGTTGGCGGTAAGCCCGGAGCCCGAGTACAGATCGCTTGCACGCGGTCCGCAAGGATAGCGAATAAGCAGGTCGGCGAGGGTCTAAAGCGAGCTACTGGCCGAGACGAATGAGATCAACATCACTCCGGGACTCTTATTTTTGTGCTTACCTACTCCTAGCGGATCCTCCTCCCCGAACCGCCACGCCCTCTGCGATGTCCTACAACACGGGAACAATCGTCTGATTGGGAGCTGACATCCGCGCACGAAAAATCATCTTTGAGTCCGGCTCCTCCGCCACGACATCAACGTTCACCAAGTAACTGCCGGGCGCGAGCGTATCGCCGAAGGGCAGCTCCATATCTCGGGTGTTCTTCTGCAAGGTGAAATGTTGATATCCAATCGCGGTAGCACGTCCAATTTCATTCACCGCAAGCACATCGAACGTCAAATCGAAATCCCGTCCCGTAGTGTTCGAAACTTTGATCGAACCATCAATGCGGTTGCCGTTCACCTGCGACTTTTTCACCCAGTCTGCCCTCAACGCGGGCTCAACTTGCAGAGTGAATCTCTTCGGCATTGTCGACGCCCCGTTCCGATCCACGGCAATGACCGTAAGATCAAACGTGCCCAACTCGTTCACGACTCCTTCGATCGTTCCGTGCTCCCGCAGTTGAAGATTGTGCGCGAGGGAACCGCCCACCATTCGCCAATTCAGATTCTCTGTTCCTTTATTCGTCTCCAGCCTGAAGGAGTAAGGATTCCACAAATCCGCGGCAGGAAGTTCCTTGCTCGTGATCTCAGGTTGATCGGTTGATTGCCCCTGCTGCTGACCCGGCGCACAACTTACTAACACCAGCAGCAACAGCACGCGAAGTCGGAAAGCTTCTAGCGCTCGACGCATCCGCAAATTATAGGCGCTGCCATTCCGCTTCACGTACACTGTCATGACGTAAGATCGTTACCCCACTAGAACCTTGCGTCGAACTTGCATGCGATGAATTCCGCACAAACTCCCGCGTCGCCTCCATTCCGGATCGGCTTTGGCTGGGACTCACACGAGTTCAAAGCTGGCGTCCCGCTTAGAATCGGCGGCGTCGATATCGATTACCCGAAAGGTCTCGGCGGCCATTCCGACGGCGACGTCCTTCTGCATGCAATCACCGACGCCGTGCTCGGTGCAGTCGCGGCACCCGACATTGGCACGCTCTTCTCGCCCTCGGACCCGCGTTGGAAAGGTGCTGACTCAGCCGTCTTCCTTGAAGAGGCCCAGCGCAGAATGAAAATGGCAGGTTACGAAATCGCCAATCTCGACTCCGTTTTGATATTGGCCCGGCCAAAGATCGGCCCCCACGCGGCTCGTATTCGCGAACATATTGCTAAATTGCTGGGGATCTCTCCGGGGCAGATTGGAATTAAGGCCAAAACCCCTGAAGGTATGGGAACCGACAATGCCGCGATCGCGCATGCCACCGTCCTACTGCAGACCTCCCATTCCTCACCGAAACCGCGGGCCTCGAAGAAGAAAGCCCGCTAGTTGTCCCACGTCGACTACACGGCGCTAACCTGCCTTGCAGCTCGCCGTCCAATCGTTATCGCTGGCTTCGTGGAACCGGCACCCGACGTTTCACGTATTCAAAGCGAGTAGACGCGTGGAGGGAACTCTGCGCCGTAATCTGAACAAGAACAGGGGAAGGAACTGCCTCACGCTAGGTTTGGCGGCCAAGTGAAGGCAGTTCCTGCGCGTGTCGAATGTGACTTTGCACATTCGCCTGCAAATCCCCGAAGCATTGTATGCCTGAGCCGGCGGAAAGCAAGCCGGGGTCGGCCGCTACAGCAGTTCCCTCGCCGGGAACAAGGAGGAATGTGGTGAAAGCAGTTTTCAATCGAGTTACATCCCTGCAGAATCTCGTGCTGGCATGCGCGGTTCTGCTTGCGACCAGCGCATTCGCCGTCAATAAAGGCTCCGTTCAGCTCATGCAGCCGACCCAGGTTGCGGGAAAGCAACTTGCTGCCGGCTCCTACAAGATCCAATGGGACGGTTCCGGTGACCAGGTCCAGCTGAGCATCCTTCAGGGCAAGAAGGAAGTAGCTTCCACGAGCGCCCGCGTCGTGCAGATCCAGTCACCTTCACCGAATGACAATGCGTTGATCACGGTTGGTAGCGACGGAACCAGGACGCTATCCCAGATCCGTCTCCGCGGGAAGACCTTCGCGCTTGAACTCGGTGGCGAGGGTTCCGGAGCCGGATCGAGCGGCTCTGGCCGATAGATTTTCGCTCTCCGGGCCAAGGCAGGGCGGTGTCGAGTCTCCAACTGCTTCGACATCTTCCTGTTTTGGCCAGGCATTCTTCGGTCCAAGCGCGCGAAGGGCAGGACGCCAGGTACTGCTAAAATAGTCAGGCAATGGTCCTGTCCTTCGTCCGCGATTTTTTTGCGGACGTAGAAAAGCTGCCCGCCTTCTCGCGTGTTACCTCCCACCTTCGAGCGAACACGGGTCGCATTCGTGTAACTGGACTCACCCCGCCGGCCAAGGCACTACTTCTCGCGAAGTTTCAAAAGAGTGCTGCCCGCCCGCTGATTATGGTGGTTCGCAACAACCAGGAAGCCGATGAGCTTCTGCCGGTAGTGCGCGCCTTTTCGGAGCTAGTCGGAGGAGCGGCCGCAGACTCCGTCGTATGTCTTCCCACTCGCGACGTTCTCCCCTTCCAGAATCTCTCGCCACATCCCGAAATCCAGGAGCAGCGCGCCATCGCGCTGTGGCGAATCGCAACCGGTTCCGCGGAAATCGTGATCGTTCCAGCCCTGGCCGCCGCTACTCGCCTGCATCCCGCGGACTTCTACTCGGGCCTCGGAATGATCATCCGTCGTGGCGAAACCGTCGACACCTCGGCCCTCACGGCTCACCTGAACTCGGTGGGCTATAACACGACCGATGTGGTCGAAATGCCCGGCGAGTACGCCCTTCGCGGCGGCATTCTCGATGTCTACTCTCCCGAAGCAGAACGGCCACTTCGACTCGAGTTATTTGGAGACGAAGTCGAATCCATCCGCAAGTTCGATCCCGCAACGCAACGCTCGTCGTCTCCAGTTGACGAAGCGGTTCTTCTTCCGCTCTCCGAGACCCCGGTCAGCGAGGAATTGCTCGGCGCCATCGGCGCTCGCCTTTCTGGAAAACGAATCACGGGAAGGGACGATGTGATCGAAGAAGTTGTGCGCGCGAGCGGCGTCGCGGTCTTCCCGGGATGGGAGTTCTATGCACCGGTTGCTGGTCGGACGGGAACAATTTTTGATCTTCTACCAAATGCCGCCATGCTGGCCGACGAACCCGAGTTCCTAATCAGCGAACTCGACTCGGTTTGGGACAAAATCACAGACGCCCACGAACGCAGCGGTATCGGCAACCTGGTGCGCCCTTCCGAGCTTTACACCCCGCCCGAGGCATGGCGCGAGACTCTCGCCCAAACTGGCGGCGCGGATCTGGAACATCTCGGCATCGCCCGCGCTGACAGTCCGGAAACCGTCGAATTCCATACGCAACCCAGCCCCCGCTTCCATGGCTCGATCCCCACCATGCTGGAAGATGCGAGGAGGCAAATTGCGGAGAACCGCCGCGTTCTGGTTGCTGCCCCGAACACTGGCGAACTTGAGCGTCTCGCCGATTTCTTCGCGGAATCCGGCTTGCCCTTCCGCCTTGGCAGCCGGACCCGCGGCGGCGAAAGTTATGCCGATGAAACTGCCTACTTCACCGGCGATGTGCTGGCCGCCACCATCGTTAAGGCCTACATTCCCGATGGCATGATTTTGCCGGACGCGGCTCTTGCCATCTTCGGCACCCGCGATCTCTTCGATGAATCCGACTCGATTGTTTCTCGTCCTCTGCGCCAGAAATCGAAGACCTCAGCTTTTCTGTCTGACTTTCGCGATCTTCAAGTTGGGGACTACGTCGTGCACGTCGAGCACGGCATCGGCCAATATCAGGGGCTGAAGGAAATCAACCAGGGAGACGGCAACGCTGAGTTCATGCTGCTTGAATATGCAGACAGCGCGAAGTTGTACGTCCCGCTCACGCGTCTCGATCTCGTCCAGAAATATCGCTCCGCCGAAGGTGCGAAGCCTGTGCTGAATCACCTCGGCACCGCAACTTGGTCAAAGACCAAAGCCCGTGTGCGCAAGGCGATGAAAGACATGACCGAAGAGCTGCTGAAGCTGTATGCGCAGCGCAAGGCCGCACAGGGGCACGCCTTCCCGCCAGACGGTGAATTCATGCGGGAGTTCGAGGATGCCTTCGAGTACAACGAAACCGAAGACCAGGCGCAGGCTATCGTCGATCTCAAGCGCGACATGGAAACCACCCAGCCCATGGATCGCCTGCTCTGCGGCGACGTCGGCTACGGCAAGACCGAAGTTGCCATGCGTGCAGCCTTCAAGGCCATCAATGACAACAAACAGGTGGCCGTGCTCGCACCCACCACCGTCCTCACCTTCCAGCATTTTGAGACCTTCAAGCAACGCTTCGCCGCATTTCCGGTAACCATCGACATGGTCAGCCGCTTCCGATCGCCAAAGCAGCAAAAGGAAATCCTGCAGCGGGTCGAAGCCGGCAAGGTGGACATCCTGATTGGCACCCATCGACTGCTCTCAAAGGACGTAAAATTCGCGGATCTCGGCCTCTTGGTGGTCGACGAAGAACAGCGCTTCGGGGTTCGCCACAAAGAGCGCCTTAAGCAAATGCGCAAAGAAGTGGACGTGCTCACCATGTCCGCTACTCCCATCCCGCGTACCTTCCACATGTCCCTGGTTGGCTTACGCGACATGAGCATCATCGAGACTCCCCCGAAAGACCGCATCGCGGTTCAAACCGTCGTGGCCAGTTGGGATGAAAAGCTAGTCCGCTCAGCCATCGAACAGGAACTCGATCGCGATGGCCAGGTCTACTTCGTTCACAATCGCGTGGACACGATCTGGGAAATCGCTGCCAAGCTTCAGGAACTCGCGCCCCGCGCTCGCATCATCGTCGGACACGGCCAGATGTCCGAAGGGGAGCTGGAAAAGGTGATGCTGAAGTTCATGCATCACGAGGCCGATATTCTGGTCGCTACCACGATCATTGAGAACGGGCTCGATATCCCGCTCTGCAACACGATTCTGATTAATCGCGCCGAGCGCTTCGGCCTATCCGAGCTGTATCAACTTCGGGGACGCGTGGGCCGCTCGAATCGCCGCGCCTACGCCTATCTGCTCATCCCGGCCGAGATCGAACTTACTCCCATCGCGCGCCGTCGCCTTGCAGCCTTGAAGGAATTTTCGGATCTCGGCGCCGGGTTCAAGATCGCCGCCCTCGATCTGGAACTTCGCGGCGCCGGCAATCTGCTGGGTGGCGAGCAGAGCGGACATATCGAGGCAGTCGGCTTCGATCTTTACACCCAATTACTCGAGCAGGCGGTTCGCGAGATGAAGGGCGAAGCGGAGCCGCAAGCCGCTGCACAGCTCAATCTCGGGCTCAACATTCGCCTTCCCGCGGACTATATCACGGAAGAAAACCAGCGCCTGCGAATGTACAAGCGCATCGCCGGAGTCGAGACCGAGCGCCAGTTAGTCGATGTGGCCGCGGAGATCCGCGACCGCTATGGCGATCCACCGCTCGCTGTGCAACAACTGCTGCGTTACGCGACTCTGCGCATGAAAGCCGTCGACGCCGGCGTCGTATCTATCGAGCGCAAGCGCGACCTCGTCAGCATCAAGTTCCGCCACGATGCGCCCATCGATCCTGCCAAGCTGGCGACTTTCGTATCTATGAATCGCGGTTCGCAATTCCTTCCCGATGGCACTCTGAAATTCTTTGCCCGCAATGTTGGAGCCCAGGAACTCCTCGACCAACTCGACCAGATTCTCCTGACCCTCGGCGAAGGAAAAACATCGCCCTCGATCGCCTAAGCGGCCTGCGCTGGAAACGTTATTCTGGGCGCCTCTAATGGGCTTCATAGAATTTTTGAATTGGACTCGAGCGTTGTGCCTTGGCACATTGAACTACAGTTGTGCCGCCTCGATGCGGCCCGAATGGTTCAATCTCGCCCTGTTGCCCATCACTAGACCTCGTTGTCCTGGAAATCAAAGCAACATCGTTTCAGCTGAGCGGCTCACGCCGAAGGCGCAGGAGTGTTCGCCAGGCGCTTTCTTGACATTTAGACCTCTGAAGGGAGAACTACCATGAACCCAAAGAAAACGCGGGTAACGTTAAAGACCATTGCCGACTATGTGGGACTAACTCCTGGAACCATCTCCGCAGTACTCAACAACACACCTGCTGCAGACCGCATTCCACAAAGCACACGTGATCGCGTTACCGCTGCAGCGCGAGAGTTGAACTACTCGCCGAACCCCCTGGCGCGAGCATTACGAACTGGAGGATCAACCCTCCATCAGGTTGGCGCCGAACCCGCTAAGGCTCGCGGCGCCCTGGTCATTGCGGGCAGGGATCAATTTGAACGTGCTCTGAACGCGATCTACGAAGCTGGTCTGCGAATTCCCGATGACGTTTCGATTGTGGACTTAATCGAGGTACCGGAGGCCTGGGAACGTCCTACCATTAGGTCAGCCCACGAGGACTCGCCTTATGAAGTTGCCAAGCTCTCCTGACGCCGGGGCGAGGAAAGACAAAGAGGCACGGAGCTAGTCCGTGCCTCTGTTCTTACCAGTCGACTACTTAAGTTAAGCCGCCCTTTTCTCGGCGCGGAACTTTGCCCAGCGAGCTTTCTGAGCCGCTGCAATCCGTCGCCTTGCATCAGACGACAGAATTCTCAATGTCCGGTGCTTGCCCGCAGTCTTGCCGCTGGCCTTCCGGACCCGCGCCCAGCGGGCTCGTTGTGCAGCTGCCATACGCCGACGGGCTAGGGCTGAAACAACTCGTCCGGCTCGTGAGGAAGTACGAGTCGAGTTATCTCCGCCAAGACCTTCGAGTACAGAGATTGCCGAATCCAGCTGCTCTAACTGCTGTTGTTTGCGGCCCCGCTCATCACGAAGCTGCTGTAAGACGTGATCCAAGTTTGCCATGAATTACCCCCCTGGAAATACAGCCCAACGATTCTAGTCCAATGGATACGATTATGTAAGTCAGGTGACATAAATATTAGATAACTGCGCGAAAATTATCGGGAAATCACGGCCTCGAAACACCTTTCGAGAGAGACTTGGCAGAGTCGTGCAGGCGGCAACAACGTTACGGGACCAGCTTCTTGATGAGTGCTCCGGTTACCCTCATCTACTCGGATCCTTTTCTTTTCTCGTAAGCAGAAATTGTCGTAACCTCGACTAAGCCTGGAAGCCACAGCGTCCAAAGAAAAGATTCCAGGTTTGAGATTGCGGGATTGCGAAGTTGAACTTCAGGAAGGCCTTTTTGACGATAGACGCTGCTTCCCCTTGCCAACCGCACTCTGAAAGGCTCTGCTGAATTGCATCGTATGTCGATACAGATTTTCCTGTGCGGAGGAGGGCAACATGCCTGGTAGAACAGCTCTTCAACGCTAAAGTCGCTGAGTTTGTTACTATTTCTGGGCGCCCGCCCTTGGGTATCGAGCCATGGCCGGCTTATGACTTCTATGCTTCGTTCACTGCCATTTTTGCTTTCCTTACTCCTGCTCACAGTGCCGGGCATAACTACGGCAGAGAGTGGGGCGTCGAGTTCATCTCCCCGGCCGGGGACTGTGATCCTTGCCGAAAGCCCTCCCTTGGGCTGGAACAGTTGGGACGGTTACGGGACCACGATTGATGAGAAAGAATTCCGCGCCAACGCCGATTGGTTCGCCAAGCACTTGAAGCCCTTCGGCTGGCAGTACGTCACCATTGACATGGAATGGTTTGTGACTAATCCCAAGCCCGCAGGGAACTCCAAGGACTCGAAATTTTCGATGGATGAGTTCGGCCGCTACACTCCGCCGGCCGCTCGGTTTCCTTCAGCTGCGGGAAGCAGAGGCTTCCAGCCTCTCGCGGCTTTCGCCCATTCGCTTGGCCTGAAGTTCGGCATTCATATCCTGCAGGGAATTCCGAAGGAGGCAGTCGAGAAGAACCTGCCGATACAAGGATCGTCGTTTCATGCAGCGGATGCCGCCAATAAGTCGGGCACATGCCCGTGGAATCCCGACAACTACGACCTGGATGCTTCAAAACCAGCCGCCCAGGCTTATTACGACTCGATCGCACGTCTGTACGCGAGCTGGAACGTAGATTTCATAAAAGTTGATTGCATCTCAAGCCGTCCCTATAAAGGGGATGAGATCCGAATGTTGAGCACCGCGCTGAATAAGACCGGGCGGCCGATTGCGCTCAGCCTTTCCCCTGGCGAAGCACCCATCGACAAAGTAGAGGAAATGCGTAAGTACGCGCAGCTGTGGCGGGTCTCCAACGACATCTGGGACATTTGGCACAGCGATGTTGACTATCCACAAGGTCTTGGCGACCAATTTCCCCGCTTAGCGAAATGGGCGGGGATGGGGCAGTCCGGCCATTGGCCGGATGCCGATATGCTTCCTCTCGGATATCTCGGTCCCGCGCCGGGATGGGGCGAAGCGCGTCAAACGCGCCTCACTCATGACGAGCAACGAACCTTCGTGACCCTATGGTGTATCTTCGGCTCCCCGCTCATGGTTGGCGGACGGCTACCATCGGCAGATGGCTGGACGGTTTCTCTGCTTACCAACCCCGAAGTGCTCGCCGTTGATCAACATTCGAGTGAGAATCGACCGGTGCTTGCGACCGACAAGATCGTGATCTGGCGGGCAAAGTCCAAAGCCGGGCATTATCTCGCAGCGTTTAACATCAGTGCCGACTCGCAAAAGGTCAGCTACAAATGGAGCGATCTCGGATTGCCAGGCGATCGCTACCAGCTGCGGGACTTGTGGGAACGAAAAGATCTCGGCTCCCGGGATGCACTCAACTTGGAACTGCCTTCGCACGGAAGCATGCTGTACAGCGTTTCACATAAGAACTGAACCAACGTGGCAATCCCGACATGAAAGCCCTCTTCATTCGACAACCCGGCGACGCAATCGTGGACTCGATTCCTGAGCCCACAACCGCCAACGATCACTTACTCCTCAGAGTCCGCCTGGTCGGACTATGTGGCAGCGATCTCAACTCCTTTCGCGGCAAGAACCCGCTGGTTTCTTTTCCCCGCATTCCCGGCCACGAGATTGCGGCGACGATCGTGGAAGGCAGCCGCTCGAACCCTCAACTCGCATCCGGCGTAAACGTAACCATGTCCCCATACACCAGCTGCGGCAAGTGTGCCTCCTGTCGCCGAAACCGGCCGAATGCATGTCAATTCAATCAGACTCTCGGAGTGCAACGCGATGGTGCCATGACCGAATTCATCACCATGCCTGCCGAGAAGCTCTACCCATCCAAACTCAGTTTGAAGGAACTTTGCCTTGTCGAGCCGCTGTCGGTTGGCTTTCACTCGGTCGCTCGTGGCCGGGTGACAAAGGACGATACGGTTGTCGTCTTTGGCTGTGGAGGCGTCGGCCTGGGAGCGATTTCGGGCTCCAATTTCGCCGGGGCGCGCACCATCGGCGTCGATATCGATGACGGTAAACTTGCCCTTGCGCGAAAGGCGGGGGCCACTGAGACCATCAACTCAAGAAGCCAGAACGTTCACGAGTCTCTGCGCGATCTCACCAATGGGCTTGGCCCTGATGTGGTCATTGAAGCCATTGGCTCGCCTGAGACGTTTTGCATGGCGGTGGAGGAAGCGGGTTTTACCGGACGTGTGGTCTACATTGGATATGTGAAACAGCTCGTCAGTTACGAGACGCGTCTGTTTGTACAAAAAGAACTCGACATTCTCGGTTCGCGAAACGCCCTGCCGGAGGATTTTCGCCGCGTAATCAGCATGCTTGAGGCCGGGCGTTTCCCGGTTGAGGAAGCTGTGAGCTCCGTGGTTCCGCTCGAGCAAGTGCCGGAAGCCCTGCGCGAATGGGATACCAACCCCAGCCAGTTCAGCAAGATTATGGTAAACGTGAGTTGAGCCTTCGGCCGTCCTTTGGGTGATGAAGAACGGGAAAGCCCCAAGTTCAGTCGCACCGTGAGCTGTCGCTGCAGAAGAAGAAGATGAGGGGCTTGGTCCCCGAGGATTCCATTTCACTGACTTCGAGGAGAACACCTGAATGCAGGTCTCTAGCTCCGAAAAAACCAGTGGTTCCAAGTCGCGGCACCATCTTTTTCCAGTCGGGCAACTTGTGCCGTTCATTCTGGTGACCGCCCTCTTCTTTCTCTGGGGCATTCCCAACAACCTGAACGACGTCCTCATCCGTCAATTCATGAAGTCCTTTGCCATTAACCGCGTGCAAGCGGGCTTGGTGCAGTCTGCGTTTTACTTTGGATACTTCGTCCTTGCCATGCCGGCCGCCCTGATCATGCGTCGCGCCGGGTACAAGGCCGGTTTCGTCACAGGACTCTTTCTCTACGCTGGTGGCTGTTTTCTGTTTTGGCCCGCCGCGATTGGTGGAAAGTACATCTTTTTCCTCATCGCGCTTTTCGTGATCGCCAGCGGACTCTCCTTCCTTGAGACCGCGTCCAACCCGTTCATCGCCCAACTGGGTGACCCCGACACCTCGGAACAGCGCCTCAACTTTTCGCAAGCATTCAACCCCTTCGGATCCATTACCGGGGCTCTGATTGGAACGGCATTCATCTTCTCCGGAGTTGAACTAACTCCAGACGAAATTGCGCTAAAAAAATCGGCAGGACTTTATGATGCCTACCTTCAGGCAGAGCGCTTACGCGTAATCAAACCGTATGTGGTGCTTGGAATAGTTTGCATTGTGTGGGCACTCCTGATTCTGCGCACGAAATTCCCTGCGATTCAGAGTGAGCACGAACAAAGCGCGGAAGACCACGGCAGCTTCTCCCAGCTGTTCCAGTACCGCCACTTCCTACTCGCAGTCGTGGCTCAGTTTTTGTACGTCGGTGCACAGGTCGGCACCTGGAGTTACTTCATTCAGTATGTGCAGGAATACGCTCACCAGCCGGAAAAAGTCGCTGGATATTTCTTGACCGGAACGCTCGCCGCCTTTGGAGTGGGCCGCTTCTTCTCCGCCTACCTGATGCGGACCGTTTCCCCCAGCAAACTGATGGGAATCTATAGCGTGGTCAATGTCGTTCTGGTCGGTATCGGCGTCCTACGCCCCGGGTGGTTTGGTGTCTGGTGCGTCTTCCTCACCAGTTTCTTCATGTCGCTTATGTTCCCGACCATCTTCGCTCTCGGCCTCAAAGGACTCGGGCCCAACACGAAGCTCGGGGGATCGCTGCTCGTGATGGCCATCATCGGGGGGGCCGTACTCACTCCTCTGATGGGTTGGGTCTCGGAGCGCTTTGGGCACGTTGCCCCGGCCTATTCGGTCCCGTTCGTCGCCTATGTTTTCATCGCCCTCTATGCCTTCCTCGGCGCAACCCGCCGCGCGGAAAGCATTTAGCAATTTGTGTATGCACGGCCGGTGCGCGGACGATCGCAATCAGCAGGTTCTTGCAGCGCTCAGGCAGGAAACAACGCCGGCTCGAGTCAATTCGCGATGCCAGGCACCGAGTTAATTGGTAACTGCTTTCGCCGAATCCTCATGGACCACGTCATAAGCGCTGTCTCGATCGAACGTCCGACAACCCCGGCTGCGAGATCAATGCGCGAAATCCTTCATCGTGGGCTGCCTCGCACTCCTCCCGTGACGCCCATTCCACCACGTTTACGAAGCGATAGTGCGCTTCCGGAACTAGCGAACGATGCATCTTGTGCCCGACATACCCCTTTTTCGCACGCATGTAAGCATTGACCTTTTGGAACGCGGCGAAAAACTCCTCCTCCCGCCCAGCCGGAACCTCAAAACAGTTGATCAGCCTGACCATGAAATACCCCTAGATGAAATGGGTGGTACTGCAGGGAAGAACTCCGTTGTGAGTAGCCTAACACGAATGCCTGATGGATCTTGCCGCGGTCCTCGGGTGAATCCCAAGGGCAGGCAGAAAATCTCCGAGAAAGGAAAAGGCTGCCGAGATTCCTCTCAGCAGCCTTTATTTATGCCGGCAACGACCTACTCTCCCACACACTTTCGCGTGCAGTACAATCGGCCCTGCGGGGCTTAACTTCCGTGTTCGGGATGGGAACGGGTGGATCCCCCGCGGTAAGATCACCGACAAGTCGTAGCTGTTAGCGATCAGCCCTCAGCTCTCAGCAACTTCGTGCTGCGCCATTGTTAGGGGCTGATGCCCAGCAAACTCGTTCGCGCTTCCACTACCGCTCGTCTCGATAAGCTGAGAAGCTGAGAGCGAAAGCTGGCTTTGAAAGAGCTTGAGGTACGAAGCCTCATAACTGAATAGATTGGTCTTTCTTGCTAGCAGCAGCTAAGAGCTAGCGGCCATTTCCGTCGGCGCACAGTCGTCAGTATTGCTCTCAGTCATCCAGGTTCGAACGACTTACTAACAACATTGCTGGTTCCAGTTCAGGTTCTAACTGAGAACTGGCA
>Ga0207674_10003395_pt1 | contig 19531 bp, 15 predicted proteins | sample KBSCornC72_FD_184303 | JGI IMG/M metagenome (GOLD analysis project Ga0207674, IMG submission 184303) | Corn rhizosphere microbial communities from Kellogg Biological Station, Michigan, USA - KBS Corn C7-2 (SPAdes) (version 2) | ecosystem: Host-associated > Plants > Roots > Rhizosphere > Soil ... | reverse complement strand
GACGGTTGAGCCGGGCCTCGGAGATCGGTATCTATTCGACTATGCGGTCAGGGCTGGCGGAAAATGGGATGCAGTCACGGCATGGCATTTTGGTGCAGAGTTTAACTTGCCTCTTCGTGCTGCTTATGTTGATGTGCCGCCTTCGCAGCCGACCCGCAGCTTTTTCGACATCAATCAACCCAACGTTCAGATCGTTTCGATAAAACCCCTGTCTGACACTGTCGTTCACGGGGAAGTAAGTGCAACCCCACTGGATCCTCAGTTGAACAAGCGGTACACGATCCGACTGCAAGAGTTCACCGGTCGCGCAACCGAGGTGCGAATTAATCTGCCAGTCCAAATTAAATCAGCAACACGCATGAATCTGACTGAAGACGTAGAATTAGAAAAGCTAGCAAGCATCTCGCCTTTAACAGTGCGACTGGAACCGTTCGCTACCGCTACAATTCTCATCGAGATTGAACCCGGCAAATAAATACAACATGAGTAAATTCAAACGAAGACAGTTTTTAAAACTGAGTGCGGCAAGTAGTTTGTCGGCGGCGGTTTTATCCAGGACCGACGCGGTATTTGGACTGGGATCGCCCGCCGTCACCCAATCGTCGCGGATGTTGCCTGACATTCCTACGATCGACTCGATGCGCAGCATCGTGATGACGCACAAGTTTGGTGACTTGTTTAATCCGCCAGGTCTGACAAACCAGTGGGGTTGCGCGCAGGCCGCCATGGATGTCGTTGCAGTTCGTAGCATCGCTTTTCCGCCATTCGCGCAGGGTGAGATGAATGTTGCGCCACTTGGTTCTGGCGGTGAGTTGCTCACTGGCATTCTTTTTGTCGATGGTGAGTATTTCGCTTCGACGAAGACACCAATCGAGTTTGTCTGGCAGCCGGATCGGATCGAGCGTCGTTCGGTCTATAACGGACTCGAGCTCAAGAGTGTCACTGTCGTTCCGTTTAAGAGTATGGCTGTTGCTGTAAAGGTCACGGTTTCCAATATGACCAAAGCGCGCCGTAAAACGGAGATTAAGCTCGCAGTGAACGGTGGGGCGGCAAAGTCTGTCACGCCGTGGAATGGGGCAGCGTCGCCTGGTGAATTCGATAATGCGCGAACGGTTGATAACGGCCGAGGCGCGATTCTTTGTAAGGCAGTCCATAGCGATGCCTGGGTTTTGCAAGGCTCATCGCCCAAGGCGGATCGTGTTCTTCCTTCGTGGCTAATCTACAACCTCGATCTTGGACCAGGCGAGTCGAAGTCGATCGTGTTTGTGAATTCACTTGGTGAGAACCAGACGTTCGTCGAGAAGAATTTTGATGCGGTTATCAACAGCTTTGACGCCGTCGCAAGGGCCACCGCTGACGAGTGGAATGCCGAGCTAAAGGCTGCTTTTACCCCGAATAACGATAGATTCTCCGGCTATTTGCCAACTCTTGTAACCTCTGATGAAAGTCTTAAAAGGCTTTATCACACGGCGGTTATGAGCGCAGTCTATTTCAAACGCACCACACCGCATTCGGTCTACGGCACTACTTACGTAACTCTCCTGCCGCGTTACTGGGAAACTGCGACGTTTCTCTGGGACATAAGTTTGAGTGCGATGCTTTTGGCGATGCTGGATCCCGCCGTCCTGCGTCGCATGATGGAGACCTGGATGACGGTGGACATTCACCAGCATTTCGGTACGGAGTTTTTGACTGGTGTTGGTATCGGACCATGGTATTCCGTGAATGACTTTGCGATGTCGCGCATGGCGAGGGAATACCTACGTTGGACCGGCGATAAGGCATGGTTGGATAAGGAAGTAGGCGGAAAGAAAGTGCTCGATCTGTTGGTCTCGTATGCCGAGCACTGGCGCGCTCTCGACACAAACAAGCATGGGCTGGCGGACTACGGTGGGGTAAATAATCTATTAGAGGCCGTTTCGAGCTACGTACATGAAGTAGCAGGTCTGAACGCAGCGAATGTATTTAATCTTCGCTTCGCAGCCGAGCTGCTCGATTACAAGGGACAAAAAGAGAAAGCAGCAGCATTGCGTCAGGAGGCAGTTGAACTTGGTAAACGTGTGAATGAGCTTTATGTGGATGGAAAAGGCGTTTGGCGGTGTCGTTTACCTGACGGCAGCTACAACGAGGTCCATCACTGTTACGACTTTGGCACCACGCTCACCACGATTGGCGATTTGATGACTGAAAAGCAGAAGAAAGAGATGGTCCAGTTTTTCCGTGCGGAACTGCAAACACCAACGTGGATGCGAGCTCTCTCCACGAAAGACCTGGATGTTACGTTCAGCATCAGACCCGATCACCAATGGACCGGCGCATATACGGCATGGCCGGCGCTCGCGCTGAGCGCTCTCTTTTATGCCGGAGAGATTGAGGTTGCGTTCAATTGGATGAAAGGCCTGGCAGCAACCACGATGCAAGGTCCAATTGCTCAAGCGCACTTCACCGAAGTATTCGTCGCTCCTGAATCGAACAAAGCAGCAATCAAGGCTCCATCTGACCAGCCTTATATTAATGACTGGGCGTGCGTGTCCGGGTGTAACTACCTGGAGCCAGTGGTGACCTCGATCTTTGGTATTAACGCGGGCTTGTTTGGTGGAATAACCGCTCGCCCGAGCTTTGGTCCGTTGGAAGGCGGTGCGGAGCTCAGAAACATTTCTTACCAAGGAAAGAAGTACAAGGCATCCAAGCGTGGCGTCGAACCGACGACTTAAGAGGATTCTGATGAATCACGTGAAAATTGTAATCGCAGCTGTTCTTTGTCTCTTAACGTTTGTTATTACCGCGAGTGCTCAAGAGCAAGCGAGTTCGCCATGGGCCACTGATGCGGGAAGTAGATATTGGGTTCAGCCAGATATTGTCTACCAGAGTTCGAGCGGACAGTCGCTGAAGCTGGACGTTTGGTATCAACACGATGTTAAGACTACAAGTCCGACCCTCGTCTATATCCACGGAGGCGGATGGATTTTTGGGACCAAAGAGAGCAGTGTTTTACAGTTTCTACCTTTTCTCGAACGAGGTTGGACCGTTGTCAACGTAGAGTATCGAATGGCGAATACTGCCTTAGCGCCGGCTGCAGTTGAAGATACTCGATGTGCGTTGCGGTGGGTATTTCGTAACGCGCAACAATGGCACTTTGATACAAGCAAGGTAGTGTTGATGGGCCACTCGGCTGGTGGTCATCTCTCGCTGATCACGGCGATGTTGCCTGAGGGAACAGGTCTCGACAATCAGTGTTATGGGACTGAGAAGTTAAGCGTCGCTGCGATTATTAACTGGTTTGGGATCACTGATGTCAACGACATAATTAAAGGACCAAATCTTAAGAACTACGGTGCGATGTGGATGGGGAGTCAGTCAAACGCAGAAGAGATTGCGCATCGGGTGTCGCCATTAACTTACGTTCGCGCTGGGCTTCCTCCAATTCTGACGATACATGGCGATAAGGACGACGTTGTTCCTTATAGTCATGCGACGCGACTTCATGAAGCGCTCGATAAAGTGAAAGTTCCGAATCAGTTGTTGACGATCCAGGGTGGCGGTCACGGCGGTTTCACTCAAGAGCAGTTCGTGAAGAGTTACGACACGATCTGGAACTTTTTAAAACAGAACAAAATAATCAATTAGTTGATAATTCTTGAGCGAATTAGATCAGACAGTTTTCACTCCGCGAGGAGTGAAATGTTTATAGCCCTCTGCAAACTAAGCACTCAGCGCCGTTCGGAGGAGCGGGAGGCTTCTGGTTGTGATAGGGCTAGTCTATTTCCCGCTCCTCCGAACGGCGCATTTGTGGAAGATCACGGCGGGCTATAAACATGAAACCCCTCCGGGGTAAAAACCGCTGAATTGTCGAATCTCAAGAATCCAGCAGAGAATGTTGAATGATGTAACTCTGATGTGTTTTCTTGGCGTTTCTAAGAGATCATCCGTTGGTGTGCCTTCAGCGCAGACACAGAGAACCGCAGAGTGACGCGAAGAAGAAAACAGATACCTTGAAGATAACTGATTTAAAAGCGACGACGGTGACCGTGCCACTCGAGGCACCGCTGCGTCATGCGGCCGGAGCGCATTGGGGACGGTTCGTTCGGACCATTGTCGAGGTTGAAACTGACGAAGGCTTAATCGGTCTCGGCGAAATGGGTGGCGGTGGCGAGTCAGCTGAAAATGCTTTCCGCGCTCTGAAACCATATCTAGTTGGACACGATCCGGCGCACCTCGAGGAGTTGCGGTTTCGGATCGCCAACCCCACCGCGTCGCTTTACAACAATCGTACTCAAATTCTTGCAGCGCTCGAGTTTGCCTGTCTCGATCTACTCGGCCAGAAATGGAATGTACCTGTTCATGCGATTCTGGGTGGCAAACTTCGAGATGAAGTACCCTTTGCTTCGTACCTTTTCTTTCGCTATTCGAAAGATGGAAAAGGCGAAGTCCGCACCGTCGATCAACTCGTAAAACACGCCGGAGAGCTTAAAAAGCGATACGGCTTCAAGTCGCACAAGTTAAAGGGTGGTGTGTTCGCGCCGGAATATGAACTCGATTGTTACCGAGCGGTTGCAGAGTCTTTGCCTGGCGACAGTTTTCGATTTGATCCCAATGCTTCATGGTCCACCGAGCAGGCGATTTGGTTTGGTCAGCAGATCGAAGATATTCGCAACGACTACTTCGAAGATCCGGTGTTTGGACTTCACGGCATGCGTCGCACCCGCGAGAAAGTGCGCATGCCTTTAGCGACTAACACCGTAGTGGTTAATTTTGAACAACTGGCGGCCAATGTCCTCGATACAGCGGTTGATGTAATTCTTCTTGATACAACTTTCTGGGGTGGTATCAGACCGTGCGTTAAAGCGGCGAGCATTTGTGAGACTTTTCAGCTTGGCGTCGCAGTACATTCTTCGGGCGAGCTGGGAATACAACTGGCGACGATGCTTCATCTCGGCGCGGTAATTCCAAACCTCAGCTTCGCAGCGGACGCTCATTACCACCATCTGCTGGACGACGTGATCGACGGCGGAAAGTTAATTTACAAAGATGGGAAAATTGCCGTACCGCATGGTCCAGGCCTGGGAGTCAAACTCGATCGTGACAAGCTGGCGGAATTCAGTGAACTCTACAAGCGTTTAGGTAACTACTCATACGATCGCGATCCGCTGCGTCCGGATTGGACTCCTATCGTCCCAAACAGTCGCTGGGCGGATCCAAACGACGACCGTATACCTGAAATCTCCTATTAATAATAATGTCGACGAAGATGACATTTCGGTTTATTGCGTTGCTGACGTGTTTCCTGAGCGTAGGGTTTGTCGCAGCTCAAAATTGCGGCCTCAAGACTCGACCCGGTGTGATTGATAAACAATTTGAGGCGATCTTCTCTCAGAATGGACCAGGTAGCGGACTACAACCGGCGAATCGTCCAGCGTGGACCGGAGCCGACAGCACATATTCAGTAGTTCTACCGAACGGCAATTCGGCGTTCTTTTTTTCCGACGGATACATTGCAGAGTCGCCGCCAGTGCAAGGAGATGGCAAAGTTATTGTTGGCCCAAATGGCATACGAATGCGGGAGGCAAACTGTTTGCCACCGCTTTGTAGTCCAGCCACTTCGCTATTCAGATCGCGAAACAGCGTGGTGGTCCTAAGCAAAGGATTGAACCGAATGACGGCTTTCACAGGCCCACCGGATAAGGCAGGGTATTCGACGTCGTTATTTACGCCTGAGAAAGCTGCAGAGACAAAGCGTTACTTTTGGATGGGCGACTCGGTGGTCCTCAAGACGGGTAACCCACGTGTTGATAAGCTCTGGGTTTTCCTGCTTGAGTTCGATTCGGCTCTTGCCTATTACGGTACTTCCATCGCGCAGTTATCGCTGCCTGATTTCAAAATCGAATCTGTCCAAAAATTGCGCGGCACGGAACAGTCAACTGTAGCCTGGGGCTCGGCGTCAATGCTCGAAGATAGTAATGATGGCCCATTACTTTACATCTATGGCATTCAAAATAAGCAGACGATAAATGGAAAAGTTCCTTATCTTGCTCGAGTCAACCCGGGCGCAGGCGTAGATAGTGTGGCGGACGCATCGACATGGAAAGTCTGGAACGGAAGCGACTGGGTTGCAGGACTGAACAATGGAGTGCAACTTCTGGGAGACAAGAAAGATCCCATGAACGCCGGCGATCAGATCAGCGACGAAATCAGTGTCAGGAAGGTCCGCACAACTAAAGGTAGCGTCTATGTCCTGGTCGGAATGGACACCACGATTCCGTTCGGCAAGTGGAAAGACATCACGCTCTACTCTGCGTGCCGCCCGCAAGGACCGTTTTCGGCAAAACAGGTGGTTTATTCAACTCCTGAAACTGAATCACGTATTTTGCCAGGCATGACCGGTGAGCAGCGATTGGCTGGTCCACTGGTCGTGTACAATCCACACTTGCATCCGCAATTTAATAATCGTGATGGTCTGCTGATTTCGTACGATACGAACACAACCAAAAATGAGGACTTGATGTACGCGGACAGTTACCGCCCGAGATTTATTCGCGTACCCATCGAAGGGTTGCGATAGTAATTGATAAACCGGAGGTACAGATGTCTATACAAAAGGGTTGAAAAGCAAAGGTTCACCGGGTCGCTTAGGCGCGACTTTGTCTTGCAATACCGAGTGATAGAAACAGATTTGAACTCTTAGCAACGCTCTTGAGTCACCGTGCGAAAACTCAAACTCTCATTCTCCACAAGCTTTAGCCTGGGGATAACGGATCCGGTCTGAAGCTCGGGAAACCGTTTTAATGGTTTGCGAAATTGCATCAAGACTCAGGATTTTGCGAGTTCAAGATAAACCGTTGAAACGGTTCCCGCTTCTAACCGGTTCCTCTTACCCCAAGCTGAAGCTTGGGGAGAATGAGAAGATCGAGCTTTAACACATTCTCTCGAGTAAGGTGTCACTTTGACGAGCACCATTATTCGTTCACTCCACGGTCAACAGATCCTCGATTCCAGGGGACGACCGACGGTTGAAGCCGAAGTAGAGCTTGTGAATGGAACACGCGCGCGCGCATCGGTTCCGTCGGGGGCCTCAACTGGATCTGCTGAAGCTCACGAACTACGTGATCGGATACCAGAGAAATACGAAGGGCGCGGCGTTTTAACTGCCGTCGCGCACATTGAGACGACGATAGCTAAATTCCTCCAGGGAAAAGATGCGTTGGACCAATTGCAGATCGATGAATCGATGCTGCAATTTGATGGGACTACGAACCTGCAACGCTTAGGTGCGAATGCCGTACTGGCGGTTTCACTGGCCACGTGTCGCGCAGCGGCCTCTGCGCAGAACCTACCGCTTTATCTCTGGATTGCCGAACTCTTTGGCAATAAAGAGATCTCGCTGCCGTTGCCGATGGTCAATATATTAAGCGGAGGCCTGCACGCGCGAGGTGGCATGGATGTCCAGGATTTTTTGTTCATGCCTCGAGCTGATTCAATCGAGGAAGCTGTTCAACTATCTGTTCGCGTTCGCTCAGCAGCTGATGAAGTCGCGAACGAATATGGATTGAGCACATTACTTGCCGATGAAGGCGGGTTGAGTCCCGGCTTTGCAAACGGAAGAGAAGCGCTGGAAATGATGTTGGTGTCGTTTGAGCGGGCTGGTCTAAAACCTGGCAGAGATGCATTTATTGCTCTTGATTTTGCCGCATCAAGTCTACTCAATGAAGAGGGTCAATATAACTTTTCCAATGAAGGTAGAACGTATACTTCGGCCGAGTTGACCGATCTTGTCGAGAGCTGGGCCAACGAGTTTCCTATCCTCTCAGTTGAAGATCCCCTGGGTGAGGAAGACTGGACCGCTTGGCAAAGTTTGACGACCCGGCTAACGACCCAACTTCAAATTGTTGGCGACGATCTCTTCGCGACTAATTTGAGCCGTTTGCGCAAGGGTATCAGCGCGGTGGTTGCCAATAGTGTTCTTATTAAGCCAAATCAAAACGGAACGTTGACTGGCACTCTGGACGTCATTCGTGAAGCCAGAATGAATGGTTATACAACGATAGTTTCAGCCAGATCCGGCGAAACAGAAGACAATTTCATGGCGGATCTAGCGGTTGGAACCTCTGCTCATCAAATCAAGATAGGTTCCGTGCGGGGCTCGGAGCGTTTGAGTAAATACAATCAATTGCTCCGCATTGAGGCGCAGGGCGTACCGTTTGGCGGATCCAGGCAGGTACCGGATTAAAGAGGGGAGAATGAGAAGTTGAGTTTTCACACAGTCTCTAAGCCCGGTGAGAATGAGACGAATGATTTGAGGCAACGCCCCGATGGACTATGGCGAAACTGACATTGCCGCGAATAATCCTGAACTGAATGAGTTTCTTTATCGTCACTCACTAGCAGAGCCTCATCAACAAATTACCTGGACCAAGCTTGTGGGTGGTGTTTCTTCGGATATCTGGCGAGTCGATCTTCCGCACCGGACGATTTGTGTGAAGCGGGCACTCGCGCAGTTGAAAGTCGCTGCCGAATGGCATGCTCCTATCACGAGAAACAAGAGTGAGTGGGACTGGATTCAGTTTGTCAATCGCGAATTCCCGGGATTAGTCCCGCAGCCAATTGCGCACGATGAACAGCTGCAGATGCTGGCGATGCAATACCTGCCGCCGGCGGACTATCCGGTTTGGAAAAGTCTGTTGCTTCAGGGCGTAGTGGACCGTGAGTTTGCGACTCTTACTGGACAGGCACTCGCGCGGATACATGCGAAGAGCGCCGTTAGTCCCGAAACGAGGAAATTATTTCGGACTGACGAAACATTCCACTCGCTTCGACTTGAGCCCTATCTCCTGGCGACTGCCGAGCGACACCCAGCGTTACGAGAAACAATAACAGAAACCCTGGGCCGTACTGCACGAACTCACCTGGCGCTGGTTCATGGTGACGTGAGCCCAAAAAATATTCTGGTCAGCGCACGTGGTCCAATCTTTCTCGACGCAGAGTGTGCCTGGTTTGGTGATCCCGCGTTCGACCTTGCGTTTTGCTTAAATCATTTTTTGCTGAAGTGTCTTGTGCGACCCGAAGTTTCACAGAGGCTTATGATGAGCTTTGCAGTGTTCTGTGAGAGCTATCTGCGAGAGGTAGATTGGGAATCGCCGGATGAACTCGAAAGCCGATGCGCGAATCTTCTACCCATTCTATTTCTCGCCAGAGTAGACGGTAAATCACCGGTTGAGTACGTCACTAGCGAAATCGACAAAGACTTGGTACGCGAGACGGCCTATCTCTTTATCAACCACCCAATCCAAAAGCTCCTACCTATCAGTATCCACTGGCAAGCAGTCGTTTCCGGGCGTAGGCCTCATATCACAAACGTCAGTACCGATTCGCGGTAGCGTCGGGTGAATCTCGAGCTGCTATGACTTGTCTATTAATCGAGACTCACCCGACGCTACCGCGAATCGGTACTGACGTTTGCCCGACTTTTCACACGATCTCTTCAGCCCGGTGTAAATGGACAGATCGATTAAGAATGAACTCAGTCTATTCGCTTAGGTTAGTTAGTCTGTCTTGGACCATCGCGATCGCCGAATCCAATTTGTCGATTTGTTTGCCGCCGCCCTGGGCCATGTCGGGCCTGCCGCCACCGCGCCCGTCAATCATTTCGCACGCTTGCCGCATCAACTCGCTCATATCGCCGCTCGCATCTGCCGACCTGGCAAAGACGAGTCGGGCGGTATCTCGATCTCTTGAACCAAGCAAAGTAATAATGTTTGGATGACCAATCAATGCGTGCGCCAGCTTCTTAAGCGATTCGGCATCACGGCTGTCAAAGACTCGCGCTATGATACGAGTACCTTCTGATTGATTCTCGCTTAATAAGTTTTCGGCTTCTACTCCCGCCGCGATGTCCTCGAGTACCCGCACTCGTTTCTGCAACTCTTTATTGTCCTCGACCATCGCGGCAGCGAGTTGAGGAGCGTCATCACGGCTTGTGCTGAATAATGTTGCTATGGCCCGTGCGCTGGCATTTGCCCGGCGATAATCAGCCAGAGCGCGAGTGCCTGCCACAAACTCGATTCGCGTGAGGCCTTTCGCACGTTCCCAGGTTCGGACCGCGATCATGCCAACTTCTCCCGTACGAACGGCATGTGTTCCGCCACATGGACTCAGATCAAATCCTTCAATCTCGATTAACCGAAGATCTCCGCTTCGCGCTGGTTCTTTGCGCAACGGCAAGTTGGCGGCTTCGTCGGCAGTAACGTTCCGAATCGTGATCGAACGGTCTTCCCAGATGACGTTATTAGCCAGTTCGACAGCGCGTTCGATAAGCTCAGTGGTTGGATTGTTGATTTCCAGATCGATCTCAGACGATTGGTCTAATACGCGAAAGCTCTTTGTTGGCGCATTGAAGAGCTTTTCAAAGGACTGCGACAAAATATGTTGGCCGGTGTGTTGCTGTATGTGGTCCAACCGTCGGGCCCAGTCGATGCGACCTTTGACTACACTGCCGCGCGATGGCGTCACCCCTTGTACGACGTGCAAGACGCCGCGTTCACCATCGTCGATACACTCTACGACTCGTTGCGAGTTTAGTGTTCCGGTATCGCTGGGCTGTCCTCCGCCAGTTGGATAGAACGCAGTCTGGTCGAGAATGACGGCGGCCCAACCGCTGACTCGTTCAGTTACATCGATTACTTTGGCCTCAAACTCGATTAGATGGGAGTCCGAATAATAAAGACGTTCGGTTAACATTTCTCAGTAATAAACCAGTCTGGACTGAGGGTGCAAGCCGAGAGCGGGCCGCTTCGTTACAGTACCGCAAGCGCAGCGACCGAGTGACGGCACTCGAGCTTCCGGTACCATCCGGTCGCTACGCTCGCGGTACTTTATCCACTTGGGTTCGATTGCCAAGCGTTTTGCTCCTTTCGGATTTTGACAGTATTGACCATCAACTAAGATAATCCGAACGCTTCCCGGTGCCTTATAGATCATTTCGTGGAGACTTTGATGAGACTTCCTTTTCGTCGCTTGTGCCTCTCTATTTTTTTGTTCGCCCTCGTCCTGACTCTTGATCAGATCGCACTTGGACAGCAAACCCCTTTGCGTTCGATCAGGTACACCCTTTCGATGTCCAGACCGACCTCCCATCTATTCGAAGTGTCCATCGAAGTTGAGCTGACTGACGAATGGAAAAACAAGAATATCCAGTTTCAGATGCCGAAATGGTCTCCAGGTCGATATGCGGTCTTTGACTTTGCAAAGAATGTCCAGGAATTCCAGGCAGCGGGAGGTGTCTGTCCAGCCGGCGCCAAATGCAAGTTAGCCGCGCGAAAGGCGACACGCGTAGACGATCAAACTTGGAGCGTTCCAACTGGGGACAGCAATGGGCTCACGATCTCATACAAGGTCTTCGGCAACGATCTCTCGGGGACCTTCTCGCAGCTTGACGAACGCCATGCCAACTTTAATGGCGGATCGATTTTTATGTACGTCGTGGACCATAAAGCAGATCCGGTGCAACTCACAATCGAAGCGCCTTCCGGTTGGCGTTCGATCAATGGGCGAACAACCTCGCCGGACCAATCAACCTGGCAGTTTGCGAATTGGGACATCATGATTGACACGCCCACCGAAATTGCCCCTGATTGGACCAGGGATGACTTCATGGTCGACGGTAAGAAGTATCATGTCGTTATACATTCGTTCGGGTCCGACGGGGGAAAGCGAGCAAACCTGGTTAGAGACATCGAGAAGATTGTTCGGGCGGAGACGGGAATGTGGGGACCGCCCGAGTTTGATGAATACACCTTCTTGATCCATTTCGCCGGCGACGATCATTCCGGAGACGGGATGGAGCACCTGACTTCCACGCAAATCATTGAGCCGGGACTTCTCTCGGATCCAGGTACCTACGACGACACTCTCGGCACCGTGGCCCACGAGTTCTTTCATGTCTGGAACGTCAAGCGGTTGCGGCCCTTTGAACTTGGCCCATGGGATTTTACCCGACCCTTAAACACACGCGGATTGTGGGTCGCCGAAGGGTTCACCAATTACTACGGGCACTTGATGTTGCGACGCGCGGGCCTTTGGGATGATCAGCAGTTTTTGCGGCGCAAGAGCGGGACGATTTATGGGATCGAAAGTGCTCAGGGAAGTCATCTAATGAGCGCCGAGGATTCTTCGCTCTCAGCGCCGTTTCTGGATGACGCACCGCACGCTCAGAACACCAATCTCGATAACACAGCAATTAGTTACTATCCCAAAGGCGAATTGATCGGAATGGTTCTCGATCTAATAATTCGCGGGCGTACTAAAGGAAAGACATCGCTCGATGATGTTATGCGGAAGATGTACGATGAGTTCTATCTCAAGAGTCCAAACAATAGTTATTACCTGCGAGGTCGCGGCTACCACACCGAAGACTTACAGCGCGTGGCGTCAGAAGTTGCCGGCTTTGACCTGACTGAATTTTTTGATCGATATATTCGAAGCGTCGAAGTGCTTCCCTATGACGAGGCGTTAAGTTATGTGGGACTACAGCTGATTAAGAGTCAGGCGAAAGAACCGTTTAATGCCGGAATGAGTGTGCAGTTTGATGATCCTCGCTCAGCGGTGATCGAAAATGTTCAAAACAATTCGGTTGCCGAAAATGCGGGCTTGCAGAAAGGTGACGCGATAGTAGACCTGGGTGGAAAGCCGGCGACGAAGGCGTGGCGTACCACGCTCGCAGGGTACAAGACGGGCCAGAGTGTTCCGATGACGGTGAAACGTGACCGGCGAACAATTAAGGTTAACTTAGTGTTGGGTGAGCCTGAGAGGTTTGAGTATAGGATTGTTGAGAAGAGCGGTGCGTCTGCGGAGGCGAAGGCGCTACGTGCGGCGTGGTTGAGTGGAAAATAAGTCGTTCAGAAGTTTAACGCAGAGGCGCAGAGACGCGGAGTGATTCTGGGATTTACGGGACGATGACGTCGAGTGATTCGGGGGCAATCTCGAATGTCATGGGAAGGTCTCCAATCAATTCACCGTCGATTTGCACCGGTGCATCTCCGATGGCTTTTACTTTTTGAGTCTTCAGGAAGCGTACGTCGGCATTGTTCTCAGGCATTCCTTCCCGCATGGCGTGAGACAGCAAGCGCAGGTACCTCAATCGACTCGAACTCTGGATCAGACAGACCTCAAACTCGGGTTTATCAAGCCGCGCGCGAGGAGTGATCGCTAACTGACCTCCGTAAGTCGAGGCGTTACCAATAGCGGCAAATGTGGCGTGATAGTCTTTACCCTCAATCTCGAGCTTGAATGTTCGAGGCTTCCAACTGGCGAGATGCGCTAGTCCCGAGATCCAAAATGCACCCTTACCGATCCGTTTTTTGAGCGACGGATCAACCTCGCGCACCACGGAAGCATCGAGTCCGATGCCAGCCATCAAAACAAAGTACCGTCTTACCTGAGTTCGCTCATCGATTGCGACACCGAGATGGATACGGCGCGTATTACCACGAGCTATTAATTCAGCTGCCCGTTTCGCGTCAAAAGGAATGTCCAATTCGTGGGCGAGGACGTTGGCAGTACCGCGAGGAATGATGGCGAGCCGAGCGTTTGTGCCAATGATGCCTTGCATCGCCTCATTGATTGTTCCATCTCCTCCTGCGACAATCACGTCCGCACTACCGTTGCGGGCGACCGCGGCTGCAATCCTGGTCGCATCTCCCGGTCCAGCTGTCAGACACAGGTTAACGTCAACGCCCAATGATTCGAGGTAATCTGCAAGTTCCTCGATCGCAATCCCGCGGCGCGATTTGTACGGTCCAGTTTTTGGATTAGCGATCAAAGTCGCTTTGCGTTTGGGCATTATGGAGTGTGCCGGCCCGGCGATGTTTTTTGTAAATTCTCTTGAAACAGTTTGAATCATTTGGAAAGCGCCGCCGGGCCGGCGCACTTCAATGTGCAACTCGGATACCGGAAGGGCTTTGTTCCAATTCAACGAACGGTATGATACACCCGCCGCCGCCCTTCAATAACTCTCTGACAAATGTCCGATAACTACTCCAGTTCGGGTAAGCAGGTTCCGTCGCAGCGTGAGCTGCTAACCTTAATCTCCATCTACCTGATTGGTTTTGCAGCTTTGGCTGTGAACCCTCACGATCGCGCTGACTGGGCGCTTGAAAATCTGTTTCCCATATCTCAATTGATCGCGGTGGGTATTTGCTATCGGTATTACAAGTTTACGAGGTTGTCGTATTACCTGATTTTCTTCTATCTCTTTGTGCAGTCGTGGGGCGGACATTTCACTTACGCTGAAGCGGCTCCTTTTAATTGGTTGCGTGATCAGTTTCATCTTAGTCGCAACCACTACGATCGAGCGGCCCATTTCATGTTGGGTTTTCTGCTGGCGGTTCCGATCAAAGAGATATTAATGCAATTCGTCACTGCTTCGCGGCGTTGGATGAATTTTCTGACGGCCGCGATCGTTTTGGCTATCGGCGCCTTTTATGAATTGATTGAGTGGTGGGTTGCGGTGCTGGCAACGCCAAACCTGGGGGACAAATTTCTGGGCACCCAGGGAGACATTTGGGATACCCAGTGGGACATGTTCCTGGCGTTGATGGGAGCAGTGATTACTCTGGCCATTTTCGGGAAATGGCATGAGAGACAGTTGGGAGGCCCATAGAACCTATAGAACCTATAAGACCTATTAAAATATAGGACCCATAAGACCTATAGGACCTATTAAATATAGGACCTATAAGACCTATAAGACCTATAAGACCTATAAGACCTATAAGACCTATAAGACCTATAGGACCAATAAGACCTATAAGACCTATAGGACCAATAAGACCTATAGGACCTATAGGACCAATAAGACCTATAGGACCAATAAGACCTATCCTATCTCCTATTGGCCGCCGTAGATCATCACCAGTAACTCCTCTTTATCCAATAATTTAGAGAAAGTGCTTGGCGAGTCACGTGACGCTCGGCTAGAATCGAGTTCCGGCGGGTCTCCTTGCCTGCCAACTGCCCAGCGTATCTCTTGGTTCTAGCTAGCCCGCCCGCTTTCGTCCAATCGCAAAGCTAAGCCATATGTTCCAAATCAAACCCGTTCTTCCCAAACGAGGTTTCGTCTATGGATTCCAATGTAGGATTGGCCATACAGTCTATCGGCATCCTCCTGATTACGTTGCTTTCAGTTTTTATGCGGTCCTCCATCAAGAGCGCTGCTCTTAAGTACTGGACCGTTGGTTGGGCCAGCCTTTCTTTGGCCCTTCTCAGCCTGATTGTCGGCTCCCACGCAACGTCTCATCAGTACATCTTCTATTCACTCTACTTGATGGGTGAATACACTTTCGGCCTCCTGTTTATTGCTGGCTGCCGGAACTACGTCTCTGCAAAGGCCATCACCGGTAAGCAGCTCGGCATGGTCTTGCCGTTCCTGGTACTTTCTGGAGTCCTTCCATTTCTCTCCGCCGACTTCAATAACCTGTTCATGGTCCATGCGACGATTATGGCAGTCCTCTTCGCCACGTCGTTCTTTACTCTTCGTTTTGGAGCCAGTGGCCCAAGTCCCGGCACAAGTGTGATATCAGTGGCGTTACTGCTGCTCACTGCCGGCTTTCTTCACTACCTGCCGCTCTTCGTTTTTCGCAAGGGCTTCCTCGACATAGCTGTTCCTACGGCTTATCTGCAATACACGGCCATCTCAGACATGATCCTCGAAATCGTTCTTGGTTTCGGAACGATGATGTTGCTGATGGAGGCCATTCACCGGGAAGCAGAAAAGGCGAATAAAGAACTGACTGAAGCGCGCGATAAACTTGAACTACTAGCCCGAATGGACCCGTTGACCGAAGCCCTGAATCGACATGCCTTTCACTCTCTGCTCAGTCGATCTGAGGGAACTGATCATGTCGAGTCATTCGGCTGCGTCGCGGTCCTCGATATTGACAACCTCAAACCCATCAATGACACGCATGGGCATGCTGCCGGCGATAAGGCGATCCGTGCCGTTGCGCGCGCAATGCGTTCATTGATCAGAGCGGACGACATGCTTTTCCGTTGGGGAGGTGACGAGTTTCTCGTGCTGATGTTCAATCTTCCAGAGAGCGAAGTCGGCAGAAGAATTGCCACAATGAACGACATTCTTGAAAAAAACTGCGAGGCGTGGACCGGCCTTCCTATCAAGGTGACCGTTTCTTACGGGGTAGCGGGATTTAGTTCAATGAGAGGGCTTGCTGTCGGTATTGAAGCCGCGGACCAGGCCATGTACGCGCAACGGGAAAAAGTTCGTGGGCCAACCAGGTTCAAGGGACCACCTGTACTCCCGCTCAACCCTACAGTGCTGGTTGATGTTCACTAGAGCGGAAACGATCAGGGCGCTTCGACGAGCAGTTCCCGACCAAAGGTGAAGTTAGGACGCTTTCTTCCCTTCAAATACTTTGCCGCAGTTTGCGATAAAGATGTGATCAGAATCGGGAGCGCGATTGTTGCGTCGCATGGCACATAGGCTGTGTGAGCCCCGCGTGCGAGCTTTCCGTAAACAAGACCTTCGTCGAATGATACGCCATTGGACCGTCCCCCTGGATGTGGTCCATCAGCGGAAATCTGAATAGCGTATTTATGGCCGTGATGATGTTCCTTTTGCAGGAATGAGGAAACCGTTGCCTGCTGAATGAAACTCTTTGGCGTGCCTCCGCCGAGGTTGATAATTCCAGAAACCCTGGCATGTGTCATGACATTCATCATGTCCAGAACATCTTGAATGATGTCGAACATGAAGTTGTTCTTCTTTTCAAACCTGGCCCCCGCTATTCCGACTGCCAAACCACTATCGGCTATGGCCGGACAAAAAATCGGCACGCGAGATTTGTAAGCCGAAGTGAGGACGCCGTCCTCCGAAGCAATTTCGGCGAGCTCACGACCTAAAAGGTGCAAAAACTCTCGCGGCGAGTAAGACCTGGTTTGATCGAGTTGGTTAGTAAAACCACCGATCCACTCTTTTGCTTCGCGATACTCTTCGTCGCTGGCCAGCAGGTCCCACATGCGACTGATCTGGGCCGATTCGAGTTCAGCATCCGTCATGCTGGGATGAGCCTGAAAATGATAGCGGCCGAGTGTTTCGTGTAAGTCATGAAACAACATCGAGCCGGACAGCACCAAAACATCGACGAAGCGATTCTTGATGACGTAAGCCAGCAAGCGCCGCATTCCCGCAGGAATCAGGGCACCCGAGCCGGCCACCATGATGGTGGTGTTATTGCCGAGCATGTCGAGCCAAATACGATGAGCTTCGGCAAGCTGTCTACCACCGAATCCAGTACCTTCCATTTTCTCCAATAGCCCCGCTACAGAACGATCTCGATCTACCTGAACCGGGCGTGTTGGGGTGGTCAAGTACTTCGATGCTTTTGGTTTACGCTGAGTGACCATGCAGGTTATCAACCTCTCGAACAGGGTTCCCTGGTGTGTATCGCTTTACATCTTTAGTAATCCGTTTTTCGTCTTGAACGGGGCTTGATACCGTTAACCGCCAGGTATGTGTAAGCGTCGTAGCGTGACTCATAGAATTGCGCTAACTGGGCTCCTTCGGCCTCGCTCAATTCGCCTTCTTTGACGCGCCGGTTAATAAGCCGGCGAAAACCATCATGCAAAAAACTGCGTTCGTAACGCGCTCGTTCAGCAGCAGCGCCTACGGTAGTTCCTTTTATTACCTTCTTAATTAAAAAGCCTTCATCATCGATGTGAATGTGGGCTTCGTGCGGCGCTCCAAACAGATTGTGATTGTTGCCCATCACTTCCTGGTAAGCGCCAACTAACATAAAAGCCAGGTAATAGGGTTCGTCCGCGCTCAACGCGTGCAGTTCGAGAACCTGTTTCACATCGTGAAGGTCGACGAACTTGTCGACGATGCCATCCGAATCGCACGTGATATCACACAGGGTTGTGTACTCTGTTGGTGGTTTATTAAGGCCGTGGATCGGCACGATTGGGAAAAGCTGGTCCAGGGCCCAATGATCCGGAACTGAGCGAAATACGGAAAAGTTCGTCAGGTATTTGGCGCATAACAACCTTCGCAGATCACCAAATTCCTCTGACACGTATTTGGCTTGTTGTGCGTATTTGTCGGCCCGCTCACAGACGTCCCAGAACAGGACTTCGCCTTTGGCGCGGTCCTCGAGTGAAATAAGACCGAGGTTGAAGAGTGTAAACAACTCTTCGCGATGCTCGAGAGCGTCGTGATAGTACTCGCGATAATTTTTGACGGTGATTGATTCGCGCAGCTCACCCAATTCAGTAACTACCTGCGGATCGTCTTCATCGATCTCAATCGGAGTGATGTCTTCGACGACGGTTTCAATCTCGTCCAGGACATTCGTTATCAAGATCGCGTGATAGGCGGCAAGAAAACGACCAGACTCTTGAATAATAGTCGGATGGGGAACGTTCTCGTCGTCACAAACTTGTTTGATTGTGTAAATGACGTCGTTGGCAAATTCCTGGGCCGTGTAGTTTGCCGACGAGTCGAAAGCGGTTTTTGACCCGTCGTAATCGACTGCCATTCCGCCGCCAACGTCGAGGAGCTCGATCGGTACCTTCATTTGGTACACCTTTGCATAAACCCGAGCGGCCTCTTTCATCGCATTCTTAATTCGTTTGATATCGGTGAGCTGCGAGCCGATGTGAAAGTGAAGAAGCTTCAGCATATCCATTCGGTCTGCTTCTTCCAGCCGCCGAATTACTTCCAGGATTTCAGTGGTGGTGAGACCGAACTTAGCCGCCTCACCGCCTGACTTTTCCCAACGACCAGAGCCCTTTGAGTAAAGTTTGACGCGCATGCCAATCATTGGCATTGGGCCTTCGTGTCGTTCAGCTACGGTCAGTACGTGGTCGAGTTCGTTGAGCTTTTCGATGACGATGACGACCTTTTTGCCGCTGCGGGCGCCCGCAAACGCGAGTTCAATAAACTCGATATCTTTAAACCCGTTAAGGACGAGCAGGCTATCTGCGGGTTGTTCCAGTGCCAGGGCCGCGTACAGCTCTGCTTTGGAACCCGCCTCCAATCCGAAGTCGTACCGCGAGCCTTCGCGCAAGTACTCCTCAACGACAGCGCGCTGTTGATTAACCTTCATTGGGTAAACACACATATGTGCACCCTGGTATTCATATTCGCGAATGGATCGGCTGAACGCTCTTTGAAGTTTTCGGACCTGTGCTGCTACGAGTTGGGGGAAACGAAGAAGAACCGGCGTGGTAATTCCTCGCTTGGCCAGGTTATCGATAATCTCTTTGAGGTCCGCTGAGCGGGGGTCGCCCTCAGCGGGGTGGACTATTAGATTTCCTTTCCGGTTAACGTCAAAGTATCCAGCACCCCAGTTTTCAATTCCGTAAAGTTCGAGCGTCTGCTCGATTGCCGTGGTCAATTGGCGGTCTCCTGCCTGATAGCGTTAGATATGGATTCCTTTGCCCAAAACGCGGTAATACACCTTCTCGATACGAGTTGCGGAAGTTGTGCTGGGTGGAACGCTTTAGTCGGCGAATGTAACAGAAAACG
>Ga0207674_10003393_pt1 | contig 19537 bp, 20 predicted proteins | sample KBSCornC72_FD_184303 | JGI IMG/M metagenome (GOLD analysis project Ga0207674, IMG submission 184303) | Corn rhizosphere microbial communities from Kellogg Biological Station, Michigan, USA - KBS Corn C7-2 (SPAdes) (version 2) | ecosystem: Host-associated > Plants > Roots > Rhizosphere > Soil ... | reverse complement strand
GAAAATGATGAAGAAGGCGAGGTCCTTGGTGCGGATGCCCGCCTGCATCAGCCGCTGCTGGGTCTTCTTGAGCTGGTCGTCCTGGACCATCTTGAACTGCGTCAGGATGCCGCGCATGCGGTCGGCCGCCTGGTTGCGGTTGGTCAGCTTCTTGCGCTTGTTGGTCGACGCGACGATGCCCGCCTTGAGCTGCTCACGCCGTTCGTTGAGCGCCTTCACCCGGCGCGACATCGGGTCCTTGACGGTTGTCGCGGCATAGATCGCGAGCATCACGGCGAAGGTCGCGACGGCGCTGAGCATCGTCGCGATCCAAATCACGTCGAAGCCTAGGATGTGTGGGCCACCTGATGGCAATTGCTGCATGGATCCTAGCCCCCGTCAGATCTCGAAATTGACCATTTTGGCCATGATCGCGCCGCCGATGCCCATCCAGATCATGCCGCCGATTCCTGCGACGATCAGCCGCTCGTCGGTGAAGAACTTGCCCATGTACGAAGGGTTGATCATGTACACGAGGCCGAAGACGATGAACGGCAGCGAGCCGACGATGTAGGCCGATGCCTTCGATTCCGAGCTCATCGCGCGGATCTTCAGCTTCATCTGTGCGCGCTTGCGAAGCACGTCGGCGAGGTTCGACAGTGTCTCGGCCAGGTTGCCGCCCGTCTCACGCTGGATCGCCAGTGTGATGACGAAGAACTGGAATTCGGCGGTTCCGAGGCGGTCCGCAGTTTCCTGCAGCGCGGCCTCCATCGTGCGGCCGATCTTCATCTTGTCGACGACGATGCGGAACTCGATGCCGACAGGCCCCTGGATTTCGCTGGCGACGATCCCGAGCGTCTCGGTGATCGGAAGGCCGGAGCGAAGGCCGCGGACCATCAGTTCGATCGCGTCAGGGAAGTTCGAAGTGAACTTGTTGATGCGGCGCTTGATCATCTTCCCGATGACGAAGTGCGGCGCGCCGATGCCGAAGAACAGCCCGAGCATCAGCGACAGGATGAACGGCGCGCCGCGCATCACCAGCAACAAGGTGACGACGGCGATCACACCGATGCAGGTCGTCGCATATTTGCCAAGTGTGATGTTCTTGCCCGTCTGCTCGAGCCGCTTGCGCAGCAGCGCCGGCTTCGGGATCAGCGTGGAGGCATAGCCTTCAAACTTGCTCGCGCGCTCGGCGAAGAGCTTGCGGATCTGCGCCTGGGCGCCGCCCGCAATGACGTCGCCGTGGCGCTCTTTGATGAGCTCCACCCGCCGCTTGAGGGACTTCGAGGCCGACGGACCCTGGATGGCCATGAAGCCGAGGGCCAGCGTGCCGACGCCGCCGATGATCAGTAGCCACAAGAGCATACGTGCCTTCGCCTCTCATTTGTCGCGGACCGGCGCCTGGATCGGCGCCGGTACACTCGCTGCCTACGCAGCCTTGTCTTTCGGCTTCGAAAGCATCGACTTCAGATTATCGACCAGCGACTTGGACTTGTCCGCTCCCGATCCGTCGGCGGCGGCGCCTTCTTCGCTCGCATGGTTGAGCACCATGCCCGACAGCGTGTTGAACGGCCCCGCCAGCTTACCCGAAGCAACTTCGGCCATCGGCTTGCCGAGCTTGGCCGCCTGAGCGGCGACCTTTGCATCGAACGGGAAGACGACGTCGACCGCACGCTCGATCGATTGTTCGAAGTCCTTGCGGCTGATTTCCAGCGCGCCGCCCGACGGCACCGCATTGGCAACGACGATCACCTTCGTCTGCGGTGCGTTCGACTTGAGCCAGGCGAGCACCCGGATGGTGTCGCGAGTGCCGGCAAGCGTAAGCTCGGCGACGACCACTGCAACATGCGCGTCGTGCACCAGGTGCGGATACTGGATCAGCATGTGCCGCGGCAGGTCGAGCACAGTCGACTCGAACGCGTTACGCATTTCCTCCTGAAGCTGGAAGAAGGCCGAGCCATCGGTGACCAGCGGCTGGTGGATCGGCGCTTCGGCCGAGAGGACCGACAGGCGCTCGTTAGCGCGAACCATCGCACGCTCGATGAACAGTCCGTCGATGCGGCTCGGGTTCTCGATCGCGTCCGTGAGGCCGCGACCGGGCTCGAGGTCGAGCGCCAGCGCGCCCGTGCCGAAATGCACGTCAAGATCGAGCAGGGCGGTGGTGCGCCGCGCCTTCTCGCCGAACAGCCATGCGAGCGAGGTCGCGATTGTTGATGCGCCGACGCCGCCGCGCACGCCGATGACTGCCGCCATCACGTGCGGTTTGTCGGCCTGGGCTTCGCCGCGCGGGCCGGACAGGATCATCTGAGCGTGCGCGAAGGTGTCGCGCAGCTGGTCGACCGTGAACGGCTTGAGCAGATAATCGTGGATGCCGCTCGCGACGAGGTCGCGATACAGGCGCACGTCATTGACGGTGCCGGCGGCGATCACGATCGTGCCCGGCTCGCACACTTCGGCGAGGGCGTTGATGTCGTTCAGGGGATCCGCCGATTCGGAGAGATCCACGAACAGGATGTTCGGGCTCGCCGACACCGACAGCGACTGGACCGCATTGCGAAGTCCGCCCTTGTTGACCTTCTCCGGCGACCAGCCGTGCTCGACCGCGACGGGCCGGAGCATGTCGGCAGTCGCGTCGTCGCAGACGAAGGCCGTAAACGGATCGCGCAAACCCGCGCGCGCCTGGAACGGAGCGTTCATTTTTAGTTCCCCTTCGTGCTGACGGCCTGCAGGCCGCCCTTGCCGGTCGGTTCCTTAGTCCGGTACATGTCGACTGCCTTGGTGGCGGCCTGCGTGTCGGACACCGCCGTGCCTTCGCGGCCGTGGACCAGGTCTTCAGGATCGGCGACCATCGCCGCGATGTTCGTGTTCACGGAACAGCCGTAGTTCGACATGGTCTTGTTGTCCCAGTCGGGCTGCGACTTCACGCTCCAGTTCGGGCAGCCGGGAACGACTGCACGGCGGCGCGCAACGATCACGCGGACCGCTCCGGGCTGGACCGCACCCGCAGTGACGGGCGCGCCGGGCGTGACCAGCATTCCATAGCGGCCGGCGATCGAGGCAACCTGGGCGCGGGCACCCGGTGCATATCCGTCGACATAGACGCTGTCGCCGTAGCCAAGACCGAGGCCCTGGAACCAGCCGTTCAGGCGATCGCTTTCGCCAGGCGCCAGCGCGCCGCCAGGAGCGGCCGCGTCGAAGACATAGTTCGCCGACGTGACGACCGGCACGTTGACCGCGGCAGCACCCATGGCCGGATTATCCGGCTGGCCCGCCGTCTGGCAGCCCGCGAGAGCGGTGCCGAGAGCGATAAGAATGAGCTTCGAGCGCATCGTCGAATCCTTCCTGATGAAGCCGCGCATCACAGCTTGAACCCCGGGGCCGGGGCAGCTGCCGGAGCAGCCGCCGCAGCACCCGCTGCCGGCAGGGCGACGCCGGGGGCGGCAGCCGCAGGAGCAGCCACTGCGGTCGGATCGACCCTTCCGCTGACGCCGGTGAACGTCTGTCCGCCCCAGTCACGCTGAATGTCGTTCGGCGCCCGATAGCCGTCGATTGGTGTCGCCAGCTGACCCGAAACAGGGCGCACGAGGTAAGGCGTCACGATGACGACCAGCTCGGTCTCCTGCCGCTGGAACTTGGTCGAGCGGAACAAAGCGCCGAGGATTGGCAGGTCGCCAAGCACCGGCGTCTTGTCGAGGGCGTTGTTGCCGATGTTCTGCAGCAGTCCGGCAATCATGAACGACTGACCCGAACCGAGCTCAACGGTCGTCTCCGCACGGCGCGTGATCAGCGCCGGAATACGGAAGTTGTTGAGCGTGACGCCGTTGGCGTCGTCGAGCTGGCTCACTTCGGGGCGGACACGCATCGAGATGCGGCCGTCGCTGAGCACGATCGGCGTGAAGGCGAGGCCGACGCCGTACTGCTTATACTCAACGGTGATCGCCGCGTTGGTCCCCGTCGCTTGCGAAACGGGGATCGGGAACTCGCCGCCGGCAAGGAAGCTCGCCGTTTCGCCCGAGAGCGCGGTGAGGTTCGGCTCGGCGAGGATGGTCGCAAGGCCGTCGCTCGCTGCGATGTTCAGCGAACCCAGGAGATCCAGGCCGAGCATGTGCCCGAAGGCGCCGAGCGTCGTCCCGACGCCGGGAATGTTCACCGTCGCGCTACCAGGGCCGTCGATCGTCCCCGGATTGCCGCGGCCGATGGCGAATTTGAACCCGCCAGTCGCGTCGTGCGAAAGCAGGTTCACCCCCATTGACTTCAGCAGCGAGCGGTTGATCTCGGCAATGCGGACCTTCAGCATCACCTGGAGCGGCGTCGCGGTCTTCAGCCGGTTCACAGGCATGATATCGAGCTGGTCGCCCATCTTCTTGCCCGGATTGAGCAGCGACGTGACGAGCGACTGCGCCTGCACCGCATCTTCCGGGGAAGCGACGGTGCCGTTCATGACGGCGAGCTGACCGACGGTCGTGACTGTGATGTTCGAGTCAGGCATCGCCGTGTGGAGCATCTCGTTCACGCCGGCGATGTTCTGGGCGACGCGGACGTTGGTCGCGTAAACAACGCGGCCGCCCTTCGACGTCGCATAGATGGTCGTCTCGCCCGCGGTCTTGCCGAAGACATACAGCTGCGTTGGCGAACGGACCTGGACATCGGCGACCGCATCGTCGGCGACGAACACGTCGCTCATCGGCTCGGACAGGCGGACCAGGGTCCCCGTGCCCTTGCTGACGTTCAGCGTTTCCGCTGGCTTGGCGGTGACCGGCGCGGCGACCGCCGGAGCGGCAGCAGCGACTGTCCCGAGCGCGATCGCCAGCGCGGCGATGGCGGTGCCGAGACGCGCTCGGCGGGTGATGGCTTGAGTCTTCATCTTAGCGAGCTCCCACCGGAACAACGGTGACATTATTGCCTCGGGCGACACGGACGACCGGACCGGAGGGCAGCGACGGAGTCGCCGCGCCACCAGCAGGTGCAGCCGGCGCGGACTTCGCGGGCACTGTGCGCCGCTGGAACCGCGACACGTCGCCGCCAGTCGAGAAGGTCGTGTTGCTGTCGATCGGCCGGTTGGCCATCGCCATCATCATCTGCTTTTCCTGGTCCGGGCTGGCGCCCGCAGGGACTTTGATGGCGCCAGTCGCAACCCCACGCTCGACCTCGGCCGCATTGTCGGCGATCGAGCGTAGCGAGAGCGACAGCGATCCGAGGCTCTGCGCAACGGCGATTTTCTCGGCGATGCGCGGAGTGACCTCGAGCGTCACGTTCGAGAAGGTGCGGACCTGGGTCTTGCCGTCCTCGTCCTTGTCGGTGATGCGCTGGTCGGTTGCGAGCACGCGCAGGTTGCGGATGATCGTCTCGGCCACCTTCAGCGCGGGACCGTCGCCGCCGCCCTGGACCTGCTGAGTCAGCACGAGGTCGACATGATCGCCCGGGAAGACGAAGCCGGCAACGCCCGACGAAACGTTCACAGGAACGGTGATGGCGCGCATGCCTGCGCTGAGCGCCGCGGCGAGGAAGCCACGGTCCTGCGGTCCGACGAGCGAACCGCGGGTGACCGGCTGGCCAGCCGTGATGGGATACCGAACCACGGTGCCGAGCAGCTTCTTGGGATCGCCGTCAGGCTGTCCCTCGACGTAATATGCGCTCTGCATGAGCTCCTTCGGCCAGGGCTGAAGGGTCAGGCTATCGGGGTCGATGATCGTCCCGGCGGGCAGCGCCTTCTTGGCGACGAGCACCTTCGGTCCGAGCGGAACGGCGGGAGCGGCAGCAGCTTGCTGCGCACCGGCGCCGGCGAACATATTCTTGGCCATGACCGCGGTAACCACCGCAATGACCAGCGCTCCTACGAGCAGCGCGAGCTTCTTCACATCCATGGCGAGATCGCCTCCCCCTTGCGGGCCCCTTGAACAGGCTCACACATCAGACAAATTGGTTAAGAAACCGTTGGGTGAGAATCGCGAGACCGCCGAATGCGATCGCGACTCCGTACGGAATTTCAGGTCGCCCCTCGCGCCGTTTGGACCGGTGCCAGACGAGAATGCCCAAGGTGAGCACGCCGCCGGCAATGGACATCAGCACGAGGAACCGAATCGTGAGCAAAGGCGGAAACCACAGCGCGAGCGCCGCGGCGAGCTTGACGTCACCGCCGCCCATCATTCCCGCGTAAAAGGCACAAGCGAGCAGCGCGAAAACCACTGCCCCGGCGGCAAGCTGGATGGCCATGCCGGGCCACGGCGTCAGCGCCACGGACAGCCAATAGACGGGCGCGGACAGCGCTACGGCCAGGTTGAGTCTGTTGGAAATGGTGAACGTGCGCACGTCGATGACTGCCGCAACCACGAGAATTGCGGCGAGCGCGATAAGCAGTAGATCGGTAAATGCGCCGTTGAACATGATGAGCAGCACTAGACGGCGCGCCTTTCGAATTCGTAACCGCCCGGGAAATGAGCGATTTTGACGTAATCATCGTCGGCGGCGGGATTGCCGGAGCCAGCCTCGGAGCGGAAATCGCAGCGAGGCGCCGGACGCTGATCATCGAAGCCGAGGACCAGTGCGGCTATCATTCGACCGGACGGTCGGCGGCTTTCTATCTTGAGAGCTACGGCGGTGCCGAAGTGGCGAAGCTGACGCTCGCTTCCCGCGAATTCCTGATCGCCCCACCAAAAAATTTTTCGGAAATCCGCTTTCTGCGCGTCCGCGGGGACCTTCACCTCACTCGTGACGAGCTCCCCGACGTTCCGTCATCCGTCGAAACGCGAGTCGTCGAGCGGGCGGAGCTCGAGAGGCTGGTCCCTGGGATCAGGCTACAGTGGCGACGGGCGCTGTTCGAGCCGGGCTGCGCGGACATCGACGTGGCAGCGCTGCATGCGGGCTACCTCGGCGCATTCCGGCGGAGCGCCGGCAAGGTCACGACACGTGCACGCCTGGAACGGGCCGAGCGAAGCGGCGGCGGATGGCAGGTTCGCCTCCAGGACGGCTCGACGCTGACCGCCCCTGTGCTCGTCAACGCGGCTGGCGCCTGGGCCGATCAGGTCGCCGCCGCATCCGGGGTGAGGCCGCTGGGGATAGAACCCAAGCGCCGGACCATGGTTCAGCTGAGGGTTGGCCGGTCCGGTCTCAAGGACCTGCCGCTGGTCGACGACGCCAAGGGCAGCTTCTACTTCAAGGGGGAGGGCGACTCGACCGTGTGGCTCAGCCCGCATGATGAGATCCCGTCCGAGCCGTGCGATGCCGCGCCCGAGGAAATCGACATCGCCTTGGCGATCGACCGATTCGAACAGGTGGTGGATTGGCCCGTCGAGCGCGTGGAGCGCAGCTGGGCCGGCCTGAGGAACTTCGCTCCCGACCGGCTGCCGGTCTATGGCTTCGATGCGGAGGTCCCAGGCTTCTTCTGGTGCGCCGGGCAGGGCGGCTTTGGAATCCAGACATCGCCGGCAGCCGCGAAGATGGCCGCGGCGCTGCTCCTCGGCGAAGAACCGGATCGAATCGTCGCGCATATAGATCCGGCGGTGTTCTCGCCCGCGCGGTTCGGCCGCTGAGCTGATCGAAAAAAATGGGGAGGCGTTGGGTGACGCCTCCCCTCACCAACTATCCAACAGGGGAACGAGAGAGTCGGTGACGGCCAGCTATTTAGTCCCGCGATTCGGCCATCAAAAGTGAACTTTCATTCACAGGCGATGGTGGCGGCGCTGGTCGTCAGCGGCGGCGCAGGCGAGCGCGTCGACGCGATCGTTCTCGGGATGGCCGCTATGCCCCTTGACCCAATGCCACTCGATCCGGTGCGGCCTGGATGCCTCGATCAGCTCCTGCCACAGCTCGGCATTCTTGACCGGCTTCCTGTCTGAAGTCCGCCAGCCGTTGCGCTGCCAGTTGTGGACCCAGCGCGTGATTCCGTCGCGGACGTAGATGCTGTCGGTGTGGAGCCGCACGTGGCAAGGCTTCTTCAGCGCCTCAAGCCCGCGAATGGCCGCCAGCAGCTCCATGCGGTTGTTGGTGGTCAGCGGCTCGCCGCCGGCAAGCTCGCGCTCCTTGTCGCCCATGCGCAGGAGCACGCCCCAGCCGCCCGGGCCCGGGTTGCCGCGGCACGCGCCGTCGGTGAACATCTCGACTTCAGGCAGCTCGGTCAGGGAGCAGCTCGCGTGGCAGCTTGAAGATCATTCGTTCGGGTGTGTGGTCGGCGACTTCCTCGGTCACGTCGAAGCGCGAACGAAGCGCCTCCACGACCTCGCGGACCAGTACCTCGGGGGCCGATGCGCCGGCGGTGATTCCGACGGTCTTCGGCTCGGCCAGCCATTCCCAGTCGATCTCGTCGGCCCGCTCGATCAGCCGCGCAGGCACGCCCAGCCGCTCGGCGACCTCTGCAAGACGCAGTGAATTGCTGCTGTTGGGCGCTCCGATCACCAGCATCCGATCGCACTCGGCCGCGATGGCCTTGACCGCCGCCTGGCGATTCGATGTCGCGTAACAGATGTCCTCGCTGCGTGGGGCGCGGATGTCGGGGAAGCGCGCCTTCAAGGCGTCCACGATGGCGGCGGTATCGTCGACTGATAGCGTCGTCTGCGTGAGAAAGGCGAGATTGCCACTCTCCGGCACCTGCAGTCGCTCCACGTCTTCGACCGTTTCGATCAGCGTGATCGCCCCTTCGGGCACCTGGCCGAAGGTGCCGATAACCTCCGGATGACCGGCATGGCCGATGAACAGGATGTGTCGCCCTTCCTCGATTAGCCGCTGCGCCTGGCGGTGGACCTTGGACACCAGCGGACAGGTCGCATCGACATAGGTGAGCTGACGCACCTGGGCGGCCGCGGGCACGGACTTCGGCACACCGTGGGCGGAGAAGACCACCGGCCGGTCGTCGGGCACTTCGTCGAGCTCGTCGACGAACACTGCACCGAGGCTGCGAAGGCGGTCCACGACGAACCGGTTATGGACGATCTCGTGGCGCACATAGACCGGCGCCCCGAACCGCTGGAGCGCGAGCTCGACAATCTGGATCGCCCGGTCGACGCCGGCGCAAAAGCCGCGCGGCGCGGCGATCAGGACGCGCAAGGGAGGCATTTGGGTCGGGGTTCAGGCACGGTGCAGGCCATGTAAGGCATCGCTTGCAGCCATAGAAGGCCCTTCCTATGAACGCCGCCTGTTCCGCTCGCGCAAGGATTGCCGCCACGTGAAGCTTCGTTCGACGTTATTGATTTCGCTCTTCCTCCTTGCCGGGTGCCGTCACGCGGGTGAGCTCACGGCCGAAAACGGGGGCGGCATTTATGCGGTCCGCAGCGTCTGCCCCGTTGCGGGCATTCCTGCCGGAACCGGCGACATCACGTTGTTCAACCCGCCCGACAGCCGGGATTCGCGCGCAATCGACGTCACCGCGTCGATGACGCAGCTGCGCTCGACTTGTCAGCAGAGCGGCAACGACGTGGTCTCGACGGTGACATTCACCGTCGTCGGACTGCGGCGTGACGCGGGCGCCGCGCGGCAGGTGATCCTGCCCTATTTCGACGTTGCCCTGCGCGGAGGCACCAACATCGAGGCCAAGAAGGTCGGCGCCGTCGCGCTCAACTTCCCGGCCGGAAGCCAGCATGCGATGACCCGCGGGCAGGCGACGATCCGCGTCAGCCGCTATGCGGCGACTCTTCCGGCGAGGGTCCGCGCGATTCTGACTCGTCCGCGCAAGGCGGGCCAGGCCGATGCCGCCATCGATCCGATGTCCGATCCGGCCGTCCGCGAAGCCGTCGCCAATGCGACCTTCGAGCATCTCGTCGGCTTCGAGCTCACCCAGGACCAGCTCAAATATAACGCGACGCGCTAACGCGTTGACTTAATTGGCGGGCACGGCCAAGGCACCCCGCGTCGCCGGAGGTGCAAGCCTCCGGAATGGCCGCGCGGGAGAGCTCGCACGCAAGTGCGGCGCCGAAGGAGCAACCGCCCCCGGAATCTCTCAGGCACCCAGGACCGCGCGCGCCTGACAGTCTGGAAAGAGCCCGCCGAAGCCTCGGCGACAGCGGGCCGCCGAAGGGGCAAAGCTCTCAGGCGCTAGGGACAGACGGGGGCGGCTGGCACCAGGCTCGAGAGGCGAGCCGCGTCCGTCGCACCCTTTGCCGGAGCGCTTGGAAATGAGCAGGGAAGTCCACAACGGCCCGACCGACGAGACGCAGGCGCGGGGCACACGCTACAGCGGCGATCCTCAAGGCGGCACCGGCGCTGCGCCGCAGCTCGACAAGCTTCCGCTCGATGGCTGGCACCGTGCGCACGGCGGCCGGATGGTCCCGTTCGCCGGCTACGAAATGCCGGTGCAGTACGAGGGGATCATCGCCGAGCATCTCTGGACGCGCGAGAACGCCGGCCTGTTCGACGTCAGCCACATGGGGCAGCTGTTCATCCATGGCCGCGGGGCCGACGCTGCGCTCGAGCGGCTGATGCCGGGCGATTTCCGCTCGGCTGCCGACATGAAACCCAAATATTCGCTGCTGCTCGAAGAAGACGGCGGCATTGTCGACGACTTGATGGCGACGCGCCGCGGCGAGGACTTCTACGTCGTCGTCAACGGCGCGACCAAGCACGGCGATATCGAATATATGCGCCGTCGGCTGCCCGAAGACGTGGTCATCGACCACATGAAGGAGCAGGCACTGCTCGCCTTGCAGGGGCCGCGCGCCGCCGAGGTGATCGAGACGATCATCCCGAGCGTGAGCGAGTTGAGCTTCATGCAGGCCGCGCCCTTCAACTGGCAGGGGCACAATTTGTGGATCAGCCGCTCCGGCTACACCGGCGAGGACGGGTTCGAAATCTCGGTGCCCGCGTCCGCCGCCGCCGCGCTCGCTGACGCGATCACTGCGCATGAGCTTGCCAAGCCGATCGGGCTGGGCGCCCGCGATTCACTGCGGCTCGAGGCCGGACTGCCGCTGTACGGACACGACCTCGACACGCGGACCACGCCGGTCATGGCGGGCCTCACCTTCGCCATCAACAGGCGCCGTCGTGCCGAGGGTGGCTTTCCCGGTTCGATGCGCATCTTGGCCGAGCTTGAGAACGGTCCGGTCGAAAAGCGCGTCGGCTTCGAGATCGACGGCCGACAGCCGGTGCGCGAAGGCGCATTGGTGCTCGACGGCGAGGGCAACGAAGTCGGCAAGGTGACCAGCGGCGGCTTCTCACCCTCGCTCCAGCGCCCGATCGCCATGGGCTATGTCGCCGCGCATCTTTCGGAGCCCGGCACGGCATTGAAGCTCGAGCAGCGCGGCAAGCTGTTCGACGCCCGGGTCGTCCGGATGCCCTTCGTCCCCCACCGCTACTACCGCAAGGGAGCTTCCGCATGAGTCTCTATTTCACCAAGGAGCACGAGTGGATCAGGGTCGAGGGCGACACCGCGACGGTCGGCATTTCGGACCACGCGCAGGAGCAGCTCGGCGACATCGTCTTCGTCGAAGTACCGGACGCCGGCCGGCGAGTGGCGAAGGGCCAGGAAGCCGCCGTGGTCGAATCGGTGAAAGCCGCGTCAGACGTCTACTCGCCCGTCTCGGGTGAGGTGGTTGAGGGTAACCAGGCGATCGCTGACGATCCCGCTCTGGTGAATAGCGACCCCGAAGGGCAGGGCTGGTTCTTCAAGCTGAAGCTCGACAATGCGTCCGAACTCGATGGCCTGATGGACGAGGCGGCCTATCGCGAGTGGATCAAGACGCTTTGAACACAGGCGTCGCCTCGACGAGCAAATGGGACGCAGCGGATTACGCCCGCGTCGGCGGGTTTGTCGCCGAGCTCGGCGGGGCCGCGCTCGACTTGCTCGACCCGCAGCCGGGCGAGCGGATCCTCGACGTCGGCTGCGGCGAGGGGACACTGACCAGGAAGATGATCGAGCGCGGCGCGACTGTGCTCGGCATCGACAATTCGCCCGAGATGATCGCAGCCGCTCGAGCGAACGGTGTCGATGCGCTGCTGCTCGCCGCCGAGGACCTGCACTTTTTCGCCGAGTTCGACGCCGCCTTCTCCAACGCCACGCTGCACTGGGTCCTGCACAAGCAACAGGCGGCGAGGGCGATTTTCCGCGCGCTTAAGGCCGGTGGCCGCTTCGCCGGCGAGATGGGGGGCGAGGGCAATCTCAAGAAATTGCGCGAGGCGCTCGACGAGGAGCTGATCATCCGCGGCTACCTGCCGCCCGTCGAGGCGAGCAACTGGTATGCCTCGCCCGAGGAGTTTGCCGCCGTCTATGACGCAGCCGGCTTTCGCGAGATCGACGCCCGGCTGATCGAACGGCCAACCGCCGTCAAGCACGGCATCGCCGCTTGGGTGACGACATTCCGCAAGGGCTGGCTCGACCGCGCCGGCGTCCCCGAAGAGGAACGCGCCTCAATTGCTGCCGCCGTCGCCGACCGGGTCGGCTCCAATGTTGCCGATTACGTCCGCCTCCGTTTCATCATGAGGAAGCCTGACTGATGCGTTACCTGCCGCTGAGCGACGCAGACCGTAGCGAGATGCTGCGCGTGATCGGCGCCGGCTCCGTCGACGAACTGTTCCGCGACGTGCCCGAGGAGGCGCGGCTCAAAGGGCCGATCCACGGGCTGCCGATGCATGCCTCCGAATTGGCGGTCGAGCGGCACATGGCGGCCCTGTCGCGCAAGAACATGGTGGCAGGAGATGTGCCGTTCTTCCTCGGCTGCGGCGCCTACCGGCACCATATCCCCGCGAGCGTTGACCATATCATCCAGCGCGGCGAGTATCTGACCAGCTACACGCCCTACCAGCCCGAGATCGCCCAGGGCACGCTGCAGATGATGTTCGAATTCCAGACGCAGGTCGCGCGGCTGTTCGGCTGTGAGGTCGCTAACGCGTCGATGTATGACGGCTCGACGGCGATGTGGGAAGCGATCCTGATGGCGCACCGGATCACGCGCCGGAACAGGACGGTGATCTCGTCGGGCGTCCATCCGCATTATGTCAACGTCGCGAAGACGCTCGCGCAGTTCAGCGAAGACGCGCTCGCCACGGCGCTGCCCGAGCTTACCGCCGAATCCGACAACGAGCGGCTGATCGGCAAGATCGGACCGGAAACCAGTGCAGTCGTCGTCCAATATCCCGACATCCTCGGCCGGATCACCGATCTGACGCCGATCGCGGACGCGGCACACGCCGCCGGCGCACTGCTGATCGCGGTGGTGACCGAGCCGGTGGCGCTTGGCTTGATCAGGTCGCCCGGCGAGATGGGCGCCGATATTGTCGTGGGCGAGGGGCAGTCGATCGGCGTCGGCCTCCAGTTCGGCGGCCCGTACGTCGGCCTCTTCGCCTGCCGCGAGAAGCACGTGCGTCAGATGCCGGGACGCCTCGCGGGCGAGACGGTCGACGCGGAGGGCAAGCGCGGCTTCGTCCTGACGCTCTCGACGCGCGAGCAGCATATCCGCCGGGAAAAGGCGACATCGAACATCTGCACCAGCTCGGTGCTGTGCGCGCTTGCGTTCACGGCGCACTTGACGTTGCTCGGCGAAAAGGGCCTGCGCCGGCTCGCTTCCTTGAATCACGCGCGCGCGTGCGAGGTTGCGGACCGGCTGTCCGCGATCGCCGGCGTGGCCCTGGTCAACCACAGCTTCTTCAACGAATTCACGCTGAAGCTGCCCGTCGAGGCGCGTCCGGCTGTCCACGCGCTGGTTGAACGCGGCGTACTCGGCGGCGTCTCGCTCGGGCGGCTCTATCCGGGTGTAGACGCGCTGCAGAATGGCCTCGTCGTGGCGGTGACCGAGACCGCGACGACTGAGGACATCGCGGCACTCGAAGCCGCGCTGAAGGAGGTGGTCCAATGACTGTCAATCCTTCGGGCTGGCGGCCCTCGGCGCCTGCCAACGAGCAGGGCGAAGCGCACACCGTCACCGGAAACCGCGCGCTGATGCTCGAGGAGCCGCTGATCTTTGAGATCGGCTCGGTCAAACAGACGGGAGTGGATTTTGACGAAATCCTCCCCGGAACGGGGAGGGGGACCAGCGAAGCTGGTGGAGGGTGCGGCGTGCAGGGCTCCGAACCCCCTCCGTCAGACCTTCGGTCTGCCACCTCCCCGTGCCGGGGAGGAGCGCGACTTGCCGGGCTCGAGCGCAATCGCGAGATCGGCCTCGCCGGCCTCTCCGAACCCGAAATGGTCCGCCACTACACGCGCCTTTCGCGGCAGAATTACGCCATCGATCTCGGCCTGTTCCCGCTCGGGAGCTGCACGATGAAGCACAACCCGCGGCTCAACGAGAAGGTCGCGCGGCTGCCTGGTTTTGCCGACGTTCACCCGCTGCAGCCGCAGGAAACCGTTCAGGGCGCCCTGCAGGTCATCAACGAGCTCGCCTTCTGGCTGCTCGACCTCACCGGCATGTACGGCGTGTCGATGAGCCCGAAGGCCGGCGCCCATGGCGAGCTATGCGGACTGCTCTGCATCCGCGCGGCGCTCGAGGCGCGCGGCGACAAGCGCGAGGTCGTGCTCGTGCCGGAGAGCGCACACGGGACCAATCCGGCGACGGCCGCTTTCGCCGGCTATCGCGTGGAGAACATCCCGGCGAACGCCGCAGGCCGCGTCGACCTCGAAGCGCTGAAGACGCGGCTCGGCCCCGACGTCGCTGCGGTGATGATCACCAACCCGAACACCTGCGGCCTGTTCGAGCCGGACATGAGGGCGATCAGCGATGCGGTGCATGCGGCTGGCGCGTTCGTTTACTGCGACGGAGCGAACTTCAACGCGATCGTCGGGAAGGTGCGCCCCGGCGACCTCGGCATCGACGCGATGCACATCAACCTCCACAAGACCTTCTCGACCCCGCACGGTGGTGGCGGTCCCGGCTCAGGACCGGTAGTGCTGTCGGAGGCGCTCTCGCCCTATGGGCCCCTGCCGTTCGTCGCGAAGATGCCCGACGGCAGCTTCAGGCTGGTCGAGGAGGAGAGTGCGGGGGAGGAGCATCCGCACGCTTTCGGCAGGATGGTCGCATTCCACGGACAGATGGGCATGTTTACCCGCGCGCTCGCCTACATTCTCAGCCATGGCGCGGATGGCTTGAAGCAGGTCGCCGAGGATGCGGTCCTTAACGCCAACTACATCCTCCGCAGCCTTCAGGACGTGCTCGACGCGCCCTTCGCCAAAAGCGGCCCGTGCATGCACGAGGCGATCTTCTCCGACCGCGGCTTTGCCGATGACGTGAACACGCTCGACCTCGCCAAGGCGCTGATCGACGAGGGCTTCCATCCGATGACCATGTACTTCCCGTTGGTCGTCCACGGAGCCATGCTCGTCGAACCGACCGAGACCGAATCGAAGGGGAGCCTAGATCAGTTCATTCGGGCGGTCCGTTCGATCGCGGGGCGTGCGAAGGCCGGCGATCAGAGTCTCAAGGCCGCGCCGGTCCATGCGCCCCGGCGGCGATTGGACGAGACGCTTGCCGCGAGGAAGCCTGTTCTCGTCTACAGGGATCCGGAGCCGGCGCAGGCGGCCGAATAAGTCTTTCCGAGGGTAATAATGCAGGTCCAAGTCCATCCGATTCATCAAAGCTGGCTGACCGCGATCCTGCCGTTCGTCATCATTGCGGTGGTGATTGGCCTGCGGCTTCGCTCGATGAGCCGCGAGCGGCCGCTCAAGGTGCAAACCTTGTGGGTCGTGCCCGTGCTCTATCTGGTCCTCATCGGCTGGATGCTGTTCGCACTTCCGCCGACGCCAGTGGGCTGGGGGCTGATTGCGCTCGGGATCGTGATCGGCGCTGCCCTCGGATGGCATCGCGGCAAGCTGATCCGCATTGAGCGAAATGAGCGCGGCGAGCTTCGCCAGCAGGCGTCACCGCTCGCCATGCTCCTGCTCGTCGCCTTGCTCGTGCTGAAGCTCGGCGCCCGCGCCATTTTCGGCGAAACGGCTGCCGGCCAGCCGGCGAGCAGCGCAATGCTTCTAACCGACGCGTTCATTGGCTTTGCACTTGGCCTACTCAGCGCGACCCGGCTTGAATTGTATCTTCGCGCGCGGCGCATTCTCGCCGCCTCCTGAATGGACGATAGCCGCCGCTTCTACGAAACACCGGCGTCGGGACCGCGCCGCTCCGCCCCCGCGGCGCTGCGGAATCGAGAACCGATTGCCAATGTCCTCGGGAAATGGCTGCCCAAAAGCGGCCTCGTGCTCGAGATCGCCAGCGGCACGGGCGAGCATGCCGTCTACTTTGCCGAACGGTTCGGAGAGCTCGAGTGGCAGCCAAGCGACGTCCATGCCGACGCGCTGGCGTCAATCGCGGCGTGGCGTGAGGCTGTGGAGCTGCCGAACCTCCGCCCGCCGCTGGTCATCGACGCAGCTTCGCCAGATTGGCGCATAGAAGCCGCTGACGCTGTGGTCAGCATCAACATGGTCCACATCAGTCCCTGGGCTTCGGCGTGCGGTTTGCTCGATGGAGCGGCTCGGCTGCTTGGCTCTGGCGCCCCGCTGATCCTGTATGGTCCGTGGCTTAGCGATGACGTGCCGACCGCGCCCAGCAATCTCGCTTTCGACGCGGACCTGAAGCGGCGCGATCCGGCTTGGGGACTGCGCCGCGTCGAGGATTTTGCAGCGGCGGCAGAGAGCCGCGGCTTGCTTCTGCAGGAAACAAGGCAGATGCCCGCGAACAACATGATGCTGCTCCTGCATCGGCGTTAAACGTAGTTTTACTGACTTGGGTTAGAGGGGGTCTCATGGACCAAAGCAACCCCGCGCAGAATCGCAGATCGCGTCGGTCGCCAGTGCTCCTGGCGGCGACGATCGAAGTTTGCGGAGCGCCGCTGGCGGTCAAGCTGCGTAATCTGTCGGAGGAAGGCGCCTTGATTGAGGGAGCGCCCTTGCCTCCGGAAGGTTCCGCGACCGTTTTCGAGCGCAAGGACATGCGGCTCACCGGCCGAATTGTCTGGGTTGAAGGCAATTATGCCGGCATTGCCTTCGATACGCCGCTGAACCGGGAGCAAGCGCTTCGGCACATTCCGGCACGAGGTCCAAGGCCTCAGGCGCCCATTGATTTCCGCCGCCCCGGCTTCACCTGCCGTCCGCTCAGCGATTACGAGCGCCGGAATCTCGAGCGGTGGCTCGCGACGGCGCCGCCAAGCCAAAGCAACGACTGATCAGCTCGCGGCGCGGCCGCAAGCCTCATTCTTTCTTTCCTGAAGGAAGCTCATCAACTCGCCGACCGGCAACACGCGGTTGAAGCCAATCCCGTAATTGTCGCCGTCGCGCCACTTGACCACTCCGCCCGCGGGATCGAGGCCGGCGAGGCTGACGACGACCTGGCCGCCGATCCGAAGGTCGGCGTTCAAACGGACGCAAATGCCGCCTTGCGAGATGTTGACGGTTCGGGACCGATGCACGTCGGACCCCTCGCGCACGGTGGCGCTGCAATTGATCTCAATGCGCGGCATTCGGGGCTGCGTGTCCATCCCGGACGCGCTCAGCAGCGCAAGCACGTCGATCTGCTCATCGAACGTGATCCCCACGAGCCCGTGTTCCGACCATTGGGCAATACCGCTCACGCTCTCGCCATGCTTGAGCTCAACCGAAAGGCGCGAGCCCGGCTCGATCGGTGAATAAGGGCGGATCATCATGCCGCCGGCCGAGATGTTGCGGATCAGGCAAAGCTCGCGCCGGCCGCCGACCAGCAAAGCGCCGACGCGAAGCAGGCTGAGGAAGCGCTCGTCGGTTCGACGGTCCGGCAGCTTGGGGGGCTTAGACGATAGGGAATAGGTGGTGGTTTCGGCCAGATTCTTGCTCAACGCGGGCTCCGACGATCAAACAATACAACTTCACAGTTGCCCATCCGCTCCGACGTTCGTCGAACCGGCCCCACTCGTTGCAAGTTCGTAGTGGCAAAGGCTTATCAGAGCGTTTCTTTACGTCCGATCCGGTGGTTTGCCGTTGGACCGCCGGGCGCGTAGGATGATCGAGGACGCCGGGAGACCTCGTGATGATCGCTCGACTGGTAATGCTTGCCGGCGCACTCGCCATCGGCAGCGCTGCGACGGGGCAAACCACAACGCAAAAGTTCGACGCGGTCTCCGGCCTCCCCGAGATCGACAAGACGACACAGACGCAGGACGTCAACCTGCGGAGCGACAAAGACGAGCGGATGCTGGTGCCGGTGAAGCTGTCGGGCGCAGGTCCTTACTATTTCCTCGTCGATACGGGCGCCGACCGGACGGCGGTGTCGCGCGAAATCGCCGACAAGCTCCAGCTGCAGACCGGGCAGGGCGCCCAGCTGCACACGATCACCGGCGTCTCCGAAGTGCGCACCGCCAAGGTCAATGAGGTCGAGTTCACGCAGCGGCCGCAGAAGTCGATCGACGCCGCCGTGCTCGAGGGCGCCTACATGGGCGCGGACGGCATCGTTGGCGTCGACCTCCTGCGCTCGGAGCGGGTCCAGTTCGATTTTGAGAAGCAGACGATGTCGGTCGTGCCGGCGGCGACGCCCGACTTCCGCACCGAACCGGGCACGATCGTGATTGAGGCGCGGCGCAAGAATGGCCGGCTGATCGTCACCGACGCGGTCGCCAATGGAGAGCATGTCGTGGTCGTGCTCGATACCGGCTCCGACCTTTGCCTCGGCAACGAGGCGCTTCGCGCCAAGCTGCTCGGGCGCAATTTCGTCGATGCCGATCACAAGGTTGAGCTCGAGTCCGTCACCGGTGCGAAGATCAGCGGCGATTACACCGTGGTGCGCAACCTCACGATCGCCGATGTCCAGCTCTCCAACCTCGCCGTCGTGTTCACCGATGCGCACACGTTCCACCAGCTCGGGCTCGACCGCAAACCGGCGCTGCTCCTCGGCATGAACGCGCTGCGGGCATTCAAGAAGGTGTCGATCGATTTCGCCAACAAGAAATTCAGGGTCGTGCTACCCGAGCACAGCCAGCTTGAATCGCAGCTCGCGGCCGCCGGCGGACTGTAAGCTCCCTCACTTGCGTTGAGGCAGAGCTTCGGTAGGCACCGCCCACGCACATCCCTGCTTGAGGCTGGACCCGCGCCGACGTGATCCCATATAGCCGGCGTCCTTGGTCCCCGATGTCTTTCGGAGCGTGACGTCCGCTCGATGACCGCTGCGTTGACGCACCGCGGACCCGATGATGAAGGCATCTGGATTGATGAGGCGGCTGGCATAGGATTGGGGCACCGGCGCCTTTCGATCGTGGATCTCTCGCCGGCCGGTCACCAGCCGATGCACAGTCCCAGCGGACGGTTCGTCATCACCTTCAACGGCGAGATCTACAACCACGCCGAATTGCGGCGCGAGCTCACGCAAGCCGGGCACGAGGTCGCCTGGCGCGGCCATTCCGATACCGAAACGCTCCTTGCTGGCTTCGACTTCTGGGGGGTGAAGCCGACGCTAAAGCGCGCCAGCGGCATGTTCGCCTTCGGTCTGTGGGACAGCCAGGAGCGGGCGCTCATCCTTGCGCGGGATCGGCTGGGTGAGAAGCCGCTCTATTACGGCCGGCAAGGAGGCGCTGGCAGCCCTTTCCTGTTCGGGTCCGAGCTCAAGGCCTTGCAGCAACACCCGGATTTCAATCCCGAAATCGACCGCGAAGCGCTCAGCCTCTTCGTCCGTTACCTCGACGTACCGGCGCCGCT
>Ga0207674_10003391_pt1 | contig 19547 bp, 17 predicted proteins | sample KBSCornC72_FD_184303 | JGI IMG/M metagenome (GOLD analysis project Ga0207674, IMG submission 184303) | Corn rhizosphere microbial communities from Kellogg Biological Station, Michigan, USA - KBS Corn C7-2 (SPAdes) (version 2) | ecosystem: Host-associated > Plants > Roots > Rhizosphere > Soil ... | reverse complement strand
CGGAAGGTCCGCGAGACGTTCGAGCAGGCGAGCGCGCAGCGCGCGGATGCGCTGACCCACTGTGGCACCGAGGCGCCGGTGGACCGCGAGCGTCTGACGCAGACCCTGGAACGCGCCGGCGTCGACGGTGCCGATCTCGAAGCGCGATGCCTCGGGCTTGAGGGTGACGTGGCCCTCGAGATCCATCGCGCTCTGCGAGCGCCAGCCGAGCCGCGTGCTCTCGAACCGATCGGGGTCGTTCACCCAGAACGCGCCCACGCCGAGCGGACCATGCAGCCACTTGTATCCCAGGAACGCGTACGCGTCGGCACCGAGCGCGCGCACGTCGACCAGGATCTGCCCGAGTGCCTGCGCACAGTCGACGATCACGGTCGCGCCCGCGTCATGCGCGATGCGCGTCGCCTCTGCTACCGGGAGCACCTTTCCGCTCTTGCAGCCGACCAGGGACATGACGAGCGCCTCGGCACCGCCGGCGAATGTCTTACGCACATCTTCGAGGAAGCTCGCGTCGTCGCGGTGCGCGATCACCTGCACGCGATCGCCACGCATGCGGCGCGCGAACACCGGCAGCAGGGCGCTGCCGTGTTCTTCCGCGGTCGTGACGATGAGCGAGCCACCCTTTCGCGGCATGCGCGGCCGCAGACGCAGGCCGCCGACGAGGATGTTCAGGCCGTCGGTCGCGGACTGCGCGAGCGCGATGCGCGTCGCGCCGCCCTCGTCGCCGATCGCCGCGGCGAAATCCGCTCGCACCTTGTCGAGTCCCGCGTTGTACGCGTCGTATCCGACGTGCGAGAACATGCCAACTGACGTGAGCCACGACCGGTACGCGTCGGCGGCGCGGTGCGCGACCGGGAACGTGGGGCCCGAGCCGGCGACCTGGAAGTAAAGGAAGTCGCCACGCAGCGCCTGCAGCGCCTCGCGCGAGACATCGGGCGCGGGATCGATCTCGGGAGCGTCGTCCATCAATGGCAACGATATTCCCAGCTAGGCCGTCGTAATCCCGCGGATCGCCAGCCCAGCTGTGAACAGCGCGGCGAGACCTAAAGCAACCGACTGACCGCGCGGGGTGCGGTCGCGCACGAGCGTCGCGGCGAGCGGCATCGCGACGACGAGCGCGAGCCCGTACAGGACGTGCACGCCCTCGCGGGGAGCACCGTTGAAAACGAGCACGGATGACCCGAGCACGCCCTGCACAACGGACGCGACCACAGCGATAGCGATCGCGCCGCGGTAGCTCGCGTTCGGCCCCTGGTCGCGGATGCCCCGCACGATGCCCCAGAGGCCCACGAGCGTGTAATAAAGGACGAGCGCGAACGCGACCCGGCTGTGGAGCGAGAGCACGAGGTCCATCGGCCGAAGGCTAGGGCATCGCCGCATATGCTCGTTCGATGATCGACGTGCGCGACGTCTCGCGATCGTTCGGGCGGACGGTGGCGCTCGACCACATCTCGTTCCGGGTCGAGCCGGGTGAGATCGTCGCGCTGCTGGGCCCGAACGGCGCCGGCAAGACGACCGCGAGCCGGATCATCGCCGGAATCCTCGCCCCGAGCGAGGGCGACGTGCTCGTGGACGGGATCTCGGTGCGCGCCGATCCGGGCAGCATCCGCAGCCGCGCCGGGATGGTCACGGACCAGCCGTCGCTCTACGAGCGCATGACCCTTCGCGCCTACCTCGCGTTCTTCTGCCACCTGTACGACGTGGCCGACGCGGCGCGCCGCACCGAGGAGCTCGCGAAGCTGCTGGGCCTGTCGGACCGCCTCGACGTCCGCCTCGGCGCGTTCTCGCGCGGCATGAAGCAGAAGGTCGCGATCGCGCGCGGTCTCGTGCACGACCCGCCGGTCCTGCTGCTCGACGAGCCCGCGACCGCGCTCGATCCCGAGACCGCGCGCTCGCTTCGCTCGTTCATCGTTTCGCTGCGCGCTCGTCACCGCGCGATCCTCCTGTGCACGCACGATCTCGACGAGGCGCAGCGCATCGCCGACCGCGTCGTGGTCCTGTATCGCGGCAAGGTCGCGCGCGCGGGACTCACGGGCGACCTGCGCGCGGACGCGCATCCCCGGTTCGTCGTCTCCTTCGCCGGCGACCTCGCCGTCGCCCTCGATGCCCTCGCCCGCGCTGGCGTAACAGGGGAGCCGGCCAGCGCGGAGAACGGCCACGCCGCGCTCCGTTTCGACGCCGACGAGCCGGCCACCACGAACCCCGCGGTCCTGCGCGCGTTACTCGATGGCGGACTGCGCGTGATCACGCTTGCGCGGGAGGAGCGCTCGCTCGAGGACGCCTACTTCGCGATCGTCAAAGAGGCTGGGGAGACCAGTGGGTAAGGCCGCACTCATCGCCTGGCGCGAGATCCGCTGGGAGATCTTCGGCGACCGTGGAGCCGTGATCCGCACAGGCTTCTTCGCGCTGCTGCCGATCCTCTTCGTGATCAGCGGCCGCGGGCAACCGGGCGGCCCGAACGACATCTCGATCCTCGCCCTCGCGCTGCAGAGCACGCTCATCCCTGCGCTCTCCGGGGTTGCGCTCATCGCGTCGACGTTCACGCAGGAGAAGGAGAACGGCACGCTCGTCCCGCTGCTCGCCGCCCCGATCCGGGACATCGACATCGTGGTCGGCAAGCTGCTCGGGATGGTGGGCCCGGTCATGCTGATCTGCGCCAGCAGCCTCGGCGTCTTCTACGTCCTCGGTTCGTTCCTCTACGGAGTCGCTCGCCTCCGCGTCGCGCTTCCGCCGCAGATCCTTTTCGCGCTCCTGATGGTCGCATTCCTGTATCTGATCACCGCGGGCAGCTGGGTCCTCATCATCGCCGCGGTTGTCCGGACAACGCGCGCAGGCCAGCAGATCGCCGGACTCATGATCGGTCTCTCCGCGGCGATCTTCGCCGTGCTCGGCATCGCCGCCGCGCGCATCGCGGACGGATGGGCGCTCGTCGGGTTGGGTCTGTCGTTCGTCGTCGCCGACGTCGTCGCGCTCGAGGTGGCTCGGCGCGTGTGGCAGCGCGGCGAGGTGATTGGGCGGCTGTGACATTGACGGCCGCCCGCGCTGGCTTTAGCGTTCGCGTCCTCATGGCACGGATCGCCTTTTTCGTCATCGTTATCGAGCTCCCGAAGGGAGCCGGCGGAGGAGGCGCGCTCAGCTAGCGAGACGGTCAGACCAGCCCAGCGAAGCCTCCCGAGACCGGGAGGCTTTCTTGTTATTAGAGGAGGAAGCGGATGGCCAGCAGCGTTCGCGAACAGTTGAAGGAGACAGCGGCACTCGGGACCGAGATCCCCGAGACGGGATGGGCCTACCAGGACGGCGTCTACAAGAAGCTGGCAGACGCGCACGTCAGCCTCGCGACGCATGCGCTGAACTACGGCACCGGTGTCTTCGAGGGGATCCGCGCGTACTGGAACGCCGGCCAGGAGCAGCTCTACGTCTTCCGGCTGCGCGAGCACTTCGACCGCATGCGCGGCAACACCCGCCTGCTGCGGATCGAGCTCCCAGGTGACAGCGCGATGCTCGCCGACGTCACGCTCGAGCTCCTCCGCCGCAACGAGTTCCGCACCGATGTCTACGTCCGCCCGCTGGCGTACAAGGCCGCGCGCTCCATCAAGGTCGCGCTCCACGATCTGCGCAGCGGCTTCGGCATGTTCGCGTTCCCCATCGGGGCGTACCTGCCGACGTCGGGCCTTTCGGCACGCACCGCGACGTGGCGCCGCACCGCCGATGACTCGATCCCGGCGCGCGGCAAGCTCACCGGCGCGTACATCAACACCGCCCTCGCGGTCGATGAAGCGCACGATGCGAACGCCGACGAGTCGATCTTCCTCACCCGCGACGGCCACGTTTCCGAAGGCGGGAGCGCGAACCTCTTCATGGTCCGTGACGGCGAGCTCATCACGCCCTCCGTCACCGACGACATCCTCGAGGGCATCACGCGCGACACCATCATGACGATCGCGCGCGAGGAGCTCGGCCTCACGATCCGCGAGCGCGCCATCGACCGCACCGAGCTCTTCATCGCCGACGAGGTCTTCTTCTGCGGCACCGGCGCTCAGGTCGCTCCATGCGTGAAGGTGGACGGCCGCGTCATTGGCGACGGGAAGATCGGTCCGATCGCGCGCCGCATCGGCGATGTGTACTTCGCGATCGCACGAGGGGACGACGAGCGTCACGCGGAGTGGCGCACGGCGGTCTATCCCTGAGCGTCTCATATCAGGGACTGGCCGGAGCGTTCTCGGAGGCCGCGGCCGCGGCGCTGTTCCCTGATGAGAAGCTCCAGCCGCGCCGGACGTTCTCGGAGGTCTTCGGGGCGCTCGAGAACAGCGAGGTCGACGCCGCCGTCGTGCCGGTCGAGAACACTCACGCGGGCTCCGTCGCCGACGTCTACGACCTGCTGCGCAACCATCGCGGCGTGCGCATCGTCGCGGAGGCGGTCGTGCGTGTGCGTCACTGCCTCCTCGCCGTCCCCGGTGCGAAGCTCGCCGACATCAAGATCGCGCGATCGCATCCGCAGGCGCTCGCGCAGGTCGAGGATTTCCTGCGGCGCGCCAACATCCAGCCCGAGGTCGCGTACGACACAGCCGGTGCGGCCGCCGATGTCGCGGCGGCCGGCGACGGAAGCGTGGCGGCGATCGCGAGCAAGCGAGCGGCGGGTCGCTACGGACTGACGGTGCTCGCGGAATCCATCGAGACGAGCCCCGACAACTTCACGCGCTTCTTCGCGCTCGCGCGCGACGGCGACCCTGCGGTCGCCAGGCGCGTCCCGGCGCTGCACCTGACCGGGCCGTGGAAGACGAGCGTCGTTTACGCCGCGGCAAACGTGCCTGGAGCGCTGACGCGAACGCTCCAGCCGTTCGCCACCGCCGGCGTGCAGCTCACGAAGATCGAGTCGCGGCCCAGCCGCGCCGGACCGTGGGACTACGTCTTCTACCTCGACTTCGAGGCCGATCCCGAGACGTCTCCCGCGCGCGAGGCGCTCGCGCTCATGGCCACCTGCTGCGAGTGGGTCCAGCCGCTGGGGACCTACCGCGCTGCGACCACGGTCCTCGAACCCGATTAGCGAGGGTAACCACGGCTGCTCCGCATCAGCACCCAAGACGACACGTTGTGCGGAAAAGAGCGACGTACTCTTAGCCCCGGGCGGAGGAAACAGGGTTGGATCGACAGGCCACCGCGCAGGCGCTGCAGCGCCTCGCAGACGAAGCAACGGCGCGCGAGCCCTCCCTTGGGACGGTGCTGGCGCGGCTCGCCGATGCCGTGCGCGAGGGTCGAACGACCGAGGCCGCCGCGTACACCGGCGCGGTCGACCCCCGCGGACTGGCGGAGCTCCTCGCCGGCAAGCATTCGCGGCTCTGGGCGATCCTCGAGGTCATCCGCAACGTCCTCGTGTTCGCGCCGATCGCGGTCACGTGGTTCGGCCTCTCGATCGCCGCAACCGCGTACGCGCAGCTGCTCGGTGAGCGTCCAGATCTGGTGTCACGTCCTTTCCTGCTCCTGTGGCAGGAGGGCTTCGAAGGCCGGCTGGTGCTGAACTTCAGCACGCTCGCGATCACCGACGCGAGCCTGATCGGTGTGCTCATCGTGCTCTCGCTCGCACTGCACATCCGCAGCGAGGTACGCGATACGCAGGTGCGCACGCAGGCGCTCCTGAAGGAGTCGGAGATCCGCGCGTTGCTCGGCCATGTGTCCTCGCTCGGAGCGCTGGACTTCGGGACCGGCGATGCGGAGACGATCCTCGCCGACATGGCCGCGGAGGAGCGTCGGATCTACGAGCGTGCGGTCGAGCGCGAGGGCCAGCTCTTCGATCTCGAGGGCGCCATCGAGCGGCTTCGCGATGCCGCGATACGCCTCGAGCGCGCCGCCGAATCGCTCGCGCGGCGCTAGGCCGTGCAGCAGTCCGCGCACCGCAGCGTCTCGTTCAATCTCGCCGGCTGGCTGTGGGCCGACCTGCTGCTCGGCATGTTCGCGATCTTCCTCGCGGCGAACGCGCTCGCGCCGTCGGCCGATGCGTCGAAGAAGTCGGGCATCGATCCCACGCCGATCGTGATGCGCATCGAGGTGAGCGGGACCGCGCTGCTCTCGGACGACGCCGCGCTCGCGAACATGGAGCAGCAGCGCATCGCCGGCGTGATCCGCGAGAGGCTCGCAACGGAGGCACCGGGGCGCCACGCGGCGATCGTGTTCGCGTATGGCGCGCACGAGCGCGCCGCGTCGGGGGACCGCATCGCGACGCTCGCGACCCTGCTGCTCAAGGACGGACAGTTCTCAGGAACGGTCACGAAGGCGTACCACGAGCTCGTGCCCGGTGATCCGGGGACCGCGCTCGCGCTGGAGATCTACCTCGATGAATGACCGCGATGCGATGCGCCTCGCGGCACGCCGCGCGGCATTGCACGCGTCGATCCGCGATGGCAACGCGCAAGCGGCCGCGCGCGCCGCTGCGCGGCTCCGCATACCGGGCGCTCGTCTCACCGCGCAGGAGGTCACGTTCGCGCGTGACACACGTGCGGCGCTTGGTCGCGCGCTCATCGCGGCGCGACTTCCCCGCCCCGCTCCGCCACCCGCCCCGGTGCCAGAGCTCGTGGCTGCGCGCGGAATTCCGTCGAAGCGGCTCGCGATCGCTCTGGCCGTGATCTCCGCGTTGATCTTCCTGGTCCTCGGTCCCGGCGGCGAGCCCGGTGGCAAGCCCGAAGGTGATGCGAGTGCCGCCGTGCCGGATGTCACGCGCCCGCAAGTGCTCGCGCAAGTGAGCCGCGGACGCAGCTCGGCCACGAGCGCCCCTGAGGTCGTCGCTGCCGCCGAGCCGACCGCCGAACCGACGGCCGCGCCGTCGGAAGCGCCGAGCGCCGCTCCGAGCGCGGGCGCGGGTGGTGCGGGCGGCGCCGGCGGTTCAACGAGTGGCGCGGGCGGTGGTGGCGGTGGCATCGGCATCGGAACGGGACCGGGGCTCATCACGGTCCCGACGCCGCGTCCCACGACGACACCGCGCGTGCCGCCGCCAGGTTATGGTCGGCTCACGGTCATCGTTCTCGATTCGCGGACGCGTCAGCCGGTTCCCGACGCGTGCGTGTCCTTCGGAAGTCTCAGCTGCACGACGATCACCGCTGGGGAGACAACGGCCCTCAGCTATCGCACCGACGCGAACGGACGCTGGTCGCTCGACGTGCCGCTCGGCGCCCCGACGGTGAGCTACGACATGCTCTTCTTCAAGGTCGGCTACCGCGTCGACGTCGAGAAGGTCGCGCTCCGGCGCGGCGGCACCGTCGTGAAGACGGTCTTCCTGGTAAAGCAGCCCTAGCGGCGGGTCACTGCGTCGTGAGCGACGCGGACGCGCTCGAGGTCCCCGATGTCACCGTCACCGTATGCGCGCCGGGCAGCGTGTTCGCCGGAACGGTGAAGGACGGATTCCCGCCGGTCGGGCCGAGAAGCGTGCCGGCGGCGCTCGTCGTGCCACCGTCGATCGCGCGTCCGTCGAACAGCAGCGAATAGTTGCTGTTCGCAGGCCAGCCGGTTCCCGTATACGGCACCGCCGTGCCAGCTCGTGGTGGGAACGACACGAGCAGCGTCAGGGTCGGTGAGAACCGCACGATGACGTCCGCCGTCGCGGTGAGCCCTGCGCCGCGCGCGGTGATCTTGTACGTCGTACCGGCGATCGCGTTCGCGGGTATGCGGATCAGCGTCGCGAACTGACCGTTCGATTGCACATCAGCGCTCGCGATCTGGCTTCCGTCAGGCCAGGTGATCGCGACCGCCGCGCCGACCGGCCAGTTGGTGCCGAGAACCGCAAGCGTGCCACCGGCCTGCGCGGTGCCGCCGCTCAGCGTCGGCGGTGGTGGCGCCGGCGTCGGCTGCGGCGTCGGTATGGGCGTTGGCACGGGTGTCGGCGGCAGGGTCGGCAGTGGCGTCGGCGGCGCGGTCGGTATGAAGGTCGGCACCACCGTGGGGATCGAAGTTGGCGGAAGCGTGGGCGCCGTGGTGGGGACGACCTGCGTTGGCGGCGGACTCACGGTGACAGCCGGTAGCGTCGCGGTGGCCAGCGCCGGGGGCGTGATGGTGGTGTTCGTGCCGGCAGTGAACCCGAGCCCGGGCAGCGGCGAGAACAGCGATCCGAGCGCATTCGTCGCGCTCGTCGGCTGTGGAAGCGAAACCGGCACGACCTTCACCGGCAGCTGCGCGATAACGACGAGCGGACCAAGGCCGTTCGCGAACAGCGCACCGTTCGCGCCTAGAGCGACGTCGATCCTCGACTCGAACTTCTTGCCAGGCTCACCGCTTCCGTTCGCGACGTAGTTGAAGGAGAGGTTCCCGAGGCCGTCGACGGCCGACGCCGTCGCAACGAACGCTCCGCCTGGAGCGATCGACGCAATAACGACCTGATACGTGCCGGCTGACGCGTTCGGGATGTCGACGAGCTGCGGGTCCGTGCCTGGATCGGTAGCGAGGCAGCCGGGGATCTGTCGCACGACGGTCGGGCCGGGTTCGACAATGCCGCACGCGCGTCCGAACCGATCGACGACGGCGAGATTTGCCGGCGAGTGCATCCCGAAGCGCAGCAGGTTCGGCGGCGCCGAGCGCGAAGCGGGACCGCTGGGCGGTGAGCTCGGTGGCACGGTGGTCGTCTGACCCGGGCCAACGAGCACGCTCTGTCCCAGTCCGGTGACCTGCACGTTGCCGTCGGTCGTCTGCACCGTCGTCGTGCCATCCGCAAGCACGTCGGTGATGAAGCCCGTCCCGCGCACCGCGGCGACCGCGGTCGGCGTCCGGATCTCGAACTTCGAGTCGGCGCGCGTGAGCTTCTGCACGCTCGCCCAGGTGCGCCCGATCGTCTGCGAGATGCGAATGGAGATCGCGCTGCTCGCTGCGCCGGCCGCATCCTCGATCTGGACCATCGTCGCGGGCTCGATCTCGAGCGTCGAACCATCGAAGAACGTGACCATCGCATGGCTGCTCACGGCGGTCTGAACGCGGTCGCCGATGTCGACGAGATCGCCGTCGGACGCTTGCGCGAACCCCGCCGTGCCGCGCGCGACGGACGCCGAGCCGTCGAGGATCGAGAGGATCGTGGCCGCACCCGACGCGCGCTGTTGCGAAAGGACAAGTGCCGCAGGGACGACGACGACTGCCGCGATGACCGCGGCTATCAGAAGACGACGACGGCCCCAGCCCTTTCCCACTCGCTGATTATGGGAAGTCGAGGGCCTCCGATACAGGCGTTTGGCTACCGCCAGGCGTCGGACCGCCGCTCATGACATAGACGGTCCGTCCGACCGCGACCACACCGATACCGTGACGCGGCGTCGGAAGGTCGGGCAGGCGTGTCCATCGACCCGACTCCGCGTCGAACAGCTCGGCCTCTCTGTACGTGCCGCTGAGCTGCTCGCCGCCGACGAACACGAGTCGATTGCCGACCGCGGCAGCGCCGACACCGCCGCGCGCGGTCGGAGCGTCGGCCGCGGTCTCCCAGCGATCGGCGCCCGGGTCGTAACACTCGAGCGTCGCGAGATTGGTCGTGAGCGAAAGCTTTCGACCACCGATCGCGCAGACGCGTCCGACGACCATCGTGGCCGCGAGGTGATCGCGCGTCGTTGGTATCGGCGCGACCTGGCGCCAGCGATCGACATCCGCTTCGTACGCATACGTCGGCGCCACAAGTCGCTGTCCGTCAAAACCGCCGACCACATAGATGAACCGCCCCTGCGTCACGGCCGCGGCCTGCGACCTCGGTCCAGGCATCGCGGCGATCTCGCGCCACACCGTCGCGCCTGGCGCGAGCCGGAAGCTGCGCGCGGTGGGGGCGCTGGCATTGTTCCCACCGAATACGTAGACGCCGGCGCCGCCGATCGGCTCGGCTACCGCGGCGGCCATCGCGTGGTCGACCTCGAACGGAAGATCCGGCCCGCGCCTCCAGCGCTGTCCATCGAAGATCTCGACGACGCGCCCGCCACCGAACCCACCGATGACATAGACCTCGTCGCGGAACACGGTTGCCGCGACCTCGCTTCGGCCGGTCGGGATATCCGGGATGCGGCGCCACGCCAGCGCCGCGGGCGACGATGCTCCGGTCGACCCGCTTGCCACGACGGACGGAGCAGGCGTCCCGCTTCGCTCGAGTACGTGCGTCGTTGACTGCGGTGCGCCTTCTCCCGGTGCGATGCACGCGCCGAGGAACACAGCGAGCAGGACGAGGCGCATCACCACCTATATAAAGGAGAGCGCATGCCGACGGTGTCCGGGACCGAGATCATCACGGCGCTCTCCGCATTCGTTGCGTCATTCCTTTCAGGCCTTCTCGGTATCGGGGGCGGCGTCGTGCTCACACCGCTGCTCCTCTATCTACCACCTGCGGTCGGGATCGGTGCGCTGCCGGTGAAGATCATCACCGGGCTCACCATCGTGCAGGCGATCTCCGGCAGCGTGCTGGGCGCGTTCCGCCATAGCTCGTACGGGAATGTGTCGCGGCGCCTGGTCCTCACGATGGGGCCGACCGGCGCGGCCGCTTCGCTGTTCGGCGCGCTCATCTCACGCGATGTGAACGACCGCGTGCTCCTGGGCATCTTCGCCCTTCTCTCGCTCGTGACCGCGGCGATGCTGCTTCTGCCGGTCGAGTCGCAGCAGACCGGCACGGACGATCTCGATCTCAACGTCCCCCTCGCGGTCGGCATCTCGATCGTCCTTGGCTTTCTGGGCGGAATGGTCGGCATCGGCGCGATCGCGACGATCATCGGTACGCTCGTGTATCTCCTGCGCGTCCCACCGCGCATCGCGATCGGCACCTCGCTCGGCATCGGCATGTTCTCCGCCGTCGCGGCACTGATCGGCAAGGCCGCGACCGCGCAGGTCGATCCCCCGCTCGCGGCGATCGTCGCTGTCCTCGCGCTGGTCGCATCACCGATCGGCGCGTGGGTCTCGATCCGAACGCAGCCGGCGGTCCTGATGAAGATCCTCGCCGTCGTCGTCATCGTCGCGGCGCTCCGCATGGCGGCGACCGCGATCCTCGGCTGAATCGCCTCGGGACGCAGCCGCAAACTTGCGCACGGATGTAAGTGCGTACGGCCTAAAGCGGTTGCGCGCAGTCGTGGTGAATGCGACAACAGGGAGTGAGTGACGGGGAATGAGGTACGTGGTGGACACCCGCGCGGACGATCCGCGCCGATCGATGCCCACGCGGTCGAGACTGCACAGCAGAAGCTGATCAGCGGGCGGCAGGAGCGCGACGCGCGCGAGCTCATCGAGAGCATCTCGAACGTCACGCGGATCAAGATCATCCGCGCGCTCGCGGAGACGCCGCTCGCGGCCGGCGACCTCGCACGCGTCGTCAACCGCACCGCGCCGGCGACGAGCCAGCACATTCGTGTACTGCGCGAGTGCGGCGCGATCGAATCGACTCGCAGTGGCAACGTGGTGCGCTACCGCCTGACGAAGACCACGAGCGCGCAGATCCTCGAGGTGATCGCCCGCGCATTCGACGCGCTCGCGCGCTAGGCCTCGCTCGCGGGTCGCTAGGTCGCTGTCGACCCTTCCCCGCTGCTCGGGATCGCGATACGGACCGCGGGCAGCGTGACGGTGAAGCTGCTGCCACGATCGATACCCGGGCTCTCGACCTTGATCTGACCGCCCTGCCCTTCGACGATCTGCTGGCAGACCGCAAGACCGAGCCCCTCGCCCGGCGTCGTCTCCGAGAGACGCGGCGACCGGAATCCACGCTCGAAGACGTGGCCGATCTCATCGGGGGCGATGCCCGCGCCTTCGTCCTGCACCGTGAACTTGACTTCCTGCTCGCCGGGGATGATCTGCAGCGTGATCGCCGCCGTCTCCGGCGAATACTTGGCGGCATTCCGCAGCAGGTTGTCGAAGACCTGCGCGAGCCTCACCGGATCGATGCGCGCGAGCGCCGGTTCATCCGGTTTCACGAGCCACGCGTCCCGGCCCGTGAGGGCGCGCAGCCGGCCCACCGCTTCGCTCGCGACCCTCACGACGTCGGACACGTCCTTCTCGAGCGCGGTGCGGCCGAGAAGGTCGGCGATGATCCGATCGAGGCGCGTGAGCTGGTCCTGCACGGCGCCGAGGTTGCGCGAGATGAGCGTCGCGTACCCGTGCACCGACGTGAGCGGATTGCGCAGCTCGTGCGCGGCCATGGCGACGGCGTCTTCGCGCGCCTGCAACACCACGCCGAGCCGCTCCGACTCCATGCGCAGCTGCTGAGCGTCGGCGCGCTGGCGATCGCGGTCGCGCACCAGATCGGCGACCGCGCCGGCGACGTTCGCGAGACGCTGTACGAGCGCGAACTCCTGCTCCGAGAGGACGCGGTCGCTCGACAGGGCGAGCAGGCCGCGGCCCGATCCGGCTGTGACGACGATGGCGGAGCGCGCGTCGAGCTTGGCCAGGAGCGGACGCGACCAGTGCGTACCGCTCGCGACGAGAAGTGCGGCGGCACCGCCGCCGCGCGCGAGATCGACCGCGGCCTCTTTTGCGATATCGCCGGTGAGGAGCACGCCGTCGGCAAGACGAACGATCGCGGCACGCCCTGCCACCGCCGCCGCCGCGACCGTGAGCGTCGCGAGCGCCCCGGCTTCTGTCTGTTCGCGCGGGGTCTCGGCCAGCGCGTCGAGGGCGTGCGCCGCGGCATCCCGCAGCCGCTCCGCGTGCTCGGCCCGCTCGGCCGACGCGACGAGCGGCGCGATATCCGCGATGAGGTCACGGGCGATCGTCTCGATCTCCGGCGCGCTCGGCACGTCGGACGGAAGGATGACCGCGATGTAGCGCGTGTCGTGAGTCGGTAGGCGCTCCACGAAGCCGGCCTTGCTCGCCAGCGACTCCTTGAGCGCCTTCTCGTCCCCGCCGATCCGGACGTGGACCGCGCCGAGGGCGAGGATCTGCGTGCGAAGCGTCTCGAGGAGCGCGGCGCTGCCCCTTGCTTCCGCGAACGCGCGGAGGGCGTGGCCGTGGCGGCGCATCCGCTCGCGGTCCGCGGTCGCGCGCAGGGCGCTGTAGACGAGCTCAGCGCTGATCAGGCCGACGGCAACGAGCGCCTGCACGACCCACAGCGAGGCGGCCGGAGCCTCACCGGTCCGGACGCCGAGAGTGATGTCGTAGGCCAAGATCGACGCGGCGGTCGCGCCGAAGACGCCAAGCGGGCCGCGCCAGAGGGCGGCGTTCGCGATGGCGAAGCCGTACAGGATCCATGACGGGGAGGTGACGGCGAGGGAGAAGACGATCGCGGTCGCCAGGACGACGTCGAGAACGCTGCCGGCGAGGGCGCGGACCAGCGGGTAGCGTCCGGCGGGGCCGTAGCGGAGGGCAACCGCTCCGGCAAGGAAGGTCGGGATCGTCGCCGCGGCGAGGGCATTGGTACCGTCCCCAGCCAGCAGGACGAGGGTCGTGGCGAGCGCGGCGGCGGCGAGGCGAAGGCGCAGGGCAGCGCGCTCGGTCTCGAGCGCGAACGCCACTTCCCCACGCATGCCCATGTAACGCACCGTCAAGCGAGCACAGTACGTGGAAAAGTCCCTACCAAACGTTCGTTTGGGCGGGTACCATGACCGGGATGGGGACTCCTTCGAGCGAGATGGCGAGCGTGGCACGGGCTGTCGTGGTCGGCGGTTGGCGAACTCCATTCGTAAAAGCGGGGACTGACTTCGCCGACCTCGACGTCCTCGACCTCGCAAAAGTTGCGACCGCAGAGACACTCGCCCGTACAGAAACCGCGGCGCGGGATGTCGATGAGGTCGTCTACGGCAACGTCTCGCGTCCCGTCGCGTACCACAACCTCGCGCGCGAGATCGTGCTGGCGCTCGGTCTGCCTCCGAACATCTACGCCGCGAGCGTGGGCATGGCCTGCGCGTCGGCGTGCGTCGCGATCACGACCGCGGCCGATCACATCGCGGTCGGCACCGCGACCTCAGCGCTCGCGGGCGGCGCGGAGAGCCTCTCGAACGTCCCGATCACGTACACGCCGAAGCTCGCACGCGCACTGGTTCGCGCCTCGCAGGCGAAGACGCTGCCGCAGAAGGCGACGAGCTTCGCCGACGTCCGTCTCTCCGACCTCGCGCCCGTCGCGCCGGGCATTCGAGAGACGAGCACCGGCCTCACCATGGGTCAGTCGGCGGAGTCGATGGCGTCGATCAACGCCATCCCGCGCGATGCGCAGGACCGCTGGGCGATGCGGAGCCATGCCAATGCCGCGCGCGGCTGGGACGACGGCCGGCTGACGCAGGAAGTGGCGCCGCTGTACCGGAACGGACGTTCGGTCGCGGCCGACGGGCACATCCGCCGCGACACCACGCTCGAGAAGCTCAGCACGCTGCGGCCGGTCTTCGACCGCGCGCACGGCACGATCACCGCGGGCAACGCCAGCCCTCTGACCGACGGCGCAGCGACCGTCCTGCTCATGTCCGAGGAGCGCGCGCGTGCCGAGGGCCGCACCGGCCTCGTCGCGATCCGCTCGTATGCATATGCCGCCGTCGATCCCGCCGACCAGCTGCTCATCGCCCCGGCATACGCCATCCCGCTCGCCCTGAAGCGCGCCGGATTGTCGCTCTCGGACATCAGCCTGATCGAGATGCACGAGGCCTTTGCCGCGCAGGTCCTCTCGACGTTCCACGTCCTCGAGCAGAACGGCCACGGCCGCGTCGATGAGGACATCGTGAACGTCATGGGTGGCTCGATCGCGCTCGGGCATCCGTTCGGTGCGACCGGCGCGCGCCTCATCACGACGCTGGCGAACGAGATGCGCCGTCGGGGCGTGCAGTTCGGCCTTGCCAGCGCGTGCGCCGCGGGCGGCAACGGCGCGGCGATCGTGCTCGAGCTGCTGCAGTGACGATCCCCGGGCTGGACGCATGACGAGCGCGTCGGACACGACGACGCGCATCACGCCGCCCCCGGCCGACCTCGCCACGATCACACCAGCGGGCGCGCGCTTCGAGAACGGGGACATCGCGCGCATCGTCATCGACCGGCCGACCGATAGCGTGAACGCGATCGACCTACCGATGATCGCGGCACTTCGCAACGCGATCGATGACGCGCGGTCGGCGCGTCCACGCGGTCTCGTGATCGTGAGCGCGAAGCCGGATCAGTTCGTTGCGGGTGCGGATCTCGCCATGCTCGGGCAGTGGCCGTCGGCGGCCGACATCACCCGCGCCAGCCACGAGATCCAGGGGATCTTCAACGACCTCGCGACGCTCCCGTTCCCCACCGTCGCTGCGATCAATGGCAGCGCGCTCGGTGGCGGTTACGAGCTCGCACTCGCTTGCGACTGGCGCATCGCAGCCGACGCGCCGAGCGTTCGCGTCGGTCTTCCCGAGGTATCGCTCGGCCTGCTACCCGCGGCCGGTGGCACGCAGCGCCTCGTGCGTCTCATCGGCCTCCCACGCGCGCTCGATCAGATCCTGAACGCGCGCCGCAGCAACGCGCGCCGGGCGCTGCGTGCCGGTCTCGTCGACGAGGTCGTGCACCCGGCGGCGCTCGAGCGTGCCGCAATGGATCGCGCGAGGAGCGGGAAGAAGCGGAAGGTGCAGGGCGGCGCGTCGCTCGTCGATCGCGCAGCGACGTGGATCACACCGCTGCGCGCGTTCGCGCTGCGACAGGCGCACTCCCGGACCGTCGCCGAGACGAAGGGACACTATCCCGCTCCGCTCAAAGCGCTCGAGGCGATCACGGTCGGTCTCGAGAAAGGTATGGAGGCAGGACTCGAGGCCGAGGCGCGCCTGTTCGGCGAGCTCGCGACGAGCACCGTTTCGCGCAACCTCATCGGGCTCTTCCTGCTCGGGCTCGCCCAGCGAAAGGTCGCGTTCGAGGGTCTGCCGCGAGGCGAGGCGGCGACCGACATCGCGGTCGTTGGCGCCGGGCTCATGGGCTCGGGCATCGCGCAGTCCGCCGCGATCGGCGGCGCCACCGTGCGCTTGCGCGACGTCGACATCAAGGCGGTCGCCCGCGGACTCGACGCGGTGTACAAGCTGACCTCGGACGCCGCGCGCAAGCGCGTCATCGAACGGCGCGAGAGCGCGCGCGTGATCTCGCGCGTGACCGGGACGACCGACTACTCGGGCTTCCGCCGCGCGGACCTTGTCATCGAGGCGGTCTTCGAGGACCTCGCGGTGAAGCGCAACGTGATCAAGGAGCTCGAGGACGTCGTCCGCGAGGACACGGTGATCGCGACCAACACGTCGGCGCTGCCGATCTGGCAGATCGCGAAGAACGCGATGCACCCCGAGCGCATCGTCGGCATGCACTTCTTCTCACCGGTGCACCGCATGCCGCTGGTCGAGGTCGTCCGCCCGGACAAGGCCGATCCGAATGCCCTCGCGCGCGTCGTCGCGGAGGCGCAGGCGATGGGCAAGACCGCGATCGTCGTCCGCGATACGCCCGGCTTCTACACCACCCGTGTGCTCGGGTTGATGCTCGCCGAGGCGATGCTGCTGCTCGAAGAGGGCGCGCGCATCGAGGACATCGACGGCGCGATGGTCGCGTTCGGCTGGCCGATCGGGCCGCTCGCGCTCACCGACGAGGTCGGCCTCACCGTCGCGCGGCACGTGGGCGAGACCGTCGCAGCGGCACGCGGCATCAAGAACGCGCCGAGCGCCGTCCAGCGCCTCACCGACGCCGGCATGCAAGGGAAGCGCGGTGGTCGCGGCTTCTACCGCTACAACGGCAAGAAGCGCACGCCGAACCCGGACGTCTACGCGCTCATTGGGATGACGCCCGGCGCGGAATGGCATGACGAGCAGACCGCTCGGCGCCTCACCCTGCTGTTCGTGAACGAGGCGGCGCGCTGCCTCGACGAGGGCGTGCTGCGCTCGGCGGCCGAGGGCGACCTCGGCGCGGTGATGGGCGTCGGCTTCCCGCCATTCCTTGGCGGTCCGTTCCGCTGGGCCGACTCCGAGGGCACGGCGCTGCGCGATGACCTGCGACGACTCGCCGAGCGCCACGGCGAGCGCTACACACCGTCCGCATCGCTGATGCAGGGGAGGCGCTTCTATGCCTAACTACTTCCTCGAGAACCCGGATCTCCTCACGACCTTCGACCGCGTCGTGCGCTGGGACGAGATCGTCCCTCTCAGCGAGGGCAAGGACGCCGACGTTGCCGACACCGTGTCCACCTGGCGCGAGGTGCTGTCGGTCGCGGGCGAGTACATCGGCAGCGAGGTCGCGAAGCGAGCGCGTCAGGTAGACGAGCTCGGCGTGATCCGCGAGGGCGGAACCGTCTCGATCAGCGCGCCTCTGCAGGAGAACATGAAAGGACTCGCGGAGCTCGGACTCATCGGGCTCTCATTCCCGAAGGACCACGGCGGGAGCGGTCTTCCGTTCACGGTCACCGCGTTCGTGATCGAGATGCTCGCGCGCGCATGTGCGAGCACGATGATCCAGAACGGGATCGCCTACACCGCCCCGGCCGCGATGATCTTCCGCGACGGCAGCGACGAGCAGAAGGACAAATACCTCCCGGCGCTCGCGCGCGGCGAGATCAGCGGTGCTGTCGCGATGACCGAGCCCGAGGCGGGCTCCGACGTCGGCAATCTGTCGACGACCGCGACGCAGCGCGACGGCTGCTGGATCATCGACGGCCGCAAGCAGTTCATCAGCGCGGGCAACGGCGATTTCGTCATCGTGCTCGCGCGCTCCGCAGAGGGTTCGAAGGGACTCGAAGGCCTGAGCCTCTTCGTCGCCGACCGTTGGGTCGAGAGCGCCCCAGGCGAGAACGCGATGGGCGTGCAGACGACGCGGCCTGGTAAGCGCGAGAACTACAAGGTCGAGCGCGCCGAGCACAAGTTCACGATCCGCGGCTCACCGACATGCTCGCTCGTGTTCGAAGGAACGCAGGCGATGCCGCTCGGTGAGATCGGGCAGGGCTGGCGCGGCATCACCCGCTTCATGAACGAGTCGCGCATCGGCGTCGGCATCCAGGGTCTCGGCATCGCGCAGGCCGCGCTCGTCGCGGCGCAGGACTATGCCGCGCGACGCGTGCAGATGGACAAGCCGATCCGCGAGCACCCGATGATCGCCGAGATGCTCCTCGAGATGGAGACGACGGTCGCCGGGCTTCGCGCGCTTATTGTCGAGGCAGCGGCGCTGCAGGACGCGGTCATGCACGGGACCGACGACAGCACGGCGTGGCGACTCCGCGAGCTCACGCCGCTGGTGAAGTGGTACGGGTCGGAGGAGGCGGTGCACACCTGCCGCCGCGCGCTGCAGATCTTCGGCGGCTACGGCGTTGTCACCGAATACGACGTCGAGCGTCACATGCGCGACGCGCTCATCACGCCGATCTACGAGGGCACGTCGCAGATCCAATCCCTCATGGCGGTGCGCGATCTGATGCGCTCGCTGCTGCGCAAGCCGCAGAGCCTGCTCTCGGGCGGCCCGAGCACCACGCTGGCGCGCGCCAAGTTCGACGGCGACGCCGGCCGCGACTTCGCGGCCGCACGTTCGACGCTGGTCTGGACTCTACGCGGGCTCACCACCGGTCTCGCCCGCAAGGGCGGCGTGTCGCTCCTGCGCGGCGGGCGCCAGCCGAACGACGAGGAGCTGCAGCCGTTCATGCTCAACGCCGAACGGATCACCGAGACGCTCGCGCACATCCACGTCGCGCGCGCGCTCGGCGAGCAGGCGAAGCGTGTGCCGGAGCGGGCACCGCTCTTCGCACGCGCCGCACGCCGCGCGAAGCTCGTCGCACAGCGAAACGCGAAGGAGATCAGCGCCGGCGACGGTGGCGTCTTCGAGCGCATCGCCGACTGGGAGCGCGACCGCACGTCACGCAAGTCCCGGCAGTGACCCGCCCGTGACCACGAGCGCTCGCGGCGCCCCGTCCGCCCGTCACGGCCGTAATGGCCGCGACTCCACCCGCGAGGGCGAGATCCTGACCGCCGCCGCTCGGATCTTCCGCGAGAAGGGCTATCACGGAACGAGCGTGCAGGACATCGCAGAGGCGGTCGGCCTGCTCAAGGGAAGCCTCTACCACTACATCCGCTCGAAGGAACAGCTTCTCGCGCGTCTGTTCGAGGGGTCGCTCGGCGATACGATCGTCGAGCTCGAGGCGATCGCGACCCGCGAGGCCACCGCCACCGAGCGCCTGCGCGACATGGTGCGCGTATACGTGATGTCGGTGACGGCCAACCTCGACGCCGTCGGCATCTACCTGCGTGAGTGGCGCTCGCTGCCTGCACCCGAGCTTGCCCGCGTGCGGGCGCGGCGACGCGCGATGCGCCGGCTCTTCGAAGATGTGATCACCGAGGGCGTGAAGCGGCGCGAGCTTTCGGTGGCGGACCCGAAGATCGCCGCGCTCGCGATCATCGGTATGTGTAACTGGACGTACGAGTGGTACCGCCCGCGTGGACGGCTCACGCCCGCCGCTCTCGCGGACGAGCTCGCCGACCGCGCCGTCGCGAGCGTCACCGGCTAGCGCCGCCACTCATCGGATCGCGTACCGCGGGCGCGGCGCGTAGCACCTACGTTTGGCCCAAGCGTCAGTCGGGGATCGGTCTTCCCTAGACGACTAACGAGACGCCACGCTCCCCCCTTGTGAGGGAGCCCCATTGCCGATCGGTTGCGCGTTAATGGGCATGTGGATGAAG
>Ga0207674_10003390_pt1 | contig 19547 bp, 15 predicted proteins | sample KBSCornC72_FD_184303 | JGI IMG/M metagenome (GOLD analysis project Ga0207674, IMG submission 184303) | Corn rhizosphere microbial communities from Kellogg Biological Station, Michigan, USA - KBS Corn C7-2 (SPAdes) (version 2) | ecosystem: Host-associated > Plants > Roots > Rhizosphere > Soil ... | reverse complement strand
GACTTCCTCCGGGAGCAGAGGCTCAAGCTCGATCGTGCGATGAATAACCCGCCGCGAGCTGCCAACCGCACAATCTGGGTTCATCTCTCGAACCTTGAAGTGCAGCTCGTCAGCCAGGAATCGCGCACCCAATTGCTGCGCCTGATTACCAATCTCCTGGAGAATCCGCCGACCCGTCCGGTTGCGCTTGTCATCACGACGAGCGTCGACCCGGTTGCGCATTTTAAGGAGCTGTTCACCGGGGAGCGCCGCGACATCTACAACGACCACGTGCCCGAAATCGCCCTCAGCACGGCCGCGCTGATCCTGAGCCGCTGTCGTCGGTGCTTCGAACCGCTTGGAACACGCAACAACAATGACATTCGACTCATGTGGGACCAGTGGCGGGATTACGATCCGTCGGCATGGGAGGAGACGCTGGAGCGCGAATTGTCTGCGTTTGCACCGCTCAAGCCTATTTACTCCGAGCTCAAAGCCGTTTGGGCGCACCGCAAGGAGACACCCGAAAAGGGAGTCCCCCTCGACGAGTTGTTACGTGGAATACGTGCGCAGACGCTTCCGTTCTATGAGCTGCTCTGGACCAGTTGCACGAGAGACGAGAAACTTGTCCTCATTCAGCTCGCGCAGGAAGGCTTCATCACGGCGCAGTGTTGGGACGTCGCGGCTACGCTCGTGGCCAAAGGCCTGATCGTCAACGAACCGTTTTTCGCGATCTTCAACCGCACGTTCAGGGACTTCCTCATCGATACCGAGCGCAACGACGTGATCCAGGAATGGGAGCGGACGGAAGGTCGCGGACTATGGGTGACGGCCGGACGCCTCATCGGCAGCAGCGTCGTCGCGGGAGGAATTTTCTATCTGCTGACACAGGATGTCTCCGTCCAGTCACTGATTCCGGTCGTATCGGGCACCGGCTTGTTCGGGACGCCCATCGTGCGATCGCTTCTCGCCCGATTCTCCGGGAAGACTGACGCATCCGCAGCGTGATCCGCCCTTGACGACAGGAGGGTTCGTTGTACGAACCGATGGATAGATCTGCCCAAATCCAGCAAGCCATGACATACGAATTTCTGATCGAGAGCTACGCCTCCGAGCGACTGAAGGTCCTGAGCGTATGGAGTGAGTTCAGCGACGAGGACCTCACCGTCCGGCCGAATCAGACCGATTCCCGCGGACGCAGCGTGCGCGAGCAGATGGTGCATCAGTGCGTGAGCGAGGATTTGTGGTTTCGCACCATGCTCGGCATCGACGTGCAGGCGCCTCCCCTGCCCGAGCACGAAACGCGCATCGCGTTCATCCAGCGGTATGCGGAAGACAGCGGCCATCGACTCGCGAAACTTCAGCAGACGGACGAGCGCTGGTGGGAGGAGTCGACGAAGTTCTTCGACGTGGAACGGTCCAGAGCGTGGGTGATGACGCGTCGGTTGACGCACACGTCTCATCATCGCGGCCAGCAGATGGCGATGCTCAGGATGTTAGGACGCGACCTGCACAGCAACTACGGTCCGACGGCGGACACCGGAGGCCTGATGCAGAATCACGCGCTAACGATTTACGCATATCCCAGCGTGGATGCGCTTTTGACGAGTGAAGAACGCGGCGGCGCAAAAACCGCTTTGCCTGGTGCCGGGGGAAAAGCGGTCACCGAGAGACCAAACAGGAGTTGACGCGTTATCATGCACCCGTTTTCACGGGGCGCCGACTTGAAGAAGTAACGAGGAGGCAGACTGTGCGCAACTCCATCCTGGCTTCAATGGCCGCAGTGCTGGCAGTGCTCGTCGCGCACGTTGCGGACCCCGCTGCTCAAGGCCAGCAGCGCATCAGCGGCGAGGGATTCATCTCGGAGGGCATCCCGAAGATGCCCAACCCACCCGGCCCGGCGCCGAAGCGCGATCTGTCCGGAGCGTGGGTAGGACCGGGCACCAGTAACAAGCCCGATCCCGCGCCGCCGATGACGCCGGCGGGCGAGGCGATTTTCAAAGAACGCAAGGCGTACAACATCGCCAGCAATCTCGGGAGCAACGCGGACGCCGCTCCCGGAGCGTCGAATGACCCGTACATCACGTGCGATCCGCTCGGCTTCCCACGCAACGTGCTCACGTACGCGGTCACCAATCGCGGCGGAGTACTCTTCGGCTCCGCGCCCAACCGCATTCTCATGGCGTATGAGCAGCAGCGCCTGTGGCGTGAGATCTGGATGGACGGCCGCGCCCTACCGAAAGCGGTCGACGTGAGGGGGGCTCCCGAATCGCGCTACTACGGATATTCGGTCGGCCACTGGGAGAACGACACCACACTCGTCATCGATACGACCGGCCTGGACGAACGCGCGTGGCTGGATACAGTGGGACATCCGCGCAGCTCGATGGCACAGATCCAGGAGCGCTATACGCGGGTCGATCAATACAACATCCAGCTGACCGTCACGGTGACCGACCCGAAGTTCTATACGAAGCCGTGGACGTTCATGCGCGCGAACTTGTACTGGATGAAGGCACAGGATTTTGCCGAGACGCTATGCGTCCCGTCGGAGGCGATCGAGTACCGCGATACGCTGGCGAAACCATCCGGGATCAACATCGTCCCGTAGCCATCGTGCAAGACGAGGGTGTTATTCTTTGCCGGCTTGGTGGGAGAAACGGCGAATGAGACGATGGCTTTCCGGAATAGCGGTGGTGGTGTGTGTGCTGGCGGGCGCAACGGCCGCCCGGGCTCAGGAAGCGCTCTCGGTCACGATCGTGGGCCGCGGCGACGACGGATTCAAGGAGCTGATCGCGCAGTTTGAAAAGAAGACGGGCCGCAAGGTCGCGTTGAGGTTTCCAAACTTCATCGAGTCCCGGGACACGATCGTCAAAGGCGAGCCGTTCGATGTCGGGATCGTCGAATTTCCGCATGACGCCGATGTCATTGCGTCGGGGAATGTCGTACCCGGCAGCGCCACCTTGATCGCCAATGGGTGGATGGCCGTCGCCGTGAAGAAGGGCGCGCCGAAACCGGATATATCGACGCCCTCGGCGGTCAAGCGCATGCTGCTCAACGCGAAGTCCATCGCGTACCCTGACCCCGAGGGCGGCACGGGAGCGTCCGGCGTGAACGTGGTGATGATGCTTCGAAGGCTGGGCATCGAGGATGCCGTGAAGGCCAAGACGACGCTCACCCGGGGCGGCGGCCGCGCCATGGCCATGGCCGCCAGCGGCGAAGCCGAAGTCGGCATGACGTACTACATCGGCATGTATGGCAACGACAAGATCGACATCGTCGGGACCCTGCCGGCGCAAATCGCTCCGCCGACGCCATTGATCGGGTTCATCTCATCGAAGAGCAAGAATCAGGCAGCAGCGAAAGAACTGCTGTCGTTCCTCACGTCGCCTGAGGCAAGCGCCACCTACAAGAAGTATCTGTTGGAACCTGCCTACTAGACGCGTCAGCTACCTTCCCTCGCGCCGGTGTTCGTGAACCCCCGTGATGCCCGCGGCCTTCTCCTTCCGGCCTGCGGAAAGGATGCTGTCGACGTCGCGCTCTCCTTCGTGGCGTGAGTCCTCCCAGATCTCGTAGTTCTTGTCCCGGTTGCGGTTGACGGCGAACGCCATCTTCCAGGGACGCGTGAACACCTTCGGGTCGTCGAGGGTCACCGAGTAGTCGATGCGATCGAGGCCGGCCGGCGTCCAGCGTTCCACGACGTGGAGCGCGTCGCTGTGGAAGGTACCGTGCGAGTCGATCCAGGTGTCCTCGTTGAAATTCGTGACGTCGACCACCAGCGTATTTCCTTCCCAGCGGCCGCGCGAGTCCCCCATCCACAGCTTCACCTGCGCCGGCGGGTGAGGGCCGTCGAGCGGGATGACGCGATATGAGTGATTCGACTCGTAGAGGATCACCACAGCGCCCGCGACCTGCAGAATCTGCATCTCGCCCGGGACGTAATTGTTGCGCGGCACGCCGTCGAGCAAGGCGCGAATGTGCGGATCGACGTGCTCGCGACGGGTCGGCGTAAAGATGTCCCGAAGAAGCTGCTGCCGCCGCGCGGCCGCCGCCGGTTGATAGGGAATTCGCCCGTCCGCGGGGTCGACGATCAGGATCGGATTCTTTTCGTCGACCCGTCCCTGAATGACATCGGCGTCGGGGTCGCGGCCATCTTCGACGCTGTGCGCGCCTCCGACCGCGTCGCTGATCCAGTGTCCCCGAATGTCCGGCTGCCCGTCGGCAAGCCGGGATGGCGTCCACGACCCGGTCTGTCCCGCTGCTGCAACGGCGACCGTAGCGGCCACAGCCGCGGTCGTGAAGATGGAGCGAAGAACCTGGCGTGTCATTGAGACCTCCTGCTGACACAGGGTCAGTTCGCGTCGGCTGGCTCCGGGTGCAACGCCTCGTTGAAACGCACGCACTCGTAGTCGAGCAACCGCATGCCGCGATCGAGCCGGCGGTACAGCGGCATGCTCTTCTTCCACTGCCGCGTGAAGATCTTCGGATCTTCGATGGTCGCCTCATAGTTGATGTGATCGCGGGCGATGAGCGTGTACCGCTCGATCACATGGAGTGCCTCGCTATGATGATTGCCGGCCCGGTCGAACCAGGTTTGATCGTTGAAGTGGAGCACGTCGACCACCAGTGTGTCGCCATCCCACCTGCCGCGGGAATCGCCCATCCACCATTGGATGGATCCCGTGGGATGCGGCGAGTTCATGAAGACGTTTCGTACCGTGTGGTCGAATTCGTACAACATCAACATCTGGGCCGGCGTCTGCACGATCTGAAACGGCAAACCCATGTAGGTGGCGCGCGGAACGCCCGGCAGATAGCATTGTGTTTCCGGATCGAGCTTCCCGCGGTTCGCGAAGTTGTCGCGCTGCTTGGCTGCCGCGGCCGGCGTATACGGAATTTCGTTCCCTTCCACAACGCCCAGGCCGCCGGGCACACCGGGTTCCGCAGGATGCGGCAGGATATTCCACGCCGCGCTGTTGACCGCTTGCCAGATCCCTGACAGATCCGGTTTGCCATCCGAGGCGCGCGGCAGAGACTGACCCGCTGCACTGGAAGCGATCGCCACAAGGGCCGCGGCTGCCATTGATGCCCGGGCTTTCCTCGCCGACATGCGTCACCTCCTCGCGAATGCGAATCGGAGCATAGGCCTGAACGTCGCGAAGATCAATTTTGTGAATTGTGCGGCGGTGCGATCTTCTGGCAGTATTCTGCCGCCCTCGCCGAAGGAGAAGTCTATGTCCCTTCGTTTAGTCATGCTACCGCTGTTCGTGCTGCTGGTTGCGCGGCCGCTATTCGCGCAAGGATGGATCGAGTACACGAGTCGAACCGATCGTTTCGAGGCGCCAGCGCCTGGTCAGCCGAAGGTGGAAACGATCACGTGGGACTCCGAGTACGGCGGGAAGTTTCCGGGCCGCATCTACCGATGGGAGGAACGGCGGACACGCTATGCCGTCACGGTCGTCGACTACTCCGAATCGGAACGGATCCATTCCCAGTTGAATCACGTCGCGTACAGCGGCGGGCCCGGTCCCGGCGGCGTGTACTGGCTGGTCGACATCGTGGGCTCGCCAGCGTATGCGGCGGCCAAGTATCGTCAGAAGCCTGGCGTCAAGGTGACCTACGATGCGTTTCACTACATCGAGTTCGTGCCCGGCCTCGAACTCCAGCTCACCAATCCGGATGAATCGCGCAGCTACGTCGGCATCTATCTCCATGAGAACCGGCTGTACATTCTGGACGCGACGGCGGCAAGGGGTGAGGCGCCGCCCATCATCTTCCAGCAGTCCTTCGGATTTCTCGATGCGGATGGAAACGCGGTCCGGTATCGTCCCTTTTACGTCAACCGCCTTCCCGAGCCGCGCGGTGGGCAAAAGCCGTAGAGGAACGTCAAAGGATTTCTCCGTGGTTGCGTGTCTCCGTGTTTCGTGATCAGAAGTCGAACTGGACGCCGATTTTGGCGAAGCGCGCGAGCAGGATCGACGTCGGCCGCTGCCACGTCGCGTAGGCGTAGTTCACGGTCAGCACGGTGTTGGCGTTGAACAGGTTGTAGACGTCGAGGTTGACGACCGTCTTCGTGCGGCCGACGTGCAGAATCTTCCCGAACCGCATGTCCACCTGATTCAACCGCTCGCCGTACATCGTCCCCGGCTCGATGATCGTGACCGGCAGATTCGTCACGCCGCCCGAGAGCACGCGGCCAAGCGACGGCTGGATGACCGCGTTGGTGGCGGTGTAGTTCGCGTAGATCTCCGGACCCGGCACGGTGCGGAACGTGCCGCTGACCAGCACGTCAGCCCGCGGAATCGTGTAGCTACCCGCAAACTTCACGTTCGTCAAAAACGGCGAGTGCTGACGGCAATACTGCGCGGGAGTCCACTGGTTCTGGATCGCAGCGGCATTGTTTGTCGACACCGCCAGCACCTGCGGCGTGGTTGCGTTGCTGGCGGACGTCAACACACTAAGGAGCATCTCAGGAACCTTCGCCTGCACCTCGCAGAGGTCGATCCGCGTGCTGCCGGTGCTCAGGCCACCCTGCAGCATCAGGCCGGCACGCGGCCGCACGTTCAGGTTCACGTCGACGCCCTGCCACCGCTCGATCTGCTTACCGTAGTTGCTGGCGAGCGTCACGAAGTTGTCCGCGGGGCGCCCGAAGCTCGTGGGCTTCAGATCGTAGAGGCCTGAGACCGTGTAACCGCCGCCGCCAGGCAGGCGCGGATCGGAAGGCACGGTGATGCTGAACGTGTCGAAGTCAGCCGCGCTGACGGCGCGGTTGTCGGTGACCCAGAAGTTCTGATAAGAGCGGCGGAAGTACGCGACATCCACTGACGTGCCGGCAAACAGCTCCCGCTGCACGCCGGCGGAGAACTCCCAGTTGGCCGTGCGCTTGTCCCAACCTCGCAACAGCTTCGGATCGTAGGTGGCGCCCGGTCGCGCGCTGCCGAATGCGGGGTTGGCCATCGCGCCGCATTCGCCGTTGGCCAGCGGGCTAATCAGGTTGCAGTCGGGAACGAAGTTGCTGTTCCCATCACTCCACGACCGCGTCGTGCTCGTGACGAGCGTGTTGAGCGGGCTCGGTTCGGCCGCGAGCGGCGAGCCTGCGGCTTCGTTCTGCAGATAGCGGTTCAGACTCACCTTCAGCGCGGTTTTCCCGTTGCCCTTCGGATCAAAACTGAGACCGAGGCGCGGGCCGAGGTCGTGCCACGCGGTATTCTTCTGTGCCGGGAACGTAATGTCGCGCGTCGGCGCCAGCGCAACCGGACCCGCATGTTGCTCGGGAAAGCTGCTCGCGAAGTAATCGTAGCGGAGGCCGTAGCTTCCCGTGAAGCGCTTCACACTCCATTTGTCCTGCGCGTAGATGGCGAGGTTGTGATCGACATTCACTTGGCCGGACAGCGGCAGCGCCCGCTGCGTGATCAGGTTCGGAACGCCGTTGTTGAAGCGATACGTCAGCGGCTGGTCGCCGTCACTCGTCACCCGGCCTTCGAAGCCATTGCTATGCGTGACGCCCAGCTTATAGGCATGCGCGCCGGTGATGTACGACGCACCGAAGCGCATGTGAATGGCGTGATTCGGCCCGTTGCGGAAGTTGTCCGCCGACCGGTATCGCAGACCCGTTGACTGCTCGTTGACGGTAATCATCTGCGGGCTCGTATCGAGCGCCGGCAGGCGAATGCTGCGGCCGAAGTGGTTCGCGACACCCGCTTCGAGCAGCAGGCGGTTGGTCACGGGTGAGGTCCAGTCGAGCACCTGTCGCCGCTGAATCGGAAAGCGCTCGCGAATGTCAGCCTCGGGTGCGACGGTCGCCGAGACGACGCCGACGCAGGTGCAGCCGGCCTGATCTGCGGCGAGGATGCCCAGCTTGTTGCGCGGGCTCACCTGCCAGGTGATGCGCGCGTCGCCGCCGTAATAATGTGTGTCCTTGAAGGCCGGCCGATTCGGGTCGGGATCGAACGTCCACGCGTTCGGGTTGTTCGCATTCTTGTTGAAGAACATGTCGGCGACGTCGAGCTGCGACCCCGAGTAGAGCGCGGAGACGTAGAACCACACCTTGTTCTGCCGTATCGGCCCGCCGAAGCCGGGGTTCAGGTCCCACAGCCGTCGCACCGCGTCTGGCGTGCGTAGCCCCTGCCGCCGCAAATCGTCCGTGAGGTTGCTCGCCTGCATGCCGCGCGTCGCCAGGCTCGCGAACATCGTTCCGTTAAACGTGTTGCCCCCTTCGCGCGGGACGATGTTGATGCGGACACCGCCGGTTGGCACGTCGGCGGTGTTGGCGGAGTAATCGAGTGTGACCTCCTGCACGCTCGCCATGCTGTAGATGAGGCGCGTCGTGAATCCCGTGGACGCCATCGCGTTCATCGTGATCCCGTCCATCGACGTCCACCCATCGTTGCTGCGGCCGCCGTGCGACGACATCCCGGTCGTCGCGTTGATCACCGCGCCACCGACATCCTGCGGCACGTTCGTCGTGATACCCGGATTGAGCGCGCCGAGCGCCCAGATGTTCCGCCCCGCGGGAATGTTCTCGATGATGTCGCGGTCGACGATGCGCTGGCGTGCGGTGTTCTGCACGTCGACCGTCGGCGCTTCGCCGGTCACCGTGACCGTCTCCTCGAGCGCGCCGATGCGAAGATTGCCGTTCACAGTCGCGGTGAAGTTGCCGGCCAGCTCGATGCCGTCACGTTTTAGAGTGTTGAAGCCGGCGATCATGAACGTCACGCTGTAGGTGCCCGGCGGCAGGTTGACGATCTGGTACTGGCCCGTTCCGTCGCTGACCGCGGAACGACCTCGTTCGATGAGCGCGGAGCTTGCCACTTCAACGGTGACACCCGGAAGCACCGCGCCTGAACTATCCGTCACAACCCCGGTGATGGCTCCCTGCGCGAAGGCGTGAGCGGGGATGAGCGCCGCCGAAACGAGCAACATCACGATCGCCGCGAGTCTGCCCATGTTGGCTCCTTGGCTTGTTGCAGGACGCAACCGTGGCGTGAAGTGGCGAGACAGTACGAGACGTCCGCGGCGCTGTCAAGCGTGTCCGGCGGCAGCCAAAGAACTGCTGGCGTTTCTCACGTCGCCCGAGGCCCGCGCGACTTACAAGAAATATCTGTTGGAGCCGGCGTATTGGTACGAACGCGGAGCTGACAGACTTCGCCGCGGCCGTGTCGGCTCAAAGCGGAGCGCACATCACCGCCGATGCCGCACAAGTGCTGCTCGCCGACGTTCAGTACGTCCTTGCACGATGTGACGGGGCCGCGTTACTGCACCGTTATTTGGCGCGTGCCTGTCACGTCTCCCTGACGTCGGTGCCCGACCACGGTCACCGTGTAGGTTCCTTTCGCGCGGTATACGTGCTGCTCTTCGGATCCAACCTCGTTGACGGTTCCGCCGTCACCGAAGGACCAGTCATAGGAGGTGTAGTCGGTCACGTTGCTGAAGGCCGAGAACCCCCACTCCTGGATGCCGGTGCCAGCGCCGCCGGAGATGATTCGCGTGCCGATGGTGATGGTTGGCGACGGCGCTGGCGCGGGTGGAGGTGGCGGAGGAGGAACGGGCTCGAGCACGAAATTGACGCCGTTGGTCCCGTTCACGAAAGTGCCCGCGCGCTTTTCAAGGTAGCCGCTGGCGGTCGCGCTGAAGTTCATATTGGCAATCGCCAGCGCATTGAACCGGTAACTGCCGTTCGCGTTCGTCGTCACCGACTGCCCGGCGTTCGGTCCATCGATCACCGTGACGCTGGCGCCGTTGATTGCCACTCCGGAGGCATTCGAGACGGTGCCTTGTATGCCTGCCGTCGTGGGCGCCGGTGTCGGCGCGGGCGCTGGAGCGGGTGCCGGCGCTGGACTTGGCGTCGGCGTAGTCGGGGTGGTGGATCCGCAGTCTGCAGATAAGAGCGATACGGTCACCCACGCCGCGACCGCGACTAGATGGAGAATCCGAGGGGGCATCGTTTCCTCCGGTGACTTGTTAGGTTTTCGAGCGGCGGTGATCCTAGCATGCCCCGGACGCGAGCGGATCACGCCCGCGCCGACACGCCGGCGCGACGCTCAAATCCAGGTCAGATCGTGTTTGCCGTATGGCAAATCCCGGAATCGCTTTCCGGTGATCTGGAAGATGGCGTCGCCGATCGCCGATTGGATCGACGTCGCCCGGTCGTGGCCCATGCCAATCAGCCAGTGTCCCGTCGGAAAGAAGCGAATGTTGATCTCCGGCGGATCGTCCGCCATCCGTGAGATCGGGAACCGGTTGTAGTTGTTCTCGACGACGTGTCCGTCGGCGATGGTCGTCGCCTGGAGCATCGCGTCGTTGTAGAACCAGGCGATCTGCCCTTCGAGCTGCTTCTTCACCGAGAGCGGGTTGACCAGGCCGAAGCCGGTGTCGTGCGCGATGTCGACGCGCTCGAGGCGCACCTTGCCCTCGCGGCTCACCGACACGGTGTGGACCATGGCGCTGATCGTCGCCATCCCGTTGCCTTCGGCGCCTCGCTCTTCGAGCGCGATCGAGCGCACCTTGCCATTGGGAAGCGGCGTCCCCCACCCTGACATCTCCGCGGCCATGTCGAGCGCCTTGAGCATGTCGGCTTTGTACGGGAGGGTCGTGCGCGCGATCAGCTCGCGACGGTACTGATAGGGATCCTTCCCCGCCGCGTGCGCAAGCTCATTCATGAAGCTCTCCCGGTAGAAATCGTGCGCGGCCTGACCGACGCCGCGCCGCGTCCCGACCGGGATGTGGAACTTCGTGGTGTGCGTCGAATAGCGATAGTTCGGCACGTGATAGCGCGACGTCACGTCGAACGATGCCTCGGGACCGAACCCGTCGCGCTGCATGCAGGTGCGAACGTCGAGCGCGATCGGCCAGCCGTCGGCGTCGAGGCCGGCCTTCAACCGCGCCATGCCCATCGCGCGATAGGTCGTCCCGACGAAGTCCTCCTCGCGCGTCCACAGCATGTGCACCGGCGTGCCGCGCATCTGGTTGGCAATCATGATCGCCTGCTCGGCCTGCGGTCCGTTGCCGTTGCGTCCGTATCCGCCGCCGAGGTGACACAGATGGATGTAGACGTTCTGCTCGGGCACTCCGGTGATCTTCGATGCGCTGAAGCGCGTCTCCTGCGGGCTCTGATCGCCAATCCAGATGTCCACGCGGTCGTTGGTCACCAGCACGGTTGCGTTGCCTGGCTCCATGCGCGCTCGGGCGAGGTACGGCGTGGAGTACGTCGCCTCGACGATCTTCGCGGCACGCGCGAAGCCGGCGGCCACGTCGCCCTGGTCGACACGGACCTGTCCCGGCTGCGCGATCGACGCGGCCAGCGCGTCGCGCATCATCGCGGTGTTGACCGCCGCGTTCTCCGGCGGAATCGTCCACTCGACCGGCATCCGATCGACGGCGGTCTTCGCCTGATACCAGGTGTCCGCAATCACGGCGACGCCGCCGCTGAAGACGCGGCCGCGCGTGCAGGACGGATCGGGAATCGGAAACTGCACGGCGCTCCGTACGCCGGGCATCGTGCGGATGGCCTCGAAGTCGTAGCGTTTGACGTCGCCGCCATACACCGGACACGCTTTGACGGCGGCCCACTTCATCCCCGGCAGGCGGACATCGATCCCGTAAACCGTCTGCCCGGTCACCTTGAGCGGCACGTCGAGGTTTCTCCGCTCCGTGCCCATCAGCGTCCACTGATCGGGTGACTTGATGCGAATCGTCTCGGGGTGCGGGTGCGGCGTCTGCGCCGCGCGCTCCGCGACGCGTCCGTAGGTCGTCGTGCGTCCACTCGGCCCGTGTGTGATGACGCTGTCCTTGGCGGTGAGCTCCGTGACCGGCACGTTCCACAGACCCGCGGCCGCGAGCAGCAAACGCTCTCGCGCTTCCGCACCGGCGAGCTGCAGGTAGTACCTGCCATCCTTCACCGACGACGCCGCGTTGGTGCGCATGCGTCGATAGAGACTGTCGGGAATGCCGGCCACACCGGTGCGATCGCGATTGCCGAAGGTCGGCTCACCGCCGCTCGTTGGATCGGTCGCGCCGTTGCCCGGCACCTTCAGCGTCCATTCGGGCGCCTTCTCGCGTGCGTCGCGGTTGGCAGAGGCGTACTGGGGGCGGACCTTCGTCCAGTCGCACTGCAGTTCCTCGGCAACCATCATCGCGTTCGAGGTCCACACGCCCTGACCGAGCTCGGTCTGCGCGATTCGGATCGTCACCGTCTCGTCGGGTGCGACGACAATCCAGGCGTTGACCTCGGGAGTGGCCGGGTCCTCGTACCAGACCGCGCCGGACGGTTTTGCCAGGGGCGTCTGCGCCTGCGTCTTGTCCGGCATCCAGAAGCCGAGGACGAAGGCGCCATGCGCGGCGGCGACGGTGGCCAGGAACTCGCGACGACTGACATCGCTGCTCATGTCACTTCCTCATCAAATCGGCCGCGAGATGAATGGCTTGCCTGACACGGTGATACGTGCCGCACCGGCAGGCGTTGGTGACGCGGGCATCGATCTCGGCGTCGGTGGGACGCGAGCGGTCGTGCAGGAGCGCCAGTGCCGCCATGATCATCCCCGACTGGCAATAGCCGCACTGCGGCGCATCGAATTCCTTCCAGGCCATTTGAATCGGATGCGAACCGTCCGGCGACACGCCCTCGATGGTCAGGATCGGTTTGCCGACGGCCGTCGAGGCGGGCACGCTGCAGGAACGGATGGCGCGGCCATCAACGTGCACCGTGCAGGCGCCGCACTGCCCGATGCCGCAGCTGAATTTCGTGCCTGTCAGGCCGAGGTGATCGCGTATGACCCACAGCAGCGGCGTCTGGGGGTCCGCATCGACGCGGTGTGCGGTCCCGTTGACGACCAAGTCGAACGCCATGCTTCCGTCCTCCGGGTGGGCGAATTGTAGCGCGCCCAGGAGCGGGTTGGTGTATAAGCACGGCCGGCAATCAAACGAGGGGGAATAGGCAATCAAACGAGGGGGAATAGATGAAGCGGTTCGCTTTGTTCGTAGCGGGACTTGGCGTCCTCGTCGTGCCCATCGTGTTGCAGCCGGGCGCGGCTCAGGGGCAGGCGGTGAAGAGCAATGGCCTCACACTGAGCCTCGTGGGGATCGCGGTCAGCGATTATCAGAAGTCGCAGGCGTTCTATGAACGCAGCTTAGGATTTCCGGTCGCCTTCAAGTTCTCGAGCCAGGACGGCACGCGCACGAACACGTTCTTTCAGATGAGTCGTAATACGTTCCTGGAAATGCAGCAGGCGACGGCAGATGTGCCACCCGGCCTCACGCATGCTCATTTCGTCGTCGACGATTTGAGCGCGACGCTGGCGAGGCTGCGCCAGGCGGGCCTTTCGACGCCGCCGCAGAATGGCCGGCCTGCGAACGCAGTCACCGCGGCGGGCTACTCCCAAAACATCTTCGTGAAGAATGCCAACGTCTACGATCCGAATGGCATCAGGCTGGAGCTGAACGAGCTCGTTCCCGAGTCGCTCATGAAGAAAGCAGCGGAGGCGTGGACCGCCGCTCAGGACGCCACGGGCTTGATGTTGAGCGTAGTCGGGATCGCCGCGACCGACCCGCCAACCTCGGCGAAGTTCTATCAGAATGTCGTCGGGTTTCGAGTCGGGTTCACGTTTGGCAGCACGGATCCCCAACGAATGAATGTCTACTACCAGGCCAGCCGCGACACGTTTCTCGAAATGCAGCCAGCGGGAGCCAACCTCCCTTCCGGGCTCACGCACTTCCACCTACTTACCCGCGACCTCGACGCGACCATCGCTCGGCTCCGGCAAGCGGGGCTCGCAGCCGCCGCCGGTAACGCGCCCGGTACCATCGGCCAGGCGACGACGGTTTCTCCAGGTGCCCGGGTCAAGAATGTCAACGTGTTCGATCCCGATGGCATTCGTGTGGAGCTGAATGAATACATCCCGGAGTCATTGCCGAAGAAGGCGGCGGATTCGTGGCGGTAGATTTCATCGCGTGAACCTGCAGGTCCTGAAATCCACATCGTCGGTCGTTGAGTAATCGACCTCGGCGACGAGCACGCTGTCTTCATAGTGCCCCTCCATGAGGAGAACTCCACGCCGCTCGGAGACGATGTTCAGCCCCTCCGCCCTCCACGTCCACCGCACGCCCTGTTCGCCCACGCCGTTGCTGTAGCTGATCGAGGCCAGCCCTCGATCGCCAAGCACAAACGCCTGGATGAAGCAGTCGTTCGTCGCGCGCCACGCGCCGCGCGCATTCGCTTGCGCCGCGGCCGCCGCAAACGCGACCTGCGCCACAAGCAGCGAAACGATGAAGCGCAAAAGCGGATCCACGCCAGCGCATTATCGCCCCTGGTAGACGCGCTCATGACAACGATGACGTGCGCAAATGAGGATAGAATCCGCGGCCGGAGCGTGTGATGAGTGGTTATGATGCCGAGCCTCCCATACAGCCAGACCACGAGGTAGGCGTCCTCCTCGTCCACGGGATCGGCCGTCAGGGCCGCGGCGCGAGTCTCGTCGAGGTCGGCGAAGCGATCTTCCGGTGGACTCGGTCGTGGCTCCATTCGACGAGCGTCGCCGAGCATCAACCCTCCGCCACCCGGTGCGTCGTCGAATCGGTGGTACTGGACCGCCCGGCCGAAAGTGGATCGAACGAGGCGTGTCTGCGGTTCGAGACGAATGCGGGACCGGTGCGCTGGCTCATGGTCGAAGCGCATTGGGCCGACAGCTTCGTGCTGCCCGATTTCACGACCGTCGCCGGTTGGAGCATGAAGGTGCTGCCGTACGCAGCGGTCAGTTCCATCGCACGCCGCGTCCGTTTGGCCTGGCGCGCACATCCTAACAACTGGATCAAGCGAGCTCTCGCATGCGTGCCCTGGATCTTCCTCTGGTTCATCTCGCCGCCAATCGTCTTTACCGTGGAGATCATCCTTGCGCTTCTCGCGCTGCTCTGGCGGATCCCGATTCCCGCGCTGCGCGGCTACTTCCAGTGGGCGTTCCTCCAGATTGCGGAAGTGCTGGGCGATTCGTATGTGTTCAACGAGAGCCCGTTCCGCCGTGAGGCAATCGTTGGGAGCGTCCTCCGTCAGATGCGGAATCTCGCGACACGCTGCGGTCACCTGGTCGTGCTCGCGCACTCGCAGGGCGCAGCCGTGGCTGCGGCAGCCGTGTCCCAAGAGCTCCCAGAGCAGTTGCGCCTATTCGTCACATATGGCTCGGGCCTGCAGCGGCTCGAAGAATTGACTCCCGACGAAGACGAGGCGACGACCGACTTTCTCGAGCGTCCGATCATTGCAGCAATGCTCCTCAGCGGAGCGGCCTTCGTTTCACTCGTCTGGGCCGTCCTCGGGTGGTACGGCTGGTCGATACCGTTCGCACGAACGCCTTTGGCCGACACGTGGCTGCTCCGGTGGGTGCCGGAGTGGGCGGGTTTTCTGGTGGGAACCGCGCCAATGCCGTCGTGGATCTACCTGGTGCTGTACGTCTTCATGACCGCGGGGCTGGCCATCGCGGCGAGCCCGCGTAAACGCACGGTGGACTCGTTCAGATCCCGATTCGCCAGACTGCTTGCTGAGCGAAAGATTCACTGGATGGATCTTTACGCCACGCATGATCCCGTTCCGAATGGACCGATGTTCGCGGCGGAGGACGCGGCTGGAGTGGAATCGATCGAGGTCTGCAACTACTTGTCCGTTTTCCGCGATCACACGCATTACCACGAAAACGATGAAGAGTTTGTCAGCCGAGTCGTGACGGGCATCTCGAGGTGGGCGAGCAAGCGCGTGCCGCTCCACGAGCTCACACCGCTCGACGATACGGTCCTCCAGGCGGCGTCGACGCTCCGCCGCGGCCGCATTGGGGTCAGCCGGTGGGGGCGGAGGCTACTCTTCTTCTCGGCGTTGACCCTCGCGTTCAGTCCCGCCGTTCATACGCTCGTGGGTTCGTGGACCGCGAGGGGAGTGGCGGCTTCAAAGCTTCGCGTGCAGGAGCTGCCGTGGTTTCTCGAAATCATCGAGATGCTGCCGCCGTCGGTGCTTACCGCGATCATAGTAGGGGCCGCATACTTCCTGATGATTGCGCTGTACGACGCCGGACATCGCGCCGTGACCCGCGTTCATGCAGGCTCGATCTTCGGCCGGAACGCCGGAACTGCGGGAGCGCAGATGCAGCTGACAGCGCTCGTGCATTTTCTGCCAGGGAGCGCCGTCGCCGCGGCGCTCGTTTTCGGCTTCCCCTCCGTGCCCCCATTGTTGAGCGCGCACGTCTCCCTGATGTTGTACGGGAATACACAGCTGGACTGGTTCGTGACGTCGGCCACGGTCGTCGCAGTTGCGCTCATATCGCGGGACTTCGTCGTACTGATGCGTCCGTTCTGGGCGTATCAGAAGGTCGTTCGCAACATGAGCGCAAAAGGCGCGCAGCCTGAACGTTGATTCCTACGCCGGCCGATGCGCGCGCATGAACGAATGAATCTGACGCACCGCTAACGGAATCCGCTCCTTCGGTTCTTTCCACGGAAAGATGCTCACTTCGGCTTTGGGCGCCAGCATCGCGCATTCCATAGCGACGGCGTACGGGTGTGCCGGGACTTCGTCAGGCAGGATCAGTACCGGATTCTGGCAACCTCGCACGAAATCGCGTGTCACCGTGAACACGAAGTCAGGGTCGGTCTCGAACATCCTGGTGACGAACTGGTCAGTCGTCTGCAGCGAGATCTCGGGACGTTTCGCGATCAGCGTCGCACCCCAGTTCGCCCAGAACGCGCCCTGGTACTTCCGGTCGCGCATCTCCGGACGCCAGCCCACGGGCTGCGCCACCACGGCTGCGGCAATCCGATTTGGTGCGCGCTTCAGAAGATTCCAGATGAAGGGACCGCCGATGCAGAATCCCATCACCATGAACCTATCGATGCCCAGATGATCCATCAACCCCAGCTGATCGTCGGCGTGGGACTCCCACGGCCGATCGACTTCGACAGGACCAGTTGACTGGCCGCTGGGGGCGTTGCGCAGGTCCGCCGTGATACAGCGGTATTCCCCCTTGAACTCCTCGATCGCGTTGAAAGGCGGATTGCCCTTGAAGAAGCCGATGGTCGCGTTCAGTCCGCCGCCCGGAAGCAGCAATAGAGGGAAGCCCGAACCGGCTTCCTCGTAGTAGATACGAACCGGCCCTTTCTCGTAAAACTTGCCCGCGTTTCCCGTCTGCTGAGCAAACAAGCGCGGCACGGCGGCCGCTGCCGCTGCCGCAACACCCGCTTTCAGTACGGTGCGTCTGGTTGAATCCATAATGCGTCCTCGCCGCGGAATTGTAATTCCGTTAGGACTGCTGCCACTCGACGTTTGTTGTGTGAGAGCCGACTGGATCTGCGCGTTGGATTGAGCAGGTTGAAGCTATGAAAACCGCTTCCCTTGTCGCTTGCGTGTACCTCGTGACCGCCTCCCCAGCCCTTGCACAGGCCACCTGGATAGTCGACGACGATGGGCAAGGCAGCGCAGTGGATTGTGAGGGCACGACGCCGGCCTTCGCCACGGTTGGTGCCGCCATCGCGGCGGCAGCATCTGGCGATACGGTACGAGTGTGTCCCGGCACCTATCTGGAGAACATCAACTTCAGTGGCAAAGCCATCGCAGTCCGAAGTGTTGCTGGACACACACTCACTGTCCTCGACGGCGGCGCTGCCGATTCGGTTGTGACGTTTGCATCTGGCGAGAGCTCGAACTCGGTGCTCGAAGGATTTACGGTTCGCAACGGGCGTTCAGGTTTCGACACCCCGGGCTTTGGCGACGGTGGAGGCATTCGGATAAGCAACGCATCACCGCGTATCTACGCCAACGCCGTCATCGGCAATCGGGCGTGTGCCGGGGCCGGCATTTTCATCGCCTCCGGCTCACCCGTGATCGAAGGCAACACGATTGCTGAAAACGTTCAGGCCGGCTGCGCGGGAGGTACCGGAGGAGGCGGAATCGGAATTCGCGGCAGTTCCAACGCTCTGATCCGCCGCAATATCATTAGGGACAACACGCTGACGGCAGCCGACGGCGGTGGCATCTCATTGTTTGGGGCAGGAACGCCGACCATCGAACTCAACATAATTTCTGGCAATAGCGTCAGCGGCATCATTCCGTGCGCTCAGGGAGGTGCGATATGGATCGTCAATGCCTCCGACGCGACGATTCTTGGAAATCTGATCGTGGGCAATCATGCCGGGTGCGGCGGAGGGATCTACTGGCTCGTGCCGTCTGGTGGGCGCGGGCCGTTAATGGTGAATAACACGCTGGCCGACAATGACGCTTTTTCAGGTTCGGCGATTCTGGCCGACGGCTTCGATGCCAACACTGTTCTGATTAACAACATCATCGCGGCTCCAGCGGGACAGACGGCGGTGTTCTGCGGCAACTTCAACGACGTTAATCCGCCACAGTTCCGGTTCAACAATGTGGTCAGCGTCTCTGGAACGGCCTTCGGTGGCATCTGCACGGACCAGACCGGTCTAAACGGCAACATCTCGGCCGATCCCCAATTTGTCAATCCTGCCGCGGGCGACTATCACCTGGCTCAGAGTTCGCCAAGCATCGATGTTGGAGATAACGCTGCTCCCGCGTTACCAGCGACTGATCTTGAGGGCGATTCGCGTCTCCTGGATGGCAACGGCGATGGACTCCTTGTTGTTGACATGGGAGCCGACGAGCTCGCGCCCACGGGTGGGCCGAACGTTGTAACACTGGATATCAAGCCCGGCGTCCTGCCGAACAGCATCAATGTGCAGAGTAACGGAGTCATCCCCGTAGCCATCCTGACGACGGATGCCTTTGACGCTACAAAGGTAGACGCGTTGAGCGTTAGGTTCGGACCACAACGGGCCACGGAAGCTCATAGCCGCGACCACGTTGAGGATGTCAACGGGGACAACAGGCTCGACCTGGTCCTGCACTTCATGGTGCTCGAAACCGGCATCAGGTGCGGCGATACCTCCGCTTCGCTCACTGGACTGACAGTGGAAGGTTTGATGATTGAGGGTGCGGATTCAATCTTCACTGTCGGCTGCAGGTAGCCCTCGCGCTCCAATCCGAGCGCGCTCGATCGGGTCTTAGGCAGATCGTACGGCCCCTGGCCTGTTAAGAGGGCAATATTCCGATACTCTATCGGCACCAGAAACAACACTTCCTTCAAAGGAGGACGTGATGCCGAAGGCCTGCAGGCAAGTTCTGTTCAGCGCAGTGGCCGTGAGCGTCGGTGCGTTCGCTCTTGGTCGTCTGGGTATCGTCAGCAGTCAGGTCCTGGCGGCGCTCGCGCCGGGAGGCGCGACGACCGTCGCGGCGAAGGCGTTGGTGGCGGCCCCGGGCGTCATGCCGATGGGATTGCCTCACGCCAAGGAGGCCAAGGCCGTCCTCAGCGCTTCGCTCATCCATCATCACCCGCAGTGGATCGACGTGCCGATGGGGACGTCCATGATCCGCACGTTCGTCATCTATCCCGACCTCTCCGGCACGCTGCCGGTCGCGGTGGTGACGGACCAGAACCAGGCGATGAGCGACTGGGCACGCGCCGTGGGGACGGAGGTCGTCAAAGAAGGCTTCATCACCGTTGTTCCTGATTTGTTGTCCGGCCTCGGACCAA
>Ga0207674_10003388_pt1 | contig 19553 bp, 20 predicted proteins | sample KBSCornC72_FD_184303 | JGI IMG/M metagenome (GOLD analysis project Ga0207674, IMG submission 184303) | Corn rhizosphere microbial communities from Kellogg Biological Station, Michigan, USA - KBS Corn C7-2 (SPAdes) (version 2) | ecosystem: Host-associated > Plants > Roots > Rhizosphere > Soil ... | reverse complement strand
CGCGCGCAGGAAATCCTCGGCATTCGCGTCGCGCGCCGCCTGCCACAGCTTGTCCTCACTCGCCGCCCAGTTGCCGTAGCGCAGGTTGTCGCGCGCGCTCGCCGCGAAGATCACCGTCTCCTGCGGGACCATCGCGATCCGCTCGCGAACGTCGGCGGGATCGGCATCGCGCAGGTCGACGCCGTCGAGCAGAACCCGTCCGACGTCCGGATCGTAGAATCGCTCGGCGAGCTGGAAGATTGTCGTCTTGCCGGCCCCCGACGGGCCAACGACGGCGAGCCGCTCGCGGGACCGCACCCGCAGGCTGACATCGTTGAGGGCGGAGGTCTCCCGGCGCGTCGGATAATGAAAGGTCACATGCTCGAACACGAGCTCGCCGCGTGCGGGCTCTGGCAGCCTCGCCGGATGCGCAGGCGCGCGGATGTCCGGCTCGGCATCGAGCAATTCGCTCAGCCGTTCGGAGGCGCCGGCCGCACGCAGCAGGTCGCCGTAGACTTCGGACAGATTGCCGAACGCACCGGCGAGCAGGCCGCCGTAAAGGACGAAGGCGGCGATGGTGCCGCCGCTCATGTGTCCGGCGGCGACCTGCGTCGCGCCTTGCCAGATCACCATGGTGATCGAACCGAACATCAGGAAAATCACGATTGCGGTCATGACCGCGCGCACGAAGATCCGGCGCTTGGCAGTGGCGAACACGCTTGCGACGGCGTCGGCGAAGCGCGTCGCCTCGCGGCTTTGCTGGTTGAAGGCCTGGACGATCTTCATCGCGCCGAGCACTTCGCTGGTGACGGCGCCGAGCGTCGCGATACGGTCCTGGCTGCGGGTCGAGATCGTTCGCACGCGGCGGCCGAGGATCGCGATCGGGGCGACCACGAGGAGCACGCCGGCGAGGATCGACAGCGCGAGCTTGGGCGCGAGCGCGAACAGGATCACCACGCATGCGATGCCGAGGATGGAATTGCGGAGCGCGACGGACACGGTCGTGCCCACCACTTGCTCGATGATCGTCGTGTCGACGGTGATCCGCGACGTGATCTCGGCCGGGCGGTTCTCCTCGAAGAAAGCCGGCGAGAGCCTCAGCAGGTTGCGGTGAACGGCGAGGCGGATGTCGGCGACCGTGCGCTCGCCGAGCCACGAGACGAAATAGAAGCGCACCGCCGTCGCCAGCGCGAGCACGCCGACGAGCAGGAGCAAATATTCGAACCATCGCGCGATGTCGTGCGCGTTGCCGCCCCCGGCATGGAAGCCTTTGTCGATGATCAGCTTGAAGGCGTAGGGTACGCCCGACGTCGCCGCGGCGGCGACGAGCAAGGCCAGAACCGCGACCGCGATATGGCCGGGGTAGCGGAGCGCGAAGCCCCAGACCATCCGCAGGTTCCTGATTGAGCGGCCCTTCGGCCTGGCGATGTTGATGGCCATGCCGTCCCCTATCAGGCAGCCGGGGCCGCCTCAAATCGCGCTTTCGACATGGGTAGTTTGTGTTCGGATCGAAGCAGTTGCCACGAGAGGGATACAGCGTAGTAAATGCGTGTTTAACGAATCGCGAGCGAGTAACACATGCCTTCGGACGACATTCAGGCCCGCCACGGATTTGCCGATCTCCTGGCCGAGCTTACGGACAGCGACGTGGTCATCGAGGTGGTCGCAAGTGCGGCCGCACACCGCGCGCCGCAGCTTCCGCCGGTGGAAAAGCTCCGCGACGCCGTTGCCGCCTCCTATCGCGCGCTCGCCGGTTCCGTGGAGGTCGAGCTCCAGACCGTCGCCGTGCTCGAGGAAGTCTCGAAGCGGAGCCTGTCGATGTGGCTGCGCGTCGACGCGCGCGGCAAGGACGGCACAAGCGAAGGCGACGGCTCGCTGCTCAAGTTTCTCGCGCGCGGCATGCTCGCCGTCGTCGCCTGGATGGATGGATCGCCGACGCTGCAGCTCGCCGATCTCCAACAGGCGATCCGGGTGCTGGCGTGGGGAACGTCGATCACCACGACGGCTCATCCGGTCCTGCCCTCGTCGGCCGAGCTGGTGGATGCGATCACCGCTTGGCAGGCCGCCAAAGGCCTGTTCGACGGTGCCGACAAGGTGCGGATCTTTACCAACAACGGCTCGGCCGAGGTCGATTTGTCCAAGCGCATCGCGGAGCCGAAGGCGCTGCTGCTGGCGCGCAAGCTGGTCAATCATTCGGCGGACATGATCTTCGTGGTCGAGATGCCCGACTATGAAGGCACCCGCGAGTGGCACCTGAAGCACGGCGGCACCCGGACCATCGCTCATTGCGAGCCGGGAACCTTGCTCGACAGGTTCTACAAGCGCGAGCTCGACATCCGGCCCGGCGACGCGCTGCGCTGCCGCGTCGACTTCGAAACTTCGTACGGACCGGACCATGAGGTGCTGTCCGAGCGCTACCGGATCGTCGAGATCCTCGAGGTGCTCCCCGCATCTCGGCCCGCGAGTGAGCCTGACCTTGAGCGCAGCGATCCGGCATCGGAGCGCTCGGCGTTTCCGGAGCTGGAGAGCGCCAACTCCTAATCGCTTCAAAACGCGCCGGATTTTTTGCGCCGCAACATAAGCTTGCCACGGGAGCAAAGGACCGCCACATCTGTTGTCTCTGTGAGGCAGAAGACGAGGTTCGATGCTCTACGACGCCTATGAAGTGCAGCGCTCGTTTCTCGCAGGTGCGAGCAAGCTTGCCGGTCTGGGCGCCGGATGGCTCAACAATCCGAACAATCCGTGGGGCTATAGCGCGATGGGCCCGGTCGTCGCCGCGGGCCTCCAGGTCTTCGCCGACGCGGCAGCGCCGCACGGCAAGCCCGAATTCGGGATTGAAAAGGTCCGCGTCGGCGGCAAGACGGTTCCGGTTCACGAGGAGATCCTCCTCCGCAAACCGTTCGGACAGCTGAAGCGCTTCTATCGCGAGGGGGTCGAAACGGGGCCCCGGCTGCTGATCGTCGCGCCCATGTCGGGCCATTATGCGACGCTGCTGCGCGGTACGGTCGAGCGTCTGCTCCCGGCGGCGGACGTCTACATCACCGACTGGCGCGACGCGAAGAACGTGCCGCTGTCGGACGGCAGCTTCGACCTCGACGATTATATCGACTACCTGATCGAGTTCCTCGAGCTGATCGGCACGAAAACGGGCGAGCGGCCGCATCTCCTCGCCGTGTGCCAGCCGGCGGTCCCGGCCTTCGCCGCGACGGCACTGATGGACGAGGACAAGAACCGCTGGCGGCCGCGGACGCTGACCATGATGGGCGGCCCGATCGACACGCGCAAAGCGCCGACGGGCGTCAACACCTTGGCGACGCAGCGGCCATTTGCCTGGTTCGAGCACAACGTGATCGCGACCGTGCCGATGATCTACGCCGGCGCGGGACGGAAGGTTTACCCGGGCTTCCTGCAGCTCGCCGGCTTCATGGCGATGAACCTCGGCGATCATCTCGTCAGCCATTGGGAGATGTTCAAGCACCTCGTCGTCGGCGACGAGGAAAGCGCGGGAGCGACCCAGCGCTTCTACGACGAATATCGCTCGGTCTGCGACATGACGGCCGAATTCTACCTGCAGACCGTCGACGTGGTGTTCCAGCGCCACCTGCTGCCCAAAGGGCAGATGGAGCATCGCGGCCGGCTCGTCCGCCCCGACGCGATCCGCGACACGGCATTGCTCGCCATCGAAGGCGAACGGGACGACATTTCAGGGATCGGACAGACCAAGGCCGCGCTCGACATCGCGACCAAACTGCCGAAATCGAAGAAGCAATATTTCTTCGCCGCGGACGTCGGCCACTACGGCATCTTCAACGGCCGCAAATGGCGCGACAAGATCGCGCCCGTCGTCGAGAGGTTCATCGCCGCCAACGATTAGTTATTCCTCCCTGCGAGCGCAGCTCGTGGGGAGGGGAACCATCGAACAAAGATTCGATGGTGGAGGGGTCGTGGCACCGAGCCAATTACCCCTCCACCAGCTTCGCTGGTTCCCCTCCCCATCTGTGATGGGGAGGAATTAGGTCTTCTTCATTTTCACCCCGCCGAGCATCGTCAGCGTGACGAGGCTCGCCAGGGCGGCGACCAGTGCCGACACCGTCATCGCCGCGTGGAACCCCGCGAACAGCTGCTCGCCGCGGCTTGCCAGCACGGAGCCGAGCAGCGCGGTCGCGATGAGGCCGCCGGTGCGTGCGACCGCGCTGTTGAAGCCCGACGCCATCGCGACATGTTGCTCCTCGACCGAGCCCAGCACCGACGATGTCAGCGGCGCGACGGCAATCGTCATTCCCGCCGCCATGACGAGGATGGTCGGGAAGGCGCCCGTCCAATAGCTGCTGTCCTGGCGCACGATATTCGCCAGCAGCATCCCCCCGCTGACGATCAGCGGTCCAATTGTCAGCGGAATGCGTGGCCCCAGCTTCGCTGCTAAACCGCCCATCGTCGGGGAAACCGCGGTCATCAGCACGGGCAGCGGCAGCATCGCGAGGCCGGCCTGGACCGGCGAATAGCCGCCGCTGGTGATGAGCACATAAGGGATGAGCAGCATCGCCGCGGCGAAGGCGCCGTAGAGCAGGAATGTGAGCAGGTTGAGGCCCGAGAAGCAGCGGCCCTTGAATAGCGCCAGCGGCATCATCGCCTTGTTGCCGCGGCGATGTTCGATCCACAGGAACGCCGCGGAAATCACGACGCCTGCGGCCAGCGCCACCAGCGCCTGGCTGGTGAAATGCCGCGTCGCCGACCAGAGCGTCAACGCGTACGTGAGGGCGCCGAGCCCCGCCGTCGCCAGCAGCGCGCCGGTATAGTCGGTCCGGCCCTCGCCGGGCTCGCGGCTTTCCTCGACAAAGCGCAGCGCGAGCAGGATCGCGCCGAGCGCGAGCGGCAGGTTGATGTAGAAGATCGCCGGCCAGCCGACGGTCCCGACAAGCCAGCCGCCGAGCAGCGGGGCGACCGCGGCCATCGCCGCGCCCGATGCCGCCCAGATCCCGACCGCGCGCCCGCGCTGCTCGCCCGAAAAAGCGGTGTTGAGCAGCGCCAGGCTGTTGGGCAGGAGCAGCGCCGCTCCAACCCCCTGCGCCGCGCGGGCGGCGAGGAGGATCGGCAGGCTCGGCGCGAGCGCGCAGACGAGAGAGGTCACGCCGAAGATGCTCGTTCCGATGACGAGCAGCCGGCGGCGGCCGAAATGGTCCCCGAGTGCGCCGCCGAGCAGCAGCAGCGCCGACAGCGGCAGCAGATAGGCGTTCACCACCCATTGCACGTCCTGCGCGCCCGCGCCGTAGCTGGATCGGATTGCCGGCAGTGCGACGCTGAGAACGGAGCCTTCGACGAAGGACAGGCTCGAGGCGAGGATGCAGCAGAAGAGAGTCCAGCGCGGATGTGCGCGGCGCGTGCCCGCGCCCCTGGCGGAATCGCGCGGACTCAATCGACCCGTTCGGCGATCGCGGCTTCGACCATGTTACGCCACATGCCCGCGTCGCCCACGGCGGCCTGCGCTTCGTCGGGCTCGCGCATCGTGTGCAGCACCGCCAGCGCCTGGTTCACATGCTCGCGCCAGGCGAGGTCGACCTTCTCGCCCGCCGACGGGTCGCTCCCTTCGGCATTGCTGCTGAGCGCGGCGCCGGCAAGGACGCGCGCGATGCGTTCGACCAGCGGGCAGTTGGATTCGGGCATCTTGTCTTTCCTCCGTTCGCCCTCTCAACCCGCGCCGCTCGTTTCGGTTTCGGAGTCCGCCGGCGGCAGGCCTGCGAGCTTTCGCGCGGCATGCACCAGCTCGACCGGCAGCATGGCGACGATCGTCGTATTATGCTCGACGCCGATCTCGCTCAGCGTCTGCAGCCGCCGGAGTTCCAGCGCGGCGGGGACGCTGCCGATGGTCGCAGCCGCCTGCGACAGCTTCTTCGCGGCTTCGTTCTCGCCTTCGGCACGAATGATCCGCGCGCGTTTCTCGCGGATCGCCTCGGCTTCCTTGGCGATCGCCCGCTGCATCTGCTCGGGGATGTCGACATCCTTGATCTCGACCGAATCGATCTCCACGCCCCATTTGAGCGAGGCCTCGCGAAGCAGCTCCTGCAGCCGGTGATTGATCGAGACCCGGTCCTTCAGCATGTGGTCGAGGTCGCTCTGGCCGATGGCGTCGCGCAGCGCGGTTTCCGCCGCCTGCACGGTGGCGCTCATCCAATTCTCGACCGAGTTGACGACCTGGATCGGCGATTCCGCGCGGAACCACAGCACCGCGTTGACGCGCACTGCGACGCCGTCGCGGGTGATCGTTTCCTGCGTTTCGAGCTGATAGGTGATGATCCGGGTGTCGACCCGCACGACGCGGTCGACGAAGGGGATCAGCCAGTACCAGCCCGGTCCCTTCATTTCGCCCAGGCGGCCGAGCCGAAACAGCACGGCGCGCTGATATTCGCGGTTGATCCCGAAGCTCTTGAGCACAGTGACCAGCAGCAGGACGAGTATGACGGCGAGAACGCCGAGGACGACAGGCATGGAGCTTCCTCCGGAGGACGTCCCGCCCTTACAGCAGTTTCAGGCAGCCGTCGCCGGTGGGCAGTCGGCCATGCGGTCGAGAGTTTCCTCGACGAGCTGGTGCGCCTCGGCGGGCGTCAGCGCGGCGAGCTGCTTGAGCGATCGCGTGCGGCCGGCGTCGCTGACTACGAGCAGCCCGACATAATAGCCGAAGCGGCGGGGGAGATTGGGCGAGAGCGGCTGTCCGCCGCCCACGAACAATGGTCCATAGTCCTTCGGCCCCTTCGCATCGAGCCGGGCGCGGACCGCGCAGACCGCTTCCTGCTTGTGCGCTTCGACGGCCGGGCGAAGCGGCGCGGGGATGGTGAGGCCGAGCGCCTGGTCGCTCGCGCCCGGGTTCAAGGTGGAAGCGACATAGGTCGCAAGCCCTTCTTCCCACAGGTTGCACCAGACGGGATCGCATTCCGGGAACGTCCGGTGGTGCATCAGGTGGAACAGCTCGTGCTCGATGAACGGCTTGATCGGCTTGTCCTTGTACAGCTCGTCGATCATGTCCGCGCCGAACAGCAGGCGATTGCCTTCGGGCAGATCGCGCGTTCCGCCATCGAACTCGCGGAAGCTGTTGACCAGATAGATGGGCGGATAGCCGCGCATCGGGCCAAAGACGGACTCGAACTGACGCTTCGCCGGCGCGACCAGCGACTGGAACTCGCGGCTGACACGCAGGATTCCGGCGCGTCGCTCCGGATATTGTTTGAGCCCGCGAAGAACCTGCGCGCGGTGCTGCTCCGGCGTCTGATAGTCCTTGGTGCGCTCGGCGGAATAGAAGCCCGGCAGCACCTTGGCGAAGCTCGCTTCGAATTCCTCGACTCGCTTGTCGTCGGGGAGATCCTTCGTTTCGTTCCAGATGCGGTCGAAATCGCCGGTCAGATCGACGAACTTCAGACCGGCGGCCGGGACCTGCTGCCGGTGCGGAGCGGGTGATGCTCCGATGAGCGCCAAGGCAAGTGCTGCAAGCGCGACGATTCTCATGCCGTTCCCCCTCACGCAACCCGGTTTGTCTAGAGCACCTCGAACAGCCCCGCGGCGCCCATGCCGCCGCCGACGCACATGGTGATGACGACGTGCTTCACTCCCCGGCGCTTGCCCTCGATCAGCGCGTGGCCGACCATCCGCGCGCCGCTCATGCCATAGGGGTGGCCGATCGAGATCGCCCCGCCGTCGACGTTGAGCCGGTCCTCGGGAATGCCGAGCTTGTCGACGCAGTAGAGCACTTGGACGGCGAACGCCTCGTTCAGCTCCCACAGTCCGATATCGTCCATGCTGAGGCCGAAGCGCTTCAAGAGCTTGGGGACAGCGAACACCGGGCCGATGCCCATTTCCTCGGGCGCCGTGCCGGCGACCGCCATGCCCATGTAGCGGCCGAGCGGCTCGAGGCCGCGCTTCTCCGCGAGCGAGGCTTCCATCACCACTGACACCGAGGCGCCGTCGCTGAGCTGGCTGGCGTTCCCGGCGGTGATGATTTTCTCAGGACCGCGCACCGGCTCAAGCCTCACTAAATCCTCAAGGGTAGTCTGCGGACGATTGCCTTCGTCCTTGGTGAGCGTGACCTCCTTCATCGAGACCTCGCCGGTCTCCTTGTCCTTGACCGCCATCTGCGCGGTGACGGGGATGATCTCGTCGTCGAACCTGCCTTCGGCCTGAGCCTTGGCCGTGCGCTGCTGCGAGCGGAGTGCATATTCGTCGCACCGCTCGCGCGGGATCGAGTAGCGCTTGCCGACGATCTCGGCGGTGTCGATCATCGGCATGTAGACGCCGTTGTGCATCGACAGGAGCTCCGGGTCGGGACCGAGCCGCATCTCGCCGGTCTGCACGAGGCTGATGCTCTCGACCCCACCGGCGACGACCACATCCATGCGGTCGACGATCACCTGCTTGGCGGCGGTCGCGATCGACATCAGGCCCGACGAGCACTGGCGATCGATCGACATGCCCGAGACCTCGACGGGAAGTCCGGCCCGAAGCGCCGCGGTGCGGCCGATCGTCGTCTGCACGCCTTGCTGCAGAGCGGCGCCCATGATCACGTCGTCGACCTCTGCGGGATCGACCTTGGCCCGCTCGATCGCCGCTCGGATGGGGTGAGCGGCCAAGGTAGGGGAGGGCGTCGCGTTGAAAGCGCCGCGATAGGCCTTGCCGATGCCCGTGCGGGCGGTCGAAACGATCACGGCATCGCGAGCCATCATTCTCTCCTTGGAAGCAGGTTATTGACACTGCTGTTCACAAGCCCCTTAGCCCCGCCGCCAACGGCAGGGGAAGTCCTCAAGTGAACATCAATCCGAGCCACACAGCGGTCAGGGCAGGCTTTTCCTCGCCTTCAATTTGTACGGCGACGATGTGGCGTAGCAGCAGTTGCCCAGGCGCCTTCTCCTCGACCGAATCAAGCGTGAAGCGACCGCGGACGCGCTTTCCGGACCTGACCGGCGCAATGAAGCGGACGCGATCAAGCCCGTAGTTCACTGCCATCTTCATCCCCTCTGGGATGAGCATCGCCTCGGCACCCATGCGCGAGAGGAGCGACAGCGTCAGGAAGCCATGCGCGATGGTGCCACCGAACGGCGTCCGAGCGGCAGCTCCGGCATCGACATGGATGAACTGCCGGTCCTCGGTCGCTTCGGCGAACGCATCGATCCGCGCCTGATCGATGGTGATCCAGTCCGAAACTGCAATCTCCTCGCCGACGCGATTTTTGATCTCGGTCAGCTTGGCGACGGGCATGGCGATTGTGTAGCGGTGTCGGCGTAGTGAGCAAGCGTAAGGGGCGTACGTATCATGATCTTCCATTTTTCGATTTCCGCCGACGATCCGAAGCGCACGGCGACGATGCTGGCCGAGCTGTGGCGTGGCCAGGCGCTTCCCTTCCCGATGCTGGGCCAAGGGAGCTGGGTCGCTCATGCGGGCGACGACCGCCGCTCGACGATCGAAGTCTATCCGCGCGACGTGGCGCTCTATCCGGCCGAGCGGTTCGGCGACCTGCGTCCCGAGCCCGCCTCGCGCTACGTTCCGTTCCACGCGGCGGTCGCAACCCCGCTCAGCATCGAGGAGGTCGAGGAAATCGGCCGCCGCTACGGATGCACCACGCGTGTGTGCCAGCGCGGGCCATGGTTCCGGGTGATCGAATTGTGGGTCGACAATGTGCTGATGCTCGAAATGCTGACGCCGGAGATGCAGCGCGAGTATCAGGACAACGTCACGATCGAGAACTGGCGGACGATGCTTCCCCAGGTGTTCAAGATCACGCCCGACGGCGAGCCGATCGACGACGCGAAGGCGGCCTAGAAGGGCAGCGGCGCCGGCGGCTGGTCCGACGCGCGGACGAGCTGGAGCTTGCGCTCGCGCAGCGCTTCGATGAGCGTGCGCAGGATTGCGGCGCGGTCGACCGCCAGCTTGTCGGAGTCGCGCGTCGAATCGTCATAGACGAGATCGAAGGCGAGACCGCCGCCGCCGGCGCCGGCAAGGACGCAGCGCACGAGCTTGCAGCCCTTCTGGGCTTCCACCGCCGCTTCGGCCGCGGCGCTGACCGCATCCACCGTCGCTGCCGATACTTCGCCGCCGACCGCGAGATAGAGCGTCACCCGGCGCGCCCGCGCGGTGGCCATGTTGTGGATCTCGCGCTCGAGCAGCTTGGTGTTGGCCATGATCAGCTGCTCGCCGGTGATCGCCCGTAGCCGCGTGGTTTTGAGGCCGATACGCTCGACCGTGCCGGTGCTCTGGTCATAGCGGATCGTGTCGCCCTTGCGGAACGGCTTGTCGAACAGGATCGAAAGCGCGGCGAACAGGTCCGAGAAGATGCCTTGGGCGGCAAGGCCGATAGCGATGCCGCCGATGCCGAGGCCCGCGACCAGCGCGGTGACGTTCACGCCGAGATTGTCGAGGATCAGGATGCCGGCGATCGCGAAGAGCGCGACGCTGACCAGCACGCGGATGATGGCCATCGCGCTGGCGAGCGCGCTCGACCCATTGTCCTCGGCGACCCTGCGGCCGATCACGCCGAGGATCAGCTCGCGCACCCAGACCGCGCCCTGAATGGCGAAGGCGATCACGAACGCCTCGTGGATCAGCCGCGCGGCCTTCGGCGGCAGAGTGGCGTAGCTCGTCACAATCTCCGCCGCGGCGAGGATCATGAACGTAAGGCTCGTCCGAGCGAGCACGCGACTGATGACCGTCCGCCAGCCCCAGCCTTCCGGATCGCGCTCCACGCGGGTTCGACCGATCCCGCGCAGCACCAGCATCACGGCGACAAGCACCAGCGCGACGATGATGCCGATCAGCAGCCCGTCGCGATTCGCCTCGAACCAGGTCGTGAAGCGGTCCACCCCCATGCGCCCAAGTCTTGGCCGCGCATGGAGCGGGGATCAAGCCGCCGCTTGCTGCGGCGCGCTGTCTGGATCACTCCTGCGCTTCCGCCGCCTCTTCGATCCGCGGGCGAGGAACTCGAGCAGCCCGACCTCGGCGCTTGACAGGCGGGTCTTTGCCCGCGGCCGTTCCATCCCCTCAAGCGGGTCGCGCGGCTCCTGCTTGACCGCCTCGAGCAGTGCCGGGTGGACATAGGATTTGCGGCTGATCGCGGGCGTGTTGCCGAGCGCTTCGGCGACCGGCTCCACCACCGTCTTGACGCTGATCCGCGCGTCCTCGGCTTTCTTCAGCATCTGCTCGAAGGCGATCACGCTCGCGCTCCAGGTGCGGAAATGCTTCGCGGTGAATTCGCCGCCCGTCGCCTCCTTGATATAGTCGTTGACGTCGCCTGACGTGATCGGCTTCGGCTCCCCGTCGCCATTGACGTACTGGAACAGCATCTGGCCGGGCAGCTCCTGGCAGCGCCTGCAGATGCGCTTGAGGTTGCTGTCGGTGATCTTCACCTCGTGCACGACGCCGTGCTTGCCGGTGAAGCGCATCATCAGGCCGTGGCCGGTGCGCCGGAGATGGCGATTGCGCAGCGTCGTCGCGCCGAAGCTCTTGTTCTGTCTCGCATATTCCTCATTGCCGATGCGGATGTGCTCGGTGTCGAGGAGCCGCACGATCGCGGCGAGCACGGCTTCGCGAGTGAGGGTACGGCGCTTCAGGTCCTGCTCGACGCGGCGTCGCAGCCGCGGCAGCGCTTTGCCGAATTCCAGCAGCCCTTCATATTTCGCGCTTTCGCGCTTCTCGCGGAATTCGGGATGGTAGCGATATTGCTTGCGGCCCCGCGCGTCGATCCCCGTCGCCTGCAAGTGGCCGTTCGGGTCGGTACAGAACCATGCATCTGTGTACGCCGGCGGCAGGCCGATCGCGTTCAGCCGGTCGATCTCCTCGCGGTCGGTGATGCGATTGCCTTGCGGATCGAAATAGGCCCAGTAGCGGCCCATCCGTTTACGCGTGATTCCGGGTTCGGCATCGCTGCTATGCCGAAGCATATTCAAGGCCAGCTGGTTTTACTCGACTCATCGAGAGGCATAAGCGCTTGGCCGAGCGGGCGGGTTCCTGTTTGCGAGTGAAGGAGGCGGCCAGTGCCAACCATCCCCAATTCCAGAATTCTGATCATCGCGACCGACGGCTTCGAGGAATGGGAGCTGTTCGGTCCGCGCCAGATCCTGCAGGAGCGCGGCGCGGAGGTGGTGCTTGCCTCGCTCAAGCTCGAACCGATCCAGGCGACCGTTCACGATCAGCCGGGGAAGACGATTCGCCCCGTCCTCACCATCGACGACGTGAATGTCGACGACTTCGACGCGCTGATCCTCCCCGGCGGCGTGCGCAATCCTGACCAGCTGCGGCTCCACGGCAACGTCATCGCCGTCATTCGCCTGTTCGCCGAGCAGGACAAGCCGATCGGCGCGATTTGTCACGGGCCGTGGCTGCTGGTCGAAGCCGATCTGCTTCGCGGGCGCACCGCGACGAGCTGGCCGTCCATCCGCACCGATTTGCGCAACGCCGGCGCGCGGGTGGTCGATGAAGGGGCCGTCACCGACGGCAAGATCGTCACCAGCCGCAAGCCCGACGATGTCGAAGCGTTCACCAATGCGCTGATCGACCTGATCGAGAAAGAGCCCGAAGTGGAGACGATCCTCGAGCCAAGCGAGCTGCCTGCCTAACGGAGTCGCAACCATTCGCGCCTATTGGTCGGCGGGATGGACGCAATATCGATCGAGCGCATTGAAACCGGTGCGGAGCGCGGTGCCTCGGCGCTGTTCGGCGCCGCCGTTGGTTATGCGGTTTACGGGTGGCTGAGCGCTCTTTTTGCCCAGCCGCAGCTCGGCGCTTGTGCCGCCGGCGCGGGTGTTGTTGCCTATTGGCTGTGCAGCCGGGGCCTCGCAGCGGCATTTCAGCGGAAAACGAAGCTGTTGGCGCTGCCCGCTTTCACCGTGCCGGACGCTGAATGGCCGGAGGCCCTGGAAGAGCTGGTGCTGACCGACGCCGACCGGTTGCCGACCGGTCAAGAGGTCAGCTCAGACGAACCGCTGGAACTCGAAGATGTGCTGGCGGAAATCGGTCCAGAAGCGCGTGTCGTCCGCCTATTCGATCCCAAGAGGATGCCGACACCCGGACAGATGAAGTCGCGCATCGACGACCATCTCGCACAGGGCTCCGCTGCGGACGCTCCAATCGACGCGTCGCAGGCGCTCTCGGACGCCCTTGCCGAGCTGAAGCGATCGCTGCGCTAGTCGTCGGCGATCGTCAGCGCTTCGATTGTCAGACTGGTCGACGCGTCGGCCGAGCGGCTCGGGCCAGCGGCGACGTGAATGTCAGCGACGACGATTCCCGGAATGCTGAATTCGGTATCCTCAAGCCCGACGCACATTCGTTCGACGATCGCGTCCGAGTGCGGCGCCGACACCCGCAACTCGATCGAATGACGCTCGCCCGTGAAGGTGAGGGAACGCCAGTCAATCGATCGGACATCGATAAGCAAAATCCTATCACGGGGCGCTGCGGAGCGCGCGATCAACGCTCGAAGCAGCGCCGACGCGGCTTGCGACATGGGCATCCTGATCATTGCGCCGCCGCCTCCAGATATGCGCGCACGCGCGCAATCGTCTCCGGCCGCGGGTCGCGCCCGTTGCGCAGGTCGAAGACAAAGCGCGGATCGCCCACCGCCTCGCGGCCGAAACGGGTCGGCGCCGTGTCACTCCAGCGAAGAAACTTCTCGACTTCTCTAAGCAGATTCACCTGTCGTATTCCTTTTGGTCTCGTCCGACTCGGCTCCCTGTTCCTCCCAAGCGATTTCCTACTTGTCTAGGCACTTTCCTATCACTACTAAAGGCCCGTTAATGCTGTCCGATCCCCGCCTTGTTCTTGAGCGGCTGTGCGCGGAGCGCGGCGAGGATTTCGCCGGGCTGTCGCGCATGCTTGGGCGCAACCCGGCGTATATTCAGCAGTTCGTCCGCCGCGGCGTGCCCAAGCGCCTCGGCGAGGAGGAGCGGCGCAAGCTCGCGCGTTACTTCGCGGTGCCCGAGGCGATGCTTGGCGGACCGCCGGAAGAGCCGTCACCGACTCCGGGCCTTCTCAGCGTCAAGCGTCACCCGGTGCGGGTCTCGGCCGGGCCTGGCGCGATCGTCGGCGAAGAGTTCGGCAAGCCCTATTTCGCGTTCGACGAGCGGTGGCTGAAAGCGCTTACCCCGACCTCCCCGGCGAACCTGTCGATCGTCCGGGTCGAGGGTGATTCGATGGCGCCGACGCTGAACGCGGGAGACGACATCCTGGTCGACTTAGGCGATGCCGCCGAGCGGCTGCGCGACGGCATCTATGTGCTGCGGATCGACGATGCGCTGGTGGTCAAGCGCCTGGCCCTGAACCCGCTCGGCCGCCGGGTGACGGTGCAGTCCGACAATCCGGCCTATTCCGACTGGCCCGACTGCCGGCTCGACGAGATATACTGCATCGGCCGCGTGATCTGGTCGGGGCGGCGGATCGTCTAGCGCCGGCGGCGGCTCAAGCGGGCAGGCCGGGCGGGAAGTTGATCTTGCTCCTGAAGTTGCGGAATCGCGGGTCGGCGCGGAGCGGATCGAGGAACGGATCCGTCAGGAGGATGACGAGCCCCGGGTCGCGGACCTTAAGAGCGCGGTCGAGCCCGGCAAAGGCTGCGTCGAGGTCATGCCGCTGCGCGTGCAACTGCGCAATCTGATAGGCTGCGGCGCCGCCGAAGAGCCGCTCAAGTTTCTCGAGAGCCGCGGAAGAGGCGGCGTGATCACCCGTGCGTTCGGCGAGCATCCCTTCGCCCGTTACGCGAAATACGTCGTCGGTTGGCATTTGCGCGTAAGTCGATCGGGCTTCTGCATAATTGCCGAGGAGGAGCATGGCGTCGCCGAGTGCGCTGAGAGGTGGCACCGATCCCGGGGAAAGCGTCAGGATCTTGTTCCACAGCGGAAGCGCCTCGCGGAATCGCCGGGAGTAGAAAAGCGCGACAGCTTGCACTGAATATGACCGCGCATTCAGCGGATCGATTGCAATCACTCGCCTTGCAATAGGATAGGCTTCATCTGGCAAGCCGAGCTGACCAAGGAAGCGCCCGCAGTCCCCGAGGATCGCCGCGTCGGCACTTGTGGCCGACGCGGCCTTGCGGAATTCCGAGAGTGCAGCCGCGAAATCCATCCGTCCGATGGAAACCGCGGCCAGAGCCGCACGCGCCGACGGCAGATCCGGAGCAAGTGCCAACGCACGGTTGGCGACGACCGCCGCGCTGGTAAACCCCTGCTGCATCTCGGTTTCGCTGCGCGAAAAGCCGGACGCCAGCTCGCAGAGCGTCGTCGCCTTGCGTGCGTAAGCGTCGGCATATTGCGGATCGAGGACTAACGCAGAGTCGAACAGATCGACAGCGCGGCGGAGATTTGCTTCGCTGTGCGGTCCCTGCCTCGTCGCGAGACCTTTCAGGAACAGATCATGCGCATCGGAATTCGTGGTCCCGCCAAGAACGAGTTGCCCTCGCGCAGCCGGCAGGAGTTGCAGTGCGAGGGCCGCCGCGACACGCTCGGCGATGTCCGACTGGATCTGCAAGGCATCGCCGGCCGGGCGATCGTAATCCTGTGACCAGCGTTCGGTGCCGTCGCCGCCGTCGACCAGCTGCGCGCTGACGCGGATCAGAGACGGCGAACGGCGGACACTGCCCGTCAGGATGTTGCTGACAGCGAGCTTGTGGGCTGCACTTTTCGCGTCTTCGTTCCGCACCGCTTCGGATGATGTGCGCGCGACCACCTTGAGGCCCGCGATCCGCGCGAGTGCGCTGCGCAGCTCCTCGGCGATACCGTCGGAGAAGTAGGTCTGGCCCGGATCGCCGCTGAGGTTCGCAAACGGCATGACGGCGATGCTGTTCGCTGCCGCCGCCGTCGGTCTGGTAAGCCACCAGGCGCCGGCACCCGCCGCCGCGGCGGCGATAGCGGCACCGCCGGCCAATGCCGTGCGTCGGCTGACGCCCGGACGATCGGCAGCAACCGGTCGTGGACCAGTCATGCCAAGGCGATTTCGAGCCGCTTCGAGGACAGCATGGTAGCGCGGATCGCTGCGATCGCCCTTCCAGCTCTGGAGTGAAATTGCCTGCATCTCGCCGAAGCCGAGGGGCGGGTCGACCTTGTCGATCCGGACCGGGAGATAGGCATTACGTCGCTTCGCTCGGGTCGCTTCGTCGCGGACGAACTCGCCTTCGGGGCCTGCCGAACGCTTGCTCCAGATGACGAGCACGCAGCGGCTCGCTTCGAGATTCTTGAGGATCGTCTCGCGCCACTGGTCGCCGCCGCCGATGTGCGCGTCCCACCAGACGGAGAGGCCGTCGGCCTCGAGCGCTCGGACCAGCGGCTCGACCCGCCGCCGATCCTCTGCCTTGTACGAGACAAACACGTCCGACATCAGCGGCGCCCCCGCCGCCAGTCTATGGCCGAACGCGGGCAAATGCCAATTCGGCCAGCAAGCTCAGCGGCGGCGCCAGCTGTCGACCAGCCAGGTCCCGGTCGCGAAGACAATGCCAATCCCGAGGCCGATCAGCGTGCCCTTGAGCGGGTTTTGGATCGACAGCCCGTAGAAAAAGCCGAGCAGGATGAAGATGGTCAGGAAACATCCGCCGGCGAGCGGTTTTCGGTCATTCATGCCCGGCGCACTCGCATGCAGGCCGCTGACGCGCCAGTGCTAAGTCGGGAAGTTCATCCGCTTGACGATAGCCTGGAACCGGGGTTGCTTGCGAATGGGATCGAGCGTGAAGTCCGTTTCCATCTGAGCAAGGCCAGGATCGCGAGCCGCCCAAGCCTTATCTAGCTCTGCAAGCGCATCATCGCTTCGATTCTGCTGAGCGTAAACCTGCGCGACCTGGTAGTGTGCGGCTCCTAGCATGTCGGCGTTCAACATCTCCTTCAAAAGTCGGTCGGACTCGTTCCGATCTCCAAGACGCTCGGCGATGATGGATTGCGTGGCGATCACCGACATGGATGCGTGATCGACCTTTGCGACTTCGCGCTGGGCTTCGGCAAGCCTCCCAGCGTGCAAGAGTATGGTCGCATAGATTAGATGTGTGTACCAGAGATTGGGGCTGAGCTGGATGGCACGCTGCACAGCCTGCTCCGCCTCCGGCACCCGGCCCGCATATAGCAAGATGTTGGCCCTGGTCTGGTGAACACTAGGGTTCAGCGGATCGCGGGCAACCGCCTCATCAGCCAGGCGCAATCCGATATCGAAGTGCCGAAGCAGCGCTGAATACCACGCGACATTGATGAGGTCAGAGCCATTGCGGTCGCTTAGCGACCGAACCTTTTCGAATTCCCGCAGTGCGGTCGCAAATTGAAATGTCCAGAAATACTGCCCTCCGAGCGCAGCATGAGCGGCCGAAGACAAGGGCGCGAGGGCGACGGCAGTCTGTGCAGCAATTTGGGCTTGTTGCATCAGGGTCTCCGCGTCGCTGGCGCTGCCAGCGAATGTGCTGCCGAGCGCGCCCAACTCTCCCGCCTTGCCAGTCATCGCATCGCCGTATCGGGGATCTTCGACGAGGGCAGCTTCCTCAAGGCTCAAGGCAGCGCGAATGCCGGCCTCGGAATCGTTATCGCGCCGGGTTGCCTGGGCGCGAAGGTGCAAGTCCTGGGCCCGCGGATTGTCGGTTCCTCCGCGCGCGCGAAAATCCGTATCGACCGATCCGATGCGAAGCCTGAGCGCGTCGGCGACCTTCTGGGCGATTTCGCTTTGAATATTCAGGGAATCGCCGATCGGCCGGTCATAGACATCGGACCACCGTTCGGTGCCGTCCTTGCCGTCGACCAGCTGAGCGCTGATTCGCAGCATCTGCGGTGAGCGCCGTACGCTGCCGGTCAGGATGTCGCCGACGTGGAGTTTCGCCGCCGCGGTCACCGCGTCAGCATTGCGGACGGCCTCTGAAGAGGTCCGAGCAACTACCTTCAGTCCGGGGATTTGCGACAGATCGCTTCGCAACTCCTCGGCAATTCCGTCCGAGAAATAGGCTTGGGACGGATCGCCGCTGAGGTTGGCGAAGGGCAGCACGGCAATGCTGTCGGACTTCGCCGGGGCAGGGCGAATGAAGAGCCATGTGCCACCGGCCGCTGCTGCAAGCGCGATGGAGGTGCCGGCGATCAGCGTTCGGCGGTCGAAACCTTCTCGATCGGCCGTTCCACCTTGCGCGGGCTTTGGCTTCAGGCCTCGACGACGCAGCGCGCTGACAAGAGCAAGGTACCGGCTATCGGACGTGTCGCCTTTCCATCCGGTGAGATCGAGCGCCTGCATCTCGCCGAAGCCGAGCGGCGGGTCGACCTTGTCGATGCGGACCGGCAGGTACGTGTTTCTCTTCAGCGCGCGCGCCGCTTCGTCGCGGACGAACTTGCCGTTTGGCCCGACCGACCGCTTGCTCCACACCACGATCACGCATTTCGCCGCTTCGAGGTTGCGCAGGATGGTCTGGCGCCATTCGTCGCCGCCACCAATATGCGCGTCCCACCAGACCGACAGACCGTCCATTTCGAGCGCTTGCACCAGCGGCGCGATGCGCTGCCGGTCCTCAGCCTTGTACGAGACGAATATGTCCGACATCAGCAGCGCCCCCGCCGGCAGTCTATTGCCGAACGCGGGCAATGCCAATTCGGGCGCAGCGAACCTCAGCCGTGCAGGGTTGCGCGGCTCAGCGGCGGCGCCAGCTGTCGACCAGCCAGGTCCCGGTCGCGAAGACAATGCCGATCCGCAGGCCGATCAGCGTCCCCTTGAGCGCGTTCTGGATCGACAGCCCGTAGAGAAAGCCGAGCAGGAGAAGATGGTCAGGACACATCCGCCGGCGAGCGGTTTGCGGGTCCTTATGAGCGGCGCAGTGGCATGCGCGTGGCGCGGGCGCCAGCGCTAAGTCGGGAAGTTCATCTTTCGAACGATCGCCTCGAAACGTGGCTCCTTCCGAACTGGATCGAGCCAGGGATCGACGAGCATGTTCGTGAGCCCGGCATCCTTGACCACATAAGCCCGCTCCAGCGCCGTAAGCGCCGCCTCGCGGTCGCCCAGCTGCGCATGAATTTCGCCGAGCTGGGTGCTAGCCCCGTCCCCATAGAGCTGACGTAACCGATCGAGCTTTTGCAGGCTCGTCGGCCGATTCCCTTGACGCGCGGCGAGCAGAGCCTCCCCTGTCACGCGTCCCCAATAATCGGGCGCGGCCTTGGCGTACCAGGCTTGCGCGTTGCCGAAGCTGCCCAGCGCCAGGTAGACGTCACCGACTGCCACCGGATTGGGCGCAAGTTCGGGTGACTTGGCTTGGATCTGCTTTGCGAAGCTCACCGCGTCGGCATAGCGGCGCGCATAGAAGAGCGTCATCGTCCGAATCTCATATGCGAAGCCGTTCAGCGGGTCCGACGTGATCGCTTGGTCGATTGCCCGGAGCGCTTCAGCGAAGCGCCGAATGCGCGCCAGATAGCGGCCGTAGGCCGCGAGTGTGTCCGCATCACCCGGGGCAAGCGCTAGCGCCCGCGTCAGCTCGGCAACTGCGGCAGTCATCTGCAGGTTGCTAATGTAGAGCGAGAACAGAGCGCGATGGGCGTTCGCCAGGTCGGGAGCAATCTTCAACGCCGTCTGTGCAAGGCTGAGCGCTTGGGAGCGCGATTGAGCAAGTGCCGCCGGCG
>Ga0207674_10003387_pt1 | contig 19553 bp, 18 predicted proteins | sample KBSCornC72_FD_184303 | JGI IMG/M metagenome (GOLD analysis project Ga0207674, IMG submission 184303) | Corn rhizosphere microbial communities from Kellogg Biological Station, Michigan, USA - KBS Corn C7-2 (SPAdes) (version 2) | ecosystem: Host-associated > Plants > Roots > Rhizosphere > Soil ... | reverse complement strand
CTCGCGGTAGTGGCGCCATCCGGGTCGCTTCGCTCGCGGTAGTGGCGCCATCCGGGTCGCTTCGCTCGCGGTAGTGGCTCCATCCGGGTCGCTTCGCTCGCGGTAGTGGCGCCATCCGGGTCGCTTCGCTCGCGGTAGTGGCGCCATCCGGTCGCTTCGCTCGCGGTACTGTAAAGCCATTTGGAATAAAAAGGGTCGATACTTGGTAATTACTAATTGAGGGGTGTCAACTAGGAATTCCACATTATTAAACCGGTTTCCGCTTCAACAATCGGGCCGGTAAATCGGTAGGGACAGTTATAAGAAGCTATCTCTTATTCTTACGAAATTTTGGGTCGCCATTTTGGCTCCACGGAGAAATTGTTATGTCCTCAGTTCCACACTGCAACTTTTATTGTCGTCAAACGTGTATAGTCTGAGCTATCCGGTCTCTCTGGCGCTCGCGAACTCAAGTGTTATACTCCGGTGAAATATTGCGCCAGGACCCCCTAAATCATGGCTGAGTTTATTTGCAGGCTGGGCACTCCCGCAGGGGAGGTCATTACCAGAACAATCGAAGCACAAGGCGTGAGCGAGGCGCGAAACCGACTCGAACGAGAAGGTTTCCGTGTCTTTAATGTTACTCCGCCCAAGACCGCAGGTGTCACGGCCCTAACTCGACTGGGTCGAACAGGATCTCACCCTCGGGTCAAGGCAAATGACTTTCTTCTTTTCAATCAACAGTTAGCCGCATTGATTCGAGCCGGTATCCCGATTCTCCAAGCTATAACGATGCTTCGGAAGCGAGCGGCCTCTGCAAGGTTGCGGTCAGTCCTCGGCGATGTTGAAGAACAGATTAAAGGTGGCGCCGCCCTTTCACAGGCTTTTGCCTCCCAGGGAAGTATTTTCCCAAGGATTTACACTGCCTCGATTTTAGCTGGAGAGCGCTCGGGAGCCCTGGACGAAGTCCTCAGTCGTTACGTCACGTACATGCGCCGGAATGTGGCTCTCCGGCGAAAAATTCGCGGGGCACTTGCTTACCCGATGTTTCTCCTGTTCGCGTCGGCATGCATGGTGATGTTCCTTTCCATCTATGTTGTGCCGCGGATGTCAGACCTGTTTACTGGTTTCGGTAATGAACTTCCAACAGTAACTCAAATAGTAGTTGGTCTTTCCAGGTGGCTTTCCGCTAATGTGATCTGGTTCGGTCCTCTAGTAATTATTGGCGCGATTTTCCTGTTTATCTGGTCTCGAACGCCGGTGGGACGACTGCAATTGAGTGCCCTGATCTTGAAGATTCCGCTGGCTGGCAGTTTGGCCGTTCAGCTGTCTGTGGCCCAGGCGACCAGATCGTTGGCCACTCTATTGGCAGGCGGCATCACACTCGTCGAGTCATGGGAAATTGCATCTGAGTCAATTACCAATCTCGAATTGAGACGTCGCAGTTCATCAATACTGCCGATGATTCGAGAGGGAAGGTCATTTACTGAAAGTCTGGAAACGGCCGGATGGTTGCCGCCCTTGGCAATAGACATGATCGGTATAGGCGAGCGGTCCGGAAGTCTTCGAGAAATGTTGGACGAAGTGGCGGTCTTTTATGACGCAGAATCCGAGGTCAGGCTTGAGCAGTTGACGACCACGTTGGAGCCTGCGATTCTGGTCGTAATGGGTGGCGTAGTCGTAACAATCTTGCTTGCCATCTACCTCCCGATTATTCAGTCGATCTCCAACGGCGCCGGAGTCACAGGACATCGACATTAAGTTTTAGTAAGTTTCATGAGTCAATCCACAGAAAACGACAACCCCGTTTTGCCGAGTACCGTACCTCTTCCAGAAACTGGTCCAAGGCCCGCAGACCATTTGCCGCCCGAAATGAAGGCCGCCCGCGAACTCGCGCTCCGTTACCGGTTGCCGTTTGTCGACTTATTACCTCCAGATAAGGAATCACCTATCGATTACAACCTTTTCACCGAGGTGCCGGTTGACTTGATGGTCCGCCATCAATTCGTGCCGCTGCAGCGTGATGGAAAGGGATTGCATATCGCGATGGCCGATCCAACCGACCTGGAGCGCCTGGACGACTTGGCCCATACGTTGAGAACGAGGATTGTTCCGTACGTAGCAACTGCCGGTGCCGTTGAAGTGGTCCTTAGAAAAGGTGATACCACCCAACGAGTGCTGCAAGAGGCAGCATCAGGTTTTCGTATCTCACTTGTTCGCGAGACTGAAGCGGGCGAAGAGGTTTTGGATCTAGATCGATTAGCGACTGACTCCGAGATGTCGCCGATCATCAAACTCGTCGATACGATTATCTACAACGCGATGGAGTCGCGCGCCTCGGATATCCACATCGAGACACGTGATACGGAAGTGCAGGTTAAGTACCGGATCGATGGTGCGCTCTACGCTAAAGTCGATCCGATCGATCTCGCTTATCACCAGACCTTGATATCACGTATCAAGGTTATGTCGGAGCTTGATATTGCTGAGCGCCGAGTTCCTCAGGATGGCCGTTTTCGGGTTCGTTACAAGGGACGCAACGTTGACTTCCGCGTTTCGATCATGCCGACAATTCACGGTGAAGACGCAGTCATCCGTATTCTCGACAAAGAGCAGATCAACGAAGAATTCAAAAATCTAAATTTGAATGTTGTGGGTTTCGCCGATGAAGACTTGAGAAAGTTCAGACGCTATATTGCTGAACCCTACGGCATGGTCCTGGTCACTGGCCCAACTGGATCTGGCAAGACAACCACCCTGTACGCCGCGCTCAATGAGATCAGAAACGAAGAAGATAAGATTGTTACGATCGAGGACCCGGTTGAGTATCAACTTCATGGTATTACTCAGATCCCAGTCAATGAAAAGAAGGGCCTGACTTTCGATCGTGGCTTACGCTCAATACTGCGTCACGATCCGGACAAGATCATGGTCGGTGAGATTCGTGATACTGAGACTGCCCAGATCGCTATTCAGTCAGCCCTGACCGGCCACCTTGTTTTCACCACGGTTCACGCAAATAACGTAATCGATGTAATAGGCCGCTTCCTGAACATGGGAGTTGAGCCTTACAACTTCGTCTCCTCGCTGAACTGTGTGCTGGCTCAAAGGCTCATCCGAATGCTTTGCCCATACTGCAAACGGTTGTATCATCCCGGTGACACTGAATTAAACGAATCTGGACTCAGACCGGAGGTTTATCGGACTCACCCTTTTTACCTGAATGTAGGTTGCGATGCCTGTAACCATACGGGGTACCGGGGTCGTACAGCCATTCACGAATTGCTCGATTTATCGGATAATATCCGCGAAATGATCGTTGAACGACGCCCAGGTTCGGAAGTGCGACGGGCTGCACAAGCCGAGGGATTGACCAGCCTCAGAGAATCAGCATTACAGAAGGTTTTCAGCGGGGTTTCAACTTTACACGAGATTAACCGGGTAACCTTCGTCGAAGAGCTCAGTTCCATTAAATAGGTGCCGGAATGCCACTCAACCGGGCATCTTAAACGACGAAAAAACCTGATCCGACCAATTTGTTCTTTAAAGGGAACTTGAATTTGCAAGATGCGTGTAACGATTTGCCTGCGCGGATCTTGTATCTTAATCGCCGGCGCGGCATTATTTACGTCGCCGAACTGTCCACCTCCCGAGCAGAAAGCCATGAAAATCAAAATGAGTAGTAGATCCGCCATTTCTTTCATCCTTGCCATCAGTCTGCTGTCCCTGCCAATCACGGCGTTCGGGAAGAAAGGTGACAAGAATTTCAAACGTGGCATGCAGTACGAGAGTGCCCAGCAATGGGATAAAGCGGCCCAGGAGTTCACCCTCGCAGTCGCCGCAGATCCCTCAAATATGGAGTATCAGCTGCACTTCCGCCGCGCGAGCTTCAACGCTTCACAAAGCTATATGCAGCAAGGCAGATCACTCGCTGAACAAGGCGACTTTGTGGGCGCCTACAATGCCTTCCGTCAAGCTTATGGCTACGACCCCGTAAACGAACTCGCCGTCTCAGAGATGGAGCGCGTGCTGCGTTTGCAGGCAGTTAAAGAGGGAAGAGCTCGACCTGCCAGCTCAACTGGAGAGAATCAAGACGGCGCCTTCACACCCGCGAGTACTCAGAGTCCTCAAGACGGTGCGACTCCGCGCGAACAACAGGTGACCGTGATCAACTACACCGGTGATCTGAAGAGCTTTATTCGGAGCCTCGCAGAACGATTGAATCTAAACGTGATTTTCGATCGGCAGTCGTTCGCTCAAAGTCGATCAATTGATATCAATCTACGTGATGTCACAACTCCTGAAGCTCTCGACTACATCTTTCTTCAGGAAGGACTTTTCTTTCAGAAGCTCAGCCGGCGGACGATCCTCGTTGCCGATCAGGCTCGGCGGCCACAATATCAGCAGTTAGTGTTAAGAACATTCTTCCTTTCCAATATGAAACCCAGCGATGCCAGAACGCTGGTCCAGCAAGCGATTCCACCGTCAGTCGGAAGACCCCAGACAATCGTAGTACCCGACGATGCAACTAACAGCTTGACCGTTAGAGATACTGCCGAGAACGTGCGCTTAATCGGAGACTTGCTTCAGAGCATTGACAAAGATCGAGCTGAAGTAGTGATGGATGTCAATATTTACGAAATTACCCGAACGGACTTTTTGCAATGGGGTAATCAGGTTGGCACCGGAAACTTCACTATCGGCGGTTCGCCCGGTTTCTCGCTGCTTACTGATAACGGTATCGTCAATAGCACTTTTGGCCGTGGCGTAAATCTAGCGCCACTGGTTGGTGGCGTTCCGACCGCACTTGCCGCCGCTCTCGTTATTCCACCGTCGGCTCTAACAGCCTTTGCAAATAAGCAGAACACTAAACTCATTGCTTCGACTCAAGTCCATGCCTTTAACGGTGAAGAGTCGACCGCGCGAATCGGTCAACGAGTTCCAGTTCAAACCGCGCAGGCCTACCCGTTTGGTATTCAGACAGGAACACCTAATCCAAATAATGGCAACGTTTTTCCCAGTGGCGGCTTTCCAGTAATTAACTATGAGCCGACCGGCCTGACTCTCAAGTTTACTCCACAGGTATTTCCGAATCTGGATGTTCAAGTGAAGATGAACATCGAGTCCAAAGATGTCTTCGGTGCAACGACTTTGACACCTACATTCACCGAGCGGACCATTACCGGCACAGCTCGAATCCAGAATAATCGGACCATGATGCTGGCGAGTGTATCGTCCGAAGCAGAGTCAGTTGGTCGCCAGGGCTTGCCAATTCTTGGTGGCTTGCCAATCCTGGGCAGATTCTTTACGGCTCCGACGCGTGACAATAAGCAGATCGACATCGTCATCTCCGTAACGCCACGTGTACTGCGTGCCCCAACCGTAACCCCTCGAGACGAAGAGATGAGGCCAAGTGGAACGTTATCGGCACCAACCACTGGCTCGCTCGCGCGGATGGTGAGGGAAGCTGATCGAGATGATCAGATAGCTGCCGCACGTAGTCTTCCGCGTGATGTAGCTCTGCAGTTACCGGATCGACCAGTTGAAGTTGTGACTCCGAAACAGCCTCAGCCTTCAGGCACTGTGGCGCAGGCTACAACGCCTCAAAATACTCCGGCGAGCACGCAGCCTCTTCCAGCGCCCGCAACCCAGACAACTACGCAGCCGAGCGCGCCTGTGAATACAACAACAGCTGGAGCTTTGGCCCAGGCAAATGCAAATCCTCCTGCCCCGGCGCCCGTTGTTCAGCAAAATTTCCAAGCGGTCAATACGGCGAAGGAAGTTGTTAAAGACAACGCTGTTGTGCCCGACGATATTCCTTCATTTGTTCCAGCGCCCAAGTCACTCGTAAGCAACCGAGCGGCTGCAGAAGTTGCCACTGTCAATTCGAGTGCGGCGGGAACTCAGAATGCGGTGTTGACCAGTTTGGCTAAACCAGTCGATGCATCTCTCAAACCTGGCTCGACCGATAAGCGAGTCGCTCAGATCAAGTTCCTGCCTGCGCAAGATGTAATGAAGGTAGGCGAGAAACGCCGCTACGCCATCCAACTTGAATCAGATGTTGGCTTGAGTACGGCTTTACTGGCGTTACGCTTTGATCCTAGGGTCGTAAAGGTCAATGGTATAACCGCGGGAAGTTTGATTATTCTGGCGGGAGACCTGGCGCCGACCTTCACGCAATTCAAATCAAATCAATCCGGAATTTGTATGGTCTCGATCTCAACTCCGGAAGGTAAGTCTGCGATTCGTGGCACCGGATCGCTAATCCTGATCGATGTTGAGGCGATTGGTCTAGGTGATGCATCGTTTGTCTTCGACAAAGACACTTTGCATCTGGTTGCAACTGATGCCGGGGATGTGAAGTCAGCAATCACCCAGGGTGTTGCAACTGTTCAGCAGTAGTTGATGTCATTGAAGGCCAAAGTAGTAATGAAACGCGGTGACCTGTTGAATCGAATTAAGTCGGCTGGTCGCCGCGTTCCTATGTCAGAACGCGGAGAGCATGGCTTCTCCCTGATAGAACTAGTCATCACCGTTACGGTCATGACAATCCTGACTCTCGGCGTGATGCCTCTGGTAAAAGTCGCCGTGCGCCGCCAAAGAGAACAGCAGCTTCGTGAAACGTTGCGCCAGATCAGGTTTGCGATAGACGAATTTCACCGGGATACAGCCGGACTGAACTGTTCGACCGCCGGTCTCACTGGCAACAATCCCAACCAGCCGCAGGTTGGACCGGTAGATCCAAGAAGTCGCGTAATGATCAGCGATTGCACTATTTTTGGCGTCGACAATCCCGATCGCTATCCACCGACGCTACAAACACTGATTGACGGTGTCAGCATTATTCCGCGCGGTGTTGCGGCGGGCGCTGGAGGTAAAGGATTACAGAGCACGGGAACGCAGATGACGAATACCAATTCGCAACTCGACTCGCAGCTCGCGACCAAAACGAAGGTGTATTTGAGAGCTTTGCCAATCGATCCGATGACCGGCAAGGCGGACTGGGATATTCGCTCGTGTTACGACGCATCAGATTCAACCTCATGGGGAGGCGAAAATGTTTTTGACGTGCGGTCCAAATCACGCGAGACCGCACTTAATGGGGAGAAGTACAGTGATTGGTAATTTGTTGTTCGGCAAAACCCAACAGTCAAAAAGAAGTAGTAGGGGCTTTACGTTGCTGGAGCTGATGATCGTAATAGCAATCATCATCATCCTAGCCTCGATAACCCTGCCGCAATATCGCAAGACCATTATTCAAACTCAAGAGGCTGTCCTGCGTGACGACTTATTTAAAATGCGCTCGTTGATAGACCAGTTTGCTGCTGATAAAGGACGCTTGCCACAATCGCTCGAGGAATTGGCGAGCGAAGGTTATATGCGAGAGGTTCCGGTTGATCCAATGACGGGTCAGAAGGATTGGACCATCACAACTGGTGATGATCCCAATTCAACTGAAGGTCAAACCGGCATGGTCGATATCCACAGCGCCTCGTCAGATCCGTCATCTGAAGGTACTCCATATAGTGAATGGTAGAACGTCAAGTCGTAAAGAATGTCCAGATTCGCATCACGTATAACTGAACCCAGATTTCCTGCCACCGCTATCGGCCTTGAAAAAGGTATGGCGTCCGTCGTTCATGTGGAGCGAGCAAGTGGAAAAACTTGCACGATTCGGCGCGCCGCGACTTTCAGTCTTTCCGACACCATAGTCCGTCCAAGCTTCGACGAACAGAATATCGGCAATCCTCAACAATTGGCTGAAATTCTAAAAGAACTCGCTATCAGCGCGGGATTGCTCAAACAAAAGAGATGGTCGTTGAGTTTACCTGCTGACACTACGCGTACGGTGGTTCTGACGCTTGAGGGGCAGGCGCAATCCGGAGCTGAACTTCAGGATATTCTGAAGTGGAAAATGGAACGGGGATTCGGCACCACACTCGACGAGTTGTCGATCTCAAAAGAGCGCTTGCAGAAGGATCCGCAAGGCCGTGATCGGTATCTTGTAGTCGCTGTCAATCGCTCCATCCTGGCTGAATATGAATCGGTTATCCACTCCCTCAATTGGCGTGTCGGACTGGTGATGCCAAGGCAACTGGGTGAGTCGCGCTGGTTGATGCGCAATGGCGGCTTCGCAGGTGATTCCCTGTTAGTCAGTAGTGGCGAGCATGGATTTACCGCTGTGTTTCTTCGCGGAAATCATCCTTTGATCGTTCGCACCGTAACCTGTAACGACGACGAGTGCGAGGATGAATTCTATCGACTGCTGCTGTTCTACAGAGATCGGAATTCAGCTACTGATAGTCAGACTTCCCAACTTTCCAGAATGATGGTGATTGGTCAAAGCCTACCCAAAGAGCGTGCAGGCTCGATCGTTCGAGAAACCATGGGAATCGACCTCACTCCCCTCGAAGCCGAGGATCTCGGATTAACGCTCCCGGGAAGGGACCTCAGTTTTGATGTGGTTGCAGCGCCAGCCGGACTTGCGACAATGTCCTTGTAACCCGCTATTTTCTGAACCTTTGGGTGAAACAAAAAGCTGCAGCGGCGCGTAAAACCTGAACACCATGAGCATTATTGCGTCATCTCAGTCCAAATCGCTTTCAAGGGATTTCAGCCTGGTAAATGACTGCGAACTCGTTTCGACTGCGATAAGCGGGACTGAAGGTAGCTTTGAAGAACTTGTCAGACGCTACCAACGCCCGATTTCGGCCTATGTATACCGGATGGTAGGCGATTACGAGTCAGCTCTTGATCTGACCCAGGAAATTTTTATCAAGGTTTACGGGTCCCTCCGGCGTTACCGCGCCGAATTCAAATTTTCAACATGGATCTACAAGATCGCGCATAACTGCGCGGTCGATCACCTTCGTAGAAGCTCGACTCGCGAGCAGTCCTTGATCAGCGGAACCGAGAGCGATAACTTTGAGCTCCCCCTCGAGAGCTCAAGGCTGACTCCGGAACAGGAAAGCGAACGAAAAGAGCGTCGCATCGAAATCGAAGGTGTGATTCGAGCACTACCGTCCAACTACCGCGAACTCATCATTCTCAGACACTCACAAGATCTAACTTACGAAGAGATCGTTGAAGTAACCGGCCTGCCGCTGGGAACCGTTAAGAACCGATTGTTCCGTGCACGTGAGATGATGCGAGAACTATTTGTTGAGAAGGGAATCACCGGCATTTAAATGGTCGCAGCTCTAAACAGTCCGCCGCAGCTCTGCAAGCCTATGGACATCGTCGCCTACGTCGACGGCGAATTGAATGCTGTTGCACAGTTGTCACTTGAAACTCATCTGGAAGATTGTCAGTTGTGTCGCGATGAATTGCTCCATCACCGAAGGTTGATTTGCGAGCTGGATGCCGCACTCGATAAGGGTTCGGAATTGCAGATGCCAGAGGGATTCTCGAAACTTGTGGCGGCTCGTGCTTCCAGCGATATGAGTGGCGTTCGTTCTCGGGTTGAAAATCGCAGGGCCCTGGCGATCTGTTTGATTCTCGGTCTCTCCGGTTTTGCTCTTGTAGGTGTGGCGCTTCCGCGAGCCGGTTTTATCAAGTTGCGAAGTCTCGCCGATGGCTTTAAGGCGCTGATGAGTCTACTGGGGAGCGCCATTTACGACAGCTTAATCAGTGTCTCAGTGATTGCAAAAGTAGTTAGTCGCAAATTTCTCTTTGAGACCAGGGCTACAGCGATCGCCGTCGTAGTGGTTGCCGTTGCAGTTTTTATCCTGTCTCGCCTGATTCTTAATTATCATCGCTCGAGCGCTACCGAGTAAGAGCTCGCCGGATGGCAAATGATTACTTGTCGCGCAAACTCCGCTTTAGACTTCAGCTTCCCTGTATTTCGCTCTGTTAACTCAAATCGATTAGGAGCTCTGCTCTTTTGTCTGCTGATGTTGGTTGGAGCAACTTACGCCCAGGATTCCGTTGCTCTGCCAAAAGAATCGGATGCAGTCGTCATCACCGGAGTATCAAACACTGATGCTTATGGACTGGGACGAACGGTTCACATCCAGGGGACAGTCAAGCAAGGGGCAATGTCATTTGGTGGTGATGTGATCGTTGAAGGTGTCGTAGAGGGAGATGTTGCGACAATAGGCGGGTCGGTAATTCAGTTACCGGGTGCGCGGATTGGTGGCGATGTAATCGTCATCGGAGGAACTTACGAGCCGAGCGATGCAGTACCTCTCAGGAAACAAGGCGCCACGACTATCATGTACGCTGGTTATCAAAATGAATTACGCGACTTGATGCGGAATCCGTTAGGCCTCATTAGACCAAGGTGGACGCCGGGTTACTTTGGTACCAGGCTGCTCGTCATTCTGTTCTGGTTTGTGGTGTCGTTAGCTTTTACGGCGGCGATGCCCCAGACGATCAGCCGTGGAATAGCACGCTTAAAACTCACCAGCCTTCGCGTCGCGTTGATCGGCTTGATCGGGGTTATTGTTTTTGGCGCCGGTCCAATTTTGTGCCTGTATATCCTGCCACAACCCATTAGCGTTTTGATTGGACTTATAGCCCTACTTCTCTGGTTGGTATCAGGATTGTTTGGTCGCGTGATCTTGTATGCAGCTACAGGTCGTTGGTTACAAAATAAGTATTTTCCGATCGCGCGGCACTCAGAAGCGGTCGCACTGTTGTTAGGAACGAGTTTCTGGGTTTTGTTAACCTCCTTACCCTATGTCTGGCCCTTCATAGCTGCTGTCATCCTGGTCCTTAGTTTGGGCCTGACATTGACTTCTCGTTATCGCAGTTCATGGCACCGGAACACTCAAAGCAGTCCAGTCTTCTAATAACAAACAGATAGACCGTTTGGGTCTAACCTACGTTTGGTTCGTTACCATCAAAGCGCTTACAATTTGTTCGTCGATTGTGAAGAGGATCCCCGCAGATACTGGCTTAAAACTGCAGCGGACTTCTTCGCCTGATACGCAATTGCTTGGCACAAAGAGTAAAGCTACGACTAGTACAGTACCGCGAGGGAAGCGACCGGATGCCACACTCAACAACCGATCTTTTGAATCCCAGCGGAAAATTGAGTGTGGCATCCGGTCGCTTCGCTCGCGGTACTGTAATGGATGCCCATGGGTCCACAAAATTCGACTCTTTGTGCAAAGCCCTTACATTGTCATAACCGCCGGGTGGCGGTGTTCAGCGAATGGACGGAAAGGACAGCTAATGAGGTTCCTCTTTTTAGCATTCATTCTTTTAATTACCGGAACTCAGATCTCAGCGAATAATTTAGTTATTCAGGCTACGACTCAGGCAAACGATCCAGGGATTCTTGCGAAGGGAGCAATTGGTGAAGTTAAGGCTATTGACTCGGCTGCAAACCAAATAACCCTGAAAACAGATGCGGGCTCAGTCGTTCTGGTCTCTTTCACAGATAAGACTACGTACAAACGTTTGGCCCCAGGCGAAACGGCACTTACCAATGCCACTGATATTACTTTGGCAGACGTTGCTGAGGGTGACCGCATTTGGGCGAGGGGAACCGTTTCAGAGGACCGAAAATCAGTGCCGGCCTCAATGATCGTCCTTATGACCAAAGGCGACATCGCTAAGAAGCAGGAAGCGGAACGACTGGAATGGCGCCGCCGGGGGATACTGGGTGTAATCACCGCAGTCAAACCTGAAACTCACGAGATAGTTATCGCAAATCGCACAATCTCAGGAACTCAGTCAGTTGTTCTTCCGGTTAGCGACAAAACAGAAATGAGACGTTACGCGCCGGATTCGATCAGGTTCAGCGATGCCAAACCGAGCACGTTTACCGACTTAAAAGTTGGAGACCAACTACGTGCGCTTGGCGATCGAGGCGAAGATCCACTGCACTTCACTCCGCAGAAGATCGTTACCGGCAGCTTCCGCACAGTGGGCGGAGTTGTTACTGCCATCAACGCTGAAACTGGCGAAATCAAGATCAATGAACTAGAAAAGAAACAGCCTCTCACGATCGTGATCAAACAGGATGCCGTCCTGCGAAGGTTTCCATCGGAACTCGGTATGATGGGTGGCGGATTTAACAGGGGTGCGGGTGGTCCAGGTGGAGCGCCACCTGCCGCGGGTCAGAATGCTCCTGCTGCAGGCCAGGCCAGGCCACAAGGTGGACCAGCAGGCGGTCGAGCGGGTGGCTTTAATATCAATGAGATGCTCGAACGTTTGCCGACGATTTCAATCGCCGATGTGAAGGTGGGCGACACGATCATTGTCTCGAGTACGCAGGGACTCGATCCGGGCAGGTTGACAGCTATATCACTCGTTTCAGGCGCGGAGCATCTCTTTGCTTTATTGGCGCCCAGGCCGCAACCCGGTCAGACTACGCCAAACCCTGCCGCTGGTCTTGGTGCTAGCGGAATATCTTTTGGCATCGGCTTGCCATAGCGAAAGGTAGCTTCAGCCCGGTGTGTCCCTCAATTTCGATCTAGCCAAGGAGCGAGGCGACACTACCGGCTTCAGAGACTCTGTGAAACTGAACCATCTCATTCTCCCCAAGCTTCAGGTTGGGGTGGCAAATCTCGGCAATCGTTTTAACGGTTTGCGAAATCGCGTCAGGCTTAGGATTTTCTGGAGATAAATCGTTGAAACGGTTGACCGCTTTTGTCAGGCGTCTCCTAACCCCAAGCTCAAGCTTGGGGAGAATGAGAGGGTTCCCCGGCAGAGGGTGAGCAGGTGGGGTAAACAAGACCGCTGAGGTTAGTTCACACTTATCTGCAGCCTCGTTAATAGGCGTCGCTTGGACCAGGAAATTAAGGTCGTCGAACTAGACACTAATCAACTCTTGCTCTTTTGCCTTAGCAAGGTCGTCTATCTTGGTGATAAAGGTATTTGTGAGCTTCTGAATCTCGTCCAGCCCGTCGCGTTCCGCATCCTCTGAAATCAGCTTATCCTTCAACATCTTCTTAAGCCTCTCGTTTCCATCACGACGCATATTGCGTACAGCCGTGCGATGATCTTCGGCGATGTCATGGACTTGCTTTGCGAGTTGTTTGCGACGTTCCTCAGTCAAAGGAGGAATAGGGATGCGGACCAGCTTTCCGTCGTTTGACGGGTTGAGACCCAAATCCGCCGACCTGATCGCCTTTTCGACGGCAGCCAACTGAGACTGATCCCACGGTTGTACGGTCAACATTTGCGGCTCCGGTGCGTGAACCGAGGCCATCTGGCTCAGCGGCGTTATTGTGCCGTAGTAATCCACCATGATCGTGTCGAGGAGGCTCACTGCGGCTCGACCAGTACGAATGGTTGCGAGCTTCCGTCGAAAGTCCTCGATGACGGTGTCCATGCGTGGTTTGGTGTCTTTAATTACGTCCTTTTCGCTCATCTACCCAAACTCCAATGCGTTTAACTTCAGACGAAACGTTATTGGCCCAACCAGACTTTAGTACCAACCCCAGCCTCACCTGAGACCACTCTGCGAATGTTACCCGGGCGCCTCATGTTGAACACGAGAATGGGAAGGTTATTGTCCATGCAGAGAGAGATCGCTGAAGCATCCATGACCTTCAATTGGCGCTCCAACACCTGGCGATAAGTAATCTCATTAAAAAACTCTGCCTTGGAATCTGTCATAGGGTCAGCTGAATAAACTCCATCAACCTTCGTGGCCTTCAAAATTATGTCGGCCTTTATTTCGAGTGCGCGGAGAGCCGCAGCTGAATCTGTAGTGAAGTAAGGATTGCCGGTGCCGGCGGCAAAAATCACCACGCGACCTTTCTCAAGATGACGTACAGCTCGCCGCCGGATAAACGACTCCGCCAGTTGCGGGATGTTGACCGCTGACAGGACGCGGGTGTCGACGGAGATCTTTTCCAAAGCATCCTGAAGCACAACGGCATTCATTACCGTCGCCAGCATTCCGATGTAATCAGCGGACGACCGATCCATATTTCCCGCACTCTTGGAAACGCCCCGGAAAATATTTCCGCCACCCACAACAACGGCAACTTGCACGCCCAGCTCATGAACTGCTTTCAGCTCTTCAGCCACGCTTCGAGCGACATTGACGTCGATGCCGTAAGTCTGTTCACCCATGAGGGCCTCGCCCGAAATCTTGAGCAAAACCCTGCGGTAAACGAGTTCAGCCTTGGGAGCTTGCGGAGTAGTCATGATTATCGATTTGACCCTTAGCTCAAAAGGGAAGCCACATCGCCACCAAAGTCTTCACTGCGGCGTTCGAGACCTTCACCCATTTTGTAACGAGTGAAGCGACGCACGGTGATTCGTTCACCGGTTTTGGAGACTTTCTCCGTAACGAGTTCGGCAACGGTCTTGGCCGGATCCTTCACGAATGGTTGGTCGTTCAAGACAGTCTCTTCGTAAAACTTATTGAGCCGGCCTTCGACTATCTTCTCGATAACCTGGTCAGGCTTGTTGGCATTTTTGGGATCATTCTTCGCCTGGGCGCGCGCGATTTCTCGCTCTTTCTCTAGCACGGGCTCTGGAACTTCTTCGCGCGAGACGTAGCGAGGCTCAGCCGCCGCAACATGCATTGCGATGTCCTTGACGAGTTGTTGAAACTCCTCGCCTCTGGCGACAAAGTCGGTCTCACAGTTCAACTCGACGAGCACGCCAACTTTGCCACCCATGTGAATGTAAGAGCCGACAATACCTTCAGCGGCGATTCTTCCTTCCCGCTTTTTGGCTGAGGCGAGACCGCGCTCACGTAGAAGGTCTACCGCCTTCTCTTCGTTACCTTGAGCTTCGACGAGCGCATTCTTGCATTCCATCATGCCGGCGCCGGTTTTTTCGCGAAGCTGTTTGACTGCTGCTGCTGTTATATCCGCCATAATTCGAAATCTCTCCGAGAATATTTAATTTGATTCGCTCAATGAAAAACGCAGCCCGGCGGAATGTCCGCCTTAAAGGCTGCGCTCGCCGAGAGTAAGAATATCGTTTAGCTAGCCGCTACTACGGATTCGGTGCTTTCGTCGGACACCGGTTCATCCTGTGCGGTTTCGCCGACCTGGGAAGTCGTTAGTTCGGTTTGCGCGTCGTCGCCGCTCTTATCGCCATTTGCCTGGCTGGTTTCCACCGGGGCAGAAGGACTTTCAGTGGTGGTGGTTCCCTCTGCACCTTCGCCGGCTTCGGCCGCTAGCACACCGCCCTCGGTGGCAATCTGATGCCCTTCGAGGATTGCGTCGGAAATGCGGGAAGCGAAGAGCCGGACCGCTCGCAAAGCGTCGTCGTTACCAGGGATAACGTAATCGATGCCTTCGGGTGAACAATTAGTGTCGACGACAGCAACGATTGGAATACCCAGACGGTTAGCTTCGGCTACCGCAATCTCTTCTTTTTTGACGTCGATGATAAAGATTGCATCTGGCAATCGGGTCATCGACTTGATGCCGGAAAGGTTCTTATTGAGACTTTCCCGTTCGCGATCGAGTTTGATGCGTTCTTTCTTGGTCAGCTTCTCGTAGCGACCGTCAGTTTGCATCGCTTCGAGATCCTTTAGTCGTTTGATTGACTTTTGGACTGTTTGGAAGTTGGTCAGCAATCCGCCCAGCCACCGCTGGTTAACGTAGTACTGACTGCATTTTTCAGACTCTTCGCGGATCGCATCCTGCGCCTGTCTTTTCGTGCCGACAAACAGCACGGTCTTACCTTTGTCTTCAGCAATCAGGTTGGTTACGAAACCAATTGCCTCGCGAAACATTCGCTGAGTTTTCTGAAGGTCAATAATGTAAATGCCATTACGTTCGCCAAAGATATATTCCTTCATCTTTGGATTCCAACGTCTTACCTGGTGACCGAAGTGAACACCGGCCTCCAGCAATTCTTTCATCGTTACCGAAACCAAACTACTTTCTCCTTTGTTAATTGGTTTGATGTACTCGTCGCAGCCCTGAGCTTTCAAGCGAAAGCAACCAATCGAGCTGCGACAATGGAATCAGATTTCGAAACAAAATTCGAAATCGGGCAGTTACCGCTTCGAAAACTGGAATCGTTTTCGAGCACCCTTTTGTCCGTACTTTTTGCGTTCCTTAATTCGTGGATCGCGTGTGATCAGGCCAGCATGTTTGAGTGTTGGCCGCAAGTCAGCGTTGTACTCGAGCAGAGCGCGTGTAATGCCGTGACGGATGGCGCCTGCCTGACCGGCAGGGCCGCCGCCGGAGACATTGATGTAGAGATCGAACTTGTTGGTCGTCTCGGTGAGCTGCAACGGCTGACGAATGATCATTCGCAGCGTCTCGTTAGGAAAGTAGCGATCGAATGCCTTGCGATTGACCTGAACTTCTCCAGCACCGGGTCGCAGGTAAACTCTGGCAGTCGATGTTTTGCGTCGCCCGGTTCCGTAATACTGAATATCAGCCACTGTCTTTCCTCTTATCTTTTTGAAGTCTTACTTTGAGTTGGTGCGGTAGGCAATTTCGCGAGGTTGGGGGCGCTGAGCGGAGTGTGGATGCTCGCCATCCGCATAAACCTTGAGTTTCTTCGCCATCGCTTTGCCGAGTTTCGTCTTCGGCAGCATGCCCCTGATTGCCAGTTCCAAGACCTTTTCCGGCTTGGTTGCAATCATCTCGCGCGCCGTTACTTCCCGAAGACCGCCGGGATACCGGGTGTGGTGGCGGTAGATTTTCTGGTCTACCTTATTGCCCTTCAACACGGCTTTTCGAGCGTTAATCACGACCACGTGATCGCCGACATCCATGAATGGAGTCCACTGCGGATTTCGCTTACCACTCAAAATTGAAGCAATTTCAGACGCGAGATGACCAACCGTCTGGCCACTGGCGTCTATAACGTACCATTTGCGATTTCCAGCGAGGTCCTTACCGCTGGGAAAGTATGTCGACATAGTTAACTATCTCTGTTTTCAGCGAATAAAACGCGAACGGTTAGAATACCGAAGCCCTCAAAAAAATGTCAAGCTGAGCTGGAATCATTGGAGGGTTATGAATCGAATAATCGCCCCAGTTGCTAAGCCTTCATCTACACTGCTCAACCTCTTCTGCCGGACCGCGCGCGTCCTCGCGGGCTAAAGCTGAACGCCATTCAACTCTAACTTTAAACACCATTCAGCTTTAGCCCGCGAGGACGCGCGCGGTCCGGCAGAAGAGCTTGAGTGGGGCAATGGAAGGTCATTATCAAAACAAAAGGCCCGCGGTTAGTTTGCCGCGGGCCTGTTCGCTCTAAATCTAACTGAATTTAAGGATTGTCCGGCGTTTTCGTCGGTGTAGCACCGTCATTTCTCTTCAGTTTCGGTGGACCTTGCTGAGTTTCTGCCGGTTTCTGATCCCCATCTGTCGTAGTCGTCGAAGTGTCGTCCGGCGTTGGTGAACGTCGCTTTAGAGTCGGTCGGTCAGGAGCGTTCCCATTGTCACTACCTTGAATTGTGCCTGTCGCTGCTCTGGCGTTCGACAATTTGAGCAATCGACCCTTGACGCGCTGAAACTCGGAACTGCTGATAACGTACTCTTCGTGCTCCGGAAAACGGGCTGCAAGTGCCTGTGCCGACGCTCGTCGATCTGGCGGAGCCGGATGTGTCGCAAAAGCACGAGCAATAAATCCGGGTTTCTTCTTGTTCTTAGCCTCGAGTTTTTCAAACATTGTGGCCATTGCACCAGGATCGTATCCCGCCGCATACATGTACTGGACGCCCAGTTTGTCAGCCTCTTCTTCAGCACTACGACTAAACTTCATGAAAATGCCGAGCAGTCCGATACCCGCCGTATTCTGGTAAATCATTCCCGGAATGCCGCCAAGGAAAATCGAGCCGCCAATCGCAGCGTATTCCAGTAAGGTGGCTTTCGTCTGGTTTTCAACCGCGTGCCTGGCTGCTACGTGTGCGATTTCATGCGCCATTACGCCAGCCAACTCAGCTTCGTTGTCAGCAGCAAGTAAAAGTCCCTTGTTTACGTAGAAGAATCCACCAGGTAAAGCAAAAGCGTTAACCTCATCCGAATCAATGACCTTAATCGTAAATGGCACTTTCGCATCGGAATGCAGCACGATGTTTTGTCCGACACGGTTGACGTACTCAGTAATGATCGGGTCATCAATAAACTTTGCCTGACGGTCAACTTCCGCAGCTGCTTCACGACCTTGTCGGACTTCCTTTTCGGTGGAGCCACTCATCTTGGCAATTAGGCCGGTATTTATATTCCTCTTTCCAATCATCGCGGGATCTTCGTTAGTGGCAAGAGGCTTGTTTGATTTCGGCGTAACAGGGGCAGCGGGAGTCGTCTGTGGCTTTTTTGCCTCGGCCGATTTCGCGTCAGCTGGAGTTGTCGTACTCGTCTGAGTGGTGCCGGCCTTTGAAGTCTGGTCTGTAGAATTAGTGCTAGTCTGCGCAACCGCTACGATGGAGCTGGCCAACAGCGATGTGGCTAGAATTAAGGCGCTGGTGGAGCGGTAGAAGAAGTTCATTTTCGAAAACCTCCAGATAACTTCCAAAAACGTGGCCGGACGCAAACGTTGGATGTGTCAATTTGTAAAGCGTTGCAGACCCAAAAACTACCAAAATCGACGTGACCTGAGGGTTAGGTGTTTATGATGTCGCTTTTCGCTTATTTCAGGGGCGCAGTCTATGATGCAATGGCTCGTGGACTGGTTGCGTGAAGCGCCTTAACTACTTTAGTCGGGAAGGGTTTCCTAGCCTGTCGCTCGAACCTGACACCAATATCGTCACTATAGCTTTACCCGGGTTAGTAGTAAACAGAAACCGGGGAATTTCAAAAGAGTTGTAGGGCATTCTTAGCTGTCACCCAGTCCTTGTCGATGCCCACAAGTCCGGAAGAATTCGCTGCGATCACCACAACCTATGAAGCAAACAATTGACGTGGCGATAATAGGAGCTGGACGCCTGGGAACGGCGCTCAGCCTCGCCCTTTCTCAGCAGGGCTACTCCATACGAACAATAGTGTCGCGCACGCCTGCTAGCGCGAAGCGTCTCGCTCGATTATTTCCAGCGGCAATGCCACTGGCGTTCAGTCAATTGAAGTTTTTAACTGTCCCCGATCTGCTTTTGATTACAACGCCAGATGATCAGATTTCAGCAGTGGCTGAGGCCCTGGAATCTCTTGATGTCCCTCAGGGAAAGCAACCTGTTGCGCTGCATACGAGCGGGGCGTTGTCGTCCGCTGCAATTTCAGACCTATCCAAACATGGATGGCAGGTTGGATCACTACATCCACTTCTCTCAATCAGTGACTTGGGCCACAAGGTGAATTTCGATGGCGCGTACTGGTGTATCGAAGGACAACCATTGGCCCAGCGCCGTGCAAAGGCCCTCGTACGCCGCCTCAAGGGAAAAAGCTTTTCCATTGGCTTGGAATATAAGGCTCTGTATCACGCGGCTGCCGTAATGGCTTCAGGCAATGTTGTGTCGGTCTTTGATGTGGCTATCGAGATGTTGACAACTTGTGGTCTATCAAAGAGTGAGTCAAAGCAGGTCCTCGTACCCTTGCTCGAGAGCACAGTTCAAAGCCTTGAGGATAAAACGACTGCGGCTGCGCTCACCGGTCCATTTGCGCGCGGAGATCTCGAAACAATCAAGCTGCACCTGGAAGCACTGGGTCAAGTGAAGGATGAGGAGATAGGTGAACTCTACCGCATTCTGGGACGACGCT